>JAABUM010005915.1_pt1 | contig 12432 bp, 12 predicted proteins | sample 5559161 | NCBI WGS metagenome assembly JAABUM01 (sample SAMN10711868, study PRJNA513369) | rock metagenome | isolation source: Antarctica rocks | place: Antarctica: Victoria Land, Siegfried Peak nord | reverse complement strand
GCCGCGGCGACACGGTGTGACGTACGTCATGCCCGAGCTGCTGCTGCATGAGCCGAGCATCGCCATGGAGACTAGCGACGTGCCCTCTCGCCGAACCGCGCTACCCCATGGCCTGCCGAGCCCGCTGTTCCTCGGCTTGGTCGGGGTCAGCGCGCTGGGCGCGATCCTGCTCAGCGGCGCGGCCGGCACTCGGGAACACGTGCTGCAGGCCGGCGCGGTGCTCCTCGTCCTCGGTGGCTGGGCGGTCACCCTGTGTCTGCACGAGTTCGGGCATGCCGCCGTGGCCTACTACGGCGGCGACATCTCCGTTCGCGACAAGGGCTACCTGCGGCTGGACCCGCGGCGCTACACCGATCCGGTGCTCAGCATCCTGCTGCCGATCGCGCTGCTGGCCATCGGCGGCATCCCGCTTCCCGGCGGCGCGGTATGGATCGAGCGGCACCGGCTGCGTTCGCGAGGGATCGAGGCCGCCGTGGCCGCGGCCGGACCCGTGGTCAATCTGCTCAGTGGGGTACTGCTGATCGCGGCGGTCGGTGGCATCCGGATGCCCCTGCCCCTGGCGGAGGTGCTCTCCTACCTGGCGTTGATCCAGCTCGTGGCCTTCGTGCTGAACATGCTGCCGGTGCCCGGCCTCGACGGCTTCGGGGTGCTCGATCCCTTTCTTTCGGCGTCGACCCGCGAACTGGCCAACAAGGTTCGCCCCTACGCCCCCTTGGCGCTGTTCGCGCTGCTGTTCTCCTCGCCGACGGCAGCGAGGCTGGTGTTCGATGCCGCCAGGGTGGTCTTCGAGGCAATGGGCGGCTCCTCGTGGCTGGCGAGCCTCGGCCAGGCAGGGTTCTTGTTCTGGCGCTGAGGGTTGTGGCGCTGAGGGTTGTGGCGCTGAGGGTTGGTCGGCCGCAGAGCACCGCGGCGCGGCCCCATTAGGCTCGGGCACCGTGAAGGTGACGGTGTTGGTCGGCGGGGTCGGTGGTGCGCGGTTCCTACTGGGCCTCGAGGAGTTGCTCGGTCTGGGTGCGGGCTCCCAGCACGAGGTGACCGCGGTGGTGAACGTGGGTGACGACGTGTGGATGCACGGCCTACGGATCTGCCCCGACCTGGACACCTGCATGTACACCCTGGGCGGCGGCGTGGACGCCGAGCGCGGCTGGGGGCAGGCCGATGAGACGTGGACGGTCAAAGAGGAGCTGGCGGCATACGGAGCCGATCCCGACTGGTTCGGTCTTGGCGACCGTGACATCGCCACGCACCTGATCCGGACCAGGATGCTGCGCGCCGGATACCCGCTGTCCGCCGTTACCGAGGCCCTCTGCGTGCGTTGGCAGCCCAAGGTGCGGCTGCTTCCGGTGACCGACGACCGCTGCGAGACCCACGTCGTCATCGCCGATCCCACCGATGGGCAGACCCGTGCGGTGCACTTCCAAGAGTGGTGGGTGCGCCACCGGGCGCAGGTGCCCACGCAGTCCTTCGTGCAGGTCGGAGCCGAGCAGGCCGAGCTGGGCCCCGGGGTGACGCAGGCCATCGCCCAGGCCGACGCGGTGCTGATCGCCCCGTCCAACCCGGTGGTGAGCATCGGCGCCTGCCTGGCTGTGCCCGGACTCCGTGCGGCGCTGCGCACCACCACGGCCAAGGTGGTCGGCGTCTCGCCCATCGTCGCCGACCGTCCGGTGCGTGGGATGGCCGATGCGTGCCTGTCCGTGCTCGGCGTTCGGACGACCGCCGAGGCGGTCGGCCGGCACTACGGGGCGCGCTCGGGCACCGGACTGCTGGACGGCTGGCTGGTGGACGCCGGCGACTCCGCCGAGGTGCCCGGCGTGCAGGTGCGCTCCGTACCCCTGCTGATGACCGACCTGGCCGCGACGAAGCAGATGGCGCGGTCCGCACTGGAGCTGGCCGGGGTGACGGTGTGATCGACCACGCCAGCGCCGGGGAACTGCGGCTCATCCCGGTCCACGGCCTGCCGGAGTTCCGGCCGGGTGATGATCTCGTCGCGGCGCTGAGCACCGCTGCGCCCTGGCTTGCCGACGGCGACATCGTGGTCGTCACCAGCAAGATCCTGTCCAAAGTGGAGGGCCGGCTGATTGCGGCGCCCGACGATCCGGAGGCGCGCGATGCCCTGCGGCGCGAGCTCGTCGACTCCGAGGCGGTACGCGTACTGGCGCGACGGGGCCGCACCTTGATCACCGAGAGCCGGCTCGGACTGGTGCAGGCGGCTTCGGGGGTGGACGCGTCGAATGTGGACGCGGCGGAGCTCGCCCTGCTGCCGGAGGCACCGGACGAGAGCGCGGCCCGGCTGCGCTCCGGACTGAAAGACGCGCTCGGCGTGACCGTGGCGGTGGTGGTCACGGACACCATGGGCCGGGCCTGGCGCGTGGGGCAGACCGACGCGGCCATCGGCTCGGCCGGGCTGGCAGTGTTGCACCGCTACGCGGGAGCGACCGACGCGCACGGCAACGACCTCGTGGTCACCGAGGTGGCGGTGGCCGACGAGATCGCCGCCGCGGCCGACCTGGTGAAGGGCAAGCTCAGCGGGGTGCCTGTTGCCGTGCTGCGGGGCTACCCGCCGGTCGATGACGGGTCAACGGCGGCCGAGCTGATCCGTGCCGGCGCGGAGGACCTGTTCTCCCTCGGCACGGCAGAAGCGCTCGCCCAGGGCCGGGCAGAAGCGTTGCTGCGCAGGCGTTCGGTCCGGGAGTTCACCGAGGAGCCGGTGGACGAGCAGGCGCTCTCGCGTGCCGTCGGCCTGGCGCTGACCGCACCGGCACCCCACCACAGCGCCCCGGTGCGCTTCGTGTGGCTGCGCTCGGTCGGCGTCCGCAGCCGGCTGCTCGACGCGATGGCGCAGGCCTGGCGCGCCGACCTCGTCGCCGACGGACTCGACGAGGCCGCCATCGAGCGTCGGATCGCACGCGGCGATCTGCTGCGTACGGCGCCGGAGGTCGTGCTCCCCTTCCTGGCACCCGACGGGGCGCACAACTATCCGGACGCGGTGCGCCGGGCTGCTGAGCAGACCATGTTCACCGTCGCGGTCGGTGCGGCCGTTCAGGGCCTGCTCGTCGCCCTGGCCGCCGAGGACCTCGGCTCCTGCTGGATCGGATCCACCATCTTCGCGCCCGAGGTGGTGCGCCAGGAGCTGGACCTGCCTGCGGACTGGCAGCCGCTCGGGGCCATCGCCGTCGGCCATCCTCGAGTGCCCTTGGACGTGCGTGCCCCGAAGGACCCCACAACCGGGCTGATGCGGCGATGAATCCGCAGCTGCACTCCGCGGCCACCGCACAGTTGGGGGCATGGCAGACCGACGATCCGGGACAGAATGCGGTGCGGCACACCATGCTGGCGTATCTCGCCGTCCGGGCCGATGCCTGTGCGCGGGCCTGCGAGGCCGGTCACGTGACGGCTTCGGCGTTGGTGCTCAACCACGACAGAACGCAGGTACTGCTCACCCTGCACCCCAGGGTGGGCCGCTGGATCCAGCTCGGCGGGCACTGCGAGGACGGCGACGGCACCTTGATCGATGCAGCGCTGCGCGAGGCCCGTGAGGAGTCCGGCGTAGACCGACTGCATATCGATCCGGAGGTGCTCCACCTGGACACCCATCCGGTGACCTGCTCGCTGGGCGTACCCACCCGGCATCTGGACGTGCGCTTCCTGGTGCGCACCGAACCAGGGGCGGAGATTGTCTGCAGCTCGGAATCGGTGGACCTGCGGTGGTGGCCGGTGCACGCATTACCGGAGTCCGCTGCGCAGGACACCGTCGGCGAGATGGTGCGGCTGGCGCTGGCGCGAAGCTAGGTCCGCCGCCGAGCTCCGTGTGGTGCCGCTCACCGCAGGTGCAGGCCACGGCGACGGACGAACACGACAGCGAACACGGTGCCGAGAGCCCAGAGGAGGGCGCCGATCACAGCGTGCAGCCAGCCCCGGCCGACCGGCCCCAGCGCATGGGCCAGCTGATATCCGAGCAGGAGCCGTGAGCTGCCGCCTACCGGAGCGACCAGGTAGTACAGCCCGTAGGGCAACGCCAGGTGGGTCAGCCAGCGGACTGTCGAGCGCACGTGCCGTCGTTGCTGCCAGCGCTGGCGGATCGGCACCGTCACCACGGGCAGGAGCACCGAGACGAGGTTGCCGACGCCCAACCAGGCCAACATCGGTAAAGCCACATTCGGCAACGTCACCGCGAGCCTGGACCAGCCTTCGGCCTGCACGGTGAGCCCGGCGGTGAGCACCATCGTCGGCAGACCGACCAGGACCAGCAGCGCGAGGTTCTTGGTCAGCAACACCCGGCCCAGGCCGATGCCATGTTCCAAGCCCCGCCGGGTGCGGACGGCATCGAGACCGAGCACGTTAGTGGTCGTGACGTCGGCGAAGATGAATGACGCGAAGTACGTGCCGACGAGCACCACCCAGTCGCGGTGGCCCTCGTGGGGGACGGGGTCCCACAACAACCACAACAACGAGAGCCCGAGGTTGATGGCGACCCCACTCAGCCACCAGCGCGGCGGGGTGAACGCCCACCGCAGCTCCGCGGTGACGCGCTGGACCGGCCCCCACCGCAGCGGCGATACCCACTCCGGCGAACGAACCGCTGACCGCATGAGCTGTTCCTACCACCGCCGTCGGGGCGTGTCGGCGGTTGGCTGCGTCGATTGCCGCCACCATCTCGCCCAGGCCACGGTGTCTACGGACGAAGCGATGGGGCAGCGCCTGTCTGTGGGTCCCGCCGACGCCGCCGTGCAGCGCGGCTGTCCTCAGAAGGGGCAGTCGTCGGCTGGCGGCGGGTGGTCTTGAGGCGCGGGTGTCTTGCGGGGACGGCTGCGCTGGGCTGCGGCGAGGTCGAGGTTCGCCTGTTGGTGGCGGCGTTCGGCGCGGATGCGGGCGGCCTGGTTCTGGGCGCGGGTGCGTCGCCGCCGCGGCTTGTCGGGTTCAACGATGCGGTCGGGGTCGATGCCGAGCAGGTCGACGAAACCCGCACGGCGGGAGTGATAGCGGTGCCCGGTCGGCGAGACCAGGTCGAGGCCGCCGTCGGGGTTGAGCCGCTGCGACCAGGTCTCGGAATGCTTGATCCGGTGATGGGTTTTGCAGAACGGTTTCATCCCGGCGGCGATGGTCTGACCGCCCGCGCTCGGGTTCCGGTGGTTGAAGGTGCGGTCGTGGTCGAGGTCGGCGTTCCAGGCGGGCGCGTCACAGTGCAACCATTGGCACATCCCGCCCAGGAGGCGAATCCAGGTGTCCAGCACCGCACTCGGCCGGTAGCGCAACGCCGAGTCCGGCAGCGATGTACCCACGGTGCTGGCGGCTGGCGGTGCTGGCGGTGCTGGCAGTGCTGGCGGTGCTGGCGGTGCTGGCGGTGCTTGCGGCAGCGTCCTCGTTGCGTGAGCTCGTGCCCTCAGCACAAGCGGCGTCCCCAGCGTCGGCCGTGGTGGTGGTCTCGCGGTCGTGTACGTCATGACCGCTGCGGCGCTGGTGGACGTCGTCGGGAACGTGGACGGGGGCGATGTCGGCGTCGGTGGCGAGGTCGCGGGCGGTGTCGGCATCGATCAGGCCGTAGCCGTCGAGGTAGCCGGGTTCGTCGTCCTCACCGTGCAGGGTGGAGTCGAGGATGATCACGTGCACCAGCGGCTTGCGCGCCACGCGGCCCCCGCCCGGCCGGCCAGGACCGTCTCCGGCGGCGTCACCGTCGGTGTCGTCGGCGGGTGACTGGGGGCAGTCGTCGCGCCCGCACGCACAGGGCAGGTAGTCCAGGCCGTCGACGAGGGCGTCGAGGGCGTCGGCCTTGCGTTGGTCGAAGGTGCGCCCATCGTGTCGGCAGACGGTGGCAGCGAGTTCGCGCAGGCGGGTGTCGAGTTTGCGACCTTGCCCGGCGGGTAGGGACCCGCACAAGGTGACCATGGCTTCCTCGGCGGCCGACACCCCGACGTAGCGGTCGGCGAGCGCGCGGCGGCGCCGTTCGCGGACCCCGGCGGGGTCGAGTTGGCCGACGATGCGGGTGATCACGTTGCGCAACCGGCGCCCGGTCAACCCGGTGCCCTGCCCGCCCGGGGCCAGGGCCTTCTCCAGGACCTGGCGTTCCACTTCCCCGATCAACTCGCTGGTGACGTTGCGGGTGGCGTCATCAATCAGCCCGGCCCGGTAGGCATCCAATTCGCCGGCGGCCATCGCCGCCCGTACCCGGGGCAGCCGGTCGCGCAGCGCCACGCCCAGGGCCATCAGCCGGCCGGCTTCGCGCCGGCCCACCGTCAGTGCCGCCACGACCTCGGACTCGGCGATCTCCCAGCCCGTGCACGCCCAGCGGGACACCGCGGCGGGGTCCTCCCCGCCCAAGTCGGCGGCCTCGGTGTCCCGGTGAGCAGTCAACGCCGCGATCAGCGCCAGCTTCCGCTCGGCCAGCACCGACTCGACTCGGTGCACCTGCCCCATCGCCGCCACCAGCCCAGCCAGGTCCAGGGTGGCGGCGGCCGGCACCGCCTGCTGCACCCACCGCACCCCCGAGTCGAACATACGTTCGAGGATAGTCCGTCGACCCTCGCGCCGCAAGCCCTGGCGTCACGGCCGTCGACGACGTACTCGGCAGCTCAGCAGCCCCGGTAGTTCCGCGGGCTCAGCCGAGGACCGAAGCGGGGGCGGGGCGCACCCGTGGCCAGCAGCAGCTGCACCGCCCGGTGCCGGTGTCCCACGTACGGCGCCAGCAACTGCGCCATCCCCGCATCGTCCACCGGCCGTCCCGCCAAGGCCCATCCGACCACAGTGGACAAATGAAAGTCGCCGAAGCTCACCGCATCTGGGTCACCCCAGGCACGTTGGGCCACTTCGGCGGCTGTCCACACACCAACGCCGGGGACCTTCCGCAACAAGGCCCGGCCCTGCTCGCCGCGCAGCTGCGCCGCCCGCTCCAGCCGGCCGGCCACCGACGCCGCGCCCAGCAACGCTCGCCGGCGGCTGAAATCGACTCCGGCACGGTGCCATTCCCATTCCGGAATGGCCAGCACGCGCTCCGGGTTCGGCGGCAGGCGCAAGCTCTCCGGCGTCGGCCCCGGTGCGCACTCGCCGAACCGCCACGCCAGCTCCCGCCAGGAGCGAAACGCCTCGATATTCGTCACCTTCTGCTCGAGGACGGCACCCAGCAGGACGTCCCACACCGCCCCGGTTGCCGCCAGGCGCAGGTGCGGCAGCCGTCGCCGGGCCGCCTCGACCCGTTCGTGGTGGCTGACGAAGGAAGCGGGGTCGTCGTCCGCGCCGAGCAGGGCGGGCATCCCATCGAGCACCCACTGCGCACCCGGGCCCCACGCCTGCGCGTCAACCGCGCCGTCCGATGCGCGCCGCAGGGCCACGGTCGCCGCCCCCGCGGGCGTGTTCGATGCCCGCCAGTGCACAGCGCCGACGCGGCGAACGGTGGGGTCACCCGGTCCGCGCCGCGCCGCGCCCAACGCCGCCCCGATGTCGACGACGAAGTCAGGCCGCCAACAACGCCTCAGCCCGGCGTCGACGGCGGTCATACGTCGGTGGAGAAGCGGATCCCGCCGTCGGGAATCTGTACGCCCGGCCACACCCGGGCGCCGCGCAGCAATTCGCAACGGGCCCCGACCACGGCGCCATCCCCGATCACGCCGTCGCGCACCAGCGCACGCTCGCCGATCCGGGCGCCGAAGCCGACGACAGAGCGCTCCACCACCGCACCGTCGGCCACCACGGCTTTGTCGAACACGATGGCACCGTCCAGGCGGGCGCGCGCGCCGACGACGGCGCCGCGTCCCACCACCGTCCCGCCGATGAGTACCGCACCGGGGCCGATCTCGGCGCCGTCGAGCACCAGCGACTCACCGCGCCCACCGTCCAGCGCGGCCGAGGGCGCGATGCCGCGGACCAGGTCGGCCGAGCCCCGCACGAAGTCTTCGGGCGTCCCCATATCGCGCCAGTACGCGGTGTCCACGTGCCCCTGCAGCCGTTTGCCCGCATTGAGCAGGCCGGGAAACACCTCCCGCTCCACCGAGACCGCCCGCCCACCCGGGATGGCCTCGATGATCTCCCGACGGAACACGTAGCACCCGGCGTTGATCTGGTCGGTGGGCGGATCCTGCGTCTTCTCCAGGAACGCCGTCACCCGCCCATCGGCATCGGTGGGCACACAGCCGAAGGCCCGCGGATCGGACACCCGCACCAGGTGCAGGGTCACATCCGCCCCGCTGGAGTGGTGGGTCTCCAGCACCGCGTTGGGGTCGGTGCCGCCAAGCACATCGCCGTTGAACACCATCGCCGTGTCGTAGCGCAGGGTCGAGGCGACGTTGCGAATGCCACCACCGGTGCCCAGCGGGTTCTCCTCGTAGACGTACTCGATCTCCAGGTCGAAGGCCGCGCCGTCGCCGAAGTGCTCGGCGAAGACCTCCGCCTTGAAGGAGGTGCCCAGCACCACGTGCCGGATCCCCGCGGCGCGGATGCGGGACAGCAGGTGGGCGAGGAAGGGCAGCCCCGCCGTATGCAGCATCGGCTTGGGGGCGGACATGGTGAGGGGCCGGAGCCTGGTGCCCTTGCCGCCCACCAGGACGACGGCATCGGTGTGCTGCGGCGTCATGGGCTTTTCCTCCAGAACGGTGATTGCGGCGAGTCGCACGGGAGCGTCCGTCAGAGGACACTACTGTGCTGCACGGCGGCCTTGAGGAGGCGAGCGTGGTGCATGAGATGAACCCGACGCGCAGCAACCAGCGGGAGGACCCGCGCAGCCATGCCGATGATGTTCTCGCCCGGGCGCGCACGCGGGACCGGAGGGTGATCACCCTGGATACGGCGGGCTCGCCGGCGGACTGCTCCACCACCGTCGTGCTCCCCCGCTACCGGGTGACGGCCGCCGATCCGCGTTCCGCCGACCCGGACTCCACCCAGAACCTGCCGGCAGCGACCGCCCACGGCGAGCGCGGCTAGCGGCTCACCCACCGGTTGCGCAGCAGCAGTGCCGCCTTGAGCGCCGCGCGCAACGGTGCGGCGTGCCACCGCGGGTGGCGGTCGGCCTGGAAGCGGTAAGCGCTGTCGTGGTGGGCGGCCAGCATCTTCTTGGGTGAACGATCCGCTGCGTGACCCTGGGCGTGGGTGACCTCCGCCGAGGTCACGTACACGTTGTGCCAGCCCGCGCGGGTCAGCCGGTCTCCGAGGTCCACGTCTTCGAAGTACATGAAGTACCGCGAGTCGAAGCCACCGACGGACTCGAACACGCTGCGGCGCAGAAGCAGGCACGAACCCGAGAGCCAGCCGGCCACCCGCTCACCCGGTTGCTCCTCGGGCCTGCGGTACTGACGGCTCCACGGGTTGCTCGTCCACACCCCAGCCAGCAACGCGTGCCCGGTACCGGCCAGCAGGGTGGGGACCTCCCTGGCGGAGGGGTACACGCTGCCGTCGGGTTCCCGGATCAACGGACCCAACGCCGCCGCCCGCGGCCACCGGGTCGCCGCCGCCAGCAGCACGTCGACCGAGCCCGGAAGAAAGACGACATCGGGATTCGCGACGAGGACCCAGTCGAACTCCGCCGGTAGCTCCGCCACTCCCCGGTTGGCCGCCGCGCCGTACCCGATGTTTCCACCGGTACGCAAGAGTTGGGCCTGCTCGTAGCGCTGCGCCGCGGCCTCCGGGGCTCCGTCGGTGGAGCCGTTGTCGGCCAGCACCACCAGGGGCGCTTGGCTGGTCGCCGCCTGGAGGCTGGACAGAAACTGCTCCAGATGCTCGCCAGGCGAATAGGTCACCGTCACCACTGCCAAGCGCTGCGCCACGCACGGAGGCTACCGCGGGCGGGGTGATCGTCTTATAGGCTCACCCACCACCGAGAGAGTTCGCAGTGTCATGGCCGAGGGGGCGCAGGTGACCGTCGCACCAGATGTGCAGCGTGCGCGCCACCGCTCCGTCTCCACCGTGCTGCGCGCGAACACCCCACGTGGGTCGTTCCGCAGGCGCCGGGCCGCGATCGGCGGTTTCGCGCGGACGAGTCCCGGCCGCCTCTCGCTGCTCACTGTGGGTCTGGTCGCGCTGATCGTGCTGGCCGGGGTCGTCCTCAGTTCCGCGGTGTCCCACCGGACCACCGAGCTCAGCACCCTGATCGGCCGGACCGAGCCACTGGCCGGTGCCTCGCAGGACCTGTACTCGGCATTGTCGGAAGCCGACGCTTCCGCCGCGTCGGCGTTTTTGGCCGGCGGTCTGGAGCCTCCCGCGCTGCGTGAGCGCTACACGCGCTCCATCGACACGGCTGCACGGGCACTGGGCACCGCCGCAGCGGGGGCCGGTACCGATTCGAGCGGCCGTACCGCGCTGGCCAAACTCTCCGCGGAGCTTCCGGTCTACACGGGACTGGTCGAAAACGCCCGGGCGAACAACCAGCAGGGCTTCCCCGTCGGCGCGGCCTACCTGCGCGAAGCCTCCGCTCTGATGCAGTCGACGCTGCTGCCCTCCGCCGAGCAGCTGTACCAGGACAACTCGGCAGCCAATGCCGAGCAGAGCCGCGTGCGGCTGCCCTGGCTCGGGATGGCCTTGGCCCTGATCAGCATCCTCGCGCTCGGGGTGGCGCAGTGGTACGTGCGGCGGCACACCCGGCGAACACTGAATATCGGCCTCCTGCTGGCCACGGTTGCGATCGTGGTGGCGCTGGTGTGGGCGGCGACGTCGAGCATCATCGGAGCGACCCGGATCGATGACGGCCGTTCCGGTGGTTCGGAGCCGCTGGCCCGGCTCGCCCAGGCACGCATCGTCGCGCAACAGGCCCGGGCCGAGGAGACACTGATGCTGGTGGCCCGCAGCGACTCCGCGGGCTATGAGAAATCCTTCGCTGGCACAACCGGAAAGCTCACCGAGCTGCTGGAGTCGCTGCCGCAGCGCTCCCCGAGCTCCGCAGCGGACTCGGCGAGATCAGCGGCTCGGGGATGGTTGGCCGCCCATCATCGGTTGTCGGCAGCCAACGACTCCGGTGACTATCCCGGAGCCGTCGCGGTGGCGCTGGGGACCGGGGCCGATGACAGCGGCACCCAGTTCGTCGCGCTGGACAACGCCCTGCAGAGCGGGATCTTCAACACCAGGCAGATCCTGCGGGAGAAGGCCTCCGGCGCGCGCTCGGTGTTCGCTGGGCTCGCACCCGGCGTCCTGGTGCTGTCGTTGTTCGCCGCGGCGGCGGTCGGCGCGGGGATGTCGCCGCGGCTGAGGGAGTACCAGTGAGCACTCTGCGCTCAATCCGCACGGCGCTGGCCCTGGTATGCGCCGCGGCGGTGGTCGGCTGCTCCGCACAGCAGGCCCTGGAACCGGCCGACCCCGGGCGGGTTCCGCCGATTCCGGCCGGCGCCAAGATCGTGACGGCCGCGCCGTCGGCCGCATCGGACGAGTCCTGCAACCCCACCGCGAGCCTGCGCCCGAGCCCGGGAATCACCCCGGGCCTGATGCCGGCCGGCTCCACGATGGCCAAAATCGCCGGGCGCGGTCGGTTGATCGTGGGGGTGGACCAGAACACCTTTCTCTTCGGCTTCCGCAACCCCAAGACCGGACTGCTCGAGGGCTTCGACATCGACATCGCCAGGGAGATAGCCCGCGACATCCTCGGGGACCCGGCGAAGATTCAGTTCCAGGCCCTCACGTCCGCACAACGCATCCCCGCGCTGCAGAGTGGCCAGGTCGACCTGGTGGTGCGCAGCATGACGATCACCTGCAAGCGGTTACAGGAGGTGGCTTTTTCCACGGTGTACTTCCAGGCCAACCAGCGGATCCTGGCCCGCACGAACTCAGGCATCCGGGAGGCGAGCGACCTCGGCGAGAAGAAGGCGTGCGCCACAACGGGTTCCACTTCCATCACCACGATGATGGCGTTGCGCTCGCCGCCCACGGTGTACGGCGTTGCCGACTGGACCGATTGCCTGGTGATGCTGCAGCAGGGGCAGGTCGACGCGGTGAGCACTGACGACTCCATCCTCGTCGGGTTGCAGGAGCAGGACCCGTACCTGCGCGTGGTGGGCCCGAGCATGAGCCCCGAGCCGTACGGAATTGGCGTGAACCGGGACACCCCCGATCTGGTGCGCTTTGTCAACGGGGTGCTGGACCGATTGCGGGCCGACGGGACGTGGCAGCGCATCTACACCCGCTGGTTGTCCGGGCTCGGCGCCGCGGCAGCACCCCCGCCAGCAAGCTACCGGGACTGAGTGGAGGACGACCGATGGCCACGAGTGCTGATCCGGGCCCCAACACACCCGATGAGGAGGCCGGAGGGACCCAGCGGATCGAGCTGACCGAACGCGTCGAGCGTGGCACCGAACTCCAGTCTGGTGCGGGGCTGGACGAGAGCTCCGAGGCGACGGCGGAGACCACCGGGGCGCACAGCAGACGCGGTGGCGGCAGAGGGTCCCGGCGGGGCAGCCGGAGTACCTCCCGGGGGCGGCTTGGTGCCGGGTTGGTGCAGGTGCCGAGGGTGGCGTGGACGGACCCGGC
>JAABUM010005909.1_pt1 | contig 12446 bp, 7 predicted proteins | sample 5559161 | NCBI WGS metagenome assembly JAABUM01 (sample SAMN10711868, study PRJNA513369) | rock metagenome | isolation source: Antarctica rocks | place: Antarctica: Victoria Land, Siegfried Peak nord | reverse complement strand
CGGACCGCAATGATGCAACCCACCGGGTCACCGCCCCCGGCCGCGCGATGGTCTTCGGCTCCGAACGGGCATTGACCACGGCAACGATGTCATCGCCCGCCTCGGCCGCCTGCAGCCTTCCCATGAATTCGACCCGGTCGTGCCACGCCGGCATTCGCCACGACGGTCGGGCGAACACCAGGACCGGTGTGTTCGGCCTACTCAGCGACCCCCGACCCACCACACGGCGAATCGATGCTCGATAGATGACCGTCGGCCGCTTCGGATTCGTTGTCACCAACCGGGGGTCGGATGTGACGACGGCGTGCACCTGGACCACCGCGCCCTGCCGTGCCAGGTCGGCTACGGTGCCCGCCGTACGCGAACTCTGATGAGATGCCAACGCGCCGAGCAGTAGTGCGGCGCACAGCCCGGCCAGGGCAACAGTTCTTACCCACCTTCGGGTGTTGAACCTGCCGTACGTGGCTGCCAGCAACCCGCTCACACCGATCACTGCGCTCACGAGAGCCAGCAGCAGGACCGCCGTGATCGACAGCGGCAGGGCCAGGACGATGCACAACCAGGCGACGAGCGCGGGGATGAGCATCCGCAGGTCCAACGGCGTACCCGCCACCTTCTCGACGGGCTCGGCATCTGGTGGCGGATCGTGGACAGGAACCGTCATACCGTGACGAGTGGACGCAGTCGAGCCATCACCTTGTCTCCGATTCCACTCACTTCGCCGAGTTCCTCGACACTGGAGAATCTGCCGTTCTTCGTGCGCCAGTCAACGATGCGGCCCGCCAACACGGGGCCGACCCCGGGCAGTGCGTCGAGGCCGGTGACGTCGGCAGAGTTGAGGTTGACCAGCCCGCCAGGTGGGCCCGTGGACGAACCAGCGGCACCTAGGGCAGGACCAGCGCTTGATCCCGCCGGTCCCGGGCCGGCTCCCGCCGGCGGGCTCACCGTCTGACCCGGTTTGGGCACCTGGATCTGCTCGCCGTCGGTGATCACCCGCGCCAGGTTGACCGCAGCGAGATCTGCGCTCGGCAGCGCGCCGCCGGTCGCCGCCACGGCGTCCTGCACCCGTGAGCCGGAGCGCAGGGTGACGACCCCCGGCCTGCGGACCTGACCCACCACCTGCACCACGACCTGGGTCGCAGCCGGGGTCGCGCGAGGTGCGCCGCCGGCCGCGGCCCTCACCAACCGGTTGGTGCCGGGCGCGGTGGTGACTGCGGACTTCGCGGTCGCGGTCGGCGCCACCGGGGTGGACGTCGTGGACATCCGACTCAGCAGCACCCGCCCCCCGAGCACCAGGGAAGCGACAAGCACCACGACCAACACCCCGAACACAGCCAGGCGACCAGGGACGACCTGGGAATCGCGAAGGGCCTGCGGGATCCGCAACAGGGGTGCGTGCGGGTGGATCTGGGAGGGCGACATGTCGTCCTCCTCGGTCCGGGCGTGCCGCATTCCTCGCTGGGTCCGCTCGGCCCGCTGCGATCCTCTGGTAGGCCCGGCGGCTGCCGATTGCAGCGCCGGGCGCCTGCTGTCGAGCAACGATTCGCGGGTGGGAACCCAGCCGATCTGTCGTCGCGGGTGATCCATCTCGTCGAGCACCGCCGTCAGGCGATCAGGCTCGGCGGGCTGCGGGCGTACACGTGGCATGCGCCGACGTTAGGCAGCGAAGAACAGCCCCTGCCCGCCCGAACACCGGTCCTGTGGACAACCAGGACGTGCGGGTGGGATGTGGACAACCAGCGTCAGTCGGATGCTCCGAGGATCCGGGATCGCCCGGTACCGCGCGGGCTGACAGCCGTCGCGAGCGTGCCAGGCCCGACGTGTGCGCCAACCACCGCGCCCAGTTCGACCAGCAGAACCCGGCGGGCGTGTGGCACGGCGTGCGCCAGGGCCTGGACCAGCTGCTCGGCGCGCTCGCGCGAGTCGAGATGATGCACCGCGATATCGACGCCTTCGGCAGCGTCCACCGCCATCGCGGCCTCGACCGCGCGTTCGCGCATCCGGGCCAGTGCCCTACTGGTGGTACGGACCCGTTCAAGAGGTTCGATCTGCCCGTCGCGCATCGTCAGCAGCGGTTTGATGGCCAGCGCCGAGCCGAAAAGGGCAGCGGCCTTGCCGATCCGGCCACCTCGACGCAGGTACTCCAGGGTGTCGACATAGAACCCGACGGAGGCGGCTGCCGCGTGGTCGAGGGCTACCTGCGCGACGGTCGCGGGCGTGGCGTCAGCCGCCGCGGCCTCGGCCGCCGCGAGTACCGCGAACCCCATCGCCATCCCGATCGAACGGCTGTCGACGACCGTTACGGGGACCGGTGAGTCGGCTGCGGCGAGTTCCGCCGAGCCTGCTGTCGCCGACATTTCGCCTGAGATGTGGACTGAAACAACATGATCGGCGCCTCCACCGGCCAACTCTCGGTAGACCTCCAGGAACGCACTCGGAGAAGGCCGCGACGTCGAGACCGGTCGGTAGGACCGCAGCGCCTGCGCCACGTCGGCCGACGAGATGTCCCGGCCCTCCTCATAGGACCTGCCGGCGATGACAACGTGCAGCGGAACGACGCGCACGTGGTGCCGCGCAGCGAGATCGGGCGGGAGGTAGGCCGTCGAGTCGGTGACCACTGCGACATTCACGGTTGGACCTGCCTAACCGGCAACGATGTTGACCAGCTTGGGTGCCCGCACGACGACCTTGCGGATCTGTTTGTCGCCGAGGAACTCGATGACCTTGGTGTTGGCGCGTGCCAGTTCTTCCAACGCGCCCGCGTCGATGTCTACTGCAACCTCGATGCGGTCGCGGACCTTGCCCAGCACCTGCACCACACATGTCACAGTGTCCTGCACCAGCTTCGCCGGATCGGCCTGCGGGAACGGCTCGAACGTGATCGTCTCGTTGTGGCCCAAGGCCTTCCACAGCTCTTCGGCGATGTGCGGGGCGAGTGGCGCGGTCATCGCCACCAGAGGTTCGACGACCGAGCGCGGCGCGACACCGGTGCGGGTCAGCACGTTGTTCAACTCGATCAGCTTCGCGGTCGCGGTGTGAAAGTGCAAATGTTCGAAATCGCGTCGCACCCCGTCGATCGTGCGGTGCAGCAGCGTGTCGAGCACGTCGTCCGGAGCGTCATCGGTGACCCGGATCTCACCGGTCTCCTCGTTCATCACGTTGCGCCACAACCGCTGCAGGAAGCGCTGCGAACCCACCACTGCCCGGGTCTCCCACGGGCGGGACATGTCCAGCGGGCCCATCGACATCTCGTAGACACGGAAGGTGTCGGCGCCGTACCGCTCGCACATCTCGTCGGGCGTCACCACGTTCTTCAGCGACTTGCCCATTTTCCCGTACTCGCGGGTGACCGGCTCGCCGTTCCAGGTGAAGGTTGCCTTGGAACCCTCGCCCTGTTCGTTGACGTCCACGACCTCGGCCGCGGGAACGACCTGACCCCGCGCGTCGCGATACGCGAACGCCTGGATGTAGCCCTGGTTGAACAGTTTGCGGAAGGGTTCGCTCGAGCTGATCTCGCCGAGGTCGAACAGCACCTTGTGCCAGAAGCGGGCGTACAGCAGGTGCAGGACCGCGTGCTCGACGCCGCCGATGTACAGGTCGACACCACCGGGATCGCCCTCGATGCCGCCGCCCTCACCCTGGCCGGGACCCATCCAGTACTCCTCGCAGTCACGGTCGACGAACCGCTCGTTGTTGCAGGGGTCGGTGTACCGCATCTCATACCAGCACGATCCTGCCCACTGCGGCATGACGTCGGTCTCGCGGGTGTAGGTCTTGAGCCCGTCACCCAGATCCAGCTCGACGGTGACCCACTCGGTCGCACGACTGAGTGGCGACTCCGGCATTGAATTCGCGTCCAGGGCGTCGTAGGTCTTCGGCGAGTAGTCGGCGACCTCGGGCAGTTCCACCGGCAACAGGTGCTCGGGAATCGCGTGCGCGGCCCCGGTCTCGTCGTAGACGATCGGGAACGGCTCGCCCCAGTAGCGCTGCCGGCTGAAGAGCCAGTCGCGCAATTTGTAGCTGATTGTGCCGTGGCCAGCATCGGCACCTTCGAGGTACTCGATGATGGTTGCCTTCGCGCCCACAACGTCCTTTGCGTTCAACAGGACCCGGTCGTTGGCTGAGTTGATCATCGGTCCGGAGCCGGTGTACGCGCTGTCCGGGTCGTGACCTTCTGGAGGCTGCACCGTGCGCACATGCGGCAGCCCGAACTTCGCCGCGAACTCCCAGTCGCGGGGGTCCTCGGCGGGGACGGCCATGATCGCGCCGGTGCCGTAACCCATCAGCACGTAGTCGCCGGTGAAAACGCCGGTCTTGGTCTTCTCGTCGACCTGCCGTTCCAGGTCCGATTTACGGCTCGCGACGCGGCGGTACTCGGCAACAGCTGTCGCCGGGTCGGCGGCGCCACCGGTCCACCGGTCGTCCGTCTGCTCGGGCCATGCGGCCGGCAGGATCGAATCGACCAGCTCGTGCTCGGGGGCAAGGACCAGGTAGGTCGCGCCGAAGATCGTGTCGGGGCGGGTCGTGAAGACCTCGACGCCGCTGGTCCCCGCGAGCGGGAACGTGATTGCGGCACCCTGTGAGCGCCCGATCCAGTTGCGTTGGATCGCCTTGACCGATTCGGGCCAGTCGACCCGGTCCAGATCCTCGATCAACCGGTCGGCGTAGGCAGTGATCCGCATCATCCACTGCGGCAGATTCCGCCTGAAGACGGGGAAGTCGCCACGCTCGGTCAGACCCTCGTTGGTGACCTCTTCGTTGGCGACGACTGTTCCCAGGCCCGGGGCCCAGTTGACCGGCGCGGTCGACTTGTATGCCAACCGGCGCCCGTCCACCGCCGATGCCTGCTCCGACGCACTCAACTGTGACCACTGCTGCCCGGACGGCGTGAGTACCACGCCATTCTCATAGGCCGCGATCAGGTCGGCGATCGGCCGAGCTTTACCCGCCGCCTCGTCGTACCAGCTGTTGTAGATCCGGGTGAAGATCCACTGGGTCCACTTGTAGTAGGCCGGATCGATCGTCTGCACCGCGCGCCGTTCATCATGCGAGAGGCCCAGTTTGCGCAGCTGACCGATGTAGGTCTCGATGTTCTCCTCGGTGGTCTTACGGGGGTGTTGACCGGTCTGCACCGCGTACTGCTCGGCAGGCAACCCGAACGCGTCGTACCCCAGCGTGTAGAGCACGTTGCGGCCCCGCATCCGCTGATATCGGGCGACCACGTCGGTGGCGATGAAGCCCAGCGGGTGGCCGACGTGCAGTCCGGCGCCTGAGGGGTAGGGGAACATGTCCTGCACCATGAACTTGGGGCGCTCCCGCACTGAAGTTGCACCTGAAGCGTCGTCGGCCAGCGGTCCGCTCGGATTCACTGCATGGAAAGTGCCGTCGAGCTCCCACCGATCCTGCCAGCGGCGTTCGATCTGCTGCGCCAACGCTGGGGTGTAACGGTGCTGCGGCTCGGTGTCGCTCATGGTGTCTCCTTGGTCGAGTCCCCACTCGCGACGCCGGGTTCACCGCGCAGGGACAGCTGAGTGCAAAGAAGAAACCCCCTGCGCTCGCAAGGGGTCACCGCGTCCGGATCCGGATCAGATCGGGCGAGGCCTGCTAAGGAGGTGGGTGCAATGCATGCAGGTGAGGTTACCGCAACCCTCGGGCCTGCCGCCGCCTCTGATCAAACGGCAGAACACCGGTCGACCCGAGATGGGCGACCGGTGTTCAGGCAGGGCGAAGCTCAGAGCGAGTTGACCTTCTTGGCCATGTTCGACTTCTTGTTCGCTGCCTGGTTCTTGTGGATGACACCCTTGGTGACAGCCTTGTCCAGCTTCTTGGACGCCATGATCAAGGACTCCTGGGCTGTGTCCTTGTCGCCCGATTCAACTGCCTCACGGACCTTGCGGATCCAGGTGCGGACCTCAGACTTGTGAGCCTTGTTGCGCTCCGTGCGGATCGCGTTGGTCTTGACACGCTTGATCTGGCTCTTGATGTTTGCCACGAATGAACTTCCTTGGTCGAAATGTCAGTGAACGTCGTATGAGGGCGACCGGTGCGACGAGGGATGAGGGCGCGGGGACGCCCCTGGCGATTCGTCATACGCGGTGCTGAGCGTGCGCGCACGACCGAGGCGCACACGCGAGGCCTGAATCTACCAGCGCAGTGCACCCCGCCCAAATCCGTCACGCGTTCCGACGCTCAACCGTTGCCGCGCTCCCGGGTGATGGTGAGCACTGCATGCTCGACGGCGTAGACCGGGTCGCGCCCACCGCCTTTGACGTCGAAATCAGCGGCGGCGACCGCTTGGATCGCGCGACCGAGCCGGTCGCCGTCCCAGCCGCGCGCCGCAGCCCGAGCTCGGTCGATCTGCCAGGGAGCCATGCCCAGCTTGCCCGCGAGCACGGCAGCTGACCCACCACCGGCCGTCGCAACTCGGGCGACCTGCCGCAGCTGACTGGCGAAAACCGCCACGATGGGTACGGGGTCCACACCCGACGCGAGAGCGTGACGCAACAGGCGCAGCGCTTCTGATGTCTCGCCTGCGACCGCGGCGTCAGCGACCCGAAAGCCGGTGGCATCGACCTTTCCGCCGTGGTACTTCTGCACCTGATCCACATCGATCAGCCCGTCGGTATCTGCGGCGAGTTGCTTGGCAGCAGCCGCCAACTCCCCCACGTCCCGCCCGACGGCGTCCAGAAGGGCACGCACGGCCTCCGGGGTTGCCTTACGTCGGGCGCGACGGAACTCATGCGTCAGGAAGTCGTGTTTCTCGCGATCGGTTTTGATGGCAGGCGCATCGATACGGCGGGCACCAGCGGCTTTCAGCGCATCCAGTAGTCGCTTGCCGCGGTTTCCACCTTTGTGCATCACCACCAGTCGCAGATCGTCGATCGGGCCCTGGGCGATCACGCTCAGCACATCGGACTGCAACTCCTCACCCGCTTCGTCGGCATCGTGGACGACGATCGCCGTCGTCCCGCCGAACAGGCTGGGGCTGGCGTGAGTGAGCAGCGACCCGGCCACGTAATCCCCCGCGTCAAGGCGCACTATCTCGACGTGTGGATCGTGCTCGCGAAAGACATCCAACGCGCTGTCGAGCCCGCGGTCAGCCAGCACGCGTTCCGGCCCAGCGATGAGCACGAAGGCGGGCGAGGAGGACATACGCACACCCTCCCATGCCCCACCGTCACTGGCGCGAAAGGCTCAGTAGAGCTCGAGAGGCACAGGTCGGCCTGTGCCTCTCGGGCTTTACTGAGCCGTTCGTGCTGCGGTCAGTCGCCGATGGCGACGCCGAGCTCGGTTGCGTGGGCTTGGATGTCCTGCAGCGGGATGTCGAGGTGCTCGGAGAGTTCCTGCGCGCCAAGCCCCATCTCGACGCCATCACGCAACTCTTCGTCGTCCTGAGTGCTCCACACGCGTTCGCCGTCGTCGGTCACAATGCGTAACGGCCTGTCGACAGCGACGTCGACAAGCTCGGACGCCGCCTCGTGGACATCGTCCGAAACGGGGCAATCGGGTTCCGCCTCTGCCACCTTCACCGGGTCGCCCTTGGGTCGGTTCGCGCCGAGCGGCATGATCGATGGTTGCGCCAGCGGTTGGGACTCGACACGTGCAACTTGGGCGCGCAACTGATCCAGAAGGACGTTCTGCGGTCGGGCTGCCGCTTCTGTCGCAGGCTCGTTCGTGGGTTCGTGGGAAGGTTGCGCAGGCTCAGCGCGCTTCGTCGACGACGGCGCCGGATGTTCGACCGGGCCGTCAGTCGATGGTTGGGGGTGCGATGAGGTGTCGTCGTCGCACACCACCTCGGCGGGCGCAGGCGCAGGGGCAGACGATGTGCTCTGCTTCGTCTGCTGGCCGCGGGCCGCCACCGGGATGATGGGAGCTGCGGTCTCGTCCAGGCGTCGTAGCGCGTTGAGCACGAGTGCACGATCCGAGGTGGGCCAGAACGGCGGCAGCGTCGACTGCAGGAACCCGGCATACCGTGCACTGACCATCCGGGGGTCCAGGAACGCAACCACACCGCGGTCCTCGCCGCGCCGGATCAGGCGACCTGCCCCCTGCGCCAGACGCAGTGCGGCGTGCGTGGCTGACACTGCCATGAAACCGTTCCCGCCACGCCTGGCGATCGCTTCGGTACGCGCTGAAGCCAGCGGATCGTCCGGTCGAGGGAACGGGATGCGGTCGATGATGACCAACTGGCATGCGCTGCCGGGAACGTCCACCCCCTGCCACAGGGTCAGGGTGCCGAACAGGCAGGTCGGCCCGTCGGAAGCGAACTGCCGCACCAGCGTTGCGATCTGGTCGTCCCCTTGGCACAGGATCGGAACGTCCGCGCCCAACCGGGAGCGCAGTTCCTCGGCTGCGGCCTTCGCGGCCCGGGTCGATGAGAACAACCCCAGGGTGCGACCGCCCGCCGCGCGCACCAGAGCCTCGATCTCGTCGAACACCACGTCGGCCGCGCCGTCGCGACCCGGTGGGGGCAGCTGGGAAGCGACGTATGCAATGGCCTGAGTGGGGTAGTCGAACGGTGACCCGACATCGAGCCCCCTCCACGTCGGGCCACCCGCGCCGCGCAGCCCGAGCGTGCCCGCGATGGCGTCGAAAGTGCCGCCGAGTTCGAGGGTGGCCGAGGTGAGCACGACGGTGCGCTCACCGAACACGGCATCGCGCAGCGCCATGGCGACACTCATCGGCGCGACCCGCAGCAGGTGACCTCGCCGCAGATCATCGGAGATCCAGGTGACGTCGAGCTCACGCTGCTCCAGCACCCGGGCCGCGGTGTCGAACAACTCGTCGACCGCGGCCTGCGCCATCTGCCGACCCCCCTCAGCGGGGGCGCCCTGCTCCGGCTTCAGCTGGCTCGTCACGTCGCGCGCCGTGTCGCGCAACCGCCCCAGGCCGAGCGCGAGCTCGTCCGGCAGACCCGTCAACCTACCGGGCGCCAGCCGATCCACCGCGCGCTGCACGAATTCGGCGGCGTCGGTCATGGCGGAGGTGTCGGCCAGGCGCCCGCAGCGCCGCGCGGCTGCGCTCGCCATCCCGCCCGCCAACTCGTCGGTGACGGTCGAGGTGACCCGGTCGACCAGTTCGTGACCCTCATCGATCACCAACAGGTCGTGTTCGGGCAGCATTCGGCGGCCCTCGAACGCGTCGATCGCCATGAAGCTGTGATTGGTGACGACCACGTCGCAGTCTTTCGCGTGAGAGCGCGCCTGCTCGACGAAGCACTCGGTGACGACCGGGCACTTGGAGCCCAGGCATTCCAACGCGGACACCGACACCTGCCTCCAGGCCCGCTCACTGACACCGGGCACCAAATCGTCGCGGTCGCCGGACTCGGTCTCGTCGGCCCACTCGCGCAACCGCAGCACTTCGCGGCCCAAGCGGCCCGCGTGCTGGTCGACGTCTCCCACGGACAACAGACCGTCGTCGTCGTCGTCGGGGTAGCCCCCCTGCAGTTTGTTGACACAGACGTAGTTGCGTCGGCCCTTGACGAGCCCGTAGGTGGGCCGACGGCCGAGCACCGGAGCGAGCGCGTCAGCGATCCGTGGCAGGTCGCGGTCGACGATCTGCGCCTGCAACGCGAGGGTGGCCGTGGCGATGATCGCCGGTTTCCCGCTCTCGACGGCGTGCGCGATGGCGGGGACCAGGTACGCCAACGACTTGCCGGTTCCCGTTCCGGCTTGCGCGAGCAGGTGCGAATTGCTGGACAACGCGTCCTGGACGGCGTGCGCCATCTGAGTCTGCCCATCGCGCGGCGCACCGCCGACCCCCTGGACCGCCGCAGTGAGCAGGTCATCCAGGTCCGCAGGCATCGGGCCAGGGTATGGCGTGCAGCCCGGTCGTGCTGTCAGCCTGTGGACGACCGGTCAGTCTCGCAGGCCACGGGGATGCCGTATGAGGTGAGCGAGCAGCGCCGTCCACCCGGTCTGGTGGGTCGCCCCGAGCCCCGCACCGGTATCACCGTGAAAGTACTCGCTGAACGTCACGTTCTCATCCCAGAGCGGGCCGCTCGGGTACCAGCGCGGGGTGCCGGAACGACGGCCGTCCTCGGCGGGGCGCAACAGACCGATCAGGCGATCCCGCAGGTCGTCGGCAGCCTCGCTGAGGCTAATCCGCTGACCCGAACCCGTCGGATGTTCGATCAATGCCTCGGGGTCATCGGCAGCGAAGCTACGCAACGCGTCCAACAGCAGCACGTTCACCGGCATCCAGACCGGGCCGCGCCAGTTGGAGTTGCCGCCGAAGAGCCCGCTGTCGGACTCCCCGGGTACATACCGGATGCTCTCGAACGCTCCGTCGACATCGGTAGAGAATCCGTCTCGATAGGCAGCCGACAACGACCTGATGCCGTGCGGGGAGAGGAATTCGGACTCGTCGAAGAGCCGCCGGTAGAGGGCCTCGCGGCGTTCCTTCGGAACAAGCGCGAGGGTCAACCGGTCGTTGCCCCCCGACTGATGGCGCACGACCGCTTCGGCCAGCACGGTGTCACGGGTCTGGGTGCGCTCGATCTCCTCGACCAACCGGCCGAGCCGGCTTCGGGTGACCGGGTGCACCGAATGCACAGCGATCAACGGTAGGAGACCGACGAGCGACCGGACCGGCAACTGTTCGCTGCTGCCGTCGGCTTGCACCAGGCTGTCGTAGTAGAAACCGTCCTGCTCGGACCACAGGGAAACACCGTTCGAGCCGAAATCGTCCATCGCCTCTGCGAGCCGCATGAAGTAGCCGAAGAACATCCGAGCGACGTCGTCCCACCCGGGTGCTGTGCGGGCCAACTCGTTCGCCATCTGCAGCATCGACAACGTATAGAACGCCATCCAACTGGTCGCGTCGGACTGTTCGAGTCGGGTGCCGCCGGGCAGGGGTGCGGACCGGTCGAAGAACCCGATGTTGTCCATCCCGAGGAAGCCCCCCTCGAAAAGGTAGGAGCCGTCGGCGTCCTTGGCGTTGATCCAGCCCGAGAAGTTCAACAGCAGTTTGCTGAAGACCCGCACCAGGAATCCCGTGTCCTGGCTGCCGTCGATGCGGTGTACCTGTTGTGCAGCCCAGGCCAGTACGGGCGGGTTGGTGTCATCGAAATTCCACTCATAGGCGGGTAATTGACCGTTGGGGTGTTGCGCCCACTCGCGCACCATCAGTTCGATCTGCTGTTTGGCGAACCACGGGTCGACGTCGGCGAGCGGCAGTGTGTGGAACGCGAGGTCCCACGAGGCGAACCACGGGTACTCCCACTCGTCCGGCATCGAGATGATGTCCGCGATATCGAGGTGTGCCCACGCGCTGTTGCGAGCGTGCAACCGGCTTGCTGGTGGCGTCGGCTGCGCGGGATCACCCTCCAGCCACTGTCGGACGCTGTAGCGGTAGAGCTGACGGCCCCACAACAGACCGGCGTAGGCGCGGCGGGCGATGTGCCGATCCTGCTCGTCGTCGACGTCGGCGAGTACTTGCGCGTAGAAGGCATCCGCCTCCGCGGCTCGATCCTGGATCACCCGGTCAGCCTCCGCAGCGACGGGGGCAGCTGTACCGGACACCTGGGTCAACCGCAGGCGAACGGTCACCGACTCCCCGGAACCGATCGAGTCGTGGTGCCACCGGAACCCCACCTTGGTGCCGTGGTCGGGCCTGGTGCACGCTGTGTTGCCGTGCACGATGCTCTGATCGAGTCCGTTTTTCGGGAAATCGGTGTCGCTGGGTGTTCCGTACAGCGACAGGTCGTCGGTTTCGTTGTCGCAGAACAGGATCTGCGCGTCTGCGTCGGCGACGATGCGGTAGTCGCCGAGCCAGTCGTGACTGAACTGGACGGCGTCCCCGACCCTGCTCATCGTAGGTGTGCGATCGTCGCGGCCCCATGCCCAGGTGTTGCGGAACCAACCCTGCAACACCAGGTCCAGCGGTGCAGCGTCCGGGCCGTGGTTGGTCGCAGTGACCTGGACGACGACGTCGGTAGGAGTCGCCTTGGCGTGCACGACCTCGACATCGAAAAACCGGTCATCGGCGAAGATCCCGGTGTCGGTGAGTTCGAACTCCTCGTCGTCCCTCCCGCGCGGCGTTGGTGTCCACGAGCTCCGCGTACGGATACGCCCGCTGTGGATAGCGGTACAGCCAGCTGGCATAGGAGTGGGTGGGGGTTGCGTCAGTGGGCCACCAGACCTCTTTGACGTCCTCCCCATGATTGCCCTGGGCGTTGGTGAGGCCGAAGAGCCGCTCCTTCAGACGGTCGTCGTGACCGTTCCAGAGTGCGACCCCCAGGTTGAAGAACCCGAACCGGTCGCACAACCCGGCCAATCCGTCCTCACCCCACCGGTAGGCGCGACGATGCGCGTGGTCGAACGGCAGGTAGTCCCAGGCGTTGCCGTCGGCGGAGTAATCCTCGCGCACCGTCCCCCACTGACGACCGCTGAGGTACGGACCCCACAGTCGCCACGGCGACAGATCGTCGTCGGCCTCGGTCA
>JAABUM010005908.1_pt1 | contig 12448 bp, 6 predicted proteins | sample 5559161 | NCBI WGS metagenome assembly JAABUM01 (sample SAMN10711868, study PRJNA513369) | rock metagenome | isolation source: Antarctica rocks | place: Antarctica: Victoria Land, Siegfried Peak nord | reverse complement strand
TTCCCAAACCCTTGTTGCGCGGGGCTGGGGTTGAGCCATCAAACAATTTCAGGTAGACGACCCCTTCGGCGGGGAGGATGCCGCTCCACGAAGTCGCCCTCGAATCGGTCAACGATACGCTTTGCAGGACTTCCAGGTTTTCTGAGGCCGGGTTGTCAACGTAACTGGCGTGCCGTTGGTCGATACGACAAACCTGCAAAGTTCCGCGCGAGAACGGCAGGCGGTTAAGCTTCACCCGAACCGGATGTTCGCTCGCCGAGGTGTTCCAGAGAACGACCGACGCGGTGTGCTTGTCGGATGAAGCCAGTGCGTCAATAGTTCCTGTTCCGTTTGGCTCGATAGGGTTTCTGTCGACGGGCAAGGCGCCGTAGATTTTGAAAGCGTTGAAAATCGCTTTGCGATGTCCATCAAAAGTCACCAGCCCCATGCCAGGACTTTGACCGGCGTCCAACCACTGCGCCCAATACACCTTCGTCACGTCGGTGTAACCAAGCAAACCTTTGACATCCCGAAAAAAGCGCATCGCCGCCCCAGAGCGGCTTTGAGGGCCATTGGGCGGAAAATCGGTGTAGGACGCATATTCGGAGAGGAAAATTGGCACATCAGGTCGCGCGGCGAGCGCGCCGCGCATCATCCTCACTTGAACCGGAAAGTTGTTGTAGCCATGAATCGAAGCGAAGTCCATCGGCTGTGACAGAATTGGCGCCAGATAAGCCAAATCGTAAGCTGCTGCCGGGCCGCCGACAAGCGCATCGGGGTCGCCTCCTTTCAGGCCGCGCGCCGCAAAGGTGTAAAGCTGCCCGTAATCTCCCGATGTCCCGCTAAAAAACATCTTGCCGCCTGGTTCGGGAATGTCGGGTTCGTTCCAGATTTCGTAAAAGGGACTGCTCGAACCTTGAGACTTGAGGTGAAGGGCGTAAGAGCGGTTGATGTTCTGCCAACTCGTCAAATCGCGGGGGACATCTTTCCAAGCCGCCCATCCGGTGCGCGACTTGAGCGGATCGGGACAGTAACCCATCGCCAGCAATGGCCTGACACCGGCTTGTCTGAGCCGACTAATTAATGCGTCAATAGCTCCGAAGTCATACGTCGGTTGCGCCAGTGTTCCGCCGATTTGCGAGTGGGCCAGCGCGTCCGGTTTGCCCCAGCCCATTTCATACCTCAAATCGGAAACATTGATTTCGCGCAGCAAAGGCACCGAATCTAACAGCCGGGGCAAGGTCGTCAGAGGCGTTTGATAAACGCCGAATTTCGTCTTCACCAAAGGCGGCTCAGAAGAAGGCCGCGCAAAGTCAACATCAAACGTTTGAGCGAGCGCAGAGGAAGAGAGGAGCGCCGTAGCCGCTACAACCATTAACAGTTTTATCATCATTCTGATTTGTAGATGCACCCGTTGGTTGGTAAAACAACGGGCATTATCCACAACAAGCCACCTTTGTTGGGAAAGAGGCGGCTTGTTGTGCGCATTGTGCGCAAGAGTTCAAGCCACGTTTGCTCCTAAGGATGCAGCCTCAGCGAGACAGGCTGTAAACGAGAAGCTACTGCTTCCTCATTCCATCAACTAAACCCACATCAACATAAGCGGGCTTGTCTTGAGGCGCCGTTGCGTGAACGGAGATGATGTTGCGTCCAACTCTAAGCGCCGACGCATCGGCTATCGGAACAAACACGTAATCGTCGGTGCTTCCTTTTTGCTCGGCGACCCGGTGGCCGTTGAGGAAAATCTCGACATCACCGCCGTAGCGAAGAAATAGCTGCGGGTTGGTCGCAGCGTTTGCGAGTTCAAACTTCCGGCGCAACCAGATTTCGCCCGCCTTCCACGGCGTGCCGACGTGCGTGACCGGGCCAACTTCGCCTATCACCGGATCGCCAAAACCTGCCGCGCTTTGCTGCCAATTCGCGTCTTTGAACCCATCGCTTGTCCAGTTGGCGACGGGTGCAACCAACGAGTAACGCCAGAGTGGAAGCGGCTCCATTCGCCGTGCGCTGACTTGCCCGTTGGGGCTGATTTGGACGGGCAACACGCCGGGTTTGATTTCCCACGGCGCGTAAGGATCGCCCGAACCGAAATAGGTTGACCACCACTTGCCTGCTCTGTCTTGGAACAAATTGTTGTGTCCGGCGTGCGGAATGGCGCGGGTGCGCGCGGTGTAAGGGCCGTAAACCGAATCGGCGACGGCAGAGTAACAGTCGTAGGTTTTGACGGCGTTGCCATTGAACACCGTGTCCGACATCCCGGAATTGATGAAGACGTATTTGCCGCCCGCCTTCACGATGCCGATGCCTTCGCCCCACGGATAAGAGGGCAATTGCACGCGGCGCGGCGCTTCGGCCAGACCGGACAAGTCGCTCTTTAGGAGCGCGATGTTGTAATCGGCCCACAAAAAGTAGACCTTTCCATCGTCGTCTTGAAACAGCGACGGATCAATGGCATCGGTGAGTGGCCCGTCGGTTTTGACATCGAGGTAAGGGCCTTCGGGTTTGCCCGAGGTGCTTCGGAGCAGGCCTGTCCCGCCGTAGTTCATGCTGTAAGGGATGAAATACGTCCCGTTGATGAAGTGGATTTCGGGCGCCCACAGCGCGCGCCGAAGTTCCCCGTTGGGACTGACCCACGGCGACTTTTTCCACGCCTTCGACCATGTGGCGTCGCGCTCGAACGTCCAGACGTGGCCCATCGCTTCCCAATGAATCAGGTCGCGCGAGCGCCACATCCGCACGCCGTCGTTTTCCTGCCACATACTCGCGTGCTTGTCTTCCGGCTCGGTCGTGCCGACCAGATAGTAATTGCCATCGCCTCCGCGACAAATGTTCGGGTCGCGCACGGGAAAGTCGAACAGCATCCGCACCGGCAACCCGCCCGGCGCGTTGACATCGCGCGCGGCGGGCAAAAGCACCTTGAGCGGCGCGGGAAGAGCAGGCGGAGGCGGCTCGATGGCGCCAATTTGTGGAACACAATAGGTAGAAGTCATTGCTTTGGAAGCGGGCGGGCGGCGGGCGTTGAGTTGTGCTTGAACGGAAGAAGCGCTCAGGATGACCAACAAACTGGTCGCTAACGTGCGGATAATCATGCGGATTGAAGAAATAGTTTGAAAGGGTGGTCGCTACTGCGAAGCGGCGCGCCGTCCAACCGAAATAGCGACAATTCATGCTGCGTTCTCGTAGGGACATGGCTTGCCATGTTCGCCCCTGAGACTGCCACAGCGGACATGGCAAGCCATGTCCCTACAAGGTTCGCGGCCTTTTCAAACTGACGTGAAGAGCTAAACGCCAAAACACAGTTCCGGCGCTTCGAGTAAACCGGCGGGATACAACACGTAATTCATCGAAAAATCGTCGCCTCCGGTGACGAAGTTGCCCGGCCCATAGCCCCCAGCCCGAAGCGTCGTCTGGTGCAACGGCCCGAAGGTGTTGCGGCGCGTCAAAATCAGTTCAAGGAAAATCGAATTCCCGCCGCGCAAACCCTGCGTCACTTCGGCACGATACGGTTGCCAAGCGATCATCTGTTCGGGTTGTCCCGGCCCGCTCACCTTGGCGCAAGATCCTTCCCACTCGTTTAGTTCGAGAAACGCCTTTTCCCCCGAAGCAAGCGCGCGCGTAGCGGGGATGGTGTAGGTGACGGCGCCGCTATAGAAGGGCAAACCCTGCGCGGTCAAGTCGCCCACGTTCAAAGCTTTCGGCAAACCCGAAAGTGTTTTGCGTGTGCCTTCTAAAGTCACGGCAAAATCTCCCAGCAGATAAAGCGCTTCTATGTTGGTGCTTTCTTTGAACACGACTTCCGACTCCACTATGTTCAAACCTTCCACTAAACATTCAAGCGGAACATCCAACTGTTTGAAGGCGTTATCAACCCACCAACCGTGCGGCGTCGGATCTAAAACCTGATCGTTGACCTTGATTTGGCACAATTCAGGTCGTTCGACGCCCAATTGAACCGGCTCTTTCGGCAACTGCGCGATCCAGAACTCGAAGCGCAAACGCATATTCCCCATTGTTGGCGGATGATCTTCGGTTTGACTCCGATACCAGGGTTGAATCATCTCGCCCGACCGGAAAGGCAAACCGAAGGCGCTCCTCACGGACTGATCAATTTTGAGAACTTCGGTTTCGTCTTGCCATTGCCCTTCATCTATTTGGAAGCGCGCTACGTCCAGCACGCAAACGTTGGGTTCGTTTAACGAATAATCGAACGGGACATTGCAAACTTCGCGGCTGGTTTGATTGAAACTTTCTCTGGGTGTTAAAGGTTCGTTCGTCGGGCCGAAAACGAAAACTCGCTCGCCTGAAGCGGGAAAATCAGTGATGAACTCGATGGCTCCTTCGCGCGTTGTCGCGGGAACGGAAAAGCGCTCGCCAGTCGAACAGTTCCACTCGCTTACGGACGTTTCATTCCGGTCACTGCACAACCGAATTCGCGCGGCAGGAAAACTTTGCTCGGTGTTGATGTTGATCGCCACTAAGATTTTGTGTTCGCCATCGTCGCGCAGTTGACAAAACACCTCGCCAAGCGGCTTTCCGCTTTCCTGGTCGAGGATTTCAACGCGATTCTTCAGGGTGCGCCCGCACGCTGCGACAAGTGGCAATTCTTGCCACGACAACGCGAGGGCGCGCGTTGAAAGTTCGATGGCTGCGGGCGAAACAAGGACATCCACCCGCGCGGGCGGTTCGCCGACGAAGATGACGTTGCCGCCCGCGCGCTCGAACTCGTCCAGCAACTTCAAGGTGCTGGAACGCATCGTCATCATGCGCCCGACAACCACGACGCGATAACTCGCTTGGCCCACACGAAGCTGCGCTTGTCCGCTTTCGTCGCGTTCAACGCGGGCAAGGCGGCTCATCATTTCTTCGTCGCCATAATCGAAATCAATGTGCGCCCCGACGAGCCAGAAAAACAACTCTTGATAGCCCTGCTCTAAAGCGCCGACGGCATCGCTTTGCGGACTCAGACCATGAACCCAACCGGCGTGAATCTGACACCACAAACTTTCGATGGGATTAACAACCAGCACTTCGCAGCATGCTTCGCCTTGACTGAGCATCCATCCGAGACGCGCAAAATAAGTTTCGACGTGGTTGTATTCTTTCCACCACGCCGATTGAAAGAAAATGCTGCCCGGATAATCGCGCTTGGCTTCGCCTTCCATCGTATACCATGATAAATGATGGCAACGCACGTTAATACCAAAGAGCGCCTGCCAATCTCCAACGGCTTTGTGACTTTCAAACGACATCTGCCAACCGGTGCAGCCATATAGTTCCGATAATAACCACTTCTGCCCCAACTGACGAGCCGAAGAAGATAATTGTTTAGCTACCCAGTAATTGCGGTTGCCTTCAGACAAAATATCAATACCGGGCGTGTGCATCCATTCGTAGAACCGCATCAAAGAACCTTGCATCGTCGCTTGAGAAGTCAAGTTGTCCTCGTGCAAAACGTGACCAGTGAGAAGCAAGTTGTTGTTTTGGCACCAGTCGAACAAAGGTCGAGCGTAGTTTGACAGGAACAACTGCTGCGTCAGTTCTATATAGTGCCACTTGACAGGGGAAACCTGTTCTCCGTCCGGCCACAAAAACAAAGTAGGCAGATGTTCGGTTAAGTCGTAGCCAAAGCGCTCTGCAAACTCTTCCGGTAATTTTTCCGTCCACGGCGTGAGCCACAACGGGTCGGCGTTGGGCAAACCGAAGCCCGCCATGACGGGGCCTCGATGCGGTTCGTCGGTGAAGATGCCTTTGATAGAGCGCCCGAAATGCTGGCCGCAACGGGCGCGATAGGCTTCGTGCGTCAAGCGCAGAAACTCGTCGGTCGCCGCGCGCTGCATCGTGTCCACGTAGGTGAAGCCGTTATAAAAACTCGATTCGCCCATCGGCTCAATCGAAAACGCCAGCACGGTTCGAGTGTGATAGGCCATGCTGGGCGTGTCGGCGTGAAGGCGTTCGAGGCGAGAAAAGGAAAGGCCGTCCAACTCGCAACTCCAGGCGGCGAACAGGTCATCGTGCCACAGGAATTCGTCGCCTTGGACGACGCGCAAGCGCAAAAAGCGCGCTCGAAACTCCGGGTGGTGCGTGACCAAACCGCCCGCTGTGCCGCTGGGCCAACGATCTTCGTCGTAAAGCCACGCTTCCAGTCCCAATTCCTGCGCTCTTTCGGCGCAGTCGTTGGTCAGTTGAAACCACTCTTCGCCGAGATACTGCGTGATGAGGCCGGTGCGCGAGTGCATGAAAAAGCCGCCCATGCCCATTTGTTCCATCACGTCGACTTGACGCAACAACTCGTCACGGTTCAGCTCGCCATTCCAACTCCAAAAGGGCTTGCCACGAAAGGCTGCGCCCGGTTCACGAAACGATTCTTCGGTGTTTTGCATGAAATCTCAACTTTTGCCCGGCGTTCTTTGGGATGCGCCGCTGGGCCACTTTCGATTGGGGGTTCTTTGCTGTTTCTCGCTCTTTCCGCGACAAGGTTTTGTCGCTTCGACTCAGGGTTTTCGAGGCGCGAAGGAGTCGGTGCGAAAAGGAGAAGCCGGCCAGCCGTCGCTGCTGTAAAGGTTGCACATGGGAAAACCGGCCCAGCCATAGCGCACAGCGATAGGCTCAGGCACCTGCGCACTGGAAACCAGCACGCGATTCTTCCCGACAAAACGCGCCTCCGCTCTCACAAATTCCCCATTCGCGCCGCACACTTCAAAGCCGTTCAGGGATTGAGCCGAAACGCGATCTTTTCCGCGCACGACTTCTTTCGTGATGAGCCGCTCGCCACCCCCCGAAAAGCGTAAGGCCACCTGATTTCCCTGAATCTTGAAGGAGTGGAGAAGCGGGCCGTTGACCTTGATCGCCGAAGGAGCGATCGCCATCTGAGATAGGCGGTCGCCGATGATCTTTTTCGTTGGCGGATGCAGATTATCCATCGAGCCGGTGTCGATGGAAACCACCAAACTCGTTCGAGGAAGGCGCGCGACAGTTGCCAGTTGCGCTTCGCGCAGCCATGCCCAAGGCGCATCAACCGGAGCCCATGGCGCGGCGCCAAAGGCGGGCAGTTGCACGATGAGAAAAGGAATTTGGTGGTTCCAAGCCTGGCGCCAGCCTTGGATGAGCGCAGGCAACAATTGCCGGTAGTTTTGGGCCTGCTCGAAATCATCGGCGTCGGATTCGCCTTGATACCACACGACTCCTTTCAAGGCGAACGGTTGAAGCGGCGCAATCGAGCCGTTGTAAAGCCCGCAGGGGCGAGCGTTGTCACCCAGTTCCGTCGCGGGTTGGGCAACCAGATTCCGCAAAGACGGCTCCTCTTCCAACGCTTCTCGCGGCGTCCAAGCTTGAGCGCGAGTGCCGCCTAAAGCCGCCGTGATGAGTCCAACCGGAACACCAGTTCGGGCATGAAGCGCGCGGCCAAAAGCGTAAGTCACCGCCGAAAACCAGGGCGCATCTTTGGTTGAAGAGGGAATCCACTTCAAGCCGTATAGATCCATTTTCTCACGCTGAACCGGAACCATGATTGGCGGTTTGCCCTGGCGAAAGCGCGTTTGAGGTTGCTCGGTCGCCGTCACATCCACCAGAAAGGTGCGAATCGAAGGCACATCGGCGCTGGCCACCATCGGCTCGACATCGGTTCCCGCGACCCAGGCTTGCAGGTTCGATTGACCAGCGCACAGCCAGACATCTCCCACCAGCACATCGTGAAGCGCGAGCCGCTCCTCGCCGCAGGAGATGCTCAACTCGCGCGGAACATCCGAAGCACCCAACGCCGCTAAGGTCAAGCGCCACTGGCCCGCCGCGTTCGCTTTGGTCGTTCGGGTTTGTCCCCCGAAAGAAACCGAAACCCGCGCGCCCGCAGCAGCCTCGCCCCACACGGGAACGGGCGCCTCGCGTTGCAACACCATGTGGTCGCTAAACAATGGGTTCAGCGACAATCCCGTTGCGGGTTTGGCTTGAGCTACGGGCAACATCGGGGTGAAAAATGAGATGCAGAGCAGCGCAAGTAACGAAAGAACTTGACGCGCGGGAACGCTTTTGAAATCGGATTGCATTGGTCGGCACCTACAAAGAGGAGTCAAGGGTTCGAGATTGGCCAACTTTGAACTTTAAGTCGGTAGTTTTTTCGCCGTAACGCACGCGGGCTGAAGTGCCCCACGTGCTGCGAATCGTGGCATTCGTCAATTTTCCGTCGTGCCATGAGATGTCGAGTTCGAAGCCGCCGCGCGCTTTGAGTCCGCGAACAAAGCCATCGGGCCACGCGCTCGGCAAGGCCGGAAGTAAATTGAGTTCGCCGTTTTGCGATTGGAGCAGCATCTCGGCAATGCCGGACGCCGCGCCGAAGTTGCCGTCGATTTGAAAGGGCGGATGAGCGTCGAACAGGTTCGGATACGTGTTGTTGACGAGCGCTTCGGTCAACATCTTGTGAGCGTGATCGCCATCGAGAAAACGCGCCCAAAAGTTGATTTTCCACGCTTTACTCCAGCCTGTGCCCGCGTCGCCACGAAAAATGAGCGACTGTTTGGCTGCCGCGAACAAAGCGGGCGTCGAGGCATTGATCTGGTTGCTCGGAAATACGGCGTAAAGATGCGAGACGTGACGGTGATCGTTTTTCGGGTCGTCCTTGTCTTCGAGCCACTCTTGCAACTGGCCATGCTTGCCGATTTGGAACGACGCCAGCCCAGCGCGCTTTTCCAAAATCTGGGCGCGAAAATCGGCGTCAACGCCTAAAATTGCGCTCGCTTTAGCAGTTTGGTCGAACAAATCGCGCAGGATGCTCATGTCCATCGTCGGGCCAGCGACGACGCCACCCTGTTCGGGCGAAACCGAAGGAGCAGTCACCAGCCAGCCGTATTTGGGATGTTTGACGAGCGTGTCCACGAAAAACAGGCTGGCTCCCTTCATGATCGGATACGCCCGTTCTAAGAACTTCTTGTCGCCCGTGAATTGATAATGCTCCCACAAATCGGTGTTGTGATGAGCCACCCAACCGCGCGCGCCATAATGCACTTGCGCGGTTTTTTTGCCCGTTTGGGCGATCTCGGAAATCATGCGAAACAGCGGCTCGGTCGTTTCGGACAAATTGGTCGTTTCGCTCGGCCAATAGTTCATCTCTGTGTTGATGTTGATTGTGTATTTCGACTCCCACGGCGGGCTGACGCTGTTGTTCCAGATGCCCTGCAAGTTGGCTGGTTCGCCGCCCGGACGCGAACTCGAAAGCAGCAAGTAGCGCCCGAACTGAAAGAAAAGCGCCGCGAGTTGCGGGTCTTGGCTCGTCGCTATCGCGCGAAGCTGTTCATCGGTCGGAAGTTTCGCCGCCGTCGAAGTGCCCAGATCAAGCGAGACGCGATGAAACAGCTTTTGATAATCGGCCACATGAGCCGCGCGCATCGCCGCGAACGGCTTGGGCGCGGCTTTGCCCAAACGCGCACTTGTCAAAGCATCGGGATTGCCGGACGTGTCGTGGTAGTTCTTGTAGTTGGTGGCAATGTCAATGAGCACGACCGCGGAATCGGCTCCACTGAGCGAAAGCGTGTCCTCTTGAGCGACGAGTTTTCCGCTTTGCGGCAACACGCGGGCGCGGCAGTTGAACTTCAACACGCTTTTGATGCCTTGATAATCAAAGGGCGTTCCTTCGCTCACGAGGGTGTCGCCGTTTTCGATGCGCCGCGTGTTCTTTTGCGGGCTGTCGAAGGGCGCCGAAAACGAGATTTGCCCCGGTTTGTCAGCGCTCAGGCGAAGCGCAATGACGCCATCAACGGCGCTCGAAAACATCTCGCGTGTGTGTGTGACGCCGTTCGCCTCGAAGGTCGTGGTCGCAATTGCCGTGTCGAGGTCGAGCGAGCGGCGATAATTGGAAACGTGGCTTTGTTCGGGAAAATTCAAGCGCAAATCGCCCACGGTTTGATAGCTCATCTGGCCGATGGGATGCGAGAGCATCTTTTCGGTCAGATGATAAGCCTCGTCGGGTTTATCGTCGAAGACGAGGCGCCGGGCTTCGGGCAACAACTTGAGCGCGTCGGAGTTGTTCGGGGCGTAGGGGCTGCCCGTCCAGAACGTGTCCTCGTTAAGTTGCAAATGTTCCTGGGCAACCCCGCCAAAAATCATCGCGCCCAAGCGTCCGTTGCCGATGGGCAAGGCTTCTTCCCACGCTTGCGCCGGACGGCGATACCACAAGTTCAGCGGCGTTTTTGGCGCGCTCGATTCATTGATGAAGGTGACGTTTTCTTTGCCGTTTCCCAAAGTCAGAACTCCTGCCAGTGGTTGAATATTCATGCCCGCCGCCGACGTGAGCGCCCACTCGCCAAGCACGCCGGGCAAAGTCTGTGGGTTGGCCGCGCGGCGGACGATTTCTTGCGACGTAAGCGCGCACCCGTAGATGGCCACGCGCCGGATGCGGCCTTGAAAGTGGTTTTGCCCGTTCGGATCGCCGCCCAAACACAGCGGAACAAAAGTGACGCGCAAAGGCGGAAAATCGCCAGCCGCTGTTTGGGCGACTTCCCGACCGTTGATATAAAGCTTTTGGATTTTGCGCGAGGCGCTATAAACCGCCACAACATGAGTCCATGTGTCGGCGGGCAAGTGCGCGTCAAAAGAGACGGCGCCGTTGCTGGTGATGAAGCGCAGCGAATTGCCAGGGTAAGTGTCGAGCAGAAAGCCGTCGTTGGTGCCGGGAAGCGACTTGTCGAGAATGCGCCCCCCCTCGCGTGTCATGGAATCGGCTTGCACCCACGCTTCGAGCGTGACTTCATCCGAAAGATCGAGCGCCTTTTGCGGCTTGACCTGATAAATCGGCGCCTGATCGTTCAAAGTTAAAGCCTGATTTTGAGTTGCAACGCCTTGGGCCGACGCTGTGGGAAGCGCGGCGCAACTCCACCAAGCGAGCAACGCACTCAAACAGAGTGTGATTTTCATGATGGAAGTGCATAGCGAGCCGCATTCGAAGGCCCGGCTGCCAATTCGATGAAGTTGCAACGCCCTTTCGATGTTTGGCAAGTTCATCCGTAAGTTCGAACTCGCCAAACATCAATCTGAGGGCCACCCTTGATGCAGTGGAAGGTGCGGCGGGATGATTCCATAAACAAAGCGACCACCAAAAGTGAATCCAACGGAAAAGGACAGTTCCCGTTTGATTCGCCTTTTGTGGTCTGTGTTGCGCCCGATTCTCTGCACCGCCAAGCTTTCTACTTTTTCTTTTGCAGACTATCTATGATCTGCGAATCTTTCTGCACTTTTGCGTCCATTGTTTGCTTGTCCGCTGCGGCCCTTGGTGGGGGTGCGCTTGCCGTGGAAGATTCAGGCTCCGAATTGCTGCAACCGGCAAGGAAGATCATCAGCAAAGAGAGCGTGCCTGCAAAAACCAGCCTGCTTGCTGTGCGTAAATTACGATTCATGGTTCTGCTTTGATTTTTCTGTGTAGGCGTTTGGAGTTGTTGCAACAGTGCGACGTGCGTTCAGTCTTGCGAACGCACGTCGCACTGTTTGGACAAAGTTGCTTCTTTGGAGGAAGCACCCTGACAGGCTGTGCGAGTAGTGGCGTTGAGATGCCAAAACAGCGCAGCAGCAACGACGTTCTCAGTTGCCACCGGTATCGGGATACATGAACCCTGAACCGGCGTAGTAGAACTTCTCGGGGCGCAGCGCCTTGACGTGACCGTCCACGAACGCGCATACAACCGTTCCCAAGTGGCGTGCTGTCGGCGCCATGAAGTCCGCATTTGTGGCGTCTTGGGCCTGAGAAGCATTTCCAACGATCACCATTCGTCGCGAATTGGGCAAGTCTTTTATCGGTGAAGTTTCCGTTACCGTTCCGTCCGCATTCGCCAGACTGCCAGCGTCCACGATAGCCACAGCGTTAGCTGGATAGGTGAACTTGGCGATATTGAATTCTGCCCCTTGATAGAAACCGACGTCCCAGTTGTAAGCGTATGAGACGCGATAACCGTTCGGCATGAGCAGGTTGCTGTTGACCGCAACGACTTCGCTCGAATCGCTCGGGCACTTGTAGATCTGCGTGCTCTTGATGTAGGGATACATCGTGTTATACCAACCGGTCGTATAGTAATATGCGGCCGGCACCTTCTCGTCGTAATCTTGGGTGTATTGCATGTAGCCGAGCATGATCTGCTTGAGGTTGCTCTGGCAAGAGGCGCGGCGGGCGTTTTCCCTCGCGCGGGCGAACACGGGGAACAGAATCGCCGCGAGAATGGCAATGATGGCGATGACTACGAGCAATTCGATCAAAGTGAATGCTCTGATCGGGCGGGAGACGACACGAGGCGTGGAGTGGTTGGTCATGAATTTCCTTCAGCTATACAGCTACTCTATATTATGCCCAAAAGAAGCGGGTTTTAAACATTTCGCCCAAATTTTTTTTGCAGGTTCGATTTTCTTGAGTCGAAGTCTTCACGCACCTCAGCACAACACGCGTTTTGCGACCTGCCCCATCTTCTATCTCAGCCAGAATTGGGAGCAACCGAACGGA
>JAABUM010005907.1_pt1 | contig 12452 bp, 13 predicted proteins | sample 5559161 | NCBI WGS metagenome assembly JAABUM01 (sample SAMN10711868, study PRJNA513369) | rock metagenome | isolation source: Antarctica rocks | place: Antarctica: Victoria Land, Siegfried Peak nord | reverse complement strand
TCGAGACAGCAACACGACTGTGCACCACGAGCGCAAAAGCCGGCTGCAGCAGCGCGGGAAGCTGGTAGCGCAGCGTTTTGACGATACGACTATCAGATTTTAGTATATGTTGCACTGAATCACCGATGAGCAGCGAGACGACCAGCGCAGATCCCGGCTGCAGTAGCGCTAACAGCACGTAACACAGCGTTTTGACAACCCTTCAGTGTAGTTGCGAGAAATTTACCAATGAGCGGCGACACGACTAGCGCAAATCCCGGCTGCAGCAGCGCTGGAAGCGCATAGCACAGCGACTTGCCGCCACCGGTGGGGATCAGCACCAGGCAGTCACGACCTGCATCGCGACATACGCGAAACCTTGGACAAGGGAGGTGTCAAGCGAGCACGCAGCCTGCAGGGACCAGCACCATGCCGTGTTTCTCTGCAAAATCAGTGAGTGAGACAGTGCAGTTTCGTCATATGCGGCCGCGACGGAGCAGCCTGCGCATTGAGCGGGGCGCTATGCGGCGACAGCGGCGACCGCCGCGGTCGCCCGCATCGCGTCTGCCAGCGCTCTGATCCGACAGAGCGGCGAGACCCGACGCGTTTTTGCACACCTGACAGCGTCGCCAGTATGGTCTCCTCCTGCTTCCCCTGGAAGCTCTCAAATCCTGCGGAACAGGAGGCCAGGGGCATGTAGTCAGCTGCCATGCCGCCGCATCAGGGTGCCAGCTCCATGGGCTGTGCCGTATACAAGACGGCCTGGCAGATGCAAGCAGGCATGCCTGATAGCAATAATTTCTGCCTCACCGAACGCGGAGCTGAGTTTCTCGTGCATGCGGGCGCGCAGCTGCGCCTGTAGCTGCTCTGGCGTCGGCATTGCCTCGATAGTTGTTGTCTCTGTAGCGCCAGCAGGCATCAGGGTGTGGCGTCACAGATTCTTCTTTGAGGTCGCAGGCCACCGGATAAAGTACGTCCTAAGGCAGCATCTCGCAGTCGTGTGCATGGTCAGGCAAGGCAGTGCAGAACACCTCAAGTCCAAAGGTGCTGAGCTGCAGCGGGCGGTCACACGATCGAGGCCATTCCGGGACAGCGGCACCACTTCAGATGCTGCAAGCTACCGATCTGCAAGTTGCATTGCACATCGACTCGCTGTGTGCTTTCTTTGCAGCATCGTGTCACGCACAGCATGCTGGCAGGGGCGGAACGATCCTCCGCTTCACGAGGGTCACGCCCCATTTCAAGTCTCAGCTGACAGCTGTTGATCTGTCTGCATTTCAGGCCGTGCCAACTGGCAAACTCCGTGCCTTCGGTGGATACATATCTTCGGGAACCTAAACCAAGGCCTGAGAAGCAGCGAACTGGGTGCTTCTGCCCTGTGGGCCGCCAGCGCCGGACGTCCAGCGCCTCCTTTGCCTCAGTGTCACCATGCGAAATCCAAACGAATGATTTTGAACGCCGGAGCATTACCAGGCGCGCGGGTGGCTTCCGCACTGCTGCGGGCTGGAGCTCACCTTTTCAGATTGAACCACCCTCAATGCTGTGACCTCTGTGAACGCGCAACGCCTTGACATGCTATAATGTATAAGTGACCCGCAGGCGGCGTGAGCGACTGTTTTTCTGTTTCTTTCTTTCTTTTTCGCTGTTGCGTGCCCAGCTCGCCAGTCTGCCAACGACAGTGGCGGCGGACCTGGCGCTCCTGGCGGCGCATTCTGTTGGCAGCAAAACAGCATCGCAGACAGGCTGTACAAAGCTCGCGCCGCGGTGGCGCCAGGCGGTACAATCTCCAGCGGAGAAGAAGCGTGTGCTGGCCGCGGCAGTGGGTTTCCACTGCAGTGCTGGGTCGCCGCCGCTGCTGCAGGCGGTGGCGTCATTGGCCGACCCAGAGTGAATGACAGAAACTAAGATTTAATGAATGAAACTGGGTTTCCGGCGGCAGCTCACCTCATGTAGGGACGATTTGCAGCGATCATCGGACGGCCCGCTGAACAAGCTTAAGCTGCATGCGGCCATGATACTGTAATGTGCACATATGCAAAAATATGTGACTTCGCTCATGATTGCAATGGCCGCAAGTATTAAAACCCCAGCGCATGTGAGCACCACAATTTCCGATGGTTGCTCCTTGTTGCATTGACTTGATGATCCCTACAACGGTTACTGGCGGCGCAGCACAACCTCTCAGCACAACGTCGGAACCTACCACCCGTCTGCTAAACATCATGACCATATATAATAGCTGCGAATTTAGCCTAGAACAAAACCGCTGCCGACAGCCTCAGAAGCTGCTGCCGCCGAGTACTGTAGTACTATAGTACTGTCCACTTGAGCTCACATGTTTTAACATGCGGCGGTTGAAAATTGCAGCCCAAAACACTCACGTCGCCTCCATTGATCTTCACCTGTTTTCATGTGTTTCCAACACAGGTGCCGTGGCGCGGATCTCATCCGCCGAGATTGTTGATGGCGCCGTTGCGGACGCCGGACGAACCTGTCCCTGGGCCGAGATCGGTGATCACGCTCTTGATGTAGCAGATCGAGTTTGCGGCATCGTAGGAGAACGCCCGACACTCGGGACCCGAGGCGGCGACGCACACGGCGCAGCAGGCCTCTGGCGACTGGATGCCTGACAGGTTGACGATGTCGCCGCCAATGCGGTCCGAGACAGGCTGGTAGGTGCAGCTATCACCACCGCTGGACGTCGACTGGCCTGTCACACGATGAAGAATATGAACCCGTCAGCAGGTGTTTCAATATTCATCATTAATGATGTGACCGCCACAGGTGGTGTCCAGGTGCTGCTGCGCAGTCACAAACGTGCATAGCAATAGAGGCCGACAAGCTGGCTCCTGCAGGCGTCTTGATGCTGCTGTTACCGTGCATGTCGATCAACGGCGCTACTGCATAAGTTGATGAAGTTTGCATGGTCAACATGCACCACATACAGCAGTAGCAAATTGCAGTGTCCGTCTGCTGACATCATGCTGCTCGCACAGACGTCTGGCGGGCCAGCTGAGTCCATCGATGGCAATGAGCTGTCCACTGGCAAATGAGGTCTGCGGATCTGTTATTCTGTTCGGCTCTCCTCGACCTCGTTCCGCTTTTAATCCTTTGATGACCATCAAGCATACGGCAGGCCGTCTGGCAAATCAGACAGGTCCGTGATGTCCAAGGCTGGTGGGAGCACACCGATGGCCAGCACCGAGCAGCTCGCAAGGACCAGAGCCACCAGCAGGTAGCTACGCAGATTCATGGCCAAGAAGGTTGCAAGACACTGCACACGGGGAAGTAAGTATCAGGTAGTAATAACGACAGTGACGAGGCGGAAGCCTGCTGTGACACAGTGGCAGCGTTGTGAGCTGTGGATGTCAGTTTCATGATCTGGGGTGCAATCTGGACGCGTGCAGGACGATCGCGCAATATACATACACTTGGCAGTGGAACAGACAACAGGTAGAAACTCACTGTGCCAGGTCATGTGTTTGACCCCGCCATGTTTGCCGCCGATTTCCAAGCTGACGCATGCGATCAGCAGCACGGCACATCACAGGAAGTTTATTGCGTCAACAAGCGGAGAATGGCGCCATGCATATGCATATTCTTGTCATGACTTGCTTGCCTGCTAGGTGGCGGTGACCATGACGGTGCTAAAACCAAGACTGGGGCTGCACGAATAAGTTTAGTCTAAAACAAGACTGGGGCTGCACGAATGAGTACAGCGGCTCAATGTATACTGCAAGGTGAAACAAAAGATGAGAGCAGGCTTTGTGTTGTAATTTTCTGGTCTAGAATTATGAATCAGTGTGATCTCAGCGTCTAAGAGCTGCCATACGACACGTGGCAGGAGATAATCTGTCGCAGAAACAGTACAGGTGGCACTAAACCCGAACCTCACTCCCTGTGGAGCCGTGCCAGGTGCACCTGCCTCCGCCAGATTTGCCGCCGCGATCGTGAAACTTGTACACGTTGATATCGGGGATGCGAGCACAGCACAGCATATGTACGTCCTGGAGCGTCGTACAATCAGGTGCAGCGAGCAGTGCGTCTGTGGCATGCGACTATCAATATGTAGCGGATGCCGAATGTGCGCCACGCAGCACGAACAGCGTACCTAGGTATTGCCAGAAACATCGACTGGGTGAAAAGCTAGCGCCACGAGATCATAAAGATATCACTGTTCGTCATTGATTCCGTATTCCTCGGTTTTGCGGGCGACCAAAAACAACTGCCGTATCGGACTGCCCCTTTGATCGCCCCTTTGGTCGCCCCACGCCACATGTGGCGATCCTTTGGTTCATTCTGCTGGCTTTCACTGAGGGCCGCAGTCCGACTGCCGTGTGCACTGCTGCATCCATTCAATGCCTCTGGCCGCCAGACCTGGCCCTTGCTGCAGCCGCTTTCATGAGCGGTCCGTGCCGCAAATTTGCCACATCGAACCAAATATCCTTGCCGACGACGTTTTTTCAGTTCGTGTCTTGAGGCTTCAGGGAGTCTTCAGACGGCGATGACGTTGTGGATGGCAGGCCCCTGCTTCGCCCACGAGCCCTGGCCCATGGCGATGCCGCTGGCGGCGCCGCCATTAGCAATGGGGCTGCCATTCTGCTGCTGCACCGGGCGCTGGCCTGGGCGGCGCACAGCCAAACGAGATCAACAGATGTCAACAATGGGCACTGCTGCTTTGGCAGCACAGTCAAGCCGTGCTTCGCACACCTCGGACATTTCAAGCTCGCAGATTTGCTTGTGCAGGAAAAGGGTCACGTGAGAAACAACTTTTACATCTACGTGCACGAAACATTTTTTTCACCGTTAACGCTGGCCACGTCCGGCAGCACGCCCAGGTCGTGCAGACGCTGCGCCTCGCCAGGCTCCAGCCCCGCCGTCGGGCTCTTGCGCTGCGAGCAGAAACACACTGCTGCATGAGACACACGGGAGATTTCCAGAGATGCATTTTGGAATCGTGGGCTCCAGGCCTCGCCCGGATTCAGCCCCGCCTTCGGGTTTAGGGTTTAGGGTTTAGGGTTTGCACAAAAACCAGGATAGTCGGGCTCAGAGGAAGGAAAGACAGAAGGAGTAACATTTAAGACGGCAAGGCAGGCGCTGCGCCTCGGCTCCAGGCCCGCCGCAGACATTAGAAGACGCCAAACTCAAGTGACTGTTGGATGCTCGTGCAAACGCTGCGCTGTGCATGTCACGTTTTTTCAAAAGCTAATTTGAAATCAATTATGGGCTCCAGCTGCCGTTGAAAGCCGGCACCGCGGTGGTATGCAAACGGGCAGTACTACAACCAGAACAGCACGAAACGTGCTGGGAATGCTCCTGGCTGCGGCGCCGCCGCCTCGCTGGGCTCAAGTACAGCTTGTGTGCATTTCACCATAAAACCCTAAGGGCAGGAAGCAAGGCTTGGGGCGATCAGGGGCTCCGTCTGTCAAGCGGCTGCGTAACCAGATTGCTGCAGCGGTGAAACTGACAGAAAACAGTAAGCCTGGCGCATCAATCTGACGAAGGTCTCTCCATGCGCTCCGCTTCGTCGAGCAGCAGGTCGTTGTGCGGCCGATTCACCCACACGATGCGTCAAGGGTATAATTTTAAGATTAAGGAGAGCTAAAACAGCAACAGGTTCGCACCATGCGCTCCGCCTCGGCGAGCAACATGTCGTCGTGCGGCCGGTTCATCCACACAAACGCGCGGTCCAGCAGCCGATACCCCATCATGGCTCCCACTGTCGCCAGCTGCGACTCGGAGCACACATAAGGGTGAGCCAGAAATCATGTGTCGAGTTGTGTGAAACAAGCTTGGCTGGTTGCATCCGCACGAGTGCGCCGTCCAGCGGCCGGTACCCCACCGTCGCCGTCAGTAACCCCTAAACCCTAACACGCATACAAGAGATGCATAGCAACCCCTAAACCCTAACACGCATACAAGAGATGCACACAAGAGATACGTAAACGAGATGCGTACAGGGAGGGAGAGGAACTGACGATCAGTGCTGGTTCAGCCGGCCGTGGCGATCCGGCCAGAAGGCAGGCACCCTCGTCACGTTGCCTTTCTGCCCCTTATGCGAGCTTTTTTATCGGTGCCAAGCCCGAACGTCCTGTCGCTGGCTCGCAGCCGGCGCTCTACATCCGCAAAGCATGGTGGAAGCTGCAGCTGTACGCTGGGCAGCCGCAAGGCAGCGTGATTATCGAACCTTAAACCCTAAACCCTATCCCCCCGGCTGCGGGGTGTGCCCTTCGTGTCTGTCAACGACGGGAGCAGCTGCATCATCTGCTACTTCTAAAACCTACTTCTACACCCAATTCTAAAACCCGGATGACATGGACGGAAAGAATCTCCTGGGGTGACAGAGCCGCTCCAGGCTGCCCGTAGGTTTGGGACATCAGCACCACAGCATCGCCAGAGGAGGTGAGATCGGATACACTCGAGACACGTCGCCAGGCTGCGGGCTAAACCCTAAACCCCCCGCGCGGGATGTGGCTGTGAGAAGGAGACTGAACTTCAAAAGTGTGTAGATGGTTTAGGTGGTTGTGAAGTGGGCACCTGGAGGAACCAGAAGGTGGGGTCGGACATGACGTAATACATTGTGCCATACTGCGCGGGGTCGTACAGGTTGAACGCGTTGTCGATCCACATGTACACCTGCGCGCGAGGACCAGTCAGATGTGACATGCGTTTCTGCATCTGACTCGACTGAAGAAGGAGTGTGTGTGTGTGTGCATGTACGCAAAGTGCAGCAGCCCTTGCACTGCATGTGTAACTTTCGAAATTGCAAGTATGTTTTCTCCAAATATGGGCAACCGGACTGCGGGCGCACCAGAAGGAAGATGTAGGCGACGACATAGGAGAGGATGACGAAAATAACAAAGATTTTGGTCCAGTAACGCGCCACCAGCAGCACCTGCAGCGGATTGCAAAAGCGGCAGACCAGACTCAGGATCAGCAGATCAAGGGGTCAATCCATGAGTCTGCCGCCACTGCCGCCACAGCGCCGCCGCCTGGTGTTGCCGTCTGAGCTGCCTGGTGGCAGCGGGCGATAGCGAGCTGCGCAAGCCCGGGTGTTGCACGCTTCCGCGTGCTTGCCGACGGCGAGAAAAAATTCTCCGTACTCGACATTGACGAGCAGCATGGTGCAGATCAGCTTCATCTACATCACAGTCCTTGAACCCAATGTATCAAAGCAGAAAGGCTCTCCAGTGAAATAGCGCACCTCTGCGTTGACGAGCAGCACAATGCAGATGAAGACCGTCTTGCCGACGGAGTACAGGTCGTCGACGCTGTTGCGGCTGCCTGCCTGTGGCATGAAAGACAGGCGACTTGTCAGCATCTTCATGACGCCAGTGTGAATTCGCAGCGCTGTCTCTCTGTGGCCAGTCTCGCCAGCGCTGACAAGTCGTCCCCATGCTGTTCTGGCTGCCTGCCTGCCGGACGAGGAGGAGGCGCGATACCCTAAACCCTGAATCTGTGTTTGTAATGGAACAGCAACTGTGGCATGGCAGAAAGCAGCAGCTGGCGCCGGCAGCATCACTGTGCTCGACTGAAGACTGAAATACGGGAAGCGTCTTTTGGATCCAGAAGTGGTGGACGTCACATGCCGTGATGGGCACAGCAGGGGAAGAAGAAGCAGATGGGCTGACCCTAAACCCTAAACCCAGCACGATCGGCTATCAACGAGGATGTCAGGAAGCGAAAACTGTTCCCCCCTTACCGTGATGGCGTAGTAGGGGAAGAAGAAGCAGATCGCGCCGCCCAGCATTGCAGTGCCGACGCTGTAGCGCCAGAACGTGGTTGTCGCCATGGAGTGCCCCCGGTTGTACATCTGCAAGTCAGCAGCAACCGCCGCTTATGGCAAGCTGCTGACACGTTGGTCAATAGGCGCCCACCCTGTAGCGCCAGGGTCTGCAGTTCTACTGCGCCTTCTCAGGTGTGTTGTGTCTGCCCTCTCATGCCACACGCAAGAGCTCCGCTCCGCGTGCATTTCGCCGCTAACCTAATGACACATTCTGCCGTGAAGCGTCTGTGTGCAGCACCCGTAAATTTATTATAATAATTATTATAATAATCATCATACCGTCGGGGGTTTTCAAACCTGCAGGCCAGACGCTGGTCGATGGCGTCGCAGCCGCCGTCTACAATGTCATATTCACGTGAGCTCCCCTTCCCTCATTAAGATCTGCAAAATTCCTTTCAGCAAACTCGCCGCCTGCGCTGCCGAGCGCATACCACTGACCCGCGCGGGCCGACAGTATGCTGTGGAGCAGCACGCGCATCACGTTCCATTCCCTACTATCAGTGCCTCATCCAGGATGCCATTTTTCCACTACCTTCATTCAAAACAACTGCTCAGTAAACAGTCTAATGGGAAACCGAAAGCCTGTACAAACTTGGATTGCCCCGCCCTGTCACAATATTATTATTATTATTATTATTTATTATCATTATCGCCCCGCAGGTCCATCCCCATCCTGCTGTATGCGGTGCTGGACCGACCGGTGCACGACTTCACCACGCTCATGCGCTACCCCCAGGTGCGAGGACTTCCATCTGTATTGCAGATGCGGTGGTAGTGGTAGTGCAGATGCGGTGGATGAATGTTGGTAGTGCAGATGCGGTGGATGAATTGGCCTACTCAAACAGTGCAGCCAGACGCATGCGTGCTGCAAGGCGCGGCATGGCGACGACGGCGGCCAGGCGTGACAGCGCGCTAGCGCCGCACATCCAGAGTCGGTGTGAACGACACAGGAAGAAATGCACTATCAGTGGCGTCCGAAGGCGACGTGACGTAAAAATAACATTGTTAATTTTATCAACTAGCAAATAATAGCTTATTCAAAAAAGTGTTCCGATCACATGACACAAGAGGTAGGCAGAAGCAGGCAAAAACATGCAGAAGCAGCAAATTGCAACAAACGTGCAGAAGCACCGAGTTTGAGGGGATATGCTCGCCTGGAAGAAAAATAACATGAAGCAAAAGAGGATATTCTTGAAAAACGAGTATTTGATGAGACGGGCGAGGCGGTAGTTGGACAGCGTGCCGTGCACCAGCAGCAGCCGCACGAGGAACCTGCAACCACAGGAATCCACTTGATGAGGACTTCGGAGAGGATGTCTCCGGCGTCAGGCATGGCGGTACAGCGTTGCAGTACACTTGGACTGCGGCACGTGCATCAGCAGCCGCAGCGGGTTCCTTCGATAGAACCAGAATTGCACAAAACTGTCTGGGAGGCATGACGATTGGACGAGGAGTCGCGCGGTGCAGGTTCGGTTGCATGGGCAGATCCGTCGATTGACATCAAGGTGCAAGGCGCGTCAGGCAGCTCGCGAAGCACTGGGAGGAAAGTAAATATCAGTTCGTTGACAATGGTGTCAGCCGAATGGGCCGGAAGACCAGGCTTTTTGTTTCCTCGGGGTCCTAAACTCTTAGGTCGGCGTGTCTCACAGCAGTCCGGGTGCCTCCATGCCGGCCCGCGCCTAAACCCTAAACCCTAAACGACATTCGCTTGACAGCTGATGTGGCGGGCGCTTCCGGCAGCGAAATATGTTTACGTATTCCCCTTGCTCCAGAAGGCAGGAAGGAGGTCGCGTCACCGCCAGGAGAAGTCAGACGACCCCCCAGTGAACAGCAAACAGACTTGAGCTTCCCGATGGCGTCATCAGGGTTCTGGACCGTCTGGCGGCCTTCATGGCCCAGGATGCCGACGCCGATGTTGGGACCCTAAGCCCCTAAATTACGTATGTGATGATACTGAACTCCGGGAAGAGCCGGGCACCTGAACTGCCCAATGGCGTAATCGGAGTTGTTGACTGCCTGGCGGCCCTCCTTCCCCAGGATGCCGACGCCGATGTCAGCGCTCTGGATCATGGCGACGTCGTTGGCGCCGTCGCCGATCGCCAGCATCTTGCCCTGCAGCGAGATGCGGAGTTATTTGTTATTTAACTTCAGTTTTGCTGGAGACTTGAGACCTCAGAATTACGGCCATGTCATGTCGCCGTCGCCGACCGCCAGGATCTCGCCCTGCAGGACGAAGCGTCAGCTTGGAGATGCAGCGAACTGGATTTGCAGCCACGGCATTCATGCCGTTGCCGATGGACATAAATATTACCCTGCAGCAGAAATTTGAAGTTTGATGAAGATTTTTTTTCCAACATTTTCAACATTTCAACATTTTCAGTCAGGAGGCCCAGTGAGCCTCGCAAAGATCAAGGCGTGCAAAACAAGACAGGCTTTGCACCAGGCAGTGACGACTTCGTCGCGGCCGCCGGCCTGGCGCAGCTCCCACTCCTGAAATGTACAACTTGAGAATATCAGGCTTGAGAGTCAGAAGTCGGGTTCACACCTGCAGCCGGAAGCGCTTGCGGCGCCACCAGGCTGCGACGCCCCTCCCTCGCCCCCCTGCCTGCTTCAGCTCCCACTCGCTCATCATGGCCACCACCGCCGCCTTCTGGCTGGGGCTCGCACGGCAGATGACCACCGATGCGCAGTGGGCGCCGACCTCTGCCAGGATGGGCTCGCTGTCGTGCTCTGCGGAAGACAATATGAAACCAGTGAAGAACGAGCTCCCCGCACGGATGAGCTTCAGGGTCAGGCTGTTGTATGCTGGGCCTCGCGCCGCAGGTGATCACGGAGGCACAATGCGCGCCGGCTTCCTGGGCCTCGCTGTCGCGCTCTGAACGGAAGGAGCGGAACTGTGAAAACAGTAAAAGCTAGAGAAACCCACGAAGTGCAAGGCGGGGGAACGTTCGCCAGGCAGATGAAAACGGCAGGGCAGCGGGAGCCGACCTCCGCCGAAACAATATTATAAAAATAAAAACAATAAAATAGAAACATTATAATTTCAACGGGTTCGCTGTCATACCCTGTGCACAAGTGGACAGGGGAGAAGCATTCTCTCCGAACAGGCTGCCCAACTTCGCCAGGGCTGTTCGTGGCGTGCCAGGGCCGGCGCAGTCCACTTCTCTAACAACGACCAGGTTCTTGTCAGCCCTGGTGAAAGGGGCGCATAGGAAGCGTTATGCACCTGGTGCAAAGGGACCAGATCTCGGTTCCTGTGCCAGGCTGTCACCGCTCCCAGGCGCCACTGTCTGGCCCTAACCCTAAACCCTAAACCCTAACCACGTGCATGCAAGTCGTGTTGTCTCACTCGCCCACGGATTGAAAACGCACCGAGCACGTGGCTGAGAGTGACGCCGTCGATGACCAGCTCCGGCCGTGCCTTGCCATCCTGGGTGGTCGAAATGATAGGGTTTACAGTGGGAAACCAGTATCAACTCCCAACGAAGCAGATGCTCTGTTCGCTGCATCCACACTGCATCCACAAGCGCAAGCCCGGCTGCTCGTTTTCAAGAAAGTAAAAAGTGGCCTGAATTCCCCGCCGGCAGCACACCTGGCCGGCGCTGGAGGCGCGCACGATCTGCAATAGCTCCTCCAGCCGCGCGGTGGCGCCTGCACGGCGCACGACCACTGCCGTCAAACCCAATTAAAAAAAAGAAAAAAACGGAAAAAGAAAAAGGAAAAAGAAAATCTGCAAGCAGGCTCTCTTGCAGAGGCGGCGTGGGCGATCTGCAATGCGTGTGCGCAGGGCTGCGGGCCTGGCAGGCGTGCATGGCGGGCCGGCCGAGGAAGAGCCATGCAAGAATGGATCTGTGACGGAGTTCTGTGACGTTCCAAGACCACTCGTTGCCAGATGTGCAGTTGTAGAGCGGTCAGGCGCGCAGCGGGGTGCGCACCTTCGTAGCTGTCGGCGTTGCAGATGAGCAGGCTGTCTGGGTGCAGGATGAGTTTGCAGGAGATGGCGATGTTGATCTGCGATAAGACGCAAACTACTTGATAATATCGAGCCTAAAAGAGGATGCAAACCGAGCAGCGGCAAGGCTTCGTATTGCTGTGCAGCAACAAGCCAGCCAAGCAGGCGGCATTCACAGCACAGAGCGAGTTCACTGAGATGAACATGAACACGAACTGAGATGGTGCAGGAAGGGTTTCCAGCCGCCGCACTTACCGCGGTCTCTTGCTTATCGCCGGTGATGACCCACACTTTGATTCGTGCGTCCAGCAGGCTCTGGATCGCGCTCGGCACGCCGTCCTGCATTTCAAAACGCGTGGATTATGCAACGTGCAGGCTCAATGCCAAATAAGCACAGTGAGCCCGCAGCCTTGACGCGCGCCTCCAGCAGGCTCTGGATCAGGCTTGACACGCGCCTAAACCCTAAACCCTGCGGGGCACAGAGCATGCGTCATTGACCTGGATGATACATGTTGCGGGATCGGTCGAATGCCTGTGATCTGCGTCTCCAACAGGCTCTTGATCACGCTCAGCACGCCGTCCTGTAGTGATGGGTACATGTTTCGTATGAACATGCTTCATTGAGAAGAGACGACATGTTGGAACAATGCTGGGTGTCTTGTAGAAGTCTGCGATTGCAGGAGTGTGTTTGGAGTAGAGACGTGAAGAGAGAGGGGGGGGGGGGGGGGGGGGGTT
>JAABUM010005905.1_pt1 | contig 12458 bp, 7 predicted proteins | sample 5559161 | NCBI WGS metagenome assembly JAABUM01 (sample SAMN10711868, study PRJNA513369) | rock metagenome | isolation source: Antarctica rocks | place: Antarctica: Victoria Land, Siegfried Peak nord | reverse complement strand
CACCGTCATCGTGGGCTCCTTCCCGCATAGCACCCTGTCGTTGGCTCATTGTACCCCCATCGGCCACCGCTGGTGAGAGACCACGACCGAAAACGGGAAGTTATTCCTGAACGGGTCCTTAGCCAGACGGGGAGGGTAGAGCACCCTCCGAATGGGAGTAGGAGAAACGCGGCCCCTGGGCTACACTGGCTATGCGGGGCGACACAGGAGCAAGGGAAGAAGACGGCGGCACGGGCGACCCTGAGCGAACCGGGCCTGGAAAGGCGCAAGATTGTCATGACCGCTGACACATGGGGACTACTGACGCTCACGCTGTTCATCGCCGTGATGTGCGTATGGGGCCTGATCATCATCGCGCGTGACCACCAGCGCTGTGCCCGCGCCGACGCCTACTAGGCTACGCGGAGCACCCTGGCCATCACACCATCGCTGGACACAGCCTCGCGCTCTGGCGGCGCGACCAGCCAGAGGGGATAGCGCGCTCCCTTCGCCGCCGGTCTGTGCTACAATGACCGGCGATATGACGACCCAGACGACGCGCTCCTATGAGAGCCTGCAGGGACTGAACGCCCAGCAACTTGAGGCGGTGCTGCACGTGGATGGCCCTTTGCTGATCCTGGCCGGCGCTGGATCGGGCAAGACAAAAGCGCTCACCCACCGCATCGCCTATCTGCTGGAGGCTGGCCATGCCCAACCCTACAACATCCTGGCGGTCACTTTCACCAACAAGGCCGCCCGCGAGATCAAGGAGCGCATCGTCCGCCTGACCGGCGACGAGGGGCGAGACATGCGTGTGGGCACCTTCCACTCTATCTGCTCTCAGCTGCTGCGCCGCGAACTGGCCCGCGATGGCCGGGCAAACTTCACGGTCTACGACGATGGCGACCAGGCAACTCTGATCAAGGAAGCCATGCTGGCGGCCAACATTGGCGAGCGTCAGTTCAGCCCCGCCGCCCTGCGCGGCGCTATCTCCACGGCCAAGAACGAACTGATCGGCCCTACGGCGTTCGAGCCGCACACCTACTTCGAGGAGATCGTGCGCCGCGTCTACATTGAGTATCAGAAGCGGCTACGCGACGCCAACGCGATGGACTTCGACGACCTGATCCTGGAGACGGTGCGCTACCTGCAGGAGCACCCCGACCGCTGCACCTACCTGGGGCGGCGCTTCCGCTACATCTCCGTGGACGAGTACCAGGATACAAACCACGCCCAGTACATGCTAACCAAGCTGCTGGCCCAGGAGCACCACAACATTACTGTGGTAGGCGACGACGACCAGAGTATCTATGGGTGGCGCGGGGCGGATATTCGCAACATCCTGGAGTTCGAGCGTGACTATCCCGAGGCCACGGTGATCAAGCTGGAGCAGAACTACCGTTCCACCCAGACCATCCTCGACGCCGCCCACGCCGTTGTGTCGCGCAACAAGGGGCGCAAGGACAAGAAGCTGTGGACCGAAAACGATAAAGGGGTCAAGATCAAACGCGTCGAGTTGGACAACGAGGCGCAAGAGGCGACCTACGTGGTCAACGAAGCGCGGCGATTGGTTGCCCGCGATGAGTGCGCGTACAAGGACATCGCCGTGATGTACCGCACCAACGCCCAATCGAGAGCGGTTGAAAAGGCCTTTGTGGATGGCGGCCTGCAGTATATTCTGGTCGGTGGCGTGCGCTTCTACGAACGCAAGGAGATCAAGGACGCGCTGGCTTACCTGCGCCTCCTCTACAACCCCTATGATGTGATCTCACTGGCCCGCATTATCAACGTGCCGCCGCGCCGGATCAGCCCTCCCTCAGTGAGTAGCCTGCGCGAATGGGGCACGGCCAACGGGTGGAACCTGCGCGAGGCGGTGGTCCGCGCCGGTGAGGTGGACACGCTAGACGACAAGGCGCGCAAGGCCGTGCTAACCTTCGCCGAGACCCTTGAGGTGTTGGAGCGGGCCACCGACGAGTACAATGTGCTGACCCTGCTGGACCTTGTGCTGGAGCGCGTGGGCTATGCCGCCCACCTGCGTGATGGCACGGCCGAGGGCGAGGACCGCTGGCTGAACATCCAGGAATTGCGCTCAGTGGCCGCCGACTTCGCGGCGCTGCAGCCGCGAGAGAGCCTCTCCAGTTTTCTGGAGCAGGTCGCCCTCGTGGCCGACGTGGACCGCCTGAAGGAGGACCCTAACGGGGTCACCCTGATCACGCTGCACGCGGCCAAGGGTCTGGAGTATCAGGTTGTGTTCCTGTGCGGCATGGAGGAGGGCATCTTTCCCCACTCGCGCTCCCTGGAGGACCCCCTGCAGATGGAAGAGGAGCGCCGCCTGGCCTACGTGGGCATCACCCGGGCCAAGAAGTACCTCTACCTGCTCAGCGCGCGCACCCGCACCCTCTATGGCAACCTGCAGATGAACGCGCCCTCCCGCTTTATGGCGGATGTGCCCGCCGACCTGGTCCAGGAAGAACACGTCGGTGGTAGCCGCCGGAGCAGTGGGCGTGGGCCGGGCTCGACGCCGCGCGGCGGCGCGCGGCATGGCAGCAAGTCGGGGTGGCCCCCCGCCGATCGCGCCGGCGAGGACCCGCCGCACAGGCGGGCCAGCGCCAGTTGGGGCGACGGTATTGATGAGGAGCCGTCGCCACGGCGCGCCGCCCAGATGCCCTTTCAGCCGGGCGAACGGGTGCGCCACAAGGTGTTTGGCCTGGGCACGATCATCAAGAGCGAGGACAGCGATGGGGACGAGGAGGTGACGGTGGAGTTCCGCGATGGCAGAGACCAGCGCATCCAGAAGAAGCTAATCACCAGCTACGCTGGCCTGGAGCGGCTGTGATGGCCGTGCGGGGCATCCGCGGGGCGATCACGGTGGAGCGCGACGACGCGGCGGAGATCCTGGAGGCCACGGGGGAGCTGTTACAGGAGATGATCGCCCTCAACGACATTGACCCCGCCGAGGTGGCTTCGGCCACCTTCACCACCACGCCCGACCTGACCGCCGAGTTCCCCGCGCTGGCTGCCCGCCAGTTAGGCTGGCTGGCCGTGCCTCTGCTGTGTGGGCACGAGATGGCCGTACACGGCGCGCTGCCGCGCTGCATCCGTGTGCTGATCCACCTGAATACAGAGAGGCCGCAGTCGGCCATCCAGCATGCCTACCTGCGCGAGGCAGTCAGCCTGCGGCGCGACCTGGAAGGCCTCAAGACCGCGCCGATCAGGGAGGCATGAGCGCCGGGTTAGGCCACCGATAGCGCCAGACGTTAGTATTCGCCTTAGCTGTGATTCTGGAGTACAACTGAAAATATGGATAGCACCACCCAGGCCGGTTCACCGTCCCGCGCCGCCGACCTCAAGACAGTGCTGCTGTTGGGCTCGGGGGCGCTCAAGATCGGCGAGGCCGGCGAGTTCGACTACTCCGGGTCGCAGGCGGTCAAGGCGCTCAAGGAGGAGGGCATCCGCGTCGTCCTGGTTAACCCCAACATCGCCACAAACCAGACCAGCGAGAACTTCGCCGACCGGGTCTACTTCCTGCCCGTGGACGCCCACTTTGTGACCCGCGTGATCGAGCGGGAGCGCCCCGACGGCATCCTGCTCTCGTTCGGCGGGCAGACGGCGCTCAACTGCGGCCTGCAGCTGGCCCGTGAGGGCACCCTGGAGGCGTACGGCGTGCGCGTGCTGGGCACGCCCGTGGACACGATTCAGCAGACCGAGGACCGTGAGCTGTTTGTGCGCCGCCTGGCCGAGATCGGCGTGCGCACGCCGCGCAGCGAGGCGGTGACCACCATAGTGGACGCCCTGCGCGTGGCCGAGGTGATCGGCTACCCGGTGATCCTGCGCGCTGGCTTTGCCCTGGGCGGCGAAGGCTCCGGCGTGGCCACCTCGCCCGACGCGCTGCGTGAGCTGAGCGAGCGGGCGCTGGTGCGCGCCCCTCAGGTGCTGATCGAGGAGTACCTGGGCAAGTGGAAAGAGATCGAGTACGAGATCGTGCGCGACGGTGCGGACAACTGCATCGCCGTGTGCAACATGGAGAACTTCGACCCCATGGGCATCCACACCGGTGAGAGCATCGTGGTGGCCCCGTCGCAGACGCTGACCAACGCCGAGTACCAGATGCTGCGCACGGTGGCTATCCGCACGATCCGCCACCTGGGCGTCGTGGGCGAGTGCAATATCCAATACGCCCTGCATCCCCGCTCGCGGGAGTACCGCGTGATCGAGGTCAACGCCCGCCTGTCGCGCTCCTCGGCGCTGGCCTCAAAGGCCACCGGCTACCCCCTGGCCTATATCGCGGCCAAGCTGGCCCTGGGCTATACCCTGCCCGAGCTACCCAATACGGTGACCGGCCAGACCAGCGCCTGCTTCGAGCCAGCCCTGGACTACCTGGTGGTCAAGTATCCCCGCTGGGATCTGGATAAGTTCAAGCGGGTGGATACCACCCTTGGCTCGGCGATGAAGAGCGTGGGCGAGGTGATGGCTATCGGGCGCTGCTTCGAGGAGGCTATCCACAAGGCGGTACGCATGCTGGGCTATGGCCCGGAGGGGCTGCTGCCCAAACGGGCCCGCCTGACCAGCGAGGACGACTTCGGCGACGAGCAGCGTGCCCACGCCCTCTACGCCCTGGCCACGCCCACTCCACAGCGGCTGTTCGATATGGCTATCGCCCTGCACGATGGGGCGGATATCCAGGAGATCAGCGCGATTACGGGCATTGACGCCTGGTTCGTCGCGGCCATCGCGCGCATTGTGACCTACCAGACTGAGATGGAGGGCGAGATCGCCGCCACGGGGACCCTGAGCGAGGCCACCATCCGCGAGGCCAAGCGGCTGGGCTTCTCCGACGCCCGCCTGGCCCGCCTGCTGGGCTACCAGGATATCCCCTCTGGCGAGCTGGAGGTGCGCCACCGCCGCCGCCTGGCCGGCATCGTGCCCAGCATGAAGCAGATTGATACGCTGGCCGCCGAGTACCCGGCCACCACAAACTACCTCTATTGCAGCTACGGCGGCGACTACTCCGACATCACGGCCGCCGCGCCACGCGGGGTGTCCACCGAGTGGGTTACCCCGTCGGGCAGCCCCACGACGGCCACTATCGCCAGCGTGCCCGGCGTGCCGGGCGCGTATGGCGGCCAGTACACACCGAGCAACGCCGGCCCTTTGCCGGGTTCCACTGAGCACACTGGGCCAGGCACTGGGCGCTCTATCGTTATCCTGGGCAGTGGCTCCTACCGCATCGGCTCGTCGGTGGAGTTCGACTGGTGTACCGTGGTGGCCGCGCGTACGCTGCGCGAGCGCGGCTACACCACGATTATGATCAACCATAACCCCGAGACGGTCTCCACCGACTATGATACCTGCGACAAGCTCTACTTCGACGAGCTCTCCTTCGAGCGGGTGGTGGATATCTGCGAGGTGGAGAAACCTTACGCCGTGGTGCTCTCCATGGGCGGCCAGACGCCCAACAACCTGGCCAAGCGGCTCTACGAGGCCGGCGTGCCCGTGCTGGGCACCTCGCCGCTGTCTATTGACCGCGCCGAGGACCGCCATAAGTTCTCCGCGCTGCTGGACGAACTGGGCGTGGAGCAGCCGCCCTGGAAGGAGCTGCGCGGCATTGAGGAGGTAGAGGAGTTCGCCAGCGCCGTGGGCTACCCCGTGTTGGTGCGGCCCTCCTACGTGCTGTCCGGCTCGGCGATGAATGTGGCCTACGAAGCCGAGCACCTGCGCGACTACCTGCGCCTGGCCCGCGTCAGCAGCGATCACCCGATCGTGGTCTCCAAGTTCGTGGAGCACGCCAAGGAGCTGGAGATAGACGCCGTGGCGGCCAACGGCAAGCTGGTCATCTACGCCCTCACCGAGCACGTGGAGAACGCGGGGGTCCACTCTGGCGACGCCACGGTGATGCTGCCGCCCCAGCGGGTCTACCTGGAGACGCTGCGCCGCATCAAGGCGATCACAAAGCGCGTCGCCGCCGCCCTGGAGATCACCGGGCCGTTCAACATCCAGTTCCTGGCCCGCGAGAACCGCGTGGGCGTGATCGAGTGCAACCTGCGCGCCTCGCGCTCGTTCCCCTTCGTCTCCAAGGTGACCGGCTACAACTTCGCCGCCCTGGCCATCCGGGCCATGCTGGGCGAGGACGTGACCGGCACCTACCAGACCGTGGACCTGGACTACGTGGCCGTGAAGGCCCCCCAGTTCTCCTTCTCCCGCCTCAAGGGGGCCGACCCCATCGTGCGCGTGGAGATGGCCTCCACCGGCGAGGTGGCCACCTTTGGCCGCGACCTGGACGAGGCGTTCCTCAAAGCGGTGCTCTCCGTGGGCATGCGGCTGCCCCAGCGCTCGGTGTTCCTCGGTCTGGGTGGCGAGGAGAACCGCACTCGCTTCCTGGAGGCCGCGCGCACCCTGCGGGACCTGGGCTTGCAGCTGTACGCCACGCGCAACACGTCGGCCTTCCTGACCACCCATGGGGTGCCCAACACCTATGTTAACAAGATCCACGAGAAGGGCACGCCCAACGTGCTGGACCTGATCACCCGCCGCGAGGTGGACCTGATCATCAATGTGACCGACGAGTACGTGACCCGGGAGTTCAACGACGACTACACGATCCGCCGCGCCGCCGTGGACTTTAACATCACCCTACTGACCAACCTGCAGGTGGCCCGCCTCTTCGTCACCGCCCTGGCCCACTACCGCGACCGCGATGCCCTGCCGGTGCGCGCCTGGGATGAATACGTGTCCATGCACGCCTGAGCCGCCACACCGATAATGTCCAAAGCGCGGCATACTATAGTATGAGCGCCACAGGCCTGGGCACCAACAGCGCGGCGGGGGGAGCATGAACATGGTACCGGAACCAGGACAGCGGCGGGGGCGCGCGGCCAGCGTGATCAGTGTACGACTGCCCCTTCTGCTCCTCGCCCTATTGCTGCTGCTGGCGGCTGGTTCGGCCACCGCCGCCGTGCTACTACGCAATGGGAGCGTGGCGCAAGACGCGCCCAGCCACGTGACCTGGTTCTCCGGCCAGGCCAGCGCGGCAGCCGAGGTGCGGCTGCGCGATCAGTCCGGCCGCCTGGTGGACCTGCGCCAGTTGCGCGGTCGGGCAGTTGCGCTGACCTTCCTCACCGCCGCCTGCAAGGAAGACTGCCCCCTGGTGGGGGCGCGGCTGGCCAGCGCCGACGCGGCGCTGACCGATCAACAACGGCGGCGCACAGTCTACGTGGCGATCAGCCTGGCCCCGCTCGACGATGCGTGGCGGGGCATCATCCCTGACACTCCGGTCGAGGTGGCCCACTTCATCAAGGCGGCCAATCTGGCAAGGATAGCTCAGCAGGGGCGCTTCCTGTTCCTCACCGGCCGCCATGCCGCGCTGGCCCCTCTCTGGAAGGCCTATCATATTGGCATCATCGCGCCCACGCCCACTGGTGGGGTTGATCACACCTCCCTGATCTACCTGATTGACCCGGCGGGGGCACTGCGTGGGCTGCTCAGCTTCCCCTTTCAGCCTGGGGATGTGACCCAGGCGCTGAGTACCCTCCTGGGGTAACCATAGGCGCGGGAGGAGGGCTCTCGACCGCCCGTGACTGCTCCTGAGCATCCGTTGTTTTCCTCAAGGGGGCTGGCGACCTGCGACCTCAGCGCCAGAGGGCCACCTCATCAGCCGCGCCGGGCATGGGCGCCGTCGCCACTACCCGATTGTCGCGTGTATCCACCACGGCCACGTGGCGCCCGCCGTTGGCAGCGATGTATAGTAGCCGCTTATCGGGCGTGAAGACCAGGCCATGAGGGGCCTGGCCCACGGGGACACGGGTGACGATGCGCAGTGTAGTGGCGTCGAGGACGGTGAGCACGCTGCCAGCCTGGCCGGTCACATAGACGCGTGTGCCACTGGCTACCACCATGGCCGACCCAGTCCCGATGGCTACCCGCGCGCGTACCTTGCCCGTTGCCCGATTGATCACGAATAGGCCCGCGCCCCCCGCCGGCGTCGCATCGGTCAGATACGCCGTGCGCCCGTCGGGCGCGAAGGCCACGGCATGGGGGAAGCCCCCGGTAAAGACGATGGAGACGACCTTGTTCGTGCGCGTATCAATGACCCAGATCCCCCCTGCCAGGCTGCATGGCGCCCACACCTGCCGTCCGTCGGGCGTGACGGCCAGGCCGTGCGGTTGCAGTTGCACTGCAATGGTCGCTACCACGCGGCGGGCGCGCACGTCCACCACGCTGATGTCACCAGAGAGAAAGTTGCTCACGTAGGCGCGCCGTCCATTAGGGGTAAAGGCGATGTGGACGGGCGCACGCCGCACCGCGATGCTGCCGATGATGTGGCCCGAGAGTGGGTCCAGCACGGCGATGCGATTGCCCAGGTAGTCGGTCACCCACACCGTTCCATCAGGAGCGCGGACAAGGCTGTGGTTCTGCCGACCCACGTAGGTCAGAGCCTGCTGACTGGGCACGTAGACCTGACCGTTATCCACGAAGCTGACCAGCGCGCGGTAGACCAACCCCGGCCAGCGCACCGCGCCGGGGCTGATAGCGCGGGGAGGCGCGCCATCTGTCGAGACAGGGTGATCCGACGTGAGCAGCCGGATCGGGCCGTGGAGCGGCACTGTATAGATAAAGCGGCGCAGGGCCACCCAGGCGCCCTGCCGCTCCACCTCGACAGTTAGCGCCCAGCGTCCATTCATCATGGGATAGACCGACGCGACACGCCACTGGCCGCCGCCGAGTGCGGTAGCGGGATAGGGCATGCTGCCCATGGGCATATCAAGATCATCGGAGACCAGGCGAAGGGCCGACGCCTGAACCCCGGTGACCAACACGGTGTTGGCCACGGCCAGCTGACCCGGCGTGATGCGCAGCGTGATCGCCGCGGCGTTTTGCGGGGGCGCCGTAAAGGCGGCGCCAGGCCCGACAGTGAAGGTGAACGGCACGGTACGGTAGTCACCCACGGTCACCGTGCGCACCAGCACGTCGGCGCGCCATGCTCCAGCCATGGCCAGGCCGCCGCGGGCCACAAAACGGGCGCCGTGGGCGGTGACCGTCAGCGAGGCCAGCAGAGCAGGCCGGCCAACCGGGTAGAGGTGCAGGAGAGCGCCAGCAGTGTTCTCGGTCAGCACTGCTCCTTTCTCCAGTAGGCTGATCGTAAAGGTTGCGCTGCCCACGGCGGGGGGAGCGACAGTTAGCGTGGCCCGCAGATCGCCAACCGTCGCGGAGCTTGAAATACGTGCCACCGACGCGAGCAGACTGGTAGCCGCTGGCGCCGGCCGCGCCGAGGAGGACGCCGGTAGCGTCTGGCTCATCAGGGCCGTGGCGAGTAGGACAGCGGCGCCCACGCCTGCCTCCAGGCGCAGGCGCGCGGCCAGCGTGGCCAGGCCCTCATGGACGGCCGCCGCCGCCACGGCGTCATGATCCGTCGTCTGCTGAGCCCGCCCAATGCGCAGGCGCAGGGCGTAGGCGTGCGAGGCGGAAAGGAGCAGCATCAGCCCAATCAGGCTCAGCTTGACCAGAAGCAGCTGGCCATAGGGGGAGTTGAACAGAATAGCCGGTGACGCCAGGTGGTTGACCGCATTGTACAGGCCCGAGAGGGCCAGCGTGGCGACGGCTAGGTACGCTACCGGGGCAAAGCGCTGCACCAGTGGCAGCAGGGCTGGAGCGCGGTCGGTGGGCGGCAGCGTGTGGCGTAGCGGCAGCACCCCATAGGCCAGGGCCGCGATGCCGCCCACCCAGGCAGCCGTGCAGACGAGGTGCAACCAATCCAGGAGGTAGGAGAGCCACCCAGGCATCACGTTGGCGGCGTGGCCGGATAGGGCAACGAGCAGCATGTACGCGCCGGCGAACGCGGTCAGCGGCAGGCGCAGCGCCGTCCAGGAGAGGCGCGCCCGTGGGGAGGCCAGGCCGTTGGGGGAGCTAGCCGGCGTTCGCGCCGCTATCGTGCTGGCCAGGGCGATCAGCAACAACGCCAGGCGGGCCACGGTGTAGTGGCCGTTCGACGACGACAGGAGGCCACCCAGCGTCGCGGGGGTCAGGGCGCGACGCCAGTCGCCACCCGTGCCCTGCAGAGCTAGGGCCAGCACCTCGCCAAGCAGCGCCACCAGGGTGACGGCGATTGAGCCCCTGATCAGGCGCGCCAGCCGCGGCAGAGCCACCCAGGCCAACCGCGCCTCCACCGTGGGGGTGCGCCGGGACCGTGGCAGCACAACCAGATCAATCAGCAGAGCGCCCAGCCAGAGCGCCTGAGCCACCAGCCCGAGCCAGTGCAGCAGGGCGGTGATCAGGGCATCGCTGCCCAGACCAAGAAGCGCGCCGCCCGCGCCCGCGCCGCCATAGGCCCCAACCGACCCACTTGTACGGCTATCTGAGCCACCAGAAGCGACGCGAAACGTGTAGAACGAGCTCATCACGTGCCCATCGGTGGCCGACTCAGAGGTCCAGAACACGCTATAGACGCCGTTGGCTAGCCTGGGCAGCGGCAAAAGCCAAGTCGTGTTCGGCCGCCCAGGGGCGAGGCGCCCGGCCCCGCCGGCTACCTCACGCCCAGCCACATCGGTGATGCGCACCTGGGTCAGGGCCGCGTTGAGTGGCTCGTCGAAGGTAAACTGGCCAATGGCCGGGACTTGGCCCACCACGCTGTCTGGGGCCAGGTTGGCCTGCACAAGATGGGCGTGGGCCGAGGCTGCGTCCGCACCCGCCAGCCACAACAAGCACGCCGCCAGCAGGCCAATCAGATGGCCCCACGCTAGCCGCCGCGCGGTGGGCTGGACCCGGCGCCCGAACAACACCGATCAATAATCCATTCTACTACGCGATGCCTGGCGCACAGCTCAGGCTACCTCAGGGTGAAGGCAAACGAGCCACCGGCTCTATGCCCATCGTCGGCGGAGATGGTGTACCACATGACCAGGTAGCGGCCCTTGGGCATCTTCTTGGGCAGGCTCACGGTGATCTGCTTGGCATTCTTGAAGCTGACCGCCGAGTTCTCCAGGTCTACCTCAGCCCCATCTCCCGCCGCCTCAAAGACGCGCAAGAAGCTGCCTTTGGGCGTGACCGCCTCAGCAAAGAGGGCGGCCAGAGTGACCGGCGCTTTGGTCAGCACAGCGCCCGGCTTGATGCTGGCGCTGACCAGGCTGGCATGGGCGCTGGCCTGTCCCATGGCCGCGCTGATCGCCAGCGTGAGGGCCAGGAACACACCTCTAGCATGGCAGCGCATCCGGCGGTTGATTGGCCACACTACGGGCGGGGCGCTCATGGCGCGTGAGGTCTGTCTGGTCATAAACTGCTCTCTTTCCGTGTTATCAGGTTGCGGCGATTGACGCGGTCACCTGAAGTGAGACATCATCGCGCCAGCCGTTGTTCTTGTTTGCTCTTGCCCAACGCGCACTGCGAGAGAAGATGACTCTTTGGCTGCTACACGTCGGCGGATATGGTCAGTACCCAGCGGCGGCAATAACCTAGCCGTGTAGCAATCGTCACATGAGGGCTAACAATGCTCAAGCGCCAGCCCAACCGCAAGCCCTCGCATGAGCATTGACTGCCGACAGGCGATTTATAGGGGCGCCTCGGCCGGACCGGGCGCGGGGGACGGCCCCCTACCGGCCAGTGAAAAACACACGCCACACTGTACTCACGGCGCGGACCATGGCAGAGAAAGTAGTCCAGCCGCCCTACAGTCTTGGTAGGAACCACACGCCGCAGGCTACTAGCAAAGGGCGGGGCCATCCACGTGGGCGTCTACGGTATCCTGCACAGGCTACAGGCAGCCGGGTAGCACGGCGCGCCTACTATAAGCTGGGGCGCAGGGCGGAGGACGCGAGAAAAGGGCGGCGCCGAAATGGGGCCGCCGCGGGGAGAGGACGGGGCGGGGGACGGGTGGCAGAGGGGTATCGGCGGCGGCATAGCGTCGCGCAAGGGCCACGGTGAGCGCCCTGACCTCCTGGCGCAACCGGAGCACCCGCCGCTCATAGAACCACAGGAGCAGGCCCAGCAAGGCAGCGGTGATCAGATGCAGGGGCAGCAACAGTAGGTGAGCAGCCGGGGGGGCCGCCATGACCATAGAGCCGGCCATACGCATGGCTGGGTCCATGGGCAGCGCTGCCACAAGAACCGCGTACGCGGCAGCCTGCAGCCCAGCGATGGCCACGACCAGGCCCAGATAACGCAGAGGAGAGCGTGGGAGGTACACCTCACGCGCCAGCCGCAGGCATCCCGCCCGCATCCCCGCATCCGACGCCTGCAGCCGGGCGACGCGCCGGGCCAGTGCGGCGCGGCGGGCGCACAGTGCATGGGCGTAGAGCAGCGCCGCCCCGATCAGCAGGCCCAGCCCTGCCAGCACACCAACGATCACCGGCATAAGCGAACAGTGAACTTATCATTCGCGTATTTGGGAACCGAGTTCACGTGGGGTAGAGGATGCGGTACCGTTGATGCATGAGCGAGAACTGTACCATCACGAACGAGCAGATTAACGACCTGCCGTTGCTCCTGGGCAT
>JAABUM010005904.1_pt1 | contig 12459 bp, 10 predicted proteins | sample 5559161 | NCBI WGS metagenome assembly JAABUM01 (sample SAMN10711868, study PRJNA513369) | rock metagenome | isolation source: Antarctica rocks | place: Antarctica: Victoria Land, Siegfried Peak nord | reverse complement strand
CGATATGCGCCGCGCCATCGCCCACGACGACCATTGTGCCATCATCAAGATAACCAACGGCCTGTGTGACTTCCTTGCCTTCTTTGACGAGGGTGATTTGCATTTCCTCGCCGGGCAAAACGACGGGCTTGATCGCCTGCGCGAGTTCATTCAAATTCAAAACACACACGCCCTGAAGTTCGGCGACTTTGTTGAGGTTGAAGTCGTTGGTGATGATGACGCCTTCGTGTTCGCGCGCCAAAGCCACGAGTTTGGAATCAACCGCGTGGATTTTGTTGACCGACACGGGAAACTCGCCCATTACGTGAACGACCGGCACCAAAACGTGTTGGCCGTTAACGATTTGCGGCTCGGTCAATTCTTTCATCAAGTTGAGCACGTCGAGTCCGCGTCGCCCGCGCGCGCGGCGAATGGAGTCGGACGAATCGGCGATGTGTTGCACTTCATCGAGCACAAAGGTCGGAACGTAAATCGGGCCTTCGATGAAGCCGGTTTTGCACAGGTCGTTGAGGCGCCCGTCGATGATGATGTTGGTGTCGAGGAACTTGGGCCGCGCGCCGTGAGAGGCGTGCGGTTTTTGTTCTTCCAATTGAGGGAAAACCCGCAGCATTTCCGCGCGCATTCCGCCCAGCATCGCCATGCCGACCGCCGAAGCGACGAGCATGACGCAGAATTTGACTCCGATCATCAAGCCGCTGTTGGGCAGTGGCGCCGTGACGAGCACGCCAAACAAAAGGCCGAGCAGAGCGCCCGCGATGCCGAGCACGCGGTCGGCGGCGGAAAGCTGGCTCATCTGGCGCACGCCGCCCAGAATCACGCGATCGGCGAAAAACAAACCGGAGCGCGCGCCGACCACACCTAAACCAAGGGACAGCACAAAGGGCACGACAATCCCGACGCCACCCGGAGGCGCACCATAAAGGCGCGGCAAGGCTTCATCTATGTAGTAGTGGCCCAGCAGAAAACCACCGACCGCTCCCACGACGCCAAAAAGTAGCGTCATCACGATCCACACAAAACGTTGAATATTCATGGCAATGGCCCGGATAATGGCAAGAGCTATTAGTGTGGCTCCTCAATCGCCCGCGCGGGCGAAAGATTGAAGAGCGCCGTGATGTTGCGCGAAGAGTTGTTTGGTTTTACAGCGTGTCTCACCCCGAACGCGCCCGCAAATGGGACGCTCAACGAGAATCAGTTTGAAAAGTGGTTTCTGATTAAGAGCGTGCCCCGGAATTGCGCGAGAACGCGAAGCGTAAGCGAGTGCATTGTCAGAGCGCGCAACGCATCCTAATTTGAATAAGGATCGCCTGCGGCGGCTGAACAATGCACTCGCTTACGCTTCGCGTTCTCGCGCAATTCCGGGGCACGCTCTTAATCAGAAACCACTTTTCAAACATCTCTCAGAACAGAATGAGAAGTGATGTCCCTCAAGGCGGCATCACATCTCGACTTCGATGTCCTCGCGTTCTTGATCGCGCTCGACTCGTCGCGTCGGGCGACTGTTTCCTGCGTTTGGTCGTCCCTCTCTTTTGCCATAACCTCGCGGCGACTCGCCATCGCTCGCGCGCCCACCGAGCGCATCGGGCAACCACCGTTCGATAGCTTCGCGCAAGTTCGCCACGCCACGCGCCACGAACTCGCCGCTTTTGGCGCGCTGTTCCAAGGAAGCGCGCGGCGCCATCAAATCGGAAAAGCCCAATCGCCCTGCTTCGGTTGCCCTGCGTTCGGTGTGACCCACAGCGCGCACTTCGCCCGCCAAACCGACTTCGCCCCACGCGCACAAAGTTTTGGGCAAAGGGCAATCTTTCATGCTCGACACAACCGCAAGCGCAATCGCCAAGTCGAGGGCCGGTTCGGTCACTTTCACGCCGCCCGCGACGTTGACGTAAACATCCATATCGCCCAATCGAAGTCCCAACCGTTTCTCAATAACCGCCAGAACAACCAACACGCGGTTGTAATCGGCGCCCGTCACAACGCGGCGCGGCGCCGCGAAATACGACGGCGCGCACAGCGCTTGAACTTCAACTAAGAGTGGCCGCGCGCCTTCGACAACTGCCGCGACAGCCGAACCGGGCGCCGATTCCGCGCGCTGCGACAAAAACAATTGCGAGGGATTTTCGACCGATTCCATGCCGTTTTCGCTCATCTCGAACACACCCAACTCATTCGTTGAGCCAAAGCGATTTTTCAAGGCGCGCAGCAAACGGAACTGATTGTGTTCATCGCCTTCGAGTTGAAGCACGCAGTCCACGATGTGTTCCAAAGCACGCGGGCCAGCCAAATTGCCTTCTTTGGTGACGTGACCGACCAGAAAAATCGGCACTCCCGTTTCCTTGGCTAATCGTTGCAATGTCGTCGCGGCTTCGCGCACCTGGGTGATGGTTCCCGGCGACGAATCGAGCGCGGGATGTTGCACCGTTTGAATCGAATCCACAACGGCAATCGCTGGCTTGAGTTCGCGGATGTGCGCTTCGATTTGAAGCAAATCGGTTTCGGACGCGAGCAGCAAATCATCAGAATCCAGCCCCAATCGTTGCGCTCGCAAGCCGATTTGTGAAACCGATTCTTCACCGGAAATATACAATCCCGAACCGTATTCGCGGGCTAAGCGAACCGCCGCTTCGATGAGCAAAGTGGATTTGCCGATGCCCGGATCGCCGCCAATCAGCACCAGACTTCCCGGCACAACGCCGCCGCCGAGCACGCGGTCGAGTTCGGGCATCATCGTCGAAAGCCGCACCTTCGATTCGGCTTCGATTTGCGACAGAGGCTGAGGTTTGGTTGCGCTCAGCGAAGTCGGCGCGGGCGAAAACGAGCTTTTGCTTCCTTTGGCGGGCGTGACGACGGTTTCTTCGGAAAACGTGGAATAGGCGCTGCAATCAGGGCAACGGCCCAGCCATTTGGCGGATTTGAAGCCGCACGCCTGACAGGTGAAGCGGGTGGAGATTTTGGCCATGAAGAGCCTCACCGACGAATGAACCTTCGCGCCGGACGCCTTCAAAAACGCCTTCACTGGAACGAATGAATCGGGTAGAATGCTCTCATGCCAAAAATTCAGGTGCGCGATGAAACAATAGGCGGGCAAAAGAGCGACGCTTTGGAACTGGAGTGGGGCGCCAACACCATTTCGGCGCGTGACCTCATCGCTTCGCGGGTCGAAGAGGAAGTGCGCCGCCACAACGCGCGCCACTCCGACGTTTTTCACGGTCTGGTTCAGCCCGACGATTCCGAGCAATTGCTCAACGGCTTCCGCTTGAAGGCGCCGCGCGCGGTTGTCGCTTCGGTTCAAATCGAACGCGCGCTCAAGGCGTTCGAGTCCAACGGCTTTTTTCTGCTCGTGAACGACCGGCAAATCGAATCGCTCGATGAACCCATCGCAATCGAACTCGAAACGCAGGTCTCGTTCGTGAAACTTGTGGCGTTGCAGGGAGGTTGAGAATTATGCGAGCCATTAACCAATCTGTTCAGCGTAAGATCGAAGAGATGGTCGCGCTACCTTACGAACATCGAAACGGGTGGAGGTTCGAGCAAAACGGCATCGCGGCCGAGATATTGAACTCGCCAGCACGAGAGCGTGTGGATTGCGTCTTTGCGTTGACGGCGGATTTGCAAGCGAATAAGGAACAGCACAGAGACCGTTCATTGAAGGCCTCATTGCTTGGCCATCTTCTCAAGGTGGCGCTCCCCTTCGAGCCAGAGGAGTTGAGGGAACTCATTCTATCTGTGCCCCGGCTCAATATGAGCGGCTATGGCATCGCCTTGGAAAGGCTGTTGTTCGCACAAACGGAACAGTTCAAATTGAATGCTCCTTTAGATGCATTTTGGAAGAACTGCATCAGCCAGTTGCGCGAATCTCTTAGCCCGACATGGTGTGCCGGAGAAGACGAAACCTACCGCTACGGCTCCAACTCTACGATGTTCCAAATACGGCGTTTGCTCGACCAAACGAGCGACATCGGACTCGAACGCGGCGACGCTTGGGCGGATGCGGCTTTGGCTGATCTCGAAGCGATGAGCGAAGACGAGCGCGCGAAGTGGCTGGCGGCTTTCGAACACGCGGGCACGGCTAAGAGCGGTAAGCCGAACGAGAAATGGCTTCAAAAAGCCGATGAACTGCTTCAAAGCGTCGGGCGCGAATCGTTTGCGAGTCATCTCGAATCGTGGCTGAGCGTGTTCGGCAAAGACGACGGCTGGTGGTTCGCCGACCGCGAGGAACGCAACGACGCTTCCTTCAAAGGGTTGGTGTGGATGGCTTCGCGCGTTCAAAACCCGGAAGTCGTGCGCGCTTTGGGCGCGGCGCTTCGAGGAAGCGTCAAGGCGCGCGGACGGGCCGGAGTGCGTTCGCAAAAGGTGTGCAACGCGGCGCTGTGGGCGCTTGGATGTAGCGACGAGGTGGAAGCCGTGTCTGCTATCGCGGGGGTCAAACGCAGCGTCAAGCACGGCGCCATTTTGAAAACCATCGAGAAGACCCTCGCCGAAGTCGCGGCCCGGTTCCACGTTGCGCCCGAAGATCTCGAAGAACTCGCCACGCCCGACTTCGGCTTGCAAGACGGCGCTTGGAAGCGCGACTTCGACGGCACTTCTCTGGAAGTTGCGTTTGGCACTGGTCAGGCCGTCTGGAACTGGACGAGCGCCCAGGGAAAACCGTTGAAAAGCGCTCCGGCGAGCGTGAAGTCGGCGTTTGCGGGCGAACTCAAAGAACTCAAGGCGCAGGCGGGCGAAGTCGAAAAGGTGCTGGCGGCTCTCAAAGAGCGGCTCGACTTGGGGGTGCGCGATGAGAAAATTTGGCCAGTCGAAGCGTGGCACGAACGCTACCTCGATCATCGGCTCGCCTCCCTCGTTGCCAATCGCGTCATCTGGGAATGGAGCGGCGACAACGGAGCGAACTGGTCGGACTTTTTGCCACAACTCGACGCGGCGCCCGTTCCCGATGGCGCGCAGGTTCGCCTGTGGCATCCGATTTTTCATCCAGCCGAGGAAGTGCTGAGGTGGCGGCGCCGTTTGGAAGACGAGGCGGTTCAACAGCCCTGGAAACAGGCGCACCGCGAGGTCTATCGTTTGACCGACGCCGAACGCGCGACGGGCACTTATTCCAATCGCTTCGCGGCGCACGTTTTGAAGCAGCACCAGTTCAACGCGCTGTGCGGGGCGCGCGGCTGGAAAAACCAACTGCGCTTGATGGTGGACGCCGATTATCCGCCCGCCTTCAAACTGTGGCCGCGTCACGACCTGCGCGCCGAGTTTTGGATCGAGGGCATCGGCGAAAACTACGGTCAGGACACCAACGAAACCGGAACCTATCTTCGTCTGGCGACCGATCAGGTGCGTTTTTATCGCACGGATGCTCCTGAAAATCGCGCTCACGCCGGAGGCGGCGGCTACGCTGTCAACTATCGCCAAGCGCCCGCGCCCGCTTTAGAATTGGAAGAAATCCCGCCGCTCGTGTTTTCGGAAACCATGCGCGACATCGACTTGTTTGTCGGCGTGTCGAGCATCGGCAACGACCCTTCGTGGCAGGACGGCGGCCCGCAAGGGCGCTTCCGCGACTACTGGCAGCGCTTTGGTTTTGGCGAACTCGAAGAAAGCGCCCGCTCCCGCGCCGACACGCTGTCGAGGCTTTTGCCGCGCCTCGCCATCCGCGACCGGGCGCGGGTTGAAGGCCGCTTTTTGCGCGTCGAGGGACGGCTTCGCGCTTACAAAATCCATCTGGGAAGCGGCAACATCCTGATGGAGCCGAACGACGAATACCTGTGCATCGTGCCCAAATCGAGCGGTAACGAGGTGTTTTTGCCCTTTGAAGGCGACCGCACGCTCGCCGTGATTCTGTCCAAGGCGCTGCTCTTAGCTCAAGACGACACCATCAAAGATGCGAGCATCGTGTCGCAAATTCGCCGGAAATAGGAGAGCCTTCATCGAACCGCTACCGCGTTCGATGAAGTGAAAAAGCGTTCGATTGTCGCGCCACTGCCCTCACAAACTCGCGCGGCCAAAGCGTGGCCGGGCGAGATGTGGGACTTCAAAGAGGAAGAGAATGTCTCCCCCTCTGGAAGCGCCTCAAGTGGCAAAATCGGCGCAACGCGAGTTGGCTACAATTAAGCTCAATCTTTACTCATGGCCACTCAAGAATCCTTAGCTCCTTTGTCGGCGAGTGTTTTAGTCATCGACGACGAGAAAAAACTCGCGGGCCTGTTCGCCGAAATCCTCGAAGGCGAAGGCCTCACCGTTCATCTCGCCCACAAAGGCGGTGACGGTTTGAGTTTGCTGGACGAGAAAATCGGGGAAATCGGCATGGTCTTCACCGACATGAAGTTGCCTGACATGACCGGCAACGATGTGCTTCGTGAAGTCAAAAAACGGCGCCGCGATTTGCCCGTTGTCGTCGTGACGGGCTACGCCACCAAAGACGGCGCCGTTGAAGCGATGCGGTTGGGCGCCTACGATTATCTGTCCAAGCCGTTCAAAATCGAGGAAGTCTCACTCGTCGCGCGCCGCGCTTTGGAACGCTCGCGCTTGATAGACGAGAACCGCTACCTTCAAAACGAGTTGCTCAACCGCTACAAGTTCGAGACGGTCATCGGCGACAACGAGAAGATGCAAGGCGCCTACGTCACCGCCGCCAAAGTCGCCAAATCGAACGCAACCGTTCTCATCACCGGCGAATCGGGCACGGGCAAAGAAGTTCTGGCGCGCGCCATTCATTTTCAATCCACGCGCGCCGACAAACCCTTCGTCAAAGTCAACTGCGCAGCACTGCCCGAACATCTGCTCGAAGACGAACTGTTCGGCCACGAAAAAGGCGCCTTCACCGACGCATCAGCCCAACGCATCGGGCGCTTCGAGTGGGCGCACGGCGGCACGCTCTTTCTCGATGAAATCGGCGAAGTCGCGCCCGGCGTTCAAGTGAAGTTGCTCCGCGTTTTGCAAGAGCGCGAATTCGAGCGCATCGGCTCCAGCAAAACCATCAAAGTGGATGTTCGCATCGTCGCCGCGACCAACCGCGATCTGGGACGGGCGATTTCAGATGGCGTGTTCCGCGAAGATTTGTTTTATCGCCTCAACGTCGTGCCGATTGAACTGCCACCTCTGCGCGACCGCCCGTCCGACATCCCGTTTCTGGTGAGCCATTTCCTCAAGAAATACGGCGAAGAAACGGGCCGCCCCGACATGAACGTGATGCCCGAAGCGATGCTGGCTTTGCAGGCGTTTCCGTGGAAAGGCAACATCCGCGAACTCGAAAACTGCATCGAGCGCGCCTTGATTTTGGCCGAGTCCGACGAAATCGAGCCGCGCCACTTGCTGCTGGGGAGCGCCCTCAACGCGGGCAACTCGTATATGCCCAATCTGGCTGTGAGCGCAACGCTTCAAACCGTGCCCGAACTCGTCGCGCTGGCGTTGGAGCGTTGCAAGGGAGACGAGAAGGAAGCGGCGAAGCTGATCGGCTGCGATTTGAAGACGGTGCGGGCGTGGAAGGAGTAGTTTTTCGCCATGTCGAGCATGATTTCATTCAAAGAACAGCACATCTACGTTTCAAACAAGCGGTTCAATTCATTAATTGCCTTCGCCACTGAAGTTGGAAGCAATTCCGCCACAACGCAACAGGAAAACCTATATGTTTCTGGTCTGAAGGAAAAAAGTGAGACGTTTTATCCAGGTTATGACTTTGAGATCGACAATGAAATGGCTTCCTTAGACGAAAGGAAGTTCTGGTCGAAAATCTTCTTTGATGTGTCTTACCTGATATTTGAACGTAAAATAGGCAATCAAAATGTTTCCTTCTGGCAACCTTCGGCCATTGGTGATGCTTATGTCTTTGCGCGTCTTCTGCTCAATTCCATCCATGATGAGGAACAAGGGTGGCATCCAAAAACTTTAGCTGACCTTGAAGCCGATGCGGTTCGCCAAAATGGATTGAACATCCAGTAGGTAACCCATACTTGTGCATCCATGAGGCGCCTACTTACCATATCGCTCGCTGCCGCGCCGTCAGCAGCGCCTGGTTGAAGCATGGGCTGAGTTGCACGAGGACGAGTTGCTGTGGGATTGGGAGTCACTTCAAGCGGGAGAAACTCCACGCCCCATTTTGCCTCTGTAGAAATGCTTATGAATCATCCCCTCTACAAAGTCACTTCATTCGAAGTCTTAGCTCCTTACGTTCTTCTCGTTGCTTTCGATGATGAAACGCAGCAAGAGATCAACTTCGAACCGGTGTTGTCGGGACAATTGTTTCGGCCACTGCGCGATTTAAGTGTGTTCAACCAGGTGCAAGTTGATCCCGAAGTGCGAACCCTGGTCTGGCCCAACGGCGCCGACTTCGACCCCGCCACGCTTCACGACTGGCCGCTTTACGCCGAGGAACTGGCGGAGCGCGCTCGTTCATGGGATTTGACCGTTGTTTAAATGTCTGGCTAAACCTTCTCCGTGCAACTCCTCGCCATCTCCGGTTCTCTCCGCGCCGCGTCCTCCAACTCCGTTCTGCTGCGCGCTGCCGCCCAACTCGCGCCCGAAGGCGTCGAAGTTCGGCTTTACGAACACATGGGCGAACTTCCCCACTTCAACCCCGAACTGGATATCGCGCCCGAAGTCGCGTGGCTCAAGCGAGCCGTTGTCGAAGCCGATGGCATCCTGTTTTGCACGCCCGAATACGTTCACGGCTTGCCCGGCTCGCTGAAGAACTTGCTCGATCATCTCGTGTCGGACGGCGAGTTGTGGGATAAACCCGTCGCGGTTCTCAGCGCGCGCAAATCCGAGTTCGCCGAGCCGCAGTTGCGCGAGATTTTGCGAACCCTCATGGCGAGCGTTTGCGAGGAGGCGAGCGTCCTCGTTCCATTTCCCTCGAACAAAATTACGGTTGAAGACGTGCTGGCGCGGCCTGAACTGAGCGAACCGCTTCGGGAAGCGATGGGGGTTTTCTCCTCGTTCGTCGCGGTGGCACGAATTCAGAGCGCGGCCAAAGCCAAATGAAATTTCGCACTTTAGGACGCACCGGTGCGCGCGTGTCGGCCATAGGTTTGGGGTGCAGCGGGATGTCCGAGTTTTACGGCGGGCGACGCACCGACGACACGGAAAGCCTCGCCACCCTCCGACGCGCTTTGGAACTGGGCGTCAACTTTCTCGACACCGCCGATTTCTACGGCGCCGGGCACAACGAAGAACTGATTCGTCGTGCTATCAAAGGCGTGCCGCGCGACCAAGTTTTCCTATCGGTAAAATTCGGCGGGCTTCGCAACCACGATGGGCGCTTCATCGGCGTCGATAATCGCCCGGCTTCGATTCGCAACTTTCTCTGTTACTCGCTGCAACGGCTGGGCGTGGACTTCCTCGACTTGTATTTCCCGGCGCGCGTTGATCCAAGCGTTCCTCTTGAAGACACGATGGGCACGCTACGCGAACTGATCGGCGAAGGCCTCATTCGTTATGCTGGTGTGTCGGAAGTCGGGCCGGATGCTTTGCGCCGTGCCGCCAAAGAGTGCCCTCTCGCCATGCTGGAAACCGAATACAGTCTGTGGACGCGCGAACCCGAAACCGACGTGTTGCCCGTGTGCCGGGAACTTGGCATCGGCCTGGTGGCGTATTCCCCGCTGGGCGGCGGATTTTTGACGGGCGCGATTAGGACACCAGCTGATTTCGCGCCCACCGATCATCGGCGTCACTGGCCGCGTTTTCAAGGCGACAACTTCAATCGCAACTTGCAACTCGTGGAACAGGTGAAAGAAATGGCGAGTGAAAAAAGTTGCACACCCGCACAGTTGGCCCTCGCGTGGTTGCTCGCCCAAGGCGAAGACATCGTGCCGATTCCCGGCACAAAACGGATCGCCCGCCTGGAAGAAAACCTGGGCGCCCTTGATGTGCAACTGAGCGCCGCCGATTTACAGCGCATCAACGAAGTCGCGCCGCTGGGAGTCGCGGCAGGAACGCGCTATCCCGAAGCGATGATGAACCTGCTCAACCGCTAAAACACTGTTCCCCAAAAGAGCGCGACGTGTGATGAACGTCGCGCTCTTTTGTGTATGCCTCGTTTAGTTCTGCTGGGCGGCTCTGGTTTCCTGGGCCGCTTTTTGACTTCGTTTTTCGCCGAAAAAGGTTGGCAAGTTACGCTCATCTCGCGCTCGAATCCGTTGGGCGAGTCGCGCTTCGTCGCGTGGGACGGCGAAACGATGGGCGAGTGGGCGCGCGAACTGGACGGCGCCGATGCGATCATTAACCTCGCCGGGCGAAGCGTCAACTGCCGCTACAACGAGGCGAACAAAAGGCTCATCCGCGAGTCGCGCGTTCGCACGACCGGCCTCATCGCGCGGGCGATCATCGAGTCCAACAACCCGCCGCGCGTCTGGCTCAACGCGAGTTCAGCCACTTTTTATCGTCACGCGCTGGATCGAGCGATGGACGAAGAAACAGGTGAAGCCGGAAGTGGCTTTTCGGTTGAGGTCGTGGGCGCTTGGGAAGACGCGCTGTTTTCGCCTGCTTTGCCGCCCACTCGCCGCGTGGCGATGCGGTTGGCGATGGTGTTTGGGCCGGAAAAGGGTGGGGTTTATGATGCCTTCGCGTCACTGGTGAAGATGGGCTTCGGCGGCCCGATGGTGGGCGGACGCCAGTTCGTGAGTTGGATTCACGTCCTCGACTTCGCGCGGGCCTGCGAGTTTTTGATTGACAGCGAACTCGAAGGCCCGGTGAACATTTGTTCGCCGAACCCGATCACCAACGCGCAGTTTCTGAGCGACTTGCGGCGCAGTTTGAACATCCCGTTCGCGCTTCCAACGGCGAAGTGGCAACTCGAACTGGGCGCACTACTCATGGGAACAGAAACCGAGTTGCTGCTCAAAAGCCGTCGCGTCGTGCCGAAGCGGTTGCTGGAGGCGGGGTTCACGTTCGACTTTTCTCGCTGGAGTGATGCGGCGCGGGACATCGCGGCTCAGTAGGGCGCAACGATGTTTTTGAACTTCCAGTCGTTGAAGTCGGCGAGTTCGATGATGTCGCCGTGCCCGCCGTCCCAGATTTTGGTGGCGAACAGCTTGCCGTTTTGCGCCCACACCAAACGGTCGCCGTCGAAGTCGGCCCATTCCCAGCTTTGGTCGCCGAGTGTTTCGTTGCTCACGTTGTCAACTGCCCGATACGATTCCCAATCTGCCTTTCGTCCATCAGGCGCGTCCAAGTCGTGGTGAGTGGATTGTTGCAATTTCCACGCATTGTGCTTCTTTTCCCAGTTGACGCGGCTTCGGTCGGGCGAGCGCCATCCATCGCGTTCCAACCGCAACGCGAAAAGTTCATCTGGCTGCATACCCCAAGGCCATTTCACCGGTGGCTGAGCGACGCGATTCAACTCCATCATCACCGCCGGTTCGCCGTCCTGAAACCCGTGGGATCCGTTCAGCCAAAAATGGGTGTCATCTTCAAAATGGCCTCCGCCACCGTGAGTTGTGCCTTGGCCCCAAAACGTGAGCGCCTTGAGAAAGGGCGCACGCGAAATCGCCGTCCAGATGCCAAATCGCACGACTTTATCGTCTTCTATCACATCGTTGTGCTTAGCCGCGAAGTAAAGGAAGTGCTTTCCATCCGGCGAGAGGTCGCTGCGATGTTCATAGATGACGCCCTTGAGCCACTGACCCAACTCAAAGGTGTCGTTGGTTCGATTCCAGCCAATGGTGCATACCTGTTTCGACGGCCCGCGCCGCAAAATTAAACCGAGCGGCGCCTCGCGCGCCATCAAAACGTGGAGTCGAGCGGGAGAAGCGGAGGGGTTCATTTCGTCGTGCCCGGTTTGCGCGCTGGCCCCAACCGTTCTTCGAGCCAGCTCGGAACTTCATCGGGTGCCCAACTTTGCACTTGCATTTCCAACAACGATTCGATGCGCGGGGCGTCAATTTGCAGCGCTCCGTTCGAGCGATCAACGAGCAGTCCAACCCCGACAACTTCGCCGCCGTTTTGCCGCACCAACTCGACGACTTTTTGAGCCGAGCCGCCCGTCGTCACGATGTCTTCAACAACCAAACACCGTTCGTTCGGCTTCAATTGAAAGCCGCGACGCAAGGCGAAGTTCTTCCCGTCGTCGGCGCGTTCGGCGTAGACGGCGCGAACTCCCAGTTGTCGCGCAACTTCAAAGGCGAGGATAATGCCGCCCGTCACCGGGCCGACGACGCATTCGATTCCATCTTGCTCAAAGCGACGCGCCAGTTCAGCGCACAGATTCGAGGTGAGGCGAGGCTGTTCTAAGAGGCGGAACTTTTCAACGTAGAACTGCGAGTGACGGCCTGACGCCAGCAGAAAATGACCTTCGAGCAGCGCGCCCGATTCTTTCAAGGCGGCTTCGACTTCTTCCGGTTTCATCGCGCGCGAGTTTAGAAGGTGGGAGGAACGGCCTCGTGAACGCGAAGCGTCAGCGAGTGCATCATTTAGAGCGCGCGAAGCGCATCCTGAGGGAATAAGGATTGCCTTCGGCAGCTGAATGATGCACTCGCTGAC
>JAABUM010005902.1_pt1 | contig 12463 bp, 11 predicted proteins | sample 5559161 | NCBI WGS metagenome assembly JAABUM01 (sample SAMN10711868, study PRJNA513369) | rock metagenome | isolation source: Antarctica rocks | place: Antarctica: Victoria Land, Siegfried Peak nord | reverse complement strand
ATTCTATCAGCCCGTTTCGATCCACGCCCCCGTGAGAGGGCGACGACCGCGTCACGTGGGCCGCTCTCGACGCTGTCGTTTCGATCCACGCCCCCGTGAGAGGGCGACCTTCCGCACCAATAAAGAACTCCCATGACTCCCGTTTCGATCCACGCCCCCGTGAGAGGGCGACGGGACGCGACGGCAGCCGCCAGCACGTCGGCGGGGTTTCGATCCACGCCCCCGTGAGAGGGCGACTCGCGGCAGAACGGAGCGAGCCATGACCCCTCTCGTTTCGATCCACGCCCCCGTGAGAGGGCGACTCAAGGCCGCGATAGCGGAGACGCCCGATCCCGAGTTTCGATCCACGCCCCCGTGAGAGGGCGACCGCCCCGTCCAGCCAGGGGAACACGTGATGCTCCTGTTTCGATCCACGCCCCCGTGAGAGGGCGACCGTCAGTCCACCGGACGACCCGCCGAGACCACTGAGTTTCGATCCACGCCCCCGTGAGAGGGCGACCACACCGCCAACTCAACAGGATCACCCCATGTCTGTTTCGATCCACGCCCCCGTGAGAGGGCGACCTCCTCTTGTTTGATGAATTTCCAGCCTTTGTCGGTTTCGATCCACGCCCCCGTGAGAGGGCGACGACACCACAGCGATCAGCCCAATTGTCAGTAACGCGTTTCGATCCACGCCCCCGTGAGAGGGCGACTTCGAGATCCGCGACCAAATCGGCTGGGCATTCGGTTTCGATCCACGCCCCCGTGAGAGGGCGACGGCCGCTCCGTGACCGGTCCGTCCTGGATGGGTTGTTTCGATCCACGCCCCCGTGAGAGGGCGACCGCGCCCGCGCCGCCCTCGCCTCGCAAGGCTCCGTTTCGATCCACGCCCCCGTGAGAGGGCGACGCGAATCTGGACCGTGACGGCCAGCCTGATCGGTGTTTCGATCCACGCCCCCGTGAGAGGGCGACCGCTGTCGAGCGCTCCGGCCCTCGTCACTTTCATCGTTTCGATCCACGCCCCCGTGAGAGGGCGACCGGCGTCGCCAAGGGCTATGACGCCCGGATCGTGTTTCGATCCACGCCCCCGTGAGAGGGCGACCTCGACAGTTGGGCGCCCTTGCGGCGCTTCCGCTGTTTCGATCCACGCCCCCGTGAGAGGGCGACGCGCTGATAGGCGCCCGGCATGTGGCCGAAATAGAGTTTCGATCCACGCCCCCGTGAGAGGGCGACGCCGGCCTCCCGCGGACTTCGCCAGGATCACCCGGTTTCGATCCACGCCCCCGTGAGAGGGCGACAAGCGCCTCAAGGCCATCAAAACGGAGCTTCTGTTGTTTCGATCCACGCCCCCGTGAGAGGGCGACAGGAGATGTATTTCGTCGGTTCCTTGATGCTCTCGTTTCGATCCACGCCCCCGTGAGAGGGCGACCCGCGGGGGAGCGCCACGCCGCGCTGATAGAGGTGTTTCGATCCACGCCCCCGTGAGAGGGCGACAGGTGTCCCAAGTGCAAGTTCAACCTTGTCCAGGGTTTCGATCCACGCCCCCGTGAGAGGGCGACAGGAACTGCCGGTCGAGAAGCACGAGGCCAATCAGTTTCGATCCACGCCCCCGTGAGAGGGCGACGTGGAGAACTTCACCAGGACCGAAGACCGTAAGGCGTTTCGATCCACGCCCCCGTGAGAGGGCGACGTCGCCGCACGACAGCTCGCACCACTGCCGGAAGTTTCGATCCACGCCCCCGTGAGAGGGCGACGCCCCGCTTCTAAGCATCGGGCACCGCAAGGGAAAGACCTTCGTTGGCGCGAACCGGTGCGGCAGAGTTGGCAGCATAGGCGTCATCGGGGCGCGTCGCGGCATTAAGGGTTTGACACGACACCATCTTTCCAGTGCGCGAACCCGCCCCACGGTCGCTGCGTACTCGGCGTTCGCGCCGGCCTTCGCGGGTCACGGCATGGCGCCGTGGGGCACTCAGAACAACAGCGGACCGTCGAGGTCGAGCGTGGGTTTCGCCCCGACATGTTCGACCTTGCGGCGCGCGTCGGCGCCGAGCCGGTAGAACCGCAGGCTGTCGGCCGCGGGGTCGATCTCGGCCAGGAGCCGGCGCCGTAGCTCGACCCATTGCGCGGGCTCGACCTCGCATTCGAAGACGGAGTTCTGCACGCGCTGGCCCCAGTCGAGGCAGGCGCGGGCCACGCGCCGCAAACGGCGCTTGCCGCCGGGCGTCTCCGTGCTGACATCGTAGGCCACCAGCATCAGCATCGCGCGCGGCTCATTTCCAAATGAAGGCGGGATAGCCGTCGAGGTCGCCCCGCAGGTGCCGCGCGAGCAATTGCGCCTGCACGAAGGGCACGAGGCCGAACATGATGGTTTCGCCGAGGTAGGGATGGCGCAACTCGTCGCGCTTGCGCTCCTGCCAGGCCACGAGCACGCGCTTGCGCGCCTCGTCGGTGAGGCGGACGCCGCCGCCCGCGATCTCGACAACGAAGTCGTTGGCCGCGACCTGACGGCGGTTCACGAGGCTCAGCGCCAGCCGGTCGGCGAGGACCGGGCGAAGCTCCTCCATCAGGTCGAGCGCGAGACCCGCCCGCCCCGGCCGGTCGGCGTGGAGAAAACCCACCTGCGGGTCGAGCCCGTAGGTTTCGAGCGCGGAGCGACAATCGTGGCCCAGCATGGCGTAGAGGAACGACAGCAGCGCGTTCATCGGGTCGAGCGGCGGCCGGCGCGAGCGGCCGCGGAATGCAAAAGCGGGGTCGTCCACGCGCACGAATGACGCGAAACAGCCGAAATAGACCACCGCGGCCTCGCCTTCGAGGCCGCGCAGCACGTCGACCTCGCCCGCCACGAGCGTGCGGCGGGCGACATCGGTCAGCCGGCGCTCCGCCGCGACAAGGCTTTCCCGCTCGGGCGCTCCCATGGCCTCGCCGTGGTCGCGGAGCGTCCGGCGTAGCACGGTACGCTGGTTGGCGGCCTTGGCCGCCACGATGCCGCGGACGATTGCCACCTGGCGCGGGGGATCGTCGGCCACGCGATATTGCGTCCGGCGCAGGAGCACGTTGCCGCTGCGCGGACCCTCGACCCGCACGAGGAAGCGCCCGTTCGGCTCAAGATGCGACACGGCGATGCCGGCTTCGGCGCACGCCGCGTAGAGCGCCGGCGAGGCCCCGGCCCGGCCGAAGCTCACCAGGCCCTCCAGCATATGCAGGGGCGCGCGGCCGCGCTCGGCCCCGCCGACCTCGACCACGAGGTTCAGGCCGTCCTTGCGGAGCCAAGCGTCCTCACTCGTCACGTAGATCGTGTTGAGGAGTTTCCGCACGGCCGTTCAGTCCTCGATCTGGCCCGCGAGCCAGCGGGCGACGCGGCCCGGCCTCTCGAGCCGCGCTGGCTGGCAAAGGTCCTGGAGCGAGCAGCGCCGGCAGGCGGGGGTGCGGACGGGCGCGGGCGTGCGGCCTGAACGGATCATGGCGCCCGCCGCATGGGCCACCTCGGCGGTGAGCGCGCGCAGGCCGGCGTCGAAGGGGACCGGCTGGCGCCGCCGCGTCTCGCCGTAGAACAGCGCGCCCTCCGGTACGTCGAGGCCGAACATCTCCTCGAGGCAGATCGCCTGCGCGCAGAGCTGAACCTCGTCGGCCCGGTGCGCCTTGGGTTTGCCCCGCTTGTATTCGACGGGGAACGGGCGGCCCGGCGTGCCGGAAAACTCGACCGCGTCGGCCTTGCCCGACACGCCGAGCGCGAAGGAGCGCAGCGCGATGCCGCGCACGATGCGCAGGCCGGGGCGGCTCTCGTTTCGGCCGGCATCGACCGTCTCGTGCAGCACCCGCCCCTGCGCCGTCGCGCCGTCCTTCGCCCAGAGCTGCTCGACGTGGATCAGCGCGCACTGCCGCGGGCAGAACAACTGGTGCTGCAAGGCCGAGAGGGGGATAAGCGCGTCCTCGGCGGCGGGGTTGGGAAGAGCGGACAACGACCGCGCTACCGCTCGATGATCTGGACGCCTTCCGGCGGGCTCTCGCGGTCGACCGTGATGGCGTAGTCCGCGAACGAGCGGGCCGGCGGCGCGTTATCCAGGCCTTCGTCGCCGATCTCGTGCCGCTCGCCCTTGAACATGCGCCACGTCTTCACCCGCGAGAACAGCGCGTGAGCCGGGGCACTGCCGAGCGCGGTGGCGTGCCGGAAAACGACGAGCTTGCGCGTCGCCATCTCGCCCCGCGCCGCCGAATGGTCGTGCTCGAACATCTGGCCGAGCGCTTCCCACAGCGTGTCGAGGTCGGCGTCGGTGAAGCCCGTTCCCCTGCCGGGATGCGAGGCGAGGGGCGCCGAGACGAAGCCGTGCGCGCGGTAAAGCCCGTACGGCACGATGTGCTTGCGGCCCATGGTGCGGGCGTCGCCGCGTTTCTCCTCCGGTTCATCGGAGCCCTCCTGACGCTGCTTCCTTTCCGCCTCGTTGGTGGCGGCCATGCGGGTGATGGAGATTTCGAGCGGCAGAATCGGCTCGACGGAGCGCGAGAAGGCGATCTGCACGGGGCCGCGCACCTGGCCCGCGTTGATTCCCGTCGACAGCACGCCGCCGAAGGCCCGGATGTCGTAGAAGTTGTCGCACATGAACTGGCGCAGCCGGCGCGCCTCCTCGTCGGAGCCGGGGGTCAGCTTCTTCGCGGTTTTCACGCCGGCGTCGTTCGGGCGTTCCGCAAAGTACGCCTCACGGTGCTTCTCGTTCAGGATGGCGCCTTCCGTCACGTAGATGCGGTTCTTGGGCTCGTCCCCTTTGAAGGCCTCGACGAAGTTGCGGATCTTGCGCTTGAGGCAGACGTCGCTGACGAGGCCGTGCGCGGTCTCGGGGTCCATGCGCGGCATGTTGCCGGCGTCAGGGTCGCCGTTAGGGTTGCCGTTCGTCACGTCGAAATAGAGGACGAACTCGTGGCGCCGGGTGAGCGCGCCGTTGCCGGTCATTTCTGGTCTCCCTTGTCGTCGGCGGCGTCATCCGCCGGGATGTCCTTGGTGGGACGCGTCCCGCGCTCGTGGTAGTAGCCGACCGCGAACCGGCCCTGGTCTTCCAAACTCAGAGTCTTCGGCAGGTCAGGCGGCAGGTGGGACATGATCTCGGCCACGCGCGGTTCGATCCAGCCACCGGTCTTGCGCTTACGTGCGTCGGACACGTGGTTCCGAAGACCACGAAGAAGTGGGCCGAACACGCGCGCCGGGGTCGCTGACGCGGCGCCGTAGTAGCGGTCCGTAATGGACGCGTTAACGCGTCCCAGTGCGGCCCTCTGGGCATCTTCAAGGGCATAGAACAGGCGGCCCAGCTGATAGGCCTTACTCGGATGGTCGGGGTCTCGCGCCACGGGTAAGGGTTCCTTGGTTGTGCGGAATGAGCGGTTGATACAGGCCTTGATGACGGCCGCGTGCCAGCCGAAGCCGGGGTCGTCGCCCGCGCGCAGCCGGGTGATGGCGGCGGCGAGCAGGGTGCGGGGATAGGCCGAACCCGTCAGCACCGCGCGGGCCACCTCGCCCGCGAGCAGTGGGGGAATGTTGTCGAATTTCTCCTGAAGCGCAGTGGTCTTGACGAGAAGGCGGGACACCGAGGGCAGCTTGCCGCCCCACGGCGCCGGCTCGATCGCGAGGTCGTGGTAATGGCGCGCGAGCCGGCCGGCGAAGGCCTCGAAGTCGTCCGAGAGCCAATAGCGCACGGAAAGGCGCGCGGCGTTGGGCGCGAGCCCGAGGACGTGGAACCGCGTGCCGGGCGCAAGCTTCGCGTCGAGTTCCCCGACCGGGCGTCCCGCCGCGACCTTCTCAAGTTCATCGCGGACCTTGGCGGCCTCGGCGGCGTTGCTCGGCGGCTCCACCATCTTTGCGAACATGTCATCGGCGGCCGCCGCCGCTTGCTCGCCCACGCCCGACGCGTCGGCCCAGAACGCCACCGTGGCGTCGCCGATCCTCAGACGGTTGCGCGACACCCCACGGTCGAGGAGCCGGTTGAGCGCCGCGCCGTAGCGGAACGCGGCGGATTCCGAGGTCGGCGCGTTGGCGCCCTGTTCCTTGCCGTAGGAGGTGAAGGCGTCGAGATTGAACGACACGAGGGCCGCACCCGCCGTTTGCGCCCCGTCCACTCCCTTGATCGTGGGGTGCAGGCGACGCGTGGAGGCGTGCACCCCTGATACGAGGCAGAACCCCTGAGGGCCCTCGCCGACCACGCGCGCGAGGATCAAGCGTTTAGCCGCGTCCCGCTCGTCGATCGTGCCGCGCGTGCCGTCGAGCGCGAAAACGATGTTCGCGTCGAGCATCTCGGTCTTGAACGGCGGCTGGTCGAAACGCTCGGGTGTCCAACCTTCGAGGAACCGGCGCAGGGCGACCAAGCCCTCGTCTTCAGTGTCGGCTAACAGGTCGAGATGCGCGTCCTTGAAGGCCGCGTGCTCCTCGGCGGTTCGCTTGCCCTCGCCCCCGGTGCGGCCAAGCGTGTACGCTGTCTTATCCCAGAGGAAGTTGGGCGAGATGCCGGCCGTGCGTTTGACCGCAGCAGGGACCTCGCGCAGGGCCGGTTGCAGCCGCTTGCCGCTCTGGACCCGGAAGTCGATCACGTCGATGGGCTCCCCTTCGGCGGACAGGACGATTGCAAAGCTGATTTTCTCGCGAGAGAAGCCCGGCAACTCAGCCTCGCCCCGTCCAGCCATGCGATCGTAATAGCCGTCAAGGGCTTGGAGAACGGTCATGCGGCGACCCCTTCGGCGAGGCAGCGATTGACGTCGAGCACGCCGTCCACGAGCCGGGCGCGGAAGAAGCGCGACGTGCGGTCGTTGGCGAAGTCGATGTCGTACAGCATCCAGCCGAGATCACGCCCGCGCTGGTCGGGCGGCAGGGCGGACGGCGGCAGGCCGGCGCCCTCGGCCACCAGCGCGAAAGAGGCCACGAACTCCCGCGTGCCGAGGCAGGGCCGGTGAAAGCACTGCCCGCCCTCGGCACGGCGGTTGAACATGGACGCGTGTTTCGCGGCCGTATCGTCCTCGCCCGCTTTCGGCGTCAGTTCGAAATGCGCCTCGATCACGTAGTCAACGTCGCGCAGCAGCGTCGAGGCGCGCTGCTGGCGGTTGTCCTCGACCGCGAGCGCGAGACCCGAAAGCGTGCCCGCCTCCATCGCGCTTTTCGCGTTGCGGGCGCTCATCTTGGCCCCGACCTCGTTGCGACGGAACGACAGGAAGCGAATCGGTTTCAGGACGTGAATACGGTCCACCACCCAGCGGATCGCCGGCTTCCAGTGCACGGCCTCCAGGATCCCGCGGGCCGCCGAGGGGGTCATCACGTCGTAAGAGACGCGCTCGACTTTCATCTCAGGCCGGGTGAAACACGCATACTCGCCCCATACACGCAAGCGGACGCCGTAGGACATGGCTCCCTCCACACAAAAGCAGACTGGAACAATACGGGAACACTGCCACCATCTGGAGTTGCAAGCAAGCTCATTGCTCGCTCGACGACTCTTAGACGGGGTATAGATCTCCAGAGCCTACGTCAAGTTCACAGCAGTGGAGCTTCCTCTTCAAGCAAGTTGACGTCCACTGGATGACGTGATCACATGCTCTTGCGCAGGAGGCCGCCGCCCTGAGCCGACGACGACGTAAGCCAAGTTTCCGAATGCACCTGCATTTGGGTTCGCTGTTCGCGCTGGTTCTGGAGATCTGGCCTCCGCCAGGTCGCCTCCTTATGGGGGCGCGGATCGAAACACAGCAGTAGAACTGCCACTTCATTGGCAGAGCCCCCGGCGACTTGCCGGGGGCACCCTTCACATGACGTTGGCCTCAGCCGTCCGATAGGTCGGGTCGTCGAGGCGCACGCCCGAGCGCTCGTCGTAGAGCGACAGGTCTTGGAAGCGAAGCACCGCCTCGCCTAGCGCGGGATGCACGGGGCGGAGCGCGCCCTTCGCGAGCCAGTCCGCCCGCGCCTGCTTGGGGATCGACACGGTGTAGAGCTGCAACCGGCGCAGGTCCGCGCCGCGCGGAGTGTCGCTCGCGGCGATACGGGCGAGAAGGCTCTCGGCTTCGTGGTCGTCCCCGTGCGCCTTCCAGGGCACGACAACGGGCTCCATCGCGTCCTCGACCATCCGGAACGCGCGGGCGATGGAATCGAACGGGAACGTCCAGTCGGACGCGCGCTCGGCGATGGCTGGCAGGATGGGCCAGGTCTTACCGTCAAGCCGCGCGGCGTCGAAGGCCCCGTCGCCCTTCTGCCAATAGAGTTCCTTGAAGAACGCGCGCACGGCGTCGAGCGCGAGCGGGTCGTCGTGTTGACGCAGCACGGGCCGCGCCGCTTGCCACAGCGCCTCAATCGAGCGTGGCGGCTTCGCTTCCGCCGGCTCGAACACGACGACGCGCCCGAGCACCGGCCCGCCCTCTCGATTCGAGCGGCCCGCAGCTTGCGCGATGCTGTCGGCGCCCGTCGCGGCGCGCCAGACCTCGGGGAAGCTGATGTCCACGCCCGCCTCGATCAGCGAGGTCGAGACGAGGCGCACCGGCTCGCCCGCCTTGAGCTTGCCCCGCAACGCGGCCAGCACCGTGCGGCGGTGGAGGGGACACATCAGCGTCGTCAGGTGGACGGCACCCGGCCTGTCCTTGATGAGGGCGAACAGGTCGAGCGCGTGCTTGCGGCTGTTGACGACGCATAGCATCTGCGGCTGCGCGGCAAAGCGCTCGGCGATGGCGGCATCGGCGACCGGCTCACGAAGCCACTCGACCCGGACCCGCCTCAGACGCGCGTAGAGCTCCTTCGGGTTCGGCGCGAGTTCGCGATCCTCACCGATGTCGAACCCCTTGGTGAAGCCGTCCAGCTTGCGCAGCGCCGGCTGCGTCGCGGTGCAGAGGACGACGCTGCTGCCGCAATTGCGCGTGAGTTCCGAGAGTGCCGCCATGCAGGGGCGGAGCTGCGGCAGCGGCAGGGTCTGCGCCTCGTCGAGCACGATGACGGCGTTCGCGAGGTTGTGAAGCTTACGGCAGCGCGAGCGGCTTGCGGAATACAGGCTCTCGAAGAATTGCACCGCCGTCGTGACGACGATCGGCACGTCCCAGTTCTCGGCGGCGCGGTGCAGCTTGGCGATCGGATCGCCGCCCTCGTCGTCGCGGTCGCGCCCTTTCGCCCAGGCCTTCGCGGCCGCCTCCCAATCGAAGCTCGCGTGGTGTTCGAGGATGTCCGCGTCCGTGCCGAGCGCCCCACGGAACACCTGCGCGGTTTGCTCGATGATGGATGTAAACGGAATCACGTAGACGACGCGCCGCAGCCCGTGACGCACCGCGTGGTCGAGCGCGAAGGACAGCGACGCCAGCGTCTTGCCGCCGCCGGTCGGCACCGTGAGGGTGAACAGGCCGGGCGGCTTCTCCGCGCCGGCCTTGGCGTGGGCCAGCACCTCGGCGCGGAGCGCGTTGAGCGCGGTCTCTTCCACGCGGCCCTCCACCGCTTCCATGTGGGCGGCGAGACGGTCGCGCAGAAGGGTGAGGTCGGTGAAGTTCCCGCGGTCGACCGTTTCGCCATTCGCTTCCGCGTAGAAGCGCTCGGTTTCGAGCGAGTCGGCGTCCACCAGGCATGAGAACAGCATGCGGATCAGGAAGGCGCCGTGGAAGCCAGCGTCGGAGGCGGGGGTGGGCGCGCGAGCGGGGTTGAGGGCCTGCGCCGGCGGCAGCGGCCCGCACTGGTCCTCCCAACCCGAATAAGCCGGGATGGCGGTGTTGCCCGACCCGAGGCGCGCCTCGAGGTCGGCAGCGTCCGCAAGGCCTGCGTGGTGACCGGCGATGATGAAGGACAGGATGCCGCCGCGCAGGCCGGCATAGGCCCGCCGGGCTTCGATCGCGCCGGCGCTCGAATGGTCGCCGCCCTTCCGGCGCTCTTGGCGGATATAGGCCTGGAACGTGGCCGAAGCCTTGCCGATGTCGTGGAGCCTGCCGGAGACCTCGGCCAGCGCGCCCCAGCCGAACACGGTCGCGAACGTTTCGGCGGTGTTCGCCACCGCCCGGAGGTGGTCGGAAAGGCCTTCCCACCTCGCGCGATCGGGATCGGAAAGGGAGTGAGCGTAGAGCGTGGACATCGTGTGCGCGCCTGCAACTTACGGTGATGCGCATGAAATACGACGCCGCTCGCAGCTTTAAACGGCTAAGTCGCTGGGCGGCAAATCATTCATGCATCCCCGCTCGGTAGAGCGCCACGCAAGTTTGCTCCCATGACGCGTCGACCATGCTGCTGTGGGGCGTCTTCGCCTATCTCGCGGCCTTGGTGCCGCGATAGTTCGGCCTGACGATTAGTGATCGTCTTAGCATCACAGTTGCGCTTTTAGACGATCTCTGAATCGATGGGCCACCGTGATTCGGAGATCATGGGATGTCGGGAGCCTCGATCGGGACTACGTTGGAGTTATGGGCGTCTGCGCCGCGGGACCTGAAGTCGCGGATGCGGCCTTTGTTCACGCAAGAGCGTGTGGCAGCCTCGGCGGGGTTGTTCCTGGACGGCCTGTTGGGGACGGAGCAACGTAAGACCGGATGGATGCGAGCCGAGACGGGGGGCGATCCAGGTCCGTGGGGCCTGTTGCGCGAGCGGGTCCAGCTCGAGGCGAGGCTGCGCGAAGTCGCGCGCGGGCTCAGCGACCGCGATCTTCGGCTCGCGCTGACCCTCGCCGAGGCGATGGCGGGCCGGTAGGCCGGCGCCCAAGATAGTTCTCGATATCGCGCCGAAGCCGCTGGACTTCCGTCGCACGGGAAGCATTGCTGTCGCTGTCCTGACGAGGCGGAGGCGACGCGCGCCTCCCCCGCACACCGCCCGATCCGCCTGGCCGATGCCGGGCTCTGCCCGGTGCTGGCGCCCGATCCCCGGGCGCCTCGTGCACAGGACCAGCCCCATGACGACCTCTCGCCCCACCGCCTCTCGCCCCACCGCCTCTCGCGCCAAGACCTCGACGCCCGCGAACCCGGCGCCCGCGACGCCGGGTGCACCGCCCCGGCTCTCGGACGCGGCCCTGTTGCTGCTCGGGCAGGCGGCGGCCCGCGAGGACCGCCTGCTGCTGCCGCCCCCGGCGGCGTTGCGGGCGCGCGGCAGCGCGTTGCAGAAGGTGCTGCAGGCGCTGCTCAAGGCCGGACTCGTCACCGAGGTATCGGTCGCGACCGAGGCGCAGAGCTGGCGGTCGGGCGACGACGGCCAGCGCATCGGGCTCGTGATCGCGGCCGAGGGCTTCCGCGCCATCGGCCTGCCGGTGCCCGCGCCCGCCGCGGCGCCGGCCGCGGGGCAGGGCGCTCTGCCTGCGGCCGAAGCGGCGGGTCGCACCACCAAGCAGGCGGTGCTGATCGCGCTACTGTCGGACGAGGCGGGCGCCAGCGTCCCGGCCCTCGCCGAAACCCTGTCGTGGCAGAACCATACGGTCCGCGCGGCCCTCACCGGCCTGCGCCAGAAAGGTCACGTCCTCGCCAGGACCAAGGACGCGGACGGCACGACGGTCTACCGCATCACGGGAGCGGCGCGGGCGGATGCTGCCGGGGCGACGGGCGCGACGGCCACGACCGGCGCGTGAGGTCCTGATGCCCGCGTTCTCTCATCCACCCGTCGCGGCGCGGCTGGCGCGCCTCGACGCCCTCGACCGCGACGACCTCGCGGCCGAATGGGCCTCGGCCTTCGGTGTGCCCGCACCCCGCAAGGCGAGCCGCGAGTTCCTGCTCAAAGCCATGGCGCACCGCGCCCAGGTCGAGGCGACGCGCGACCTCCGCCCGGCGGTGAGGAAGGCGCTGCTGCAGATCGGCCGCGGCCTTCGCGACGGGATTACCGCGCCGGAGCTGCCGGCGCTGGCCCCGACCCTGAAGCCCGGCTCGCGGTTGATCCGCGCCTGGCGGGGCGAGACCCACGAGGTGACGGTGTCGCCCGACGGCCGTTTCGCCTGGCGCGGCCGCCGCTATCGCTCGCTGTCCAACATCGCGTCGAGCATCACGGGCACGCGGCGCAACGGGCCCGCCTTCTTCGGCCTGCGCGACACCGACAGAGCAGCCGACCGCACGCCACCGGCTTCGCCCCGACCGGCATGCCGGCGGGAGGCTCGGCCATGAGCCCGCGCACCGCCAAGGGCCGGTCCGGCAAGGCCGCCGCATCGCGATCCGATCAGGCCAGGGCGGGAGCAGGGGGCCGGGCAGGGGCGGTCCGGGCAGGGGCGGTCCGGGCAGGGGCGGTCCGGGCAGTCCGCTGCGCCATCTACACCCGCAAGTCTAGTGAGGAGGGGCTCGAGCAGGACTTCAACTCGCTGCACGCCCAGCGCGAGGCCTGCGAGGCCTATGTGGCGTCGCAACGTCACGAGGGCTGGACGGTGCTACCCGAGGTTTACGACGACGGCGGCTTCTCGGGCGGCAGCCTGGAGCGGCCCGCCCTGCGCGGGCTGCTCGCCGCGATCGACGCGGGCGGGGTCGACGTCGTGGTGGTGTACAAGGTCGACCGCCTCACCCGCTCGCTCGCCGACTTCGCCAAGATCGTCGAGGTGTT
>JAABUM010005901.1_pt1 | contig 12464 bp, 20 predicted proteins | sample 5559161 | NCBI WGS metagenome assembly JAABUM01 (sample SAMN10711868, study PRJNA513369) | rock metagenome | isolation source: Antarctica rocks | place: Antarctica: Victoria Land, Siegfried Peak nord | reverse complement strand
CCTGGAGCGGTGCAGCACACCATCAGCTCGGGCCACGGCCACGACGGCTTCCTCATCGAGATCGAGGCCGTCGGGCGCATCGTGCACGACTCCCTGGCTCACTCGTCCGGACAGCGCTGACCGGGCCCGTCATCGTCCACCCGGCAGGCGGCTGCCCGATCCGGTAGCGTCGGCACGGACGTGCAGGGCACCGCGAGGCTCGTCGCGGGTGCATGCGGACAGGACGTGGTGCACGCGGACAGGAGGTTGCGGCAGTGGCGATCGTGGTGGGCTACGTCCCGACGAAGGAAGGCCGCGCCGCCCTGCGGCACGCAGCGCAGGAGTGCGAGCTGCGCAAGAGCGGGTTGATCGTCATCAACTCGATCCGCGGCGGCACGACGTATGACGCGCAGGAGGCGTCGCGTTTCGAGGGCGAGCTGCGCCAGGTGCAGGAGCGGCTCGACGCTGCTGGACTCGAGCACGAGGTCCGTCAGCTCGTCCGGGACAACGAGCCCGCCGAGGACCTCCTCGAGGTCGCCCACTCGGTCGACGCGGAGTTCATCGTCATCGGGCTACGGCGCCGCACGGCGGTCGGCAAGCTCATCCTCGGGTCCAACGCCCAGCGGATCCTTCTCGACGCCTCCTGCCCGGTGCTCGCGGTCAAGGCCGGCCCCGACGACGAGTGACGGGACGGCCCCGGCCGACGCATCCCGAAATACCCGTTGTGATACCCCGTCGGCGGGGCGCCGCGCCCTGCCCACGCAGCGTCGTTTCGACTATGGGGGCCGCGGCGTTTTATAATGGATGGAAGCAAGGACGAGCAAGAGCCCGAGCAGGACGCGAGACGTCGTAGGACGATCGGCCCCTGGCCCCCAGCAGTCCGGAAATGAACTCCTCCTCTCAGCATTGTCACCGTCGCGGCGCGTTCGGTGATGCTGTCGCACGCCTAGCGACGAAAGGTAGTCGGTGTCAGTGTCCAAGGCCCCCCAGACCAAGCAGAACCCCACCACGGCTCTTCCCAAGGAGTTCGCGCACCCCTCGCTGCAGAAGCTCCTGGCCAGTGGCACGACCCGCGGCAGCGTGGACGGCCCCCAGCTGAGGGCGGCCATCGAGGAGGCGCAGATCGCCCCGGCCCGGATGAAGGTCGTGCTGCGCACCCTCGAGGACCAGGGGATCTCGGTGACCATCGAGGACGAGGTCGCCCGCCGCTCGCTCGCCACGACGACGGCCAAGCGCACGACGACGGCGGCGACGAAGAAGGCCGTCGGCAAGCCGGCCGTGAAGAAGGCTGCCGCCAAGGACGAGGCTCCGACGGCGGTCACCAAGCCGGTGGCGAAGGCTGCCCCCGCGAAGAAGGCCGCCGCGACGAAGAGCACCACGGGTGCCGTCGCCGACGCCGCGGCCACCCCTGAGGACAAGGCTGCCGCCAAGACCGCGACAACGACGACGTCGAAGAGCACAGCAGCGAGGAAGGCAGCCGCCCCGAAGGGCGAGGACGACGCAGAGGACGTCGACGAGGCCCAGCTGGCGAAGGTCCGGGCCGCCGAGGACCAGGCTGACGAGGACGCCGAGGAGGACGAGGAGGGCAACAACGCCGCTGCTCGTCGTGCCGCGAAGAAGCCCGAGGAGGAGTCCGAGGAGGCCGGCTTCGTCATCCGTGACGACGACGAGGAGGACGCCCCGGCGCAGACGGTCGTCACCGCCGGCGCCACGGCCGACCCGGTCAAGGACTACCTCAAGCAGATCGGCAAGGTCGCCCTGCTCAACGCCGAGCAGGAGGTCGAGCTGGCCAAGCGGATCGAGGCCGGTCTGTTCGGTGAGGAGCGGCTCAACTCCGGCGACAAGATCGACATGAAGCTCAAGCGCGAGCTGTGGTGGATCGCCCAGGACGGCAAGAAGGCCAAGAACCATCTCCTCGAGGCCAACCTCCGTCTGGTCGTGTCCCTGGCCAAGCGCTACACCGGTCGCGGGATGCTGTTCCTCGACCTCATCCAGGAGGGCAACCTCGGCCTGATCCGCGCGGTCGAGAAGTTCGACTACACCAAGGGATACAAGTTCTCCACCTACGCCACGTGGTGGATCCGACAGGCGATCACCCGGGCCATGGCCGACCAGGCGCGGACCATCCGCATCCCCGTGCACATGGTCGAGGTCATCAACAAGCTGGCCCGCGTCCAGCGGCAGATGCTCCAGGACCTGGGCCGCGAGCCCACCCCCGAGGAGCTCGCCAAGGAGCTGGACATGACGCCGGAGAAGGTCGTCGAGGTCCAGAAGTACGGCCGCGAACCGATCTCCCTGCACACCCCGCTGGGCGAGGACGGCGACAGCGAGTTCGGCGACCTCATCGAGGACTCGGAGGCCGTCGTCCCCGCCGACGCCGTCAGCTTCACGCTCCTGCAGGAGCAGCTGCACTCCGTGCTCGACACCCTCTCCGAGCGGGAGGCGGGCGTCGTGTCCATGCGCTTCGGCCTGACGGACGGCCAGCCGAAGACGCTGGACGAGATCGGCAAGGTCTACGGCGTCACCCGCGAGCGGATCCGTCAGATCGAGTCCAAGACGATGAGCAAGCTTCGCCACCCCTCCCGCTCACAGGTCCTTCGGGACTACCTGGACTGAGGTTCTGTCCGTCGATCGAGCGTTTGTGCAGGTGGAGACCCTGTGAGGCTTCGATAGGGCGACACGCTACACCAGCACAGCGCTTCTAGTCCAGATATCGCATATACTCGTGTCGTGGCGAGATCCTGCGAGGTGTGCGGAGCAAGCGTGGCCGGCTACCGGGTCGACACGCGTTACTGCTCATCGCCGTGTCGACAACGGGCTTACCGCGCCCGAGCCCGTGGCGTTACGGCTACATCCGTAACGGAGGACATGTCCGAAGCGGCGTTCGTCACTGCGGCGGCGAACCTGACCGACGAGCAGTTCGATGAGGCGCTCGCCGCGGCCAGAGTGTCCGGCGACCTCTCCCGCTCTGGTGTCGCCCGCCACTTCCCGGCGCGCCGGCGACGCGTTACGGATATCGACGGTGGCTAGGCGTAACGCGGAGCCGGACCTGACCATGCTGCTGCCCTCGTGGCTGTTGTCGCTGCGCTCCGACCGCAAGAGCGAGCAGACCGTCAAGACGTACCACGACGGGGTGCGGTTCTATCTCACGTGGTGCGCCGAGCATGGGAGCCCACCGCTGGACCGCGCGAGCCTGCGCGGTTGGGTGACCACGCTGCTCGACCGGGGGAGCGCTCCGGCCACGGCCCGCTCCCGTCAACTGGCCGTGCGCCGCTTCACGGCATGGCTCGCCGAGGAGCGGGAGATCGACGCTGACCCGTTCGTCGGCGTCAAGGCGCCCAAGCTGGACACCCACGTCGTCGAGCCGCTGACCGAGGACGAGCTGCGCCGACTGCTGAAGGCGTGCATCCCACCCAGGGGAGCCACGACTGCCCAGGCGTTACGGTTCCGCCGCGACGAGGCCATCCTGCGGCTGATGCTCGAGACCGGCGCCCGCGCGGGGGAGGTCGTCGCGATTGACGTCGCCGACCTGGACCTGATGGCCGGCACCGCCATCATCCGCAAGGGCAAGGGCGGCAAGGGCCGCTCCGTGCCGTTCGGCCCGCACACCGCCACGGCGATAGATCGGTACCTCCGTCTGCGGGTGCATCACCGGCTCGCAGCCTCCCCGCAGCTGTGGCTCGGTGACCGGGGCAAGGGCTTCACGTACGACGCCCTGCACAAGACGCTGGGAGAGCGCGCCAAGGCCGCGGGCATCATCGGCTTCCACCCACACCGGATGCGCCACACAGCGGCCCACCGCTGGCTCGCGGCCGGTGGCTCAGAGGGAGGCCTGATGGCCGTCGCCGGCTGGACACGACCCGACATGCTGATGCGCTACACGAAGGCGCAAGCGAGCGCCCGGGCGGCCGCTGAGGCCCGTGGGCTGAACTTGGGGGAGCTGTGAGGCACAACAGAGTGCAGGTGAACTCCTGGCGACCAATGTTTCCCAGTGACGACCTCGACCGACAAGACCTGCTGGTTCAAAGCCTCTTCGGGGAAGTGACGATCGAGACTAGCCCTCCGCTCCTATTTCCGCCGGTCCTGAGGCCTGGCCGTGACACCGAAGTGCGGCTGGTCTTTCTGTGGTGCGGACCTTGCCGCAGCGTGGTCGGCAACCTCATGGCGTTTGATCGCGGGCCCGCCGGTCCGCCTCTGTTGGTTGCGACGGTGCAGCGCGTCATCGGCAAGGGCGACGTCGCTCCGTTGGTCGAGTACCGCCGCATACTTCTTGACGTTGAGGACAAGGCGGTTGTGGAGCCGCGACGCATCGCCTACGGCGTGGACGTCCCTGGAGCTCTAACAACGGAGTGCGACAAGCATGGAGCGCTCGCAGCGTTTATGCCAGGCGAGGCGCGAGCCCGCGGGGTGAAGGCGTGGGTGGACATCCTCCGGGCTGAAGAATCGGGCGCCACGCCCAAGGCAAGAGCGTGGAAGCTGCCAGCGTTATAGCGTATGTTTGGCTATAGCGTCTAGGCTGGATGGCCACTCAGCGATTGGGCACCGCGATCCGAGAGGATTGCTGTGCCTTCTTCCCTGCCCCCCGCCGAACGCCGATTGGCAGCTCAGACGGGCGCTCATGTCTCGTGGGCGAACACCGAGAATCGTTCTGCCCGAACCGCGCCAGCACGAGCTGCGCTCGATGCCAAGTTCCTCCAGCAGGCCGGCGGCGATCCAGTCCGGGCCGCCCACTTGCGCAAGGCGCACTTCGCCAGGCTGAGCCTCAAGAGCGCACAGTCCCGCCGGAAGGCCCGGGAGCTGCTCGAGCAGGGCGAGGCCGCTGAGGCCGAGCTCCATGCCGTAGGTGGCGAAGGCGCGTGACGACACAGAAACGCCCCGCGGGCATCGGGGCGAATCCAGACGCTGTGACGGGCGCAACCTCATCTTACGGCCTGCGACCCACCGACCTCACGCTCGACGACATCGCAGCGGCGCACCGTGTCGGTTTCGACCTGGGATTTGCCGAGGGTCGGCGGTTCGCTGACGAGGACCGCGCTCGCGCCATCCTGCACGCCTTCGCCTGCGAGATGGCCGGCGTCACTCGACGCCTGGCCACGGCGAACTACGGGCCAGCGTGGGCTGACCTCGTGTGTGGTGATGACGAATGAGCACCATCGACTACGCCGACGCGGGGATGTTCGACCAGGACGGCCGTCGGATCTCCGGATCGGGCGAGCAGCACTCGGGACAGGTCCGGATGGCCTACCGGCTCGCCCGCGCCTACGTCGACCGACTGCTGCACGTCCACGGCATCGGCTGGCACTACTGGGACGGCAAGCGTTGGGCCGAGGACGACGCCGGCCACGCGCGGCGAGCCGTTCTCGAGGTTCTGCGGGCGGCGCTCGCCGAATCGGTCGGGGACAAGCAGTTGCGGGCAGACGTGGGCCGGTGCGAGTCCGACTCGGGGGTCTCTGGCGTCCTCGGACTGGCGTCTGCGCTAGTGGAGTTCGCCGCTACGGTGCGGGATCTCGACTTCGATCCTTACTTACTCAACTGCGCGAACGGCACCCTCGACCTGAGAGACCGCTCGCTACGGCCGCACGACGCGAGGGACCGGCTCACTAGAGTTGCCACGGGCGCGTACGACCCGAGCGCGGATCCGGCGGTCTGGGAGACGTTCCTAGCGTCCGTACTGCCTGACCAGGCCGAGCGGGAGTACCTGCGCCGGGTCATCGGCCAGTGCGTCTACGGCCGGGTCCGTGAGCACCTCTTCCCGGTCCTCATCGGCGCCGGCGCCAACGGCAAAGGAACATGCTACGGGGCCGTCACCAACGCCCTCGGCGACTACGCGACCGTCATCAACCCCGAGCTGCTGATGGTGCGCGAGCGAGGCGGCATCGGTGGGCCGGAGATGATGACGCTACTGGGAGCCCGCCTCGTCATCGGCTCGGAGACGGAGGACGGCCGCAAGCTCGACGAGGCCACCATGAAACGGCTCACGGGAGGCGACGAGCTGACCGCGAGGCGGCTCTACAGCCCGCCCGTGACGTGGCAGCCCAGTCATCAGCTCGTCTACGTCACCAACAGTCTGCCCAAGGTCAAGGGCAACGACCCGGCCGTGTGGCGACGGCTTCGTGTCGTGCCCTTCGACGTCGTCGTCCCGGTCGTGGACCGTGACCCGGAACTGGCCGAGCGGCTGGCCCTGCACGCCGACGCGATCCTGTCGTGGGTCGTCGCCGGACACTTCGACTACGAGGACAACGGCGGCATGCGAGAGCCCGCGTCGGTCATCCGCGCAACGGGCGACTACCAGGCCGACAGTGACGGTGTGGCGCGGTTCGTGGCCGAGGCGTGCGAGGTCGGGCCCTACCTGTCGGCATACCCCCGGGAGCTGTATGCCGCGTGGCAGCGGTGGGCCGCGCGCGACGGCGCAGAGGCGATGACCGAGCGGGCATTCACCAAGGAACTCGACCGACTCGGTTACCCCGCTGGAAGCCGGAACAAGTACGGGATTCCGCGTGCCGGGCTCGCCCCTCGAAGACTCGACACCGAGGAGTTGGTGTAGGTGGTGTACCTCCAATGCAAACTCTCTACGTGTACGGGGATAAGGAAAGTTTGCATCCCTGCTACACCACCTACACCCGAGCCTGTGACCTGCGGAGATGCGGACGGGGATCCGCGATGACCCCCCGCCTCGACCGCTTCGGCGACCCCATCGACGACCACGACGAGGAGATCTTCTCGACGAGAACACCTCCCTCCCAACGCGCCGGTAGACGCCCCACCGTCCGGCAGCGGTGCGACGAGCTGCGTCGCATCATCCGCGAGGCCCGAGGCCGCCGGGACGCCGGCCAGTGACCGCCCAGGAGCAGCTGACCCGAGCCCTGACCCAGCTCCTCGAACGCGGTCGGCGCACTCCCTGCCAAGGGCGACACCGGGACCGCTGGACAAGCGCTGACCGCGAGGAGCGGGAGTGGGCCGCGGCCTCGTGCCGCCTCTGCCCGCTCATCTCCGAGTGCGGCGACGCAGCCGAGGAGACCGACGAGCGACGCGGCGTTTGGGCCGGCGTCGACCTCACCGCGACCACGAGAAAGGACACGACGCAGTGACCACCCACCGCGAGTTGCGGGACGTCCCAGACAGCCTGCTCCGGCGCAAGCCCACGCCGGCGGGGGAGATGACCCGGCAGCGCAAGCTGCTCGCCTGGCTGGAGCGCTCCAACATCCGCGTATCCCTGCTCGACGTCGACCTGGAGCGGCAACGCCGCACCAACACAGTCCCCGCGGGTCCCCGCGGCCAGTCGGCGGCACCCCGCCGCCGAACCAGCACCACCTCATCCGAAGGAGCACAACCATGAGAACCATCGCCCAGCTGCAGGCCCTCGTCGACGAGCACCTCACCGCCGCGGTGACCGCGCTCGCCAGCTACGAGAGCGCCGCGGTGCCCTCCGACCACGACCGCGCGCGGGCGGCTGTGCACGCGGCCATCGCCAACGCAGCCGCCAACCGGCTCCAGAGCCCCTGACCACCGACCGACCAAAGAAAGGCACAACCATGACCACGACCACGACCAGGCCACCCGGCGCCGTCCCCGACGCGCGCGCGACCGGCATGCTCGCCGCGAGCGGCAACACCATCGCCTCGCTGCACGCCAACCGCTCCCGAGCGATGCGCGCCGCGCTCGAGTCGCTGCCGCGCTACGTCGAGACCGTCGACGCCCTCAACGCCGTCATCGAGCAGCGAGAAACGATCAGCGCGACCCGCCCGCCCATGGATGAGCTCGTCGAGCGGGTCATCAACGCCGCCCGCCAGGGCACGTTCCCCAAAGACTTGCCCGCCCAGGCCGCCCAGGCCGAGGCCGCATTCCGGGGCAGCCGGGCCGTCTTCGAGGCCCTGGAACTGGCCGGGCGTGAGCTCGCAGCCAGCCTCAACACCATGGTTCGCCACCAGGGCGCCGACGCCGTCCGCCGACACCTGCACGGCCAGCTCGTCGACATCCTGGCCGAGGTCAAGGACCAGGCCGACACCGTCCGGGACGTGCCCGACGCGGAGACCGCCATCGTCCTCGGCAAGGTCGAGCAGTGGCAGGCGTGCACGTCCCTGCTCGGACGCTACAGCGAGGTCCGGGCAGCGCAGCGGCTCTTCGACCAGAAGTGCCTCAACCAGCTGCCGCCGAACTACGAGCAGGCATCGCTGATCGGCAACACGCTCGAGGTGTTCCCCGACTGGGGATACTTCGCCGCCGGACTCCTGACGCCCGACGCAGACGGCGGACGCCGGGTCATCCCCGAAGCGCCGTGGCCCGCCCATCCTCAGGGGTTCCTGCTCTGGCTGGCCGAGTCCGACGCCCAGCCCTGGGTCCCGACAGCGGCCGAGCTGACCGCCGAGGGCGACCGGCTCTGGCGCGCCCGCTCCGCCGCCCACAACGAGACCCAGGCCGAGTACCACAAGCGCCGCCTCGGCACATCGAAGGAGGTCTGACATGGGCCTCGAGGAAGGAGCACGCGCGTTCCGCGCAGCCGCCGGCGCCCCGACCGCCGAGGACATCGCCGAGGCGGGGATCGACACGTCGACCGCCGTCGCTCGCGGCCGGCTCACCCGCCGCGCCCAGCGCGGTGACAAGACCGCCGCCGACGCCCTCGAGCAGTGGGCACTCGACCAAGGCTGGAAGGCCCTCGCCAAAGAGACCGGCCAGACGGAACCGCCACCAGACGGCGCCGCCTGACATGCAACTCTCACCGGACGCAGGACGCGACAACCGAGTGGCATCGCTTGGTCTCCCGCCACGACAGTGGCCGTCGTCGTCCCGCGTCCGGTGAGACCCCCCCGGGGCGACCCCCTCCCCGCCGGCGCTCACAGCACCGGGACGTACGGCTTCTCGCGGTGGCTGACCCCTGAAACGTTCCTCGCGCGCGCGAGGCCCGACCCCCCACCTTCCCCCTGACCTTCCTTTGAGGAGCCGATGACGATGAGCAAGTTCCCGACGAACCTGGCCTCGCTGCCGAACGACGGCGCGTCTGCCGGGCCACCGCCACCTGATGGTCTGAAGTTGGCTGGGCGGGTGTTGTGGTCCTCGGTGATGGAGGGCTGGGAGATCGACCCGTGGGAACGGACGCTGCTGCTGCAGGCGTGCCGGTGCGTGGACCGGCTCGACGACCTCGCCGAGGCCGCGGCCGCGTCGACTGCCGTGGTGACCAACGCCAAGGGCGACCAGGCGCCGCACCCGGCGATCGTGGAGGCCCGGCAGCAGTCGATCGTGCTGACCCGCCTCCTGGCGTCCATGCGGCTGCCGGTGGGCGACGAGGACGACCTGACCCGTCCCCAGCGTCGTGGAAGCGCCCGCGGCGCCTACGCGGCCCGGAGGGCCCGGTGAGGCGGCGGATGCCGGACGTGGCGACGACTGGGATACCGCCTGAGCTGTTCCACGGCATCGGCGGGTTCCACTACTTCGGCTCGGGCGACCCGCGCACCGCCGAGGAGTCCCGCCGCCGCCACCGCTGGGTCGACGAGGTCCTAGCGGCCGGCTACACGCCGGCGAGCATCCGAGAGGCTGCGGAGACGGACGAGAAGTATCAGGAATTCCTCGCCTGGCAGGCCCGCAAGGCGCGGGTCATCGCGGACCGTCCATGAGGAAGCGGGGTCAGTGGGCACCCAGGGTCTGTCGTCGATGGCGGTCTGGCGCGGGCAGGTCGACCAGATGCTCGCCGACCTGCAGGGATCGCGCGTCGGGGTCGCCGGGGCTTCGGGGCAGAGCGTCAACTTCTACGGCAACGTCAGGTGGGCCCCCGGACGAGGTGGCATCCCGGATCGCGACCAAGCAGCGTGACGCCTTCACCATGGAGAACCTGCAAGGGGTGGTGGCCTGATGCCGAGGGCGCCCAAGCAGTGCGGCCACGGCGGCTGCTCACAGTGGGTGACCGGCTCCACCTACTGCCCTCGACACGAGGCCGAACGGCTACGCGTCATGGCTCAACGACGAGGCACCACCGCCGCACGAGGCTACGGCTCACCCCACCAACGACAGCGAGCCTCATGGGCGCCCAAGGTCCAGGCCGGCGCCGTCACCTGCTGGCGCTGCGGCGAGCTCATTCAACTTGGTCAGCGGTGGGACCTCGGACACGACGACCGCAACCGCGACATCACCCACGGTCCCGAACACGTCCGCTGCAACCGCTCCACAGCCGGCAGGGCCCCTGGGGGCACCCCTCCCCGGCCCTGCCAACCCTGACCGGGACGTACGGCCAACTTTGGGTTGTACGGGTTCCGGTGTTTTCGCGTGTGGGCATTGTTTCGGCCCTCCGAGGGGGGGCAGGCAGCACCCCCGCTCCTACCTCGAGCGGGGGTGGAGGGGGTGGCCGGGGAACCCTTCGACCCTCGGCCGCCCGCGTCGTCCGGAGCCGGGGTGCTGTCTTGGGTGAGCGTAGCCCTGTCATACGCTGAGCCGCATGGCTGATCCTGACCTCGGCGCCCTTCGTGACGCGACCCAACGAATCGTCGACCTGGCTAACCAACTGGAGGGCCACTTTGATGGCTCGGCGACGCTGAGCGACGAGGTGTTGAGTCAGTTGCTCTCGGATGCTGGTGACGGTGAAGTCCTTTGGCGTGAGGCGTTCCGGGTGAGCGTCACCGAGGGCCGATCTCAGCCCGGCTGAGATTAGAGCCGCCGTTCCTCGGGTGTGGTCCCCTCCGGCAGTGTCACCCGTTGGGAGAGGGTCCGCTCGGGGCCAGCGCCTCGGGATCGCGAGGCATCAGGCGAGCCACCTCCGCGCGCAGCGCCTGAACCTCCCGATCGAGCGGCGTCAGGAGGGATTCAGGCCCCGGGGGTCATCGACGTCTCTGCCGATCCACCGCCCACTCGGGGCGGGGGCCACGGGTGGGCGGTGGTGAAGGCACGGGTCTCAGCGTAGCGGCCTTGGTCCACCGCTCGAGCCAGTCCTCGACGGGGCCGGCGTCCGGCGTCCAAGTCCACGAGCTTGGGGGTGGGGCGGCGGTATGGGCTCATCGAAGGCGGTCGACAGCCCGCTCAACCGGAAACGGACGGCAAGGCGCTGGGGTGATCCACCCAAAAGTCACGCTGGGCAACCATCTGATCCCTGCTTCCGGACACACCGGAGGAGACGGTGATGTTGAACACCACGCGAAGCCGGCCCGGCTTGGACACCGTCAAGGGCGCTTGTATCGTGGCGATGGCACGGCTAGGCGCTGGCTCGTACGCCTTGGGCTGCGACGGCGTCGGGGGTCCCTCGATCAAAAAGATGATGGAACCTGAGTCATCCTCCACCCGCATCTGCATGCTCACAGTTGAGGGAGCAGTCGATGGAGCAGTCGATGGAACCTGATTATCAGCGTCGGCCACGTCTTCAACGACACAAATGAAGTATGGTGCGACGGTCGCCGGGAACTCAGGCGCGACTAGCAGTTGCTGATCGAAGCCCAAGAGGTTCAGGTTCCCTCGCGGGTCAGGCACCGCCACCTCGGACAGTCCGACGTAGACCAGTCGCAGGGTCATCGTGTGGCGACGCTTAGCTCGGGCACGTGCGCACTTGGTGCGAAGTAGAACCCGGGCGAATCGGCTCCCCCCGCTGCCCCACCCTGCAGGATTACCAGACTAGGACGCGCCGGAACCTTTTGGGGCGGCTCAACGCGTGGCCGCAGAGTCGACCACTCGACCGACACGTAGACCAAGCGCTTAGCGAGGTCGATCTCTGTCACCCGTCCTTCGCCGGTCAGGTCGCTCTCACGCTCGAATACCTCGACCGCGTCGCCGACCTGAAGGCCCGTCAGGCCCGTCAGTGCCCATTGGACGTCCTCGAACCCTGCGTAGGTCCCGTTGCCGCGAACCCGGACGTTTGGGTCAATCGCGATCCTGATGCGCATCAGTTTCTCCTTGCGGCAGTGAAGGGCTCCAAGAACCGCTCCACGGTTTCAATGTTGGGATCTGGCCCCATGTCCACCGAGAAGTGCAACTCAGGCTCCTCATCGTAGCCATCCTTGACAAACGCGAAACCCCTATCGAGCAGTTCCCGGGCGCTAGCGCAGACGTAGTACTTCGGGTTGTTGGCCGGCTCCATCCCCCCGATCTCTGACGCACCTAGCAAGCGCAGGATGACATCCGCCTCCGCCTCGCCCTCCCGGGCGGTGTCCACCCACACAGAGACGAGCCACCTCCCGCTGTTACGGAAAGCTTTCTGTGCCGTGGCGAGGACGGCCTCAGGCTGTGTGGGCCGGAATCGGAGCACCATCGCATTCGGGTCCGGATCGGCCATCTCTCGAACGCTAGTGCATCGAGCACGCGGACGCCCATGGCGCACTAGACGCCAGCGCCAAGGGTGCGTCCATTCGCCGGCATGTCAGACGGCGCCTTCGCAGCCGGTCATCAGCCTAAGGATTCGCGACGAAATAACTCCTCATCGTGTCGGCGTGTCGCTGGGGAGCAGGCGGTAGTTCCACTCGCCGTGGAAGTCATGTCGTTGCAGGGGTAGCGCTTTGACCTGCTTGTCGGTGTAA
>JAABUM010005898.1_pt1 | contig 12472 bp, 23 predicted proteins | sample 5559161 | NCBI WGS metagenome assembly JAABUM01 (sample SAMN10711868, study PRJNA513369) | rock metagenome | isolation source: Antarctica rocks | place: Antarctica: Victoria Land, Siegfried Peak nord | reverse complement strand
ACATGTCTCAGCAGACAAACACACACGAGCGCAGTCACGCGGACTCTCAAAGCACGCGGCGCGCAGATGTCGGAGGATGTGTTGGCTGGACAATGCATACAAAAATTAGGCTCCTGAACTTGAGGGCTGAACAAAGTCAGAATTCCGTTTGCGCCGCAAGCACAGGACACGTTCCAGCCGATTCAGCTCCACCTGCTGCTACAGTCTTGGCAAGGTGAAAAAGGCGAGCGTTGTCACAGCGCGTAAATATACGTTCGACTGGCGACACACGGCGTGCCAGCGCTTCCAGCCCTCGAAGCCTGTATGGAACACCCCATTTGCTGCTGCTGGAGCTGCTGCTGCTGCTGGAGGAGGAGAGGAAGAAGACGAACCCGCAGCAGTCCTTGCCGCCCGCAGCAAACCCAATTCATCAATGTGAGCTGACTTTCAGCCTACAAACCTGTGCTGAAAAGCCCACCTGCTGCTGCTCGAGCTGCTGCTGCTGCCGCCGCCGCCGTCCGAGGAGCTGCTGCTGCTGCTGCTGCTGCTGGTGGAGGAAGAGGAGGAGGAGGATTTCCAGTGGCAGACACATATCTCATACTTTGCAGCGAGGCTCTGTTAGCGCAATTTAGGCTCAGAAGGAAACCCACCTGCTGCTGCTAGAGCTGCTGGTGCTCTTGCCATCGTCCGACGAGCTGCTGCTGCTGCTGGAGGAGGAGGAGGAAGAAGAGCTGCCGGAGGCGTCCTCGCCGCGGGCCGCGCCGCCTGCCGCCGCCGCCGCCAGATCGGGCCGCGTCGCCGAGAGCACCCGCAGCAGCTTGGCCGACATCCTGGGCCGGCCCCGCTTTGCGTGCCGCCACGCCTGCAACACAGGATCTTGAGGGGTCATGCTTCGCATTAAAACAGTACGCGCCGCCGATAGCACCCGCAGCTTGGCAGACATCTTGGGGCGGCCGCGCTTTGCGTGCCGCCACGCCTGCACGTCAGGGTTTAGGGTTTGTCAGGTTTAATTATTGCAGGTTTTGAACAAGACGTCGAGACGGGCTGCAGGCTGATGCAGCCAGTTTCGTGTGGCAGCACGCACAGCTGGTGCGATTCCGCCTCAAAAAGGTATGCGAGGACCCTGCTCGTTTCAGCTGCTGCCAGTGCTTCCGGAACGCCAGTGCTTCCGAAAGCAGGCAAGCCAATTCAACACTTTCCTGGATGTCCAGGACAAGCAGCATCAGCCCACCTGCGGGAAGTTGGAGGTGGACACGTAGTTCTGCGTGACGGCGACGGTGAGGTCCAGGTTGAGGACTGTGTGCCACCAGCCGCCCGGCACCCACACAGTCTCCCCCGCCCTCTGTGGCACGGCATAGAAATCATTTGGAGGCAGGATGTGATTTGATCGATGGGTTCGCGGCCGGGGAGTGCGTGCCGCCAGCCGCCAGCCGCCCGGAACCCACACCGTCTCCCCCGCCCTCTATTGCAGCACGTGAAGAGGGCGACCAATCAACAAATGAACGAAATGAACGACTGATCAACACATGAAACAGTATTACATGCTGGCCGCCGCACATGCTGGCCGCCGCCTGGCACCCAGGATGCTCCCGCACCCTCTACTCCAGCACATGTGAATGCTGGACCAATGTGACCAATCGCTGCTTCTCTTTGACTCTCGTTCAGCACCGCATGCGGCACCAGCTGCCCAGCATCCACACCAGCTCCTCCGCCCTCTGGGATGCAGCACATGACCTGAAGCATGCACACACCTGGATGATGTTCAGCGGCCGCGCCACCGGCCAGCCGGGCTGCTGGGTGCGCGGGTAGACACGGCTGTACCACGACACGGCCTCCCGCTCGAGGCCCGGTTCCCGCGGCAGCACCGCCGCCCTGCACACAACAGGAAGGGGTGAAGGTGAAAAAAATAAAAATAACATATTGACAAAATAACATATTGCCAAATTAACATAAAAATAACATATTTTTGTTTTCAGGTGGAAAAGAATTGAAAATTAGAAGGTGACGTGTGTCCAAGGTGAGGCAGAGTGATGTCGCATTGGCAGGTGCTCGGCGAGCCAAGCTTTCTCGTCGTGCTTCCACAAGGGGGGGGAGGTCGCAGAGTCTGTCACAGTAGTGCGGCGGTCAGAAGCCAAGCGTTCAAAGCTGAGTGTGATTTCACTGACGGGGCGCAGTTGCATGTTATTTATATTATTACTTATTGCGACACCCTCATGTGAAGTTTGCCGCATCAGTCCGCAGCACAGCCCTCATGGCAGCGCAATCACACTGCAGACAGCAGTATGTCAGCAGGGGGGCAGGCAGACAGTAAATGTGTGTGTGGCGGTGCGGCGGTCAGAAGCCAAGCGTTCAAAGCTGAGTGTGATTTCATTGACGGGGCGCAGTTGCTTGATGCGACACCCTCAATCGAAATTTGTCTCATCAGTCCGCAGCATGCCCACACAGTAGCGTGCCCCAGATGCCAACGCGCCCATACAAGCCACTGGACAGTAAATGCGACACCGGCAGACGACGGCCATCACTGGTGCTGTGACGGAAGAGCAGCCGGTCAGAAGCCAAGCGCTCAAAGCCGAGTGTGATTTCACTGACGGGGCGCGGTTGCTTGATGCGACACCCTCAATCGAAGATTGCCTCACCAGCCCGGAGCCACACACACAACAACGCGCATCGGCATCGGATCATGTGAAGAAGCATCGTGCAAAGCACCGATGCGTCCTGGGACCAAATGGCATGACTTAGTAGTTGAGTTTCCTCGAACTCATGTATGTCGGCATCATCTATGATGATGGCGTCATACGTAGAGTTTAGTCGTCTAAAGTCTGACGAGGGTGGCCTGCTGTGCATTGCTGCTCGCAGTCACTGACGCTGTCACTGATGAGTCATGTTTGCACAGGGCGTCGTGTAAAAGTGTCACATGCACATGGTGTGAACTCAAGACAGAAGTAGAATGAGCAAGAACGGACCTTGGGGTGCCGGGCGGGAAGAGCGCCCACCGCTTAGTGCCGGACAGCAGCGCGTTCCAGGCGGATGTCGCCAGCGGGTCGATGTGGAGGCCGCTGCCGCTGCGGGCAGGGCCCATCACCAGCCACCTGCAGCCAGAGTTCACAGTGTTTGTTGCGGACTTCTCCCGATGTGCAACATGCGCAGACGTTGCCAGCGGGTGTCAAAGTGCAGCTGCACTTCGCACTTTTTTCCTAATTACAGCATTCACAAGAATCAGCCGCTGCCGCTGCGCAACGGGCCTATCACCAGCCACCTGAGCAGCAAAAGGTTGAGGTTGTTGTAGAGACAGGCTCAGAAGTGCAACAGCTCTCTCGAAGCTGGCATGACTGCGCCAGCCTTGGGCATGTATCTGGCCCTCCGCCTATGGAGACAGAAAACGGACCAAGAGCATCTGTAGGGCTGCCGCCGCCACCGCTCACCCAGGCGCTGAAACACCTCCTGGAACACCTCCAGCGCCTTGCTGGTCGGCTTTCAGGTCAGAGGAAGAAGTGAAGAGAAGGATGAAGGCTGCGGCAAGGAATGTGCAGGTACATCAGCACCTGTAGGGCGGCCGCCGCCGCTCGATAACGTGCTGGAACAGGTCCTCCTGGAACAGCCCCGGGGATTCGGATCACACAACAGATAACTAACTTTACAGACGTAAACGGTACCTGTAGGGCGGGCGGCGGCGCTCGCCAACGTGCTGGAACAGGTCCTCCTGAAAGAGCTCCGGCACTTCGTAGTCGCCCCGCAGCGCGGCGGAGCCGGGCCGCTCTGCAAAGGTGCCGTCGAAGATGTAGAGCGGCGAATCGTCCGCCGGCGCATGCGACGCGTCGCCCAGGTAGCGCAGGAAGTGCTTCAGCTTCATGCGCACCGAGTAGCCGTCGTCGTCGCTGCCCACCTGAGAACACACTTGCAGGGTTCAAGCATGTTCTGCACAGTCATATATTTCAGTGTTAAGAGTAGATATTGCGTGCGATGCGCCCGCCAGGTGGCGCAGGCGTGCTTCAGCTTCATGCCCACCGAATAGCCGTCGTCATCGCTGTCCACCTGCGCATGCGTTGGTGGGGTTTACGGTCTTGTGAAGGGATTGAGCATCGGAAGTGCTTCGGCTTCATGCGCACCCATCGCCGCCGCTGCCCACTGCGCAGGGCTTTGTGGGCTTCAGGAGTCGGTAGGGTCGAGCGGAAGGTCTGGCGAGCAGGACTCGCAGGCAGTTGTGCCAACGACACATGCTTGTGCTCATGTCCACTTCATCCTCGAGTGAATCCCGGGAAGAGTGTCATTTCCGGAGCCTGATCGCTGAACGCCGCAGGACAAGCCAGACAGCGCTCATCTGCAGAGCCTGTGAACAACAGTTGTGTTTGTCTTATTTTGATGTCCGTTTGTGAGCACCTCAAAACAGTGCCCGCCGCAGCAGGCGCGCAGCGGCGGCGGGCATCCAGCCGTTGAGAGACGACAAAGACCTGCACTTGTTTCGGTTGTAATCCCTGCTCTTCATTCTGATCTGAGAGAAACATCAAGTACCTTGAAACGGTGGTCGCCGTATTGAGCGCGCAGCGCAGCAGGCGTCCAGGCGTGCGTCGCGGGCCAGGCGTCCGTAAGGCCAGTGATGACGACGGGTATGCGCGGCTGCTCGTAGCGCTCCACGAACTGCTGCAGCGTCAGCTCCTGCGAGACATCAAACTGCCAGCAATCATGGTGAGTTGAGGTGAAGGTGAGTTGAGGGCCTGAAATCGCGAGCTGTCCGCAGAACCCATGGCCTGTGCTTTTGAGCTGACAACATCACATCACAATTTCTGCCACAGGAAGCTGGAAGGACCACAGCTGTGCGTAGTGCAACTCCACAGCCAGTGTGCGTCACCCGAAGGGCACACACCGAGATGTGCACGCGCTCGACGGTGTCCACGATGCCGTCCGTGGACAGCATGTCTGACGCTGCGTAGTCGTGCTTCCGCCTGCCGCAGGTCAGCAGCAATCAGGGGTCGGGCACACGGTTGTGAGACTCTAGGACCGTGGTGCAAGCTGCACTCATTTCTGTGCGGGCAGGTGCATGGTGGGCTTGTGGATGAGCCTTTGCGTCCAGGGCATCCCAGCGATGGCAGTGGCGCTGATAGGACAGGCGCAGCAGCAGCAAGGCACGCACCACTCCCCGCGGGAGACGCTGAGCTCGCTGCGCGCCGCCCGCTTTGCCCGCCGGATCTGGCGCTCCGTATGCCTGTAGACATGAGCGATGCCACTAACGGAATCAACCATGTTGACTCGTTGGACACTGCTGTGAGAACGTTTGTCAGAGCACTGAAGCAGCTCAAATGAAGAAGGCGGCCGCCTCAATGGCCACAAAATTCTGGCGTTCAACTGGATTGAAGAGTAAAACTGGACCTGTCGGGCAGGTCAGTGGCTTGAAAGAAACTAAGCACTCACGACAAATGGTCTTCTTTGCCGACAGGCTTGGCCTGCTTCGCCTCAGGAGCAGGCTTGTCCGCCGACTGAGCGGCCGGCCGCGCATGCTGTGCGTCGCGGGCTGTACCGCTGTGGTCGGCACCGCATCTGGCTTCCGCGGCATCTGCAGCATCGCCAGCGAGTCTGCTGGGTACAGTCGCGTCGCGGGGACGCTTGCAGCCGTTTCCCGGTGCTGGCTGCTCTGCCGAGTCGCTGCGCTGCCGGTCCGCAGTCGCGCCGGGGTGGCCATTCGCATGGGCAGCCTCCAATGGCGGTTGCCGATCAGCCCACGGCCGAAAAGACAGCTCGCTGTTTGGCGTCAAGCAGGCGCTGTCAATGCCTGCCCGCGGCTTGGTGTCGCCTGCCGAGCCCGGTGGCAGGCTGCCAAGGCCACGGGATGGCGTCGCTCCGTTGCTTCCTGGCAACTCTCTGCTGCTGTGAACGCCGATACGAGTGGCGGGTTCAGAATGACGTGCAGCCGTGCTGTCGCGAGGCGGATGCGAAGCGTGTGACGCCGCGCTGGGACCCATGAACCACGACAATGTGAACGCAATGCGCAAAGTGTGCCTTGCGTTTTGCCATGGAGAGATAAATACACCGTGTCGCAAGTCCTGAGGGGCTAAGAGGGTGCCAGCCACGGGGTGGGAACCCCTCTTCTAACTGTCTGAACGAAACTGTCGAACCAAGCAACGACGAAGTCCATCACAGCAACCTGGTCTGCCTGGTTGACGAACTCACGCATGGATTGACCGTCCTAGAACAGGTCCGGATTCTGGTCGGGAATGTGCTGTACTGCTGCGCACTCACAAATCATGTGCCGCTCGTCGCCCACCACCGCGGCGTCGCACTGCTGGCAGTGCCGCCGGTGCCTGGGCGTGTGGTCCCGCCTGCCCATCACCACTGGCAGTGTGCTGCAGCCAAGTCGAAACCATAGATAGCTGCCGATGCGCCGCGCCGAGTGCCGCTGCCGGAAGATCCGCAGGCGCACCTGCTGCCGCGGCGTGCGGGAAAACCATCGCCAGTACGTGCACTTGGCTGCACCCTCGGTCCGGCACGTCCGAGGGCACACGCTGAGGGCCCTCCATGCCCGCTGCTGCTGCGTTGCCTGCAGGCCCAACACATATTGCACGTCGATGCGCCGCGCTCGCTGCGTGCTGAGCGGCAGCTCATACCCCAGCCTGTGGCGCTCTCGCCGCAGCCCTCACACCCAATTCCTAGTGCCGATCAGCAGCGCCTCGCTCTGGGCGTCCATCAGTAGCTCGTCGGCTGTCTCCTCGCGTGGCGCTCTAGCGTATCGCAAGAACTCAGAAGAGAACTCGGAATTGCCGCTGGCGCGCCCATTTTGCATCTTGTGTAGGGCGGTCAGCACCTCCTGGCTGTCGATGTCGGCGTTAAGGCAGTCGGCGGCGGCGATCAGCTCGGCGGTGGGCTGAGGCGTGGGTGGCAGGTAGCAGCAGGGGCGGATGGGGCGTGCCGACTGCAGGCGGAGGTAGGCCTCCAGGCCGCGGGGTCCTGCATCTGCCGCGGCACGCTGGTGAGCTGGCGGCAGCGTGGCTCCCTGTACAGCTGGTCCAGTAGCTTATGTAGTTGCTGGCGTTGCCACGCGCGCTTCTTCCCCGCACGAGGCTGTGATACTGGCTCTCAGCTCGAGCGCAGTCGGCGTCGCGGTGGGGGCGGCTGCGGAGCAGACGGGCTCTTTGCCAACTGGCTCTTTGCCACCTGGCACTCCGCATCGTAGAATGGCGCATCGTGTTGCCGCGGCCCGCTCTGACGCCGCGGGCCAGTCGCTCCCGCTTGGCGCCGGCGAGCTCCGCTGCCGTGCGCAACGCTCTGCAGAAGTGCCGCTCCGTTACTGACAGGTCTCTGGCGGCGGCCGTGGAAGCGGCAGCGGCAACCTCCACTGGCGTGCCGCCTGCGACGTTAGCCGCCGCTCTGGCGGCACCGGCTGCGACGCCGGCGGCGGCCGCGGCAGCGGCGCATCGTGCCAAGCTCTCAGTAGCAGCCGGGCTTTTCAGCCCGGCGGCATATTCTGAGCGCATCTCCCCTGCCATGTGAACTGGTGAAAAGCGCCGCCTGTGGAAGGCGGCGGTGCCGGCGCCGGCTGCATGAACAGCTTCAACTGTAGGTGCAGTGGGCAATGGTCCGAGTCCGGCCGGAGGGCGCCGACGGTGCTAGAGGAGACGGCAGGGTAGGCGGCAGGCGAGACCAGCAGGTGATCCACACACGTGGCGAGGCGGCCGCGATGCCACGTGGGGAGCACTGCTTCATCCTCAGGCGCATGTCCCGTGCAGAGAACTAAGCCAGTGTCGGTGCACAGCTGCGTCAGAAGGCGGCCGTGGGTGTTGACGGTGGCGTCGGTGCAGCCGCGGGGGCCGACGGTCGCGCCAAGAATGGAGGGGGCTGGCAGGACGCCGACGCGGGCGTCCCCAGCCAGGATGACCGGACCGACGGCCGCTGCCAGCCCAATCTGAGTCCGTCGGCAGCGGTGCGGCACAGCTGGGGGTAAGCTGAAGGCGGCATGTAGCAGACGCCGAGCATGTAGCGCTCCCCAGATCCATTTTGCCGAACCTGGATCCAGAGGGTGCCCGACCCAGGGTCAGCCGGCCAGGGGATGGTGACGAGGCCAAGGCTGCGACGCACGCCGAGCAGTAGGCCCTCGCCAGGGCGGCCCGCTGTGTCGGCCGGCAGGCTGCGGAGGTCGTGATGGGGCAGCAGATGTGACAGTGGCGCGATTCAGACAGAAAAACGAAATCGAAGGTGTCGAGAAACAGGTGCGTCTCGTGCAGAGACGCGGTGCCGGCGCTCGTCAGGCCTCGGATGTTCCAAACGAGCGCGCTGCGCACCCCGGAGCTGGCAACTCCCTAGCACTGCTCCTCAGGAGGAGGAGCGGCTATCGCGGCGGTGTCGGCGAACGAAGCTGACAGGTGACCGCCGTCGGCGTCGGCGGCGTCAATCATGTCGGCGTCAGTCGGTGCTTGGCCGTCAGTCGGCGCGGCTGAGAGCCCGGCATCGGCCTCAGGTGAAGGCCCGAGACGGGCTGCCGTCGGAAGCACCCGGGAAGCTGGGCTGCGGCGCACTGGCGATCTGTCCCGGGAGGGCGGGCCGGACTGGCCATCGCCTGTGCGATGCAGCGGCAAGCGCGTGCGCTGCACCTCACGCTCTGGACCGTCGGCGGCCTGGCGGGCGTGGGCACTGCCGGCACGGCGGCGCGGCGGGGTCATGGCCGAGCGCATGCCAGGGAAGTATGTAAACGCCGCGGCCGCCCTGGAGAGCAGTCCGGCCCCCGGCGCCGTACCCTGCATACGCGAGGCAGGTCGGCGGCCATCGAAGCTCGCTGTGGGGTCCTGCTCAGCAGCAGCCCTGAGGCCCTGCATACGAGATGCGCCCTGTGTGTCGGCGGGCGGCGGCGGCAGCGGTGGTGGTGGCGGCGGCGGCGGCGGCGGCGGCGGTGCCGCTGCGGAGCGCCCACCTGCAGCAGCCCGGGGGCTGTGCTGGCGGAGCGCGTCGGCGCGCAGCGGGCCAGTAAGTGGTGACGGTGACGGCGGCGGCGGCGGCAGCGCCGCTGCGGAGCGCCCGCCTGCAGAAGCCTGGAGGCTCTGCTGGCGAAGCGTGTCGGCGCGCAGCAGGCCACTAGGCGGCGACGGCAGCGGCGGCGGCGGCGGCGCTGCGGAGCGCCCGCCTGGGACCTGCTGGTGGAACGCGTCGGCGCGCAGCGGACCTCTAAGCCGTGACGGCTGCTGCAATGGCGGCCCTAGTAGCCGCGCTCCGGCCTCCTCGGCCCCTACGGCCTCGCGCACCTGAGCGTGGCGTGTCGGTGGCTGTCGGTGGCGGTGGCGGCCCCGCTGCGGAGTCCCTGTGGGGCCCGTCGGCGCGCATCGGGGCTGGAGGAGGCGGCGGTGGTGGCGTGCGCCCCGCCACGGAGTGCACAGCAGCCAGGCCGAAGCCCTGCTGGTGGTGTCCGTTGGCGCGCAGCAGAACTGGCGGTGGTGATGGCGGCGGTGGCGGCGATGGCTGCTGCAGCGGCCCGATCGCGGGGCCGATGCCAGCGGCCGGCCTGAAGCTGTGTGCCGGCTGCTGGCGGGGCGCATCGGCGTGCGGCGGGGCCGTCGGCTGGCCGAGAGCAGCATGCTGCCACGGGGCTGAGTCCGGGCCCAGCCCCGCAGTGGCAGCAGTGGGTGGTGTGGTGCTGTCCCACTCGCGCCGGTGGTTGCCCTGCATATAGGACGCACACCGCCGCGAAAGCGGGGCCTGAGGCCAAGCTCCCGCAGCGCCACGAACGCAGGGCCGAGCTCACGTCGGCGCTGCTGCTGCGCAGGTGTGAGGTCCTGGGAGATGCGGGTGCCATCCCGCCGGACTTTGTGGATTCTGCGCACTAGCCTGGATTAGTTCTGTCCCACTAATCCCACTAAGGGCGCCCGAGACGCACCCTGGAGTGGAAACTCCGTCTTGCTCCGACACCACTCCGCGATCGTTTTGTGCAGCCGAGGCACCATTAAAATGTTTGCAGCCGCCGCCCTGGCACAGCGACGCTGGCGCATGTGATTTCGATCGTTCCTGCTACTCTTCGTCTTCTGCCTCGAGTCGTTGTGCGTTGCCTTCATTCAACTTGTCATCAGCTAAGATGGACTTCAACTTCGGGCCGTTCTCGTGCCTGCCGCCACCGGGACTGCTGGGACACATGGGCTCTGCGGAGGTGAGCTGCTCTGATGGCCGACTGGCATGCCCGATCCAGCATGCGGCTCCCATTCGAGCATCGGTGGCGATGCGTCAGAGCCTCGTCTGTGACGTGCATGCCGCGCTTTTCGGTGCAGGACCGTATGTGCACAGCTCTGCTGCACCTGATGGCAAATTTGAGACTGCACATTACATGCAGACGGCTGCAGTAGACTTGCCGCCGTCGCAATGATCGTGTCGTGCCGTGACAGAGACGACAAGCATCACAACGCGAAACGACTGTGTAGTCCACAACAGGGAGTGTTGGTCATTCCAACGCGATCCAATTGGCATTTCGTGCAGGCATCCAGTCCGCTGCTGCGCAACCAGCACCTTTGGCCGTCGGAGTTCAAGACCGATCACTTCCGCATGTTCGGCCTGAAGGTGTCAATTGCCGCCTTGCGGCACCAGACATGTCTGAGAAATATTTTTTCGTGCGTCAGTATCGATCTCTGGCATCTGCTCTGCACCCCAATGCGCCAAGCCTGCATGCATGCATTCTGTGCGCACCGCCTGGCATGCCTGCTGGCCAACACCTTTGAAGGGCCACTGTCATGCTGCCTGTTGATTCAGACCAGCCAGATCTTCAGTCGCGACGCGCAGGTGGCGAAGTGCCCCATGCGGGAGTCGCACAACTGGAAGCAGTGCCCGTACCAGCACGTCAGCGAGAACGCGCGGCGGCGGGACCCCACCAGCATCGAGTACACCACCGAGGCATGCCCCATGTACCACCATGGCATCTGCCTCTTCGGTGCGCCCTTTTCTGACTGCTCTCTGTCAGCTGTCATATCACATGCGTCAACTGCACCTCACCCTCGCCTTCCCTGCAACACAGACACACCATTGACAAGATGCATGCATGTGGCAGCACTGCAGTGTGCGATGCAGCCTGCAGGTCCATCAGCAGGGCTAGGTCGCTGGACACAAAGCTCTCCTGTTGCGCCAGCTTTCCAAACTTCACATTTCCCAGAGGACGGTAAGGGTCTATACATCAACCGCTGTGGGCCACAGTGCATGATCCTGAAACTGATTGCATGCAGGCGAGACCTGCCCCTTCAGCCACGGCGTGCACGAGCAGCTGCTGCACCCCGCCAAGTTCCGCACGGCGCTGTGCAAGCGCGCCGGCGGCTGCGATCGGGAGGTGTGCTTCTTCGCGCACACGGCGGCGGAGCTGCGGCCGCCGGCATATGAGCCCCAGGAGGGCACCCGGCTGTGTGCATCGCACCTGCTGGTGAGCCAATGCGTGCCCTCTGAACGAACTCCTCCAGGCCGATTTGCCTCTGCAAGCGCAGTCGAAGTGGGTTGTCCGCTGCCGGCTCTGCTGCATGTGCGTCAGGGTAGCCGGATCTCGTACCTACCAGCCTGCATGCACGCGGCAACGTGTCCTGACGATTCACCTGACGAGTCAACACAGTGCTCCTCAAGCCTTGGTGCGTCCCTGCTGCAGTACTCCCGCGAGCTGTGGCATCAATGTATGTGGCATTGAGCGATGGCATCCGAAAGTTGCTAAACTTCATTTCACCCTGCTGCAGTACTCCTGGGAGCTGTGGCACCGCCAGGGCGACTACCCGCACGGCGCCGCCGCCTTCGCGTTTGCCGCGGCGGCGGCGGCCGCTGGCTTCAGGGCGCAGCGTCCCGAGTCGAGCCCCGGCGGCAAGCCCGGCCCCGGCGGCCACACCACCGCCCGCATGCGCGCGGGCATTGGCTACTCGCACGTGGAGCAGGTGCGTCAGCTGCTCATGGCATGTCACTGCAATGTCTTTCTGTGCACTTGCATGCATGCATGGCTGGCAAGAACGCGTCCAGTCCGCCCTTACGCAGGTGTAAGGCGCAGGGATCCATGTCCCCCGCCTGTGGCTGCACTGCTCTAGTGCATGGGCGGCTGTGTGCTCCAGCCGTTCGCTTCTGCTCCTGGCCTGTCAGGCATAGAGCCCTTCATAGCTCTCAGCGACACAGCACTTGACGTCAATCACCCTACAGCCTGCCAGGACCAGATGCCGACCTTCCTGCCACTGCCATCCTCTGCAGATGTACCTGGGGGAGATCGCCGCGGCGATTCCGCTCTTCACCGAGGCCTATCAGGCTGACCGCGGCGAGCTGCCGCCCGAGCCGCGCATGGCCAACGATCTGGCCGTGGCCCTGGGTGCGTATTCGCCTGCCTGACATTCCAATCACTGAGGAGTCGTTTAATTGGCACAGCTGCTGCCTGAGGCCCTGCATCCGCTGCATGCAGTTCAATGAGCGGTGATGTAACCTGCGCCTGACACACCTGCTGCTGCTGCTGCAATCCTCACATTCCAATCACTGAGGATTCGTTTAACTGGCACAGCTGCTGCCTGAGGCCCTGCATCCGCTG
>JAABUM010005895.1_pt1 | contig 12475 bp, 25 predicted proteins | sample 5559161 | NCBI WGS metagenome assembly JAABUM01 (sample SAMN10711868, study PRJNA513369) | rock metagenome | isolation source: Antarctica rocks | place: Antarctica: Victoria Land, Siegfried Peak nord | reverse complement strand
GTTCTGCTGTACTACAGTAGAACCGACTGTAGTACAGTAGAACCGATGCACGCCCCGCTCGACGCTGTGCCATGTGGTAGTACCGGCCTGCTGCGTCGGCTGAGGCGGCGGAGGCGGCTGCGTCTGCAGCGGCGGAGGTGGATGCGTCTGCACCGGCAGAGGCGGCTGTGGCTCCAGGTGCAGTCCTGGCGGCAGCCCAGGAGGCGGCTGCGGATCCAGACGCAGCGCCTGTACACATTTGGACTGTCAGATGTGTCGTTTCTGCTCAACCAGTGGCAGGCGTTGAGCAGATGAAGGATGACCTGATGCAGGATGACCTGCGCGTCTATACAGAGGTTCGTGCATCGCTGTGTGAAAACACCGGCAGCCCTTATGCTACAGCAGTGCAGGAGCCATGGGCCAACGAAGCAAGATCGGAGTTGCTCCAAACCGTGAACATGGTGCAGGTTGGACAGCCCCGTTGAGCCCAGTAGCACTGGCGGTGCATCAGCGTGCACAAGGCAGTTGTGCGTACGGGCACGTTCGGGTGGATGTCGATCCCGGAAGGAATTATTTCCACGAACCTGAGAGAAAGGTGGCGCGCCATCAGAGGTGCCGAGCCCATAATCGGCGACGTCGCTTGGGTGCGGCGGCTGCGAAGAAACAGTTCCCAGCAGCAGCGCCTGCACCGGAGGTTTGAACGTAACATGTAGGTGAATGTACAGTTTATCAAACAGACAACTAATTGAGTATTGGTTCATCATGTATCTGATTCCTGATGCCCTGTTCCAATCGTTGCATTCCTCTGACTGGGATTGCCAAGTGTGCGCTGGCAGCAGGGCTGTGCGGAGCACCTTGTCACAGACACCTCACTTTCGTGATACACACCTCCAGCTGCGGCGTTTGCGGCGGCTGCTGCGCCGCCTCCTGCTGCAACTGCCACGGGAAGCCTGCTGCCGCCTCCGCTGCGGCTTTTGTCGCCGCTACGGTTTTTGTCGCCGCTACGGCTTTTACCGCACCCCGCTGCTGCCCACGGGGTGACCTGGGCGGCAGCGGCGGCTTCCGGTGGTGGGCGGAGACGTTGGAAGTAGCAGTGTCGGACGAGGGGCTGCTCGGGCGGCTGCTGCTGCCGCTGCTGGTGCTGCCGCCGGAGGAAGGCGCGGATGAGGCAGAAGCAGGTGTGCCGGAAGTAGAAGAGGATGCCGGACGCAGCAGCGGCACTCCACTGGCGCCGCCGCCTAGCCGGCTGCATGGCGCAGAGGCCTGCACGCAGACAAGAGCACCGACCTGTGAGGAGTCTCAGTTTTGCGCCCGCGGTCTTGCTGGCAGAGCACACCTTCATGCCGCGCTCAGCGCCATGCTATCTGAGGACTCTCAGCTGGGCTGCAAGACTAGAGAGCCCAAACTGCACTCAGCCACATCAATATATCGGGCGACCTCTTGGATGAATGTATGCAATCACATGCAATTTTAGGCACCTGGGAGCTGCTGCTGCAGGGTGGCAGCGGGTCCAGCCGCAGCGGCTGGTGTGGTGAAGCCACAATCGCCTGCTCGAAGAAAGGAACACACACCGCATCGTTCGCCGGCAATGATGGGTGCCTGTCTTCCGTCTGCGGTGGTCGGGCCTCCTGCACGACCTGCCGGTGTGGCCCGACGTCAGCAGCATGCGAGCCCTTCTGATGTGCAGGTACTGTTTGTAGCTTGCAGTTTATCAGCCTGCTGCTGCGTGTGAGCTGTGCGCTACTGGGGCAGCTTTCTGCACACATAACAGCAGCGCGAGGCGGCAGCAGTGATTTTGATACATCCGGTGCCCGAGACTTCAAACCTGATGAGTTGTGCACCCGCAGGCAGCTGTACACCGGGGCAAGCTCGACTAGAGGCGATTTTACAGCTGGAAATTTGATGCTAACGAAATGCGCACCCGCAGGCAGCTGTACACCGCAGCCAGCTCGACTGGCGGCGGGAAGTCGCCTCGCAGCAGCCGCTTGGCTGCATCCTGCGAGCCTGCAGCCGTACAGCTGACTGAGTTTAGGGGCCCAGACTTGCCACGGCATGTCCGCAGGTTTGTGCAGCCCTCACTGCCTGCCTTGGTGCAGGGACCTGACAGGAGCGCACTTTCTGACATGAGTGTCTTCACTAATGCACTGCTGCGAAGATTCCGCGGCCGATACAGCATCAGGCTTGAGGGTTTTGTTGTGGGTGTGAAGCTCGATGACAGAAGCCTCTGCAATGATGCGAAGTGAGTGGAAAATGTTCGTGTGGGACCGCCACGCCCATTCAGCTGTCGCACCTCTCACGTCGTACACATTCGCCATGCGGTCATCGTCTCGGAATATCGCGGCCGCTGCAGAGCGGCAGTACACATTGTCACGGAGAAGCTTAACAAGTCTGAAGAAGCATTTCAGCCAGGGCAGCAATAAACACACACACACACACCAGAAGGAGCCACGTGGATCGTGCTGTGATGCCCATGGTATAGTGTCTGGCCGCTGCATTCCAACTCATTTCGTTCTTCGTGGTTTCATTTCATTCCCCGTGCCTGAAAAGCCGATGTCGATCGGAGCACCGTCCACAAGCGACCACACCAGCGGAGGGCCAGACAGGCCCTGGAGGACCGCGTCCAGTGACGCCTGAGCATCCAGAATCATCCCGGACTGGAACCATAGTTTCGTCTGCACAGGCAAGAGACGCACATTTGCGACACACCTGCGGGATTGGGTGTGGGAAACAGAGTGGTAAATTCGAATTTGCAGATGCGCCAAGCTGGAGTCAACCTGCAGCAGTGTTGGGAGACACCGCACTGGTGGCGCATCTTGCATGCGCCTTGTGACGCGGGCGAAGCAGTGTGCGTCACAGCGGACTGACCAGAAGGTTCTTCTCGGTGGCCCCATCGACAACAATCCTGCAAGCTGTCGGTACCGCCATATGGTCGCACGCACCTGCCGGGAGGTGAGGCTCTGCAGCGCTTCGTCTGTGTTGAGCACCACCAGCGTGTACATGATGCTCCACCCTGCAGCGAATGTGGCAACACTGCCTAGGCTATAACAGGCACATGTGCAGCTGCAGAGTGTCCGAGCTATACGTCAACCGGCAGGCCTGCAAGCAAGCGCTGGTGTATTTTTGGCAAGAAAAGCGCCAGGGACCACATATGCAGGCACGCGTCTGCAACACACACACACACACACACACAGCAAAATGCAGCCAATGAGCAGCACTGAAAGTGTAAATGGAGGTTCTGGAGCGGTGCGCTGATCGGCAGACTGGGCCGGCAACCGAGAAGTGCGTGAAAAGGCCGAGCAATACAAGAAAAGCGCAGAAAGCGGAAACGGTCACCGACTGGCAGTGAGGCGCTGTCGCCAGTGACCTTGATGAAGGACGGCGCCGACCAGTCCAGGCCACCCTGTATAAGAAGCACAAAACCGACGATGTTTTTGTGCATGACTGTGAAGGTCGAACGTTACCGTTGCCGCATAATGCCCGTGTCTTTGGTTGTCAGGACCGGGCAATGCCTGCCGCCAGCAGCATGAGACCCGCAGCGAGCCACCCACTGTCTCATCATCACGGCGGATCGTTTTCTGACAACGAGCCGCGACGGCCCTCATCGGCACTGGAGAGTACAGAGGTGTGCTGCCTCACGGCAACATGGTTTCTGAGGTGCATGCGTGCCTGTAGGTTGGCAAAGACCAAGCCGCGTGAGATGAGGCCCACACGCCTGGTGAAGCGCATCAGCGCAATGCCCTGCGGCAGCACACGGAGTCAATCACGAGGCCGACAATTCGACGAAAGGTCTCGTGTGAAGCACTGGCAATGCAAACGACTGCAGAGGCTGGAATGGTGCCGCTCGCGTCTCGGCGGACAGCGGTGGACGAGGATGGCCTTTACAAATGATGAACGTTAGAGCATTGCTGCAGCAGGAGTATTATGATCATTTGACAAAGTGCACAGGAGCTGCCGGTAGGTCGCACACCCTGGCATGCTCGAGCACCCGCATCGGGAAGACAGGTCGGCCCAAGACGTCAGGCTGCGCCAGCCGCATCAGCAGCTCCTTTGCCCTGCGCAGATGGACACAATATTGTCCATGAAGTGATTAATCACTTCATCTCAGGGCGCAAACCGCCGCAGCAAGGCACAATGGCATGTCCGACGTACTCAATATCCAGCACCGTTTGCTGGCAGCGAGCCACTGAAGCCAGGAAAGCCAGCTAAGCTTGTATGATGCTTCATGCTGTGCGCCAAGCTCCATGCTTTCGGTGACCTAGCGGCTTAAGCTTGTAGCCTTAAGGCCTGATCATGATAAACACCAGGCATCCGCCATCAGCACCCAAACCATGTGCGGATCAGCCTCGCCTCCTCATGTCGTCCATGAGCTTGTCGTGGTGCATTCCCGTTGGCTTGAAGAAGTTTGCCTCGATCTCTTCCAGCGATGTGTCGCCCACGGCTGCCATGTCTGCCGAGGCAGCCTGCCTCTTCCCGCTTCTGTCGCTTTCGTCCTGGGCAGCTCCACAGCCGACGGCTTGCGCTGCTGTGCACACTGCGTGCCGTGAGTAAGTATTGCACTGGAGGCGTCTTGGGATGTCGGTTGTGGAATTGTTCACAAGAACACAAGCCTGCATGCACACGTGGTGACCATCCAGCGGTGGAAATCTTGGCGGCATGCAAGTCCTGGCTGACAGCCCAGACTTATGAAAATATTGGCACCGTTTAGATTCAAAGCAGACACAACAATACCCATGGATGCTAAACCATCCTCTCTCTCAAATGACAGACTGCTGACTGCTTCCACATCAAACACCACCGCAGGAGGCAGCGCTGCCGCCTGACTCATGCTTTGACATTAGATCAATCGCAGACACGATTGCTTTCGAGCGACGTGGCAATCTGTTGACGTTTGCGAAAGAAGCATCGCCTGTACAAACCGGCAGGCAGCGCTCATCCAGACCAGCTGCCAGACGGGTGAACCGGTAAGTCACGACTAATGCAGGTTCTCGTGGCGCTGACACTGCCAGTCGCCGCCGGCTGCCACTCGGGCGAGGGGCGGTAGCGAATGCCAGCCATTGATGGAGAATCCGGCGACTGGCCCGGCTCCTGCAGCACGGAGACGGGCGAGCCGGTTCCCGGGACGTCGGCGCTGCCGGCCGCCGCCGTTGCCTGCCACTCGGGCGAGGGCCGGTAGCGGATGCTGGCCGTCAGCACGGAAGTCACTGCCCTGCCCAGGCGCTGCTGCTGCGGAGGCAGGTGGTGGACTTATCGTATCGGGACTGGTTGACAGAGGTTGAAATGCAGTGCCTGTGTGTATTGTTTGGACCGCGTTCTGGATGTCAAATGTCCAACAGTGCTGCCGCCGAGCCTCAGACGCCTGTCAGCTGCCAAGTCAGGCGAACCATGTGCCAAGTAGAGCAACATGCGATGGCGGCGTTGTCGGGAAAAGGAGGAAGTGCGGTGTGACCTTTGCATGGCGGCGTTGGCTCAGTGTCTCTGCCATCACAGCGACTGACCGCCAATGCCGTAGGGCTTACGCAGGTGATCTCACAGCGTGAGGCTGGATTGGTGCGACCCTTTGCTTGACGGCGTCACGGGGCTTGGCTCGGCGGAACCGCCGTTGTACGGCGGCCAGGCGCCGCCGCCAGGGTAGCCGGCGTCGGGGCCGCCCGGATAGGCGCCGTAGCCAGGGGGAGTCGTCGAAGTAGGACGCCGGAGCGTAGCGCACACCGGCAATTGGCACCTGCTGCCACATCAGTTTGCATTTTGTTTTCGATGCGCCATTGTGGCGATGCAGGCAATGTGGTAAGCAAAGCGCACTCGCTCCAGGACACGTTCGACACCTTTGTACTGGGTGGCGATGTAGGAGCATAACTGCAAAACTGCAGCAATGGATGCATAGCAGGACGGTGGCAGCAGTAGCAGAAACAGCGGTGGCAGCAGTAGCAGAAACAGCAGCAGCAATTGTACCTGCGTGGAATTCGAGCTGCTGCTCCAGCGCTGCAGCGTGGCCCCGCTGATGGTCGCCTGAGAAACAGGAGAATGCAAGGGTCTGGGTGCGTGTCCAAAGCAGTGTTCGTTTCATGACCGTCACAACAGCCTGGGCATGCGACTCGTGTGCCTAGCACATGCCGGTCAAGCAAGCTCTCGAAAGTAGCTGCTGTATGCGCGTTGTGTTCGAATGGGTGATGTGATCTGTATATTCACGAAATGGATGAATGATGCATAACCGCAGGGCCTCGCACAAGGAGTTGGCGAGGGGCGGCGGCGCCGCCGCACCGCTCAGGATGAGCTCCGGGTTGACCGCCACGTCTGCAGCCTGAAAACAGTAGGCCACCATAGTCGTTACTTGGTGGTGGCATTCCGACTGCTTTTCGGACAGCGGTTGCACTGTGGTGCATTGGGCGAGGCGAACTTTGCGAGGCTCCAACACAGCGGCATGAAATATGACGCAGCAGGACTGGAAACAAACTTGGCAGCGCACCCGTGCGGCCGTACACGTCGACGATTGAAATGCTCATCCAGCTCGACCTTCACTCAGGGTTTGGTAATTGGAGCGCAAAAATGGATCACATTTGGCGCCTGATCGAAGTGCTTGCTGCCGTGGGAGAGCGGTCGTGCAGGTGAAAGGCAACATGTTTCAGCAAGGGCCTCAAGGCTGAATGAAAAATCGAGCCTTTCAGGTCTAGAAACGTATCCATCATCAGATTGCAGAGCAGGTAGGGCGCCCACCCTTGAGGCTGACGTCGACAAAGGCGCCATTGGCGAGGCTCCACTCCAGGGCCTCCGGCAGCTGCCCCGGACTGCGTAGCTGGTTTCGTGTAGTTGGTGCCCGCCGCCAGACCCAGATCCACGTCCATGTTCATCTGTGCATGCAAAACCACCATACCGCTGAATGGTATGTGTTCCTGGCCGCCGCCGCAATCACACTCACGCCATCCCTCTGCGATCATTCGCAGAAAGCTGCTGCCGTGACCGCGGCCAAGATGCAGGTCATGGCCGGCGCATCCGGCGCCGTGCCCTGTAGAGGGCTGGAGCAGTGAAGCTTCTGGAGCGTCTGGAGTGTCTGAGGTGCGCACATGCTCGTCACACAAGTAGGAGGAAGTACGGCGGACAAAATGTGCAGCGAGCTGAGGACCACTCAAATAGGTGGGCTGCCAGTAGCGTCAGGCATTGAGGCGAGCACAGCAGGAAATGCTGCCTGTGAGCTTGAGCCTCCGCCTGTCCTTGTGAGCATCGCTCATCGTGACGCCCAGCTCAGCATGACTGATGGACCGAAATGCAGAAGCATGAGTCTGTAGGCAAGCCTGGCAGCAGGAGGTAGGTGTCCTTCATAGTTCAGAGCAGATGAAACTCGCACCCGCTTCTGCGTGAAGGTGTGCACGGCGCGGTCGGTGGTAAGTGCGATCAGCGTTGCTGTACCCTGCACCGCCATGCCATTGTCTCATGCAAGCTCACCAAGCTAATGCATCAAATTTCACACATGCTACACCACAGGCTCAAAGGTTTTTGAAGAACTGCTGCTCTGGACATCGGTATTCATGCTGTACAACAATGCTGCGCACCAATGGTTGCGCCGATGCCCCCGTCGGAGATCTTGAAGATTAGCGGTGCGGACCAGTCCATGCCGGCCTGAGTACCCAAGTAGCCTCCACAATCGATACGGCAGCATGTTTTGTGATGGGTGAGCACATGCATGCAATCCAGAGCCAGAATGGTGGCTGCTGCCATGTTGTCACTTGGCGTGGACCTGGCATTTGTCTCGCTTGCGAATCTGCGACCGTCGCAGATGGAAGACAGAATGAACCTCCAGATAGCGATAGAGCAAGGAAACACATGCGCGTGCGCTTGCCTGCAGGTTGGCAATGACGAAGCCATTGCCGCGCATGCCAATTGTGCCCAGGTTTAGGGTTTAGGGTTTAGGGTTTAGGGTTTAGGGTTTAGGGTTTGCCCAGGCCGGTTTGCGTGTAGAAAACTGCATATACAGCAGCACGTGGGAGGTTTTCAAAGCTGAGCCATCAGCAAAGAGGCGTCCACAGCAAGATAGTCATGCTTAGCATGTGCTGGCGGTACGCCTAGAGGCAAGAAATGCATCAAGTGGGATGCCAGCAGTCAGGACAGGATACTTGTAAGTTGGAGCAGGAACACCTGAAAGCCAGGCCCTGCAGCTGCGGATGCACTCAGAATCAGAGTTCTGTACGTATACGTCCACATTCCTCTGAGATCTACGTTCGTCTGAGCATGAACGAGTTGTAGCCGCGCAACAGCGAGAGTCCTTGACGACTACTGCTGTGTGATGATGTATGAAAAGTGAGAGTCTCATCATCGACTCTACTGATTTCAAGTAAACTGATTTTAAGTAAATTTTTGACATAATTATATAAATTGTATTTATACGGTTTTTTCAAAAAAAGATTGCTCCAGGTTTTTGAAAAACCTTTTATGTATATATTCAAAAAGTTTCCTTATGACTGGGGTATGGGTATCTGGCGTCTGTAGTGTGTTTCTCCAAAAACTTAATATTTTAATACTAAATTTAAAGCTAACGCGAGATGAGGAGGCTAAGATTCCCCTTCCTCACCGGGCAACATAATCTGGTAGTATCGAGCAGGCTGGGCGAACCATGGGGTTGTCACCCTCCGTCAGCCTGTTCGGCAGCTCGCGCGCTCTGTATCATGCGACATCAGTGATATTGAGCCACAGCGATGTAAGTTTCCAGGTGCGGTCGCGCGATCCCAGTCAGCAGCCTTGAGCCTCGTCACCAGCAGTGTTGTTTTCGCGGCAGGGTGTGGGGCCAGACCTTGAGATCGATATGCTCAATCTCACGGATACAGAGCTAGATGTCATTCATCTATGAGCGAGGCAGAGAATCAATCGAGTTTCATCCGAAGGGTGCATGTGCGTAGATTTTGATCAGCCTCGGCCAGCGGCGGAAGTCTCGGCGGCGTTGTGTACTTCTGCACATCCGAAATGAGACGAGAGAAGCCTCCCCAGCATCTCAGCGCACTGCACGCTAGTTTTAAGCAGCGGCAAGGCTTGGTTGGTTGCGTGCATGTGACCATATTGCTCTGGACGCTCTGCTGTCTTAAATCGAGAGCGCGAGCCGGTACACACTGGTGCTCGGCGGCATCGGCGGCAGCAGCAGCAGCCAACGAATCTGTGTGAAACTGACGAGCAGTACTCTGGATCTCCATTACACTGCGTATGTGCCTGCACCAGCCAACGTTGCCTGCACCAGGCAACCGGTCACGATCTGGTACCAATCGGATGGGGCACATCTGTCTGGCTGATGGCCAATCAACTTGATCAACTTGATGGTCATTCAACTTGATCAACTTGATGGTCAACCAACTCTTCGATAGCATTGCGCGCTGCTGTCAGCTGCTGCCAAACCAATACCAAAAGCACGCGCTGCCAAACGCGCAGAGGCCGGCTACCTATATCCGTCGTGGTATACATATTGTTGTGCTCTACCTACCTCGCCTGCCTGTCGTTCAAAAGTCTCTGGACAGCCGCCACTCCCGCATCATCTTGTCGAACTTCGGCCTGCAGGGAACATCGACCACCGCGTTTGTGAGCAGCAGCAACTTCCTGCATTGCGTCATGGAGCTGCAAGGGTGGATCGTAATGCACTCATACTCGCTCTTCGATGTCCTGGTACAGGTCAGCAAGCTGCGGCGGCAGCGGCAATCGCGTGTTTCCGCAATGTCTGAAGTCGAATCGCAAAACAGGGACCCCCACACTCTCTTCTCCATTTCCTGGTACAGCTCGGCCAGCTGCGGTGGCGCCGGCAGGCTGCCGTCAAGTATGCGCTCCGGCTCCGCCAGCCCCTTGGGTCCGTAGATCTGCGGCCCGGAACGGATGCGCAAGTCGATAAACCTCCCATGGAAACAGGAGGGTTCAGAGGATATAATCAAAAACTGAGATACTCCGATCGAGCAGAGCGCCATGCTGCAGATAGAGGCCGGCTGCCGTCGCGGGGCTGATATGCAAAAGCGAGTTTGCAGCACAGCGCTCCATCCACATGATGTGGATGGAGATGCCAACAGCTGCAACTGTATGCGACAGCACACCTGCTCGATCACCTCATCGTCTCGGTAGATGACAGCACCTGCAGGCAAGGCGTGATGCACACTTGGCGGCATGGGCATTGCTTCTCGATGTTGAGCCTCTCACATCACAGTGCTTGACTAACCGCTCATCCGTGCAAAGCTGTGGCGCCCAAGCAATGTGGTCACTCCCATTGATGCCTGGAGCAGACCAGGCATCAGATTTGATCAGCTCACAATACTGCCCTTGCATTTCGACATACGAGCTTCACCCTTTAAGGACGCGTCGAGCAGCACGCCGTGCTCCGTGACCGAGTAGATCTGCAGCTGTTTGGTCCACTTGGACACGCCCGCAACGCCCACCAGAGCCGCGTCCCCGGCGCCCGAGATCGCCGCCGCCGCCCATCGCCTCACTGTTGGCGCCCAGCACGATTCCCGTTTGCGCTCCCAACGGGTGCTGCGGCAGCCGGCGTGGAGATGGTCACGTGCATGCGGTCCGAATTGGCAATCGTAACCTCGAAATCTATGCTAAGGATGAAGGGCCCCAGCTCGATTCCCGCCTCTGCTCCCCGCGGGCGCTGCAAGGTGGGTGAAACGCATCACACGTGTGTGAATCCGTACATAATGGTAAACATGGTGGATGAGGAATCTGGAATTTACTGCGGACTGGGTGGACCAGCAAAATGCCTGCCTCTGTTCCCAGCAGGCGCTGCGGCGGCAGCAAATAAGCATCAGCAAATGTAAAAGCTGACCTTAAAATCGATGTCAGAAAGGCAGCGCGGCGCATTAAGAGGCTCCCATGAAAGGCTGTTTTTGGGGCTTAGCACGATGCCAGCCTCCGCTCCCAGGGGATGCTGCAGCATCGTGGAAGGAATCCATTGGGGTGAAAGCTATGCGGTTGAGAAGGTGCATGCAGTGCTCGGATTTCAGGGCGGAGCATTGGCCCCCAGCACGATGCCCACCTCCGCTCCCAGCGGGTGCCGCGGAATACATCTCGCACCTGTTGCTGATGAATCTACAACTGAAACTACGTAGGACTGTATAGGAGTTTGTTAAAATTTCAGTCCGGAATGTTGAAACCCAGGCGCAATGCCGCCTGCGCTCCCAACGGGTGCTGCAACAGCGTGGAAGGGATTCACCAGGGTGACAGCTTACATTTGAGGAATCGCGCAAGAGTGTTCAGATCTGAGCGCCGACTGTTGCCGCGATGCCCGCCTGCGCTCCCAGGGGGTGCTGCCAGGCGTTGCGCAAGCAGGGGTGACACGTAGGGTCAACGCTGGAGATGATCAACTGCTGCTCAATCAAAAGGAGGCCAACGTCGCGCACTGCCAGCCGGCCGCTGCCATGGCGCTCTCCAAAGCGTTCTGCTTGCAGGTGCGCATACAATACCCAAAAAGTGCGCCAGCGCACTCGCTGCCGCAGGAAGGAGGTCTCGGTGAGTGCTGGACTCTGAAGATAGTGATTCAACTCTCATGTGCCTCAACAAACCGCATACAAGCGCACCTGCTGCCGCAGGAAGGAGGTCACAGCGTCGGGCGAGTGCAGCAGCACCAGCGAGTCGATGGTGCAGAAGCCCAGGATCAGGCCCACGTGCACGCCGTGCACCTGCACAACGAAAGCGGGTCTTCGGCACCGCCAGCAGTGTCTTCTGGGATATCTCGATGGACGTGCTGCTGTGTCTCCTGGTGCCAGAAACAAGCCGATCAACAGGCCCACGTGCACGCTGTGCACCTGCGCCAGTGGGAATGGGGGCTCAGAGATGCTTTCCGGGATTCAGTGCGCAGGTTTGGTGGCGAGGACAACGGTGCAGCAGCCCTCCATGCACCGCTGTGCACCTGCGGGGTGAAAGAAACCCAATCACAAAACATGCTGAGAGAGCCAGCAGTAGCTGATAGATGGAGGGTGAATTGTGTTGCATATGCGGCGGCGTTGTGTAACGCGGTCACCCCCAGCGCTCCTGCAGCACTGGGAAACGCTCAGCGCCTGGCAGTGCAGGGCGGCGCACGGTGTGCAAACATGCTCATTGCGGACGTTGCAGCATCTAGGCTTGCAACGTTGTGGCACCTGCTTTTCCCGTGTGCATGCTGTGGAGGACACAGTGGAAATGCACTTTGCTGCGGAAATAATAAGTCCAACTTGGACTTACTTGGATTTTGTGTCCCCTGCTATGTTTGCTGCATGTGAAAGCTGCACACCTTGAAGGGAAGCGGCGCCGACCAGCTGCTGATGGCAGGCTGCTCGGGGTTTTTGTTGCCCGCCGGCGCATTCACCTGCGAAATCAACATGCGTAAGCGTGCATGTGAACATGCAGAATGGGAGTCAGCATCGTCTGACACTCTCAACGTCACATGTGCGCAATCAGAGGCAGCCTCGCAGGCAGGAGGCACAGCGCTGTCCTGCCTTTGTCGAAACGCTAGCGTTTCGACAAAGGACGCAAATAGTCACTGGCAAATTCATCGCCGGCACTT
>JAABUM010005891.1_pt1 | contig 12478 bp, 17 predicted proteins | sample 5559161 | NCBI WGS metagenome assembly JAABUM01 (sample SAMN10711868, study PRJNA513369) | rock metagenome | isolation source: Antarctica rocks | place: Antarctica: Victoria Land, Siegfried Peak nord | reverse complement strand
GGGGTCGGTGTAGCCCTTGGGCGCCGCGTCGTACGGCTTCTTGCTCACTTCCCGCCAGGCGCCGCCGACCTGGGGCAGCGCCGCGGCGGCGGCCCTCGCCGCCGGGATCGCCGCCGCCGGGACGGAGAGTCCGGGAGCCGTCCGCTGGAACGAGTACTGCGCCGCGCGGTCCGCGATCTCGTCCGGGCCGTCCCCCGCCTGGCGTGCCGCGGCGGCGCCGTTGCCCTTCGCGTCCAGCTGCGCGGCGTCGGCCCGGCGGGCTTGGACCAGGTTGTCGATCTGGCGCTGGGCGGCGGCCGGCAACGGCCGCGGGCTCGGGCGGACGGGCTGCGCGGAGGCCGCGGCCATCCCGGCCAGCGTGAGGGCCCCGGTCGTCAACAACGCGGCAGTCCCCGCGTAGGTCCTACGAATCACTGCGTGTCTCCTTGTCGCTCGCGGTCACCCCAGAGGTGCCGCGCACGACTTCACCACGCGAGGTCCCCGGAACGGAAGACCGTTCGGCCGCGAGTTCGTAAATCACCCGGCCGACGTCCCACATCGGCGCCGAGCCGACCGGTTGCAGTTGGCTTCGGCTCCCGAGGCCTCGCCGCAGGAGGTCCGCCGTGCGCCCGATCCCGCAGCCCGGTTGAACTGAGCGGCGGTGTGCCCCGTCCCCACCGGGTGGCTCAGACCGCGGTGTAGCCGCCGTCGACGACCAGGACCTCCCCGGTCATGAAGGACGACGCGTCGCTGGCCAGGAACAGCGCGGCGGGACCCAGCTCGGCCGGCTCGGCGGCGCGCTGCATCGGGGCGTCGTCGATCCACCGGCCCCGGTAGCGGGGATCGTCCAACGGGGACATGGCGGTGTGCACGTAGCCCGGGGCCAGGGCGTTGACCCGCACCCCGTCGGCTGCCCACTCCGTGGCCAGTGACCGCGTGAGGTGGTGCACCGCCGCCTTGGACGCGTTGTACGCCGGCTGCCACTGGGGGCGGTTGACGATGATCCCCGACATGGAGCCGATGTTGACGATGGCGCCGCGGCCGGCGGCACGCATCGGGGCCCCGAGCAACGTGCAGCACCGCCATACCGCCGTCAGGTTGAGCGAGAGCACCGCGTCCCAGTCCTGCTCGGTCACTTCCGCTGTCGGTGCGTGGATGCACATGCCGGCGTCGTTGACCAGGACGTCGATCCGGCCGTACCGGTCCAGCACCGCGGCCGTGAGATCCACGACGTCGGACCGGACGGTGACGTCGGTGCGGACCGCCATCGACCCGATGCCCGCCGCCGTCAGCTCCTGCACCGTCTCGGCGTTGCGGGTCTCGGTGCGGGCCGCGATCACCACCGCTGCGCCGGCCTCGCCGAGGGCGTGCGCGAGCGCCCGGCCGATGCCTGCATTGGCGCCGGTTACGACGGCGACCCGGCCCGTCAGGTCGAAGGCGTCGAGCACGGTGCGCCGGGAAGACGTCGGTGTCATACCCGGCATTCTGTCGGCTGAGGCAGCCTGCCTGCGCGACCGTTGTCCGGCTTGGCGCCTCGTGTGACTACCTGACCGACGCCGAGCTTCGGGAACGGGCCAGCTCGGCCGGCGAAGGCGGCCTGCCGAGCCCACCCACCACGCCGCGGTCGTCTGACCGCAGTCACGGGATCCAAGCCGGAAATCCGGTCCCTGGCCAGGACTTCCCCCAGAAGAGACCAGACGCCCCTCCCCGACGGCCACGGAACCCAGCGCCACACCGCCCCGACGCTCGTCCCGCGCCCAAACCGGGATGTAGCGCAACGCGCTACGCTCAGTTGGTCGCTGACGGTCGACTGTGGTGGGAGGACGAAGACGCCGCCCACATCCGCACCCGGTCCACCCGCTACCCCGGCGCCCCGGACATCGACCCCGCCTGGACCCTCGAAGCCGCCGCCGACCCCGACCGTGTCCTCCGCAACCCGGTCCCGCGCAGCCGCGTCGGCTACCCGCGCCTCATCGGCCACTCCCCCACCGCCGACTTCGTCATCACCCTCATCGCCGACCCCGACGACTGGTCAGGGGTCCACCGCCTGGAAGACCACCGGAGCCGACCTGCACGCCTACGTCCAGGAACAGGAGCCCACCCCGTGACCGACATCACCGACCAGGCCCGAGCCGCCCGCAGAGCCCGGCACGCTGCGATCCTCGCCGAGGTCGCCACCGAGGAGGCCGAAGCCACCGAAGCCGAAGCCACCGCCAACAACGCCGCCCTCGTCGTCCCCCTCCACCTCCGCATCGACCGCGACCTCGACACCGCACTCCGCCACCGTGCCGACACCGAACACATCCCCACCTCCGCCCTCGTCCGGCGCCTACTCCGCCAAGCCGTCCACGACACCCCAACCACCGCGCTCACCGAAGCCACCGTCGAAGACATCGCCCGCCGCGTCACCCGTGAAGAACTCCGCGCCCGATGAGCGCTGACCGGGCCGCCGGCGGCCGGCCCGCAGTAAACCGGCCACTCCAGCGCATCCGCGCCGCGACCCGGCCCGTCGCCGGCCTTACCGACCGCGGCCTAGCGGGGAGGACGGCTCCCGAACGTGACAGCCGGCCGCCCGGTACCGCCCCCTCCCCCGAGCAGATGCAACGGCTCCGCCGACTCGCGCTCGCTCGACCCAGCTCAGCAACTGAAGCGTTGCCGTACGCCACGGTGCGCGGCTACGCCGGTCCAGGCTCCGCGCTGATCGGTGTCGTCATCGTTCTCGGGGTTGTGATGATCCTCGGATACCGGCTCCGCGCCCACCTGTCCAAGCGTGGCCGCTGACGTGACGGTCGCCTTCGCCTGGGCTACGGACTGGGTGGTTCTCACGCCACTGGCCTTCATCGCCCTCGTGGCCGCCGTGATCGTCGCCGTGGTCCGTCGCGTCTCCGGCTCAACAGGCCTGGCAGGCAGCGCCCACCTCGACGCCCGCTCGCTGGTCGCAGACACCCGGCCGTACTCGAAAGCCGTAGTCACCGGGGCTATCCTGGCCATCGTCCTCAACGTCGCTGGACTGGTGCTCTCGGTGATCGGACTCATCGCCACCTCAAGGGACACTGCCCTTCGGGGCCGCGGGCTCGCAGTCTTCGGGATCATCGCCTCGACCATCAGCCTCATCGCCACCATCGTCGTGCTCACCAACCCCACACTCAGGTCCCACACCCACTTCGGTTGACGGCCACAGGCCGCCTGACCGAGCCTGCTGCGGCAAGCTGTCCTCTCGTGCGGGCGGCGAGAGGTGACGACGGCGCACGGCTGCGCGCCCGACTGGCAGCGCGCGCGAGAACACCGAGCTAGTCCGGGTGTACCGCGGAATTCCGGGCGTGGACCGGGTTACCGGGAATCGCTATCCCACGAGTCGCCGACCTCCGGACACCAACGACAAAGGAGCAACATGAGCATCAGTCTGATCAACCCCCAACGCCTGCCCCAGGTCGACTTTCACCGGCAGGTGGCGGTCGCTACTGGATCAAAGCTTGTGTTCATGGCCGGCCAGGTCGCCTGGGACGCTGATGGAGTCCTGGTCGGCGAAGGCGACCTTGCCGCGCAGGTGGAGCAGAGCTACCTCAACGTTGGCACCGCCCTCGCCGAGGTTGGCGGCTCCTTCGACAACGTCGCGAAGCTGACCATCTACATCGCCGGCTGGACTGCAGACAAGATGCCCCTGGTGGAAGAGGGCCGCGCCGGGGCGTTCGCGAAACTCGGTGTCGCCTCGCTCGCCCCGGGCACCCTGATTGGCGTCGACACACTGTTCACCCCCGATCACCTCGTCGAGATCGAGGCCATCGCAGTCATCGACTAATCGGTGCTGCCCGGTGTCGCGAGAGGCTGAGCTCCAGCGGCCTCGAAATCCTGCACAGCTACTTCGTGGACCGCCTGGTCCCCGTCTGCACCCACCTGCTCGACGCCGCCGCCGGTGAAATCGAGCCCCACGTGCACGCCTACGAGCTCATATGCGGGATCGGAAACCCGAGCATCGGGGCCGACAACCCCCGCGACGACCCACGCCGCATGGTCCAGCTCGTCCTGACCGGACTACGCCAACACAAGAACCGATCCGAGGCAGCCACCGCACCGCGCTTCAGCCGTACGGTCCGCAGCGGGACCGCTCGCCGCTCGCAGTCGGAGAGCACAGTGCTGTTGAACCCCAGCGCTACCGTCGTTCCGGTGACCAGGCACTTCGACGCCGGGGTCGTGTTGGTCGGCTTGGTCGCCGCGGCGGTTGGCGGGTGCACCAGCTCACCCGCGGGTGGATCCTGGCGCGGCGAGGGGGCCGGCTGTGGCTGCGACACCCGGGTCACGGTCCTGGCCCGGGACCTCGTCGACGTCGACCGGCCGGACGGCTGCGAGGTCACCCAGGAACGCTCACCAGCCCCTACACCGGCCAGCGCGTGCGGTTCGTCCGTGGGCCGGCGACGTCGCCGGCGGTGCAGATCGACCACCTGTAATCCGCAAGTACGACACGCAGACGACGGTCGAGTCGGTGATCACACTGTGAACGGCATGCCGCCGATGCACGAGCGAGCATGGCCAGATCTGGCCCGGCAGGGGACCGTCGTGCAGGACGCACGCAAGCCGACCCCCTCTGGGGGGACGTGCTTCACCGCCGGCGACTCACGGGACTCATCAACATGTACTGGATGATTCCCGGCACTCTGGCTGGTCTACCTAGACATGCCACTTCCACGCGCGAACTCCGGGGGAACCTTGAAGCTCTTACTCACGTCAGGCGGCATCACCAACCCAAGCATCCACTTGGCTCTCGTGCAGCTCCTCGGCAAGCCGATCGCTGAGTCCCACGCCCTGGTCGTCCCGACTGCGCAGTGGGGTCACCCGATGTGGGGGCCGGCATCGGTGCGGGGCCTCGTGTCCGCCGAACCGACGTGGCAACACTCCTCGGGGCTGGGCTGGGGGTCGCTTGGTGTCCTTGAGCTCACCGCATTGCCCACCATCGGCGTCGAGCGATGGCTCCCCTGGGTCCGTGAGGCCGACGTGCTCCTGGTCGACGGCGGAGAGGCGACCTACCTGAGCCACTGGATGCGGGAGTCCGGACTGGCCGACCTACTGCCGTCACTGCCCGACAAGGTCTGGGTAGGAGTGAGTGCCGGAAGCATGGTGATGACCCCCCGGATCGGTGACTACTTCGTAGAGTGGCCGTCCGCGCCGGACGACCGCACGCTGGGAGTCGTCGACTTCTCGATCTTTCCCCACTTAGACCTTTTCCCGACAAATACCCTGACCCGCGCAGAGCGGTGGGCCGCCGACATCGGCGTCCCCGCCTACGCTATCGACGAGCAGACGGCCATCAAGGTCGCCGCCGGCTCCGTCGAGGTGGTCTCCGAAGGGCAGTGGGCCAAGTTCGGGCCATAATCCACGACGGCGTTGGCGACCCGCCCTTTCCATCGTGACCTTCGTCGACTGGTGGCACTGGGTGAAGCGCCCGCCATGTCGCCGAGCGTCCCACTCGGGGAAGGTCCATCAGGAATGATGGCCAGCGTGGATCTAGAGCTCGTTCAGGCAAGGCAATCTGACCGTGACGTGGTCGGTCAGCTGTTGGAATTCAACTCCTACGAGTTCTCACGCATCGACGGCCGGTCGATCAGTCGTAACGGGCGTTATGGGTATCGGTACCTGGACGCCTACTGGTCCGAGCCTGGTCGAGTCCCCTACCTGCTTCGAGCTGGTGGTGAACTCGCCGGCCTGGTTCTGGTTTGGCGGTGTCGCTGGCCAGACGAAGCTGAACCGGGGGGCTGGGACAACTTTGATGGATACGGTGCTTATGCAGCACTCGCGTCAGCGATGCCGACCGCATTCAATGCTGTGCACACCCCAGACGAACCGCGGGCGGATCGACACCGTCGCGAATCCGGGAGCATCGGCGTCGAGCACGACCTGCTCGGCGACGGCTTTGACCGCGCAGTAGGCGCCGGCGGAGTCGGGCCGCGGCGGCGCGGTCTCGTCGACCTCCAGGAGCGGGTCGCCGGCTAGAAGCGCCGCCTCGCTGCCGCAGTGAACCGAAGCGCGGGACTTCGCGTCTCGGCAGCCTCCAGGGCCGCCCAGGTGCCGCGGACCGTCACGAGCTCGCCGCTCACGGCTCGCGGTGATGTCGGTCTCCGCGGCGAGGTGGAAGAGCACGTCCCAACCGGTCGCGGCCCCTGCCAGCTGGTCGCGTCGATCAGCTCGCGCACGAGGGCACGGACCTCGTGCCCGTCGTCGCGGATCGCCTCAGCAGCACTTGACCGATGAGCCCCGAATCACCGGTGACGTCAACCCGCGCTATGAAGACCTCCCTGGCCGAGACTGCGTCCTCCTCGGCCTGCTGTCGAAGGGGCGCACCGCATAAAGCCGAGACCGCCCCCGTGCATCACGCTGCTTCGACCAACTGCCTGACGCTACGTTGACCGTCGGGCGACCCACCTGACACCACCGGCTATAAGCCCGCGAGACTGCCTCTACTGGTCCCGAAGGGGCTTGAGTGCCGCGGCCCACGCCTCGAGCTGGGTGAACAAGGTTTCGGCTGCCGGTGCGTGCTGGGGTCCGGGGTGCAAGGTGCGCATCCCCTCGAAGTCGGTGAAGAGCGAGAAGCTGACCTGCTGGGCGACATGGGCCATCTGGAGTCCGCTGGCGATACCGCGGAGGTGCTCGATCGCGCGTGCCGCTCCGATGCTGCCGTAACCGATGAAGGCCGCGGCCTTGTTGTTCCACTCCGCGTGCAGGTAGTCGATCGCGTTCTTCAGCACGCCCGAGGTGGAGTGGTTGTACTCGGGCGTGACGAAGATGAAGCCGTCGTAGCGAGCGATCGTGGCCGCCCAATCCAGGGTGTGCGCGTTGGCGTACTGGCCGAAGACCGGCGGCATGGCCTCGTCGAAGTGAGGCAGGGGGTGCTCGGCGAGGTCGATGATCTCGTACTTCGCCGGACGGTGCGCCGACTTCTCGAGCACCCACTCGGCGACGGCCGCTCCGACGCGGCCGGGACGCGTGCTGCCGAGGATGATGGCGATGCGAAGGTCTGACATGGGACAGGTGTTCCTTCCGTGGGGCAGATCTGCCGAGTCCTGGTGGCTCAGCGGAGGGGGCGCTCGATAAGGTTGCGCAGCGCGAGAGCGTTGGGGACCTGGATCAGCCGGCCGCCCTCGTCGATCCGGCCCAGCTGCACTGCGGCCAGGCCGAGGTCGCCGACCAGGTCAGCGACCTGGTCACCGGCCTCCGCCGAGTCCGTGGCGATGAAGATCACCCGCTTGCCCAGCTCGGGGTCGAGCTGGGCTGCGAGGGTGTCCGCGGGCAGCTGGTTGAAGGCCTTCACGATGTCGGCACCGGGCAGCTTCTCCGCGGTGTAGTACGCCGACAGTCGGCCCTGCAGGATCGCTGCCGACTCGGCCGCGTAGTGCGCGTTGGTGGTGTCGATCACCGTCTTGCCGGTCCAGTCCAGCAGCGACGAGCCGAACTGCTCGATCGCGACAAAGGGGATCGCCAGGAGGATGACCTCGCTCTGGAGTGCCTCGCTCACAGCGACGGCGCGGACACCCGGACCGAGGGATGCGGCGAGCTCCCGCATCGACTCCGGACCACGGGTGTTCGCGATGCTGACCTCGATGCCTGCTCGGTCGAACAGCTGAGCAAGTGCCGTTCCGACGTTGCCACTGCCGACGATCGAGTACTGGGTCGGTGTCGTCATGCCAGTCCTCCTCCGATGTTGTTCATGTGTTAACCGAAACCATAGGGGGCGTAGGTTCACATGTCAACCAGGCGCGGTAGACTGTGGGCATGCCCGAGCCACGGTGGTTGGATGAGCGACAGCAGCGCGCGTGGCGGAGCCTGATGACAATGCAGGACGGCCTGTCGGAGTTCATCGAACGACAGCTCCGGAACAAGTCCGGTCTCTCGAGGGCCGACTACGAAGTGCTGGGGCATCTGTCGGAGGCGCCCGATGGCGGGCTCAGGTCGTTCGAGCTCGGTCGGCTGCTGCGGTGGGAGAAGAGCCGCCTGTCTCAGCACTTGGGCCGGATGGAGAGTCGCCACCTGGTATCCCGCGAGCGATGCGTGACAGACCAGCGCGGCGCGGTCGTGTTCATTACGCCGAAGGGGCGGAGCGCGGTCGAGGCCGCAGCTCCACAGCACGTGGCCGACGTCCGCGACGCGCTGATCGACCACCTCAGCGCGGAAGAGCTGGAGTTGCTCATGGCCGTCGGTGACAAGGTGCGCGCGCGGCTCACAGAACTCGAAGAGAAGCCCTGAGGTGGGTTACGGCACAGGTGGCGTGATTCAGGCGACGCAGTCTCCCGCCGAGCCTCGGACCTGCGACGGCGCTCCCGCCGCAGAAGCAGGGGCTCGCTGCCGGATCAAGCCCACCAGCCACCAGCCAGTCTGCGGAACCGATCGCTTTTGACGGGCCGGAACCAGCGCCAGCGTTCTTAGCGATAACCAGCTGCCGGACGGGTGGCGCCGGTGACTTGGGTTCAGGGGCCGGGGGCGGTACTTGGCTCTGTCAACTCGACTTGGCCCCACCATGACGGCTTGATCCGGCCCCACGCTGCGGTAGCCGGCGCTGCCAGGAGTGCGTGCCTTTGCGCTCTTCATCCACTGCTCCCCGGCCAGCGCCGCGGGTAACCAGACCGGGTCCTCGGGGTCCCGCTCCCAGCTGCGCGGAACCAGCAGCGCCTCGTCCAATCCATCAGCTCCCGGTCCAGGTCGGGCAGCACCACCGGGCGCCTCGAGTCGGTCACAGCGTGACAGTCCCGGCGGGGTACGGCTCACCGCAACGTGGTGCCCGGACCACCTCGCGGAGGCCGCCGGAGACGAAGCCGGCGCCCCCTCGGCGCTACACGTGGCCGCCGACTTCATCAAGGGTCCGCGCCGCCACCACCAGCGACGCACCCCCCCGCTGCCGCGCACTCCCCCGCCAGACTGCTCGTCCGGCCGCACACCCCCCGGAGCCTCCGAAACCTGGTTCTCCGGCCTCGCGGTCCGCCGAGATGACCGCGCCACGTAGCGCTAAGAGAACTGCGCCACCTACCGATGAAGGTCACAAGAGACCGGAGCGGCGCGCGGGTGACAGCCCACTCGGGCGTCTGCCTCAGGTTTTCGGGTCGAACCCGCTGGAGTTGCCGGCGGGTCCGACTACGCCGGCTGCGGTGCGTGGCTGTTGAGCAGCTTGGCGAGCAGGAACTGGAGCTGGAGCCGTTCTGTCGCGTCCAGCCCGTGGATCAACTCCTCCTGGACGGTGTCGGCGTGCCGCTGGGACTCCGTGAGGTGGTGCGTGCCGGCGTCGGTGACGCTGACGAGCTTGCGGCGGCGGTCTGCCAGGTCGGCCCGCCGGTCGACGTAGCGCCGAGGTTCGAGTCGGTTGAGGACGGCGTTGACGTCGTTGCGATCCAGTCCGAGGCGACGGCCTAGATCCGCCTGGCTGAGCGCTCCGTACTCCTCCAGAGCCGCCAGCACGGCGAAGTCGGTCCGGGCGCCCAGCGGCAGGCGTCTCGCCGTCAGCCGGGCGCCGAGCGTCGACGCCTTGCTGACCTGCCAGGTCACGAGCCCGCGCAGCCGGGCGGGGGGCTGCCTCGCGTCATCCGGATCCGCCATCTGCCGACCTTAACCGTTGGACATCCCAACGTCTTGCACTATGTTGGCCTTACCAACGTTGGCCAGACCAACGTCCCAGCTCGTGTCCCGTCACACCAGGAGGACCCATGACCGGCACCACCGCCCTGTCCGACCTGCCCCAGCTGCCCGACCTGTCGGGTCGACGCGTCCTCGTCCCGGGCGGTACGGGCGGGGTGGGCGAGGGCGTCGTCCGTCGGTATTTGTCCGCCGGTGCAGACGTCGTGGTCCCCACCCGCACCGAGGCCCGGTCGCAAGAATTCCGGCGCGTCCTCGGGGCGGCGGCCACCGACCACCTGCATCTGGTGGTTCACGACTACACGACCTTCGCCGGCGCGGATGACCTCGCGGCCCAGATGGAGCGCAACCTCGGCGGGATCGACGACGTCGTCGCCCCGATCGGCGGCTGGTGGGCCGGCAAGCGCCTCTGGGAGATCGACGAAACCGACTGGCAGAGCGCCTTCGTCGGGCTCGCGACCACACATATGGCAGTGCTCCGGGCCTGCCTGCCCCGGATGGCGAGCCAGGGCGCCTACACGGTGGTCACCGGTGACTCCGCCGCCGTGCCTGTGCCCGGGAGCGGCCTCGTCAGCATGGAACAGGCCGCCCTCCTCATGATGCAGCGGGTCGTCGCGGCCGAGCTCGACGGCCGCCAGCGTGCCTTCGTCCTGGTCCTCGGGCCGGTCGACACCCGCCTCGTCCACTCCGGGGACCCGGACGCGCTGACAGCCGACCAGGTCGGCGCAGTGGCGGTCGCCGCCTCGGCCGCCGGCACCACGGCCGGACGGGAGATCCAGGTGCACGACCGGGCCGAGGTCGAGGCCGCGTTGGCGCTGCTGGGGAGTCAGCAGCCGGCCGTGCTCAGCACCATCCCGGCGGCGGCGCGGTGACCGCCCTCGGGCCCACTACGGCCGACGGCGCACCCGCGTTCGGCGCACCCGGGTCCGGCATACCCGGGTCCGGCGCACTTAGGTACGACGTCTTCAGGTCCGGGTCGCTCCCCCTCGCACTGCCGGACCTGTTGCCGAACGGGAGCGGCCGGACGTGGGCACCCCTGTCGAGCACACTGGTCTCCGGCGCCGAGGAGGCAGTGCTCATCGATCCGCCGCTGACGACCCTTCAGGCCCTCGCGGTCGGTGATCGGATGGAGGCCATCGGGAAGCGGCTCACCCACATCGTGGTCACCCACGGGCACGGCGACCGCTGGTTCACCGCAGCGATGCTCACCGACCGCTTCCCAGGCGCCCGGGTGGTCGCCACGGCCGGCACCATCCGGCAGATGCACCGGGCAGCGGACGCCCGGGCCGGCTTCTGGGACCGGATGCTGCCCGGCCACATCCCTCCCTCGCCGGTGACGGCCGAGCCCGGCCACCTCGTTCTCTTGGAGGGCCACGCGCTGGACATTGTCGAGGTCGGCCACAGCGACACCGACGACACCAGCGTCGTGCACGTCCCCAACCTCGGTCTCGTCGTCGCCGGCGACGTCGTCTACAACGGCGTCCACCAGTTCCTCGTCGAGTCCGGCGACAGCGGCCGCGATGCCTGGCGCACGGCCATCGACGCCGTCGAGACGCTCCACCCGCGCTCGATCGTCGCCGGCCACACCATCCAGGGCCGCGACGAGGACCCCACCCGGCTGATCACCGCAACCCGGCAGTACCTGGACGACGTCGACGACCTGCTGGGGCAGCTGACCACCCCGGTCCAGTTCTTCGAGGAGATGCTCCGACGCCACCCCGACCACCTCAACGCGAGCACGCTCTGGGGCAGTGCTCTCGCGCTGTACGCCGGCCGCTGACCCGACGCCGGACCGGGACGTCAGACAGCGACAGTGCCGGTGACACCGAGAACCGGTGTCACTACCGTGACCTCGAACCTGCCGACCCTGTCCGCGCACGTCGTCGTCTGCGACGACTGCTTCACCGACGGCCACGCCCCCCGGGTCCTGGACCAGCTGCAGGACTGCCTGCTCGGCCACTTCGACGTCGAGCACTCCACCTTCCAACTCGAACCCGCCGGCCACACCGCCCACGAGGACCGAACCCACTGATGCCCGACACCCAGCCCCGCCCGATCACCCTCACCCGGCCGCCGCGGCCCCGCGCCCAGGGGCAGCCCCCGCCGAGGCCGACGCGACCGCGTGCACGGACGGCTGCTGCGCGCCGACCCCGGACCCGGTGGCGGCACCCGCCCGGTCACCCGGCTGGCACCGCGCCGCCCGACGGGCCTGCCTGCTGTCCTGGGTGTCCCTGGTCTGGATGACCGGCGAGGGCGTGCTGGGCCTGGTCGCCGGGCTGCGCGCCGGGTCGGTGTCCCTGGTCGGCATCCCCACCTGGGAAGGCCTCGCCTACCTGGCCACCGCCCTGGACTGCGCCACCAAAAGGTGGTCGGCTACGCCATCGCCGACCACCTACGCACTGACCTGATAGTCGAGGCCGTGGCCATGGCCGCCCGAAACGGCAATCATCACCCCCGGTATGACCATCTTCCACTCCGACCGCGGCACCCAGTACATGTCCGCCCAATTCGACGCCTACACCAGCCGACTCCGCATCCGGCGCAGCGTCGGACGCACCGGTATCTGCTACGACAACGCCTGGGCCGAATCGTTCAACGCCACCCTCGAAGTTGAACGGGTCCACCGCATCGTCTACCCCACCCGGAAACACGCCTACCGAGACGTCGCGGCATGGATCGAACTGCGCTACAATTAACGAAGGCTCCACTCGGCCTTGGGTTACCGCCCATCCAACGAAGCCGAAACTGATCTTATGCAGACAGTGAGGCTTATTCACGGGCCCGGGGGGATAAGTTGCCGCAGTAATTGGTAGGTGTGTCGCTCCCGCAGGGGCGGCCCGTTTCTTGACACGATTGGGTTACCACACTCAATCAGCAGAAACGGACCGCC
>JAABUM010005890.1_pt1 | contig 12478 bp, 9 predicted proteins | sample 5559161 | NCBI WGS metagenome assembly JAABUM01 (sample SAMN10711868, study PRJNA513369) | rock metagenome | isolation source: Antarctica rocks | place: Antarctica: Victoria Land, Siegfried Peak nord | reverse complement strand
CATCCCTTCCCTCCGGCCGCTGTCGGTCACTCCATCCCGACAGCCTACCGGAGGATGCGCGCGGTGGCGGATTTTTCGCCGATCACCCCGGCACATTCTGGCTGGTTTTTAGTCTAGCGAACACACCCGCTCGGCGTAGAGACGCCAGCGCCGGAAGCGGACATAGCCGGCGCGGTCCAGCGTGCGCCCGGAGCGGGTGGCGTAGAAGACCCGCTGCAGCTCGGGCGCGCCGAACACCGCGCCCCGGACCCAGCCGAGGACGCCCGCGGGGCTGCGTTTACCGTCGTCGCGCTTGCGGTGCGCCCAATGGTCCTGATAGTTGTAGTCCGCGACCCACTGATCATGGGCCGCCAGGAGGTCGGCCCAGGTCACGGCGCGGGCGAAATCCCAGTCGGCCATCCGGCGCTGGACGTTGAAGGCCGTCTCGATATAGCTCTGCCAGGGCTGCCGCCGGGCGATCTCGTCCTTGCGGATCCCCAGTGCGGCGTAGATGTGCTGGGCCTGCCTCGCCAGGAAGACGCCCCCACTGTCGCTCACCAGCACCTCGGGCGCACCGTGCTGCTGGATCGCCATGTACAGGACTAGCAAGTAGGCCGTGAGATCCTGCGTCCGCGAGAGGCCACTGGCCAGGATCGCCCGGCTGTAATTGTCCAAAACGCTGATGCAGTAGACCTTGTAGTCCCCGAGGCGATGGTCGAGATAGCGGATATCGACCGTCCAGATCTGCTGCCGCCGCTGCGCCGCGAAGGGCATCGGCTTGGGGGCCTTCGGCCTGGCGGTCGGCTTCGCCAGGCCGTACAACTTGCGATTGAGGGCCAGGATGCGCCCGCAGGTGCGCGGACTGAGGGCGATGCCCGCGCGCTTCAGCGCGGCGTGGACGCGCCACTCCCCCAGTTCGGGGTTCTCCTGCAACTCCTTGACCGTCGCGATCGCCCGCAGGGTGGCCTTGTGGGCGGGCTGCTTCGGGGCGCTGGGCTTGTCGTCGAGCCCGGCGACGCCCTCGGCGATCCAGCGCTTGAGCGTCTCGTGGACGGTGACCCGGCTCGTCTCCAGGTAGGCGGCGATCGACTGCTTGTTCCAGCCCTCGATGTGGAGGCGGATGATCGCCAGGCGGCGCTCGGCCGGGTCGACGATCCGGTGGTAGGGCGGGAAGCGCCGGGTGGTACGGGCGGGCGGTGGATCCTCCGCGAGGACGCGCTTGACCGTGTGGGGGCTCGGGCGCTGCCCGAAGCGTGCCCAACAAATCGTCGTGATCTCGTAGATGTTGAGCGGGGGATGTTCGCGCTTCAAGTCGAGGATGGCCTGGCGTAACTCCGTCGGCAGTCGGTGGTGCTTCGCGATCTTCGGCGGTGGCTCGAGGCCGCCGAGGCCCCGCTCATCGAACCGCGCGACGTGGCGATAAATGGTGCGCGCGGCGGTACTCGTCTCCGCGGCCCGCTCGGCGGGTGGCTGCCCGAAGAGCACGACCGGACGAATCAATTCATAGGTACGCTGGCCGGGACTTCGCACCAGGAGTTCGAGTTGCTGCCAGTCATCCGTCGGCTCGATGCGGTCGCGTCTCCGTAGTGGCATCTACCAGCTCCTCGACCCGGTCGACCATTCCTCCGTGCCAGCGCCCGGCGGTCAGCGCACGTGCACCACGCCCGACCAGGGGCGGCAGGATAGCGTCTGCCAGGGGCGAGCGCAAACATGTGTAAAGGAGGTCCTGGCGAGGTGTGCGGCGTGTCCCTCGCGGTCGCCAATCCCCGCCGTGCCGATCGCCGCGCCGCCGCACCCGGGCGCGGCAGCAAAAAACGTCGCGCCGCTGCGACAGGCCGGATGGCCGACGCGGCTGCTGTGCCCCGACTGGCGCGCACGTGCCGGCCACGGCGACCACCCTGCGCCGGGGCCACGCGCGGGATTTCCGTCGCCGAACCGGCGCCCCGAGCGGGGACAGGCCCTGTGCCCCAGCGCCCCCGGCGTCGCCCCGGCGGTGCGGCTGCACCGCGTGGTGGTCGTGTCTTCCCGCTGTTTCCGGCGTAGCGGCCACCCCACCCGGTCAAGGACGCGGCGCGCCCCCCGCGGCGGTTCCCACCCTTGACCGGGCGAGGCCCTGGCCGCCGTGCCGCTGGCAGAGGACGACGTGATGTACTTCGGCTACTGGCAGAACGTCCGGGATGGCCGCGACACCGCCGTGCGCGCCTACGAGATTTTCATCCAGGATCGCGACGTGAAGTGGTGCAACGCTCCACCAAGGCCGACCCGGATCGCCCGAACTACGCGTTTGACGTACTACCGGAACGGCACGGCCACGTGCGAGCCGCTGAATCACAACGGGGCCAATCAGCTCGGTGTCAACCGCTAGACTGTGGCGGAGGGCACCAGGGAATGCGCGGGCCGGGGGCATGGTGCCCTCGGCCCGGCAGTCGTTGGCCATCCCATCTTCAGGTGCGCGGTAGGCGATCACCTACCGCCGCAAGAATTGCAGGAAGAAGCCATAGGTCCCACTGGCGAAGCCGTACTTCTCCGAGGCCGGCAGCACGTCGATGGTGTTGTCGACGCCGGTCGTGAGCATCCGCCCGTCGCTGAACGCCTGGATCGTCACCGGCACCCGCACTTCGTCGGGGGTCGTCGCGTAGCCGAGGCAGTCGCGCACGTTGCTGTTCTCGCGCCAGACCTGCCCGAAGCCCCGCTTGGGCAGGTACCGCCCGGCGACGGGGGCCGGCCCACCGCCCGGCTCCTGCCCTGCGGCGAAGGTGTCCGCGAAGGCGAACCACTGCCCCGCCCGATCCGCCGGTGCCCCACGGGTGCAGAGGGCGACGATGGCGACCTCGCCGGCCGATCCGCCGGCGAGGTAGACCATCCGCCCGTGCTCGAACTCCTGGAGCACCCCGTCGAGGTGTTCTGCGCGCGCCACCGGGGCATGCAGCACCTGGCGGACGGTCTCGTTCGTGATGAAGAGGTAGCCGAAGGGGCCGGGTCCGACGTAGCCGAAGGCGTTGGGTTCGGCCAGCAGATCGGTCTCGGCCAGGATGCGCCGGCCGAACTGGCCGAGGAGCACGTCGTAGGGGGCCGCGTTCTCCGGGTGCCGCTCGAAGCGCGCCCGCTCGAAGTACTGCACCCGGTACTCGCGGCCGTCGATCGTCTCCTGCAACTCCTCGCTGAGGGGGTAGCCGAACTGCGCCAGCCCGCCGTTGGCCTGCCAGTAGGCCAGGAAGTCGGGCGCGACGGTGTGCCCGGTCTCGGGGAAGAACGCCTGGCCGGGGCGCGGCATCGCCATCGCGCCGGCGGACGGGGCCAGCCCCTCGGTCTCCCGGAGCACCCGCCGCCCGAACTGCCCGAGCAGCACGTCGTACGGCGGCGGGTTCTCGGGGTGGTACTCCATGCGCACCCGCTCGAAATACTGCACCTGGTAGGCGTTGCCGTCCTCCAGCACCTCGCTGCGGACGGGGCCGAGGGGGAAGCCATTGCGAGCGAGGCCGCCATTGGCCTCCCAGTACGCCAGGAAGCGGCCGGCGACGCACTGCCCCGTCTCGGCGAAGCAGGCGAAGGTGGCCGGATCGGGCGTGTACCGCTCGGCGCTCGGCGCGGCGGTGCCGCCGGCGACGAAGACCCGGCCGTCCGGCAGGGGCGCCGCGCCGTGGCCGGTGCGCGGGGTCGTCAGCGGCGCGTCGGCGACCCAGGCGTCCCGCAGCGGATCGTAGCGCTCGGTCGAGGCCAGCGGCGGCGGGGAGGGCGCGCCGCTGGGGAAGCTGGCGTAGCCGCCTGCGACGAGCACGGTGCCGTCCGGCAGGAGGGTGGCGCTGTGCGCGTTGCGCGGCGACGACAGGGGGGCGACGGCGACCCAGCGCTCCGCCGCCGGGTCGTAGCGCTCCGCCGTCGCCTGGGGCACGACCGCGCTGTTGGCGTCGGTCCGGCTCGTGTAGCCGCCGGTGACGAGCACCGACCCATCGGGGAGGGGCGTCGCCCGGTGTTCGCCGCCGCGCAGCGCGACCATCGGCCCCGTGGCGGCCCACCCGTTCGTCGCCGGATCGTACAGTTCGGCGGGCGCGCCGTAGGCCAGGATGTCGGGGCGCCCGCCGACGACTAGTACGCGCCCGTCGGCCAAGAGCGTCGCGGTGTGCCCGTCGCGGCCCGTGGCGAGCTGGCCGGCGGGGGACCAGCGCCCCGTGCGGGGATCGAAGCGTTCCGCCTCCCGCGTCGTCCCCCCGCCCTGGTAGCTGGTCCGGGCGCTCCCCCCGACGACCAGGACCGTGCCATCCTGGAGAAGCGTCGCGGTATGGCTGCTGCGCGGGGTCGCCAGCGGCGCGGCCGGCGTCCAGGCCCCCGTCGCCGGGTCGTAGAGCTGGGCCGCGGCGAGCACGCGGCCCCCGCCGGGGCTGATGCCCGGATTGTCGTACCCCCCGACGAGCAGTACCCGCCCGCCCGGGAGGAGGGTCGGCGTGGCATTGCCGTTCTCGGGCCTCCCACTTGACGACTGTTGGGTCCAGCGATCGGTCGCCGGGTCGTAGAGCGCCGCCACCAGGCGCGCTTGCTCCGCCGGCTGGGCCAGGCGCGTGCCGATGGCGAGGACCCGGCCGTCGGGCAGGGGCACGAGCGCGCCGCCGCCGCCGCGGTCGCCGCTGCCGAGTTCGGCCGGCGACGCGGCCGGGGCCCAGCCGCCGGCGGCGCGCTCGGCGGGCGGCCGCATCAGCGGCCCGCCGAGCGCGAGGAGACACAGGGCCAGGAGCAGGGCGAGCCGGTAGGGACGCATAACGGGACCTCCTTGCCATGATGCGCGGCGTCGAGTTGGGATACCGCTCGTGGAGCGCTCCTTCACCTGGCGCGCCAAGTTCCGGCGACTGGCCCGCGATTACGAGCGGGTGCCCCAGATCCTCGTGGGCCTCCACCACCTCGCCCCCGTCGCCCAAGTGCATAATTGACGCGAGCGAAGGGGTATGACGGTGCAGTTCGTTCGGTACTGATCGTCGGCGCTGGCCCCATTCGGGCGGGTCAAGAGGTTTGGCATAAGACCGGGCGCAGCGGTTGACCAGAATGGCTGCATGGTCAGCGTGTCGCCGGTCTCGTCCGGCGGCGTGGCGTAGCCCCAGCGCTCGCGCCACCCGCCCTCGCGCACACCTTGCCGAAGCCGTGCTGCGGCTCGTACAGCCCTGCGGACGGCCCTGGCCCGCCGCCGACCGGATCACCCTCAGGCCAGGGGTCGGACACGATCAGGCAGAGCCCGTGTTCTCCACGATGAAGATCTCCCGCCGGTCGGAGGGCCAGGGCAGCGCCCCCCGCGCGAACGACTGGTAGGTCGCCGGTGTCGTCAGTGTCGGCCCCGCGGACGCCCGATACGGACGCACCAGCCGCCCGTTGGTGGTACGAATCCCCGCGATGAACACCCGGCGGAGGGGCTCCCCAACCAGCGCATTCTCCGGGTGCAATTCCATGCGGACGCGCTCGAAGGACTAGACGATGTACTCCCTGCCATCCTCCGGGATCGCGCGCCGCTCGGGCGTCAGCGGGTAACCGTTGATCGCCAGGCCACCGTGCGCCGGCCAGGAGATGAGGAAGCCGCCGGGCACGCAGGAGCCCATCTCGGCGAAGCAGCGCCCGGTCGGCGCGGCGCGGGCGGGCGCGAGCGAGGCCGCCCGCAGTAGGAGCGCACCGGCACCAGGACCACCCGCGCATCGCCCCCCCTCTTCCGCTATCCGGTTTACTCGCCAGGTGTCGGTCTCCTAGCCATGCAACGCGCCCGTGGGCGCGCGGTTCCGCCCCCGCACGCGTCGTATGACGGGGGATGCGCCCGGTGGGCGGTGCCCCGATTCACCGTCCGATCGTCCCGCCCCCCGGCCGGTGTGCGCGTCGAAGATGACCGCGACCGACCGGTCGCGATCGGGGTAGCGGATCGATACGACGCATAGCAGTTGCTCGTCCGCGAACGACTGCCATGCCGGCAGGCGTCGCGCCAGGGCGGCGCTCGTCAGGAAGTCGATCCCGGCGATGATCCCGGGCGGCGGGAACGGCGGGGCCGGGCACGAGCGCGCCGCCCCGCCCACGCCGCCATCGCCTGACCGCTACCGCCTACCGCCAGACCCGCGACCACCGCTTCGCCACCTGGCGCACGGTCGCCAATCTGCCCGCCGTCGCCTGAGCGAACACGAGGCCTTATCCAAGCATGCCCTCGCGCTATCCCCATCGCTCGTCACCGGCTTAGGTTGACAATACCTACGGCTCGAAGGGATTCGACTATATCGACGACGCCACGGCCGCGAACGGCTACACGGACGACCCCTACTACAACATCGACCAGGGCGCGCCGAACCATTATGGGGGACATCAGAAGATCGGCAACCGGGATTGGTCCAACTCCGGCTGTCCCCGCTAGTTCGCTCGGGATGCGATGCGCTCCAGGCGTACCCCGGCGAGCCGAGAAGCTCGCCGGGGTACGCCTGGAGCGGGGCTGGCACCTCGACGGACGGTCGAGGAAGGCGGCGGCGGACGGGGTGTCACCCTCTAGCGGGACGGGAGGTCGTACCGCGTGTAGCGGCCGCCGAGCCCGCAGCATTTGAAGAACTCGGTCGTGAAAGTGTACGCGTAGCGCCCCTCGGGGGCCGAGAGCAGCGTGCCGCGCTCGAACTCCTGCGCCGTCGCGGCGTAGCCGACCTCGCCGCTCGTCAGCGCGTAGCCGAGGCACCGCTGCACGTCCGGGTTCTCGCGCCAGACCTTGCCAAATCCGCGCGCCGGGGAGAATTGCCCCGGCGTCGGTGCCGGGGCACCCCCCGGGTCTTGTCCCTCCTGCCAGGTGTCCGCGAAGTAGGGCGTCTGCGCACCCCCACCGGTGGCCGGGTCGTACGTGCCGCTCACGAGCAGGGCACCCGACGGCGGCTCGCCGCAGAGGACGTAGATCCGGCGCTGGTCGCCGCGCCAGAGCATCCGGCCGTGCTCGAACTTCTGGACCGCGCCGGGGCCGCTGATCGGCGGCGCGAGCGGCCGGGCGAGGCGCTGCTGCACCCCCTGGTCGGTGAGGTAGAGGCGGCCGAAGTCCCCGGTCAGCCGGTCCGCCTGGGCGAGGATGTCCCGCCCGAACTGGCCGAGGAGGATGTCGTAGGGCGGCGCGTTCTCCGGGTGGCGCTCGAGTCGGGCGCGCTCGAAGTACTGCACGGTGTACGTCTGCGGCCCGAAGCCCTCGAGGAGTTCCTCCGTGAGCGGGTAACCGAACTGCGCGAGCCCGCCGTTGGCCTGCCAGTAGGCGAGGAAGTAGGGGGCGACATTGTGGCCGGTCGCCGGGAAGAAGGTCCGTCCCGGCTGCGGATCGGTTGGCGGCTCGGGACCATCGCTGTGGCGTCCGCCGGGGAGGTATAACTCGCGCCGCCCGAATTGCCCGAGGAGGATGTCGTACGGCGGGGCGTTCTCCGGGTGCAACTCCAGCCGGACGCGCTCGAAATACTGCACGGTGTAGGTGTTGCCGTCCTCCAAGAGCTCCTGGCGCTCGTCGCTGAGCGGGTAGCCGTTGATCGCCAACCCGCCGTGCTGCTGCCAGTAGGCGAGGAAGCGGCCTTGCACGCAGAAGCCGGTCTCCTGGAAGCAGGCCCCCTCCTGGGCGGCGGCGGGGCGGGGGGCGAGGGCGAGCGGCCCGCCGAGGAGGAGGGCGGCGATGGCAAGGAGCGCGGCGGAACGACGGAGGGCCATGCGATCGCCTCCTTCCTACGGATTCGGGTCGGGGTAGCGCTCGTACCGGCACGCGGGCGTCGGGTTGACGTAGCAGGGCTGACTGGCGGTCGCCCCGTAGAGCGCGTAGATGAAGCGGCCGGTCGGCGTGACCGCCAGGCGCGTCTCCCCGCGCGCGAAGGGGTGGTCCTGGCCGCTGTAGCCGGTCTCGGCGGGGTCGGTGGCGTAGCCCAGGCAGTTCCCGCACCGCCGGGTTCTCGCGCCAGAGCGTGCCGAAGCCGCGCGCGGGTTCGTAGAGGCCGGGGCGCGGCCCCGCGCCGCCGCCGCCGGCCTCGCCCTCGCGCCAGGTGTCGGGGTAGACCCGCACCGTGTCGCCTGCCTGCGGCGTGCCGCCGCACAGGACGATGATCGACGGCGGGACCGCCTCGCCCCAGTAGAGCAGCGCGCCGCGCTCGAATGACTGGTAGCTGCGCGGCCGGGCAATCGGGTAGTAGGGTGAGCCTGGTGAGCCGAGCAGTGCCTGCAATCGCTCATCGGTGATGTCGAGCCGCCGCAGCCCCGACTGCCCGGCGAGCCAGTCGTTCTCGGTGAGGACGCGCCGCCCGAACTGGCCGAGCAGCACGTCGTAGGGGGCCGCGTTCTCCGGGTGGCGCTCGACGCGGGCGCGCTCGAAGTACTGCACCGCGTACTCGTTGCCATCCTCCAAGCGCTGCGCGAATTCCTCCGTCAGCGGGTACCCGAACTGTGCCAACCCGCCGTTGGCCTCCCAGTACGCCAGGACGTCGGGCGCGACGTTGTGGCCGGTCTCGGGGAAGAACGCCTGGCCGGGGCGCGGCATCGCCATCGCGCCGGCGGACGGGGCCAGCCCCTCGGTCTCCCGGAGCACCCGCCGCCCGAACTGCCCGAGCAGCACGTCGTACGGCGGCGGGTTCTCGGGGTGGTATTCCAGCCGGACCCGCTCGAAGTACTGCACCTGGTAGGCGTTGCCGTCCTCCAGCACCTCGCTGCGCTCGCCGCTCAGCGGGAAGCCGTTGCGCGCCAGCCCGCCGTTGGCCTGCCAATACTCCAGGAAGCGCCCGCCCACGCACTGGCCCGTCTCCGCGAAGCAGGCGCGCGGCGGGGCCTCATCGGCGTAGATCGCGCCGCCGCGCTCGCCGATCAGCAGCGCCCGCCCGTCGCGCAGCAGGGTCGCCGCGCGCGCGGTCGGGTCGGGCGGGGTCGGCGCACCGGCCCAGGCGTTCAGCGCGGGGGCGTAGAGCTGCGTCGTCGCGCCGAATGCCAGCACGCGCCCGTCGGCGAGGGGGGTGACGGCGTGCAAATCGGCGGGCGGCGGCGGCGCGGGCGTCCAGCGGCCGGTCAGGGGGTCGTAGACCGCCGCCGCGGGGGCCAGTTCGTACCCGCCGAGCGCGAGGGCCAGCACGCGCCCGTCGGGCAGGGTGCTCGCCCGCGAGGTATAGTCGCCGCGCTTATCCCACGGCAGATCGGCGGCGGTGGTCCAGCGGTCCGTCGCCGGGTCGTAGATCGCGGCGGTGGCGTTGCCGTAGCCGCCGAAGACGAGCACCCGGCCGTCGCGCAGCAGGGCCGCGCCGTGGCCGAAGCGGGCATGATCGAGCGGGGCGACCGCGGTCCAGCGATCTGCCCGCGGGTCGTAGCGCTCCACGCCGACGACCGGGCTGGGGGAGTAGAACGGTGATCCGGCGTCGCCGCTGACGACGAGCACGGTGCCGTCGGGCAGCAGCGTGGCGGTGTGGTCGCGGCGCGGGCTGTGCATCGGCGCGACCGCCGCCCAGGTGCCGGTCGTGGGGTCATACGCCTGCGCCGCGGCGAGGCCGCGCATGCTGCCGGGGGAGCCCCCGCCGAAGACGATGCCGCCGATGAAGAGGACCCGCCCATCGGGCAGCAGGGTCGGGGCGGCGCGGCCCCGGTTCGGGTCGAACGGCACCGCCGTGCCCCAGCGATCCGCCGCCGGGTCGTAGACGTCCGCGGTGCCGATCGGCCGCCCGTCCGGGGCGGAGTAGGCGCCGGTGATCAGCACGCGCCCGTCGGCGAGCGTCGTCGCGGTGGCGGGCGCGGCGGCGGTGCCCTCGGGCGGGGCGGGGCGCGGCGCGGTCGGTGTCCAGGCCCCTACCGCGCCGGCGGCGGGGGGCCGCGCCAGCCCGCCCAGCAGCAGGGGCAGCAGCACGATCAAGGTCGCCAGTCGCCGGATACGCATGGTCAGTGCTCCTCTCCGCTCCTCGCCGCCCCGCGCCGACCCTCCCGGGGGGCACTCCGGCGGTCATAAGCTGAACGCACGGGAGATACGGCGGTCGTGCGAGAGCGAGGGGCACGCCAGGGGTATGAAGTTGATCCGGAATTGGTGGACACCGGATGATTGAGCCGAGCCCGAGGAGGGATACTGTCAGGATAACTGATCGGGGTTGCGAGAGGCCGGGTATGCGATACTCGGCGCATGAATGAGCAAGCACCCGCCCCCAGCTACAAGCGCCACCGGTTCCCACCCGCGATCATCGCGCACGCCGTCTGGTTGTATTGCCGCTTCGCGCTGCGCTACCGCGACGTGGAGGAACTGCTCGTCGAGCGTGGCGTGATCCTGACGGACGAGACGATCCGGCAGGGTGCCGGAAATTCGGCCAGGGCTACGCCAATGCCCTGCGTCGGCGCCGCCCGCCGCCGGGCGACACAGGGCACCTCGACGAGGTGTTCGTCAGCATCAATGGTGCAACGCACTCCCTGTGGCGCGCCGTCGACCACGAGGGAAACGTGCGCGACATCCTGGTCCAGCGCCGCCGGGACAAGGGGGCAGCGAGGAAGTTCTTCCGCGTCGAGAATGCTATCGGCCCCGCGCTCTCGCCCGATGGGCAGCACCTCGCCTTCATCCGGCTGCCGGTGATGCCGGACGCGGCGCTCGTGGCCCCCCGCGTCGCCTGGGACCCGGACGACGGCGACGTCATCGCCTATATGGGGGGTCGGCCTCATGGCCCGGGAACTAACCACCGGACAGGAACGCCGCCTGGCCAAGCGGGGAACCTCTAGCAATGGTACTGTCACGTTAAGTTTTGACTGAATGAAACCTCCCCACACCGAGCCGGTGCTGGCCCTCGCTCGCGCTGGTACAAGCCGGATCCGGGCTCCTGTGCGCCGATCGTTCCCCGCTTGCGGACCGCCGTCGGCGCCCTAAAGGCTTATCCTGACCGTGCCGAGGAAGGGGTTCTCTTTCATCGCTCTCTCCGTTTCAGCGGTCGAGACGGTAGGAAAGGATGAGGCCGCCGAGTGCCCCGACCGTGCCGCCGGCCAGGAGGATGAGCGGGAACATCGCCCAGGAAACGCCCACTTTTTCCAATACCACATTGCCGTAAACGCCGACAAAAAGCGGGAAACAGAGGAGGATCACGAGCGCCTGCTCCCAGAGGGAGGGCCAGGGCGCATCGCCCCACTGGAGCCCGACGGGGATGCTGATCAGTGCCCAGAGGAAACCGAGGCCAGCCCCCGCACCGACGAGCGACCCATCAATCTGCGGCAACGGCGAAAGCGGTCGTGGCATCGGACCCATCCCCGGCTACCCCACCCACCGTGATTGGTGCGTATCCTACCTGACCATCGTCCGACGTATTCTCCTTGCGCATCGACGCAAGCAAGCCGCTCCCGTCGCATACCTGTCCGGGCGAACCGGTCGGCGCAGCAAGGGAAGCGGCTGATGGGGGAAAGTGTAGCACGCGCGTTCTGCTTCAGGCGACTGTGGCCTGATTGTCCCGTATCCCGCCATGCCAGCCGCTAGGGAGACAACAACCGACGGGTCGAGCGGGACCGGTTCACGGACTGCTGCTAATTGTCCCACCATGTCTCCGGCGAAGGGCTTGGTAGTCGTGTGATAGGATGCAAGCCGGTGACTTGACCGTCCGTAACGCGAACGATATGGATACCGCTCATCACTCTAGCGCCGAGGGGACAGGGGGACCCTTTGTGCCGAAGGATGGTTGTGCCCCGCGCTGTCCAACACGCCACCACGCGATCCTCTTCCGCGATCAGATAGTCAAGCGTGTACCGGATGTCTGGTACAACCGGGCGATAACCCGACACTGTTTTCCTGGTGGCACCGTCAGCGCGTCCGGCCAGCGCTCGATCGTCGTCAGCCCCATGGTGTCAGTCACGACGTCCATCCCCTGTCCCGCTTCACTCAAGAGGAAAGGTACTCGACAGCCCGCCTAACTGTCGCTGTAGTGATACGGATCGTCAGGTTGGCAGGAGCTCGGCGAGCAGGCCTGGGCTCATGTGAATGCTAGCACTGAAATCGCGGCGGGTGTTGACGATAACCCTGCCACGCTCGAAATCGATAGGTGTCAACCAACTGATGACGGGGTGTGGCCGGGCATAGTCGCAGCGCGACGGTGTCGCTACCGGCCCGGGATCAGCGCTGGGGTGGCCGGGTAGAAGGCCGGGTCGATAGCGCCGTTGGACGGGTGGGCGAAGTGCGGATCGACGGGTGGTTGCGTTGGCAGGTGGAATGCACTGGGCGAGGGCGGTGGCGGCTGAGCGTTCGCACGTAACGCCGCGAGTCCCCCGCTGGCGATCGCAGCCGCGATCGCCAGCGTGCAGCGATACAGCGCGATTTTTTTCCGTCTTTGCATCACCATTCCTCCCGCTTCTTGCGTTGCTCCGCCCTGTTCGCGTGTGCGATCACGGTCTCCTCGGCTTTGGCTGTCCGCATGATACAGCGCGTATTGCGTCGTTCCTGAAATGCGGTAGACTTCTGGCCTGGGGTAGGAGGGGAGAGGAGGCCGCCATGCCGAAGCTGATCAAGGCCCGCGAGCCGCAGGATGCGCGCGAGGAACGGCGCATTCGCCGCCTC
>JAABUM010005888.1_pt1 | contig 12481 bp, 13 predicted proteins | sample 5559161 | NCBI WGS metagenome assembly JAABUM01 (sample SAMN10711868, study PRJNA513369) | rock metagenome | isolation source: Antarctica rocks | place: Antarctica: Victoria Land, Siegfried Peak nord | reverse complement strand
ATCTGGCGGATGGCTTTCTGTTGTGGGTTCTGGAGATTTAGACACTCACCATTTTCCCAGATCAGCGGCCATCCGCCCCTATTCGCCACACCATTCATCGACTATCTACGCAGTGGATCCAGGTTGATACTGCGCCCTGACGACGAGCCGAAACTGACTGCCCTGCCGCGGGCCACGACCGTGCAGGCTGGGGTTGCGCAGCGGGCCAGGGTCGTGTTGCGGGCCGTGGCAGGGCCTGATTTCTCCTTCCGCGGAATGGAAGGGGTCACCGGTTCGCAGATGTCCGGCGCCGGTCACCTACTGTCGTTCACCGGCACCGATTCGCTTCCGGCCCTGGACTGGATCGAGGACAACTACCCGGGCGCCGACAGCGGACCGCTCGGCGGATCCGTTGCTGCCACAGAACACTCGGTGATGCGCGCCGGCGGTGACCTGGACGAGAAGCAGACCTTTGCCCGACTGCTGAACCTCTACCCCACCGGCATCGTCTCAGTCGTTTACGACACCTGGGACCTAAGCTAAGTGGTCAGGTTCGTAAGTTCGTGGGTGGTCACGCGGATGCTGGGTGGTCGGTGTGCTGGTCCAGGCGTTGCAGGAAGTCGCGGAGGTCGGTGGTGGTGGTGAACTTCCATTTGAATTCTGTGGCGGTCTGGTTGTAGCGGGTTTCGAAGTCGGCCAGAGGTCGGATGATCTCGTCGGTGTCGGTGAAGTCGTTGGGCGAGAGTGATGCGGTCGTCCAGCATGCCCCTGTCGACAGGTGCCCGGGCTCTGGCCGTCGCGCAGACCAGCCTAATGACACCCGAATGGTCGAGGAAAGCTTCGCCCAACTGGTCCTCAGCCTGAAGGCTCAGATCGACGGGGCCGGCACCATCGTCTCGGCGGCCACCGATGAACTGCTGAACCACCCGACCCGCGGCGTGGGTGCGAGCCTCCAGCTGTGGCGCGCCAGCGTCGAAACGCTGATGGAAGCCACCTTCAACCCGGACAGGGCAACCAGCGCGTTCGGCCGGCTGGACCAGATACTGGCTGACGCCGGGCAGAGCCACTCGCGGCCACCCGCGGTCTGCTCAACCCGGATGCAGCGGACTCCCCCATGGCTCGGGTGATGACAGCGATGCAGCAGCAGATCTCGACCGTCCTGCAGGCCCTGGCACTGCTCAGCGACAAAGTCGCGGCCGAGAGCGCCTCCAAGACAGCCGTGACGGCCGCGATGGAAGGATCGGCTGTGAAGGGGGACCAGTACGAACAGACGGTTGTCAAAGTGGTCACGAGCATCGCCGCCGCCCCGGGCGACATCGCAGAAGGCACCGGTCGGACCACCGGCAGCACCGGCGGTCTGGTCGGCGACATCATCGTCGCGGTCGACCCGGCCACTATCCGCAGCGCCCGCGGCCGTTACTTGCTCGAATGCAAGGACCGCAAGCTGTCTGGCCGCGCCATCCTGGACGAACTGCACGAGGCGACCCGCCCGCCAATTCATCCTCGAACGCGACGACGGCCGATGCGTCCTGTGCCACTCCTTCGGTTGCGAGATCGACCAGATTGAGGCGACCGCTCTGATCCAGGCCACCTTCGGCTGCTGTGTCATGCCTGTCTCGCCGGGGCGACATCCCACCGCCGGCTGGATGACCCGAGAACTGAGGCGGAGATCGAGGCGCTGTTCGATCGGCTGACCCAACGCATCGATGCGGCACTGCCGGTTCGAACCTGCGACGAGGCCGACGAAGCGCTCAGCCGGAGGCCGCAGCACGTGCAGTCCTGACCCCGATCTCGAAGATCATCCGATGTGATCGGAGGTCGAGTCGAGGCCCGCACCATCCACTGAAACGACAGAGACGCCACCCCGCCCGCACCGAGGGCTAGAGCACTATACGTCGGGTCGTATTGCCACCCGTATGGCGGCACATATGACCTGAGTCCGGGTGACTGGCTGACCCATCTCGGTGGAGGCTCGTTGCTGCACAACGTCAACGGCGACTATCTCGTCGGGCAGGAAGCGCGGCGTAACCAGAGCGAACGGTGCAGCCTTGGCTCTCCCCCGTGGCACTCGGACCAAGGCTTCCGCAGATCGGGTCAGATTCTCGATGACCGCGGCCGGGCGGTCTTGACATGTCCAACTGATGAGCTGCGCGTAGGAGGGCCGATCGGTTCCAGCGTTGAGGAACGCCGCCAGATCCTCATAGAGATCTTGTGGGAGCCTCGCGGCCGCGACTACGACCGACGACCCGGCCTGGATCTCGCCACCGACTGTCTTCGTCTGCTCAGAGGGTGGAGCTTTGGTCTTGGGCGCGCGCGTGGCCTTTGCGATCGTTGGCGGTGTCGGGACGCCACGCTGATCTTCCTCGACCGGCTGGACCTTGAGAACGGGCCTGGATACGGCTGGCTCTGCTTGGACGGAGGGGGCTGCCGGGGGCGGAACCAGCTTGAGCGGGACCGGAGGAAGAAGCTCGTCCAGCTCATCATCAAGCCGTGTGGGGTCGAAGGCGCCTTTCTTGGTCGTCATCCGGCCCTCTTCTCCTGCTCGGCAATGCGGGTCAACACTTCGCGAGTCAACTGCTGATAGTCCCCCGCTAGCCCACTCCCGTCTCGCGACCAAGTCTCGGCCGGCTGAGAGCCCGCGTGTCCTAGCGTGCTGCGCAGTTTGGCGAACCGTGCCTTTTGGCTCGCTCCAGCGACGGCCACCAGTTCTCCAGGCGTGAGATGGCGGGCTCGCATGTCGACTGCCGCCGCCTTGTCGGTACGGATCACCGTGGCGAAGGCCGACGAGCCGGAGCCTTCCAGTTTGGCTGCGATCGACTTCATTGCCGCCTGATTGCGACTCGTCGCCCGATGATTTACGTTCGCCAGCACCACGCCCAACAATTCGATCTGGGCGCCCTCACTTCGCGCGCGGAGATACCGGCCGGCGATCAGGTCAACGCCTTCCAGCGATGCGTCATCATCAGCGGTCGGTACCAGGAGGTGCCGGGAGACGCGGAGCAGCACATCCAGCAGGCCGACGTCACCCGGGCCGGAGTCAATGATCGTGAGGTCGTACTGCTCCTCCTGGACGAGCTTCCCCAGCGTGGTCGCCAGATTCTGGGCCATGTCAAGGCCCGCTGCGGAGGTGACGGCAGCTGCCTGCGGCAGCGTGCCGAGGAGTACGCCGCCGGGCACCACATCCAGGCCGGGCCGAACGTCGCGAATGGGATCGAGCGCTTCGCCGTATTGAACAGCCATGGCCAACATCCGGCCCCGGTCCCCCGGATTCACGCCCAGGTCGTTGCGGGACACGTTGCCCTGCGGATCGGCGTCGACCAGCAGGACTCTGCGGCGGCCGGCAACCATCGATGAGAGTGCCGCGGCGATCGAACTCTTGAGCACTCCCCCTTTCTGGTTCGCGACCAGTACTGACCGTGGCACAGCGGGGTACGCACCGGGCACTTTCGGCTCATATGGCGGGGTATATAGCTTGTTGCGTTTGTCTGGCACTTGGCCACGATAAGGCCCGCCATATGGCACGAGGCGCAGACACGCCGCAGGTCTCGTGACCCGCTCGGAGACAGGTCCGGATCCCCCTCCTCCCCCGCCGGGGCTGTTTTTTTTGCAACTGCTCGCCGCCGACAACATCTGCGCACCATTCCGTCTGCCATACGGAGCAACATATGGAGGACCACAGCGAGGTGCTCGGCGGCAACCATCTCGAAGTCACATATGGCACCCTCGGGTGCGGACCACTGTGGCGGGGTATACCGCGGGCCATATAGCCGCCTGCAGAGACCCGTGTGGTAACGCGTAGTGCCCGGCATATGGTGTGTCATGGTTGTCGACCACCATATTGATCGGTATATGGCGGCGCCAACCGACGAGCAATATGAGGTGCAGTCTGCGGATATTCTCAGCACAATGCCAGCCATAGGGGATACATATAGACAGCGCAATATAGCTGCAAGACCGTGCGGCAGATATGCGAGACCATATCGCCCCAACGGCTCGGGCGCCATACCGGCACCCCCTACCGGGTGCCATATGGCGCCCTTCAGCTGGACAATATGTATTGCCAGCCCGACGGGGGGAGGGCACACATACTGTGCCTGCTTTAGGGGCAAGCACTGGGCGGCGCAATATGGCGCACCCCGGCGTCGGCAAATATGGGTGGGATTAAGCCCCGGCCCAGCACGGTGCGCCGTGTGGCCGCAATCGCTGAGGCGTCAGTTTCGCCTCATATGGCCCGCCGTATGGAGGTTGAACCCCCGGAAACGACTGGACCCACTACATCTGGGTGCCCCGACGACGGGCGTTTAGGGCCCCGCACTACGCACGGCGGGGGAGGGTGGACGGAACGCCCACGGGCGAGCCCGGGGTTTGGTGGGGGAAATATCTCGACTCGCGAGGTAAGCGGTGTCGGACGGCGATGCGGCGAGTCCCGCAGCCGCAGCTAGGGGTTCTCTCGTGAGCAAATCATTGCTGACCAGCCCCTGCGGCTATCGGGTCGGCCATCGCCCGGTTCAGCTCTGGCTCGCACCTGCTGGCTACTGAGGCATGCACGATCTGGCCCAGCGCGATGGGGCATCGACACGGCTAGGGCCGGTCCTCCGTCCGGAGTGGCATCGGTCGAGCGCATTGTGAGCTCGCACCTGGTCGCGGGTCGATGCTGATGTACTTGATCGACTGTGACGTGCGGATATGTATGTATGGCGACTGGCCACGCAGGGGGTCCCGGGTGGCTACCCAAGGGGAGCTGCTGCTAATCGAGACCGACCACGGCCTGCCCGCTTCGGGCGCAATCTGAGGTCCACACGACACTCGCACCCGCGTTGTGTCACGTGACGTATCGCGCGCAGGGTGTGCTGCCAGTCGTGCTCGGATGCTGTCCGTTCCCATCCAATCTGAGGCAGTCTCCCGCTTGCTGGTGGCCTGCTTCAGATTGGATGGGACAGGACTGGGTAGGTGGTCGACCCACCTATCTGAGGCAACTTCACGCGGATGCAAGATCGTTGGTTGGCACGCAGGGGGCCGCCGAACGAAGCGACGTGGTGGGCAATAGGGACCATTCGGGCGATGATGGCGCCCGTTGGTGAGGAGCAGGAGGGTCGAACCAGCCCGATGGCTGTCCACCGGGTGGGTGACCACGGCACATCAGGTGATCCGGGTGTGGTCGGTGCAGAGGACCTCATGCCTCATGCAAGTGGGACTCCCCGGCTCAATGCCTCAGATAGATGGGACGTGCCTCACCTGCTGTCCATTCCCATCCAATCTGAGGCAGTCTCCCGCTTAACTGGGTGGCGTGCTTCAGATAGGTGGGACGGACCTGGGTGAGTGGTCGTCCCATCTATCTGAGGCAACTTCACGCGGACGCGGGGTTGTTGGCAAACCGCCGAACGAAGCGATCGGGAGCGGCGATCCGGATCACTTGGGCGATGAAAAGCCCCTCTGACCAGGAGCAAGCCAGGCAGAACCAGCACAGTGGCTGCCGACCAAGCGGGTGTCACGGCTCATCAGGCCGGCCGGGTGGGCGCGGGACAGCGGACCTCATGCCTCAGGTAGCTGGGACTCTCGGCCTAATGCCTCAGATAGATGGGACGTGCCTCACCTGCGATGGGAACGGACACCCACGCAAGGCCTGGCCGCCCGCCAACCCAACGAAAAGCCCATTCAGCGACTGAGGGCCCCAAATCCTTGACTAGTATAATGTTCCATTATCGTGACCAACCCCCGCTAGCATGTAACTGGCTGGGCGCTCCGGCCGTTTTCCGTTCAAGATCTTTTAGCGGGTCGTTGCGCCGTCGGTGCACGGTGCTGAGCTGCATCGACGTGTTGAACAAGGCGCGAGGAGGTGGGGCGGGTGGGGGAGTCCCCGGCGGCTGCGCTGACCGATCTGGCCGTTGCCGCCCACGCCGACCTCGTCGCGTTGCCGGCGCCTGCCGGCGGGACCGGTGCTGGCCACGGTTCGCCCGTCGAGGCTCTGGACTTGCCCGTGGAGGCTCTGGACTTGCCGGTGGAGGCTCTGGAGCGGGTGTGGGTGGCGGTGGCGGCGTCGACGTCGGTGAACACGAAGGCGGCGTACCGGTCGGACTGGGCCCGGTTCACCGGGTGGGCGAGCGGGGAGGGGTATGCGGTGTTGCCGGCGGATCCGATGGTGGTCGCGGCGTACCTGACCGGCGCTGCCGCGGAGCAGACGGTGGTGGGGCAGTGGCGGTACAGCCCGGCCACGTTGACCCGGTGGACCTCCTCGATCAACCAGTTCCACACCGCCGCGGGCCTGGCCGCGCCGGGCCGCTCCGAGGTGGTCCGCCGGGCGCTGTCCGGGATCCGCCGACTCCGCGCGACGCCACCGAACAGGCGGGCCCCGCTGCTGCTGGAAGACATCAAAAGGCTGCTCGCCGCGATGGCGCCGTTCTCGACCTGGCCCGGTGGGGTGATCGCCCGGCGGGACGCGGCGCTGCTGCTGGTCGGGTTCGCCACCGCCGCCCGCCGCTCGGAACTGGTCGGCCTGACCGCGGGGGATGTGGCTGTGCATCGGGTGGACGGTTTGCACCTGCGGCTGCGGACGTCCAAGACCGATCAGGAGGCCCGCGGGACGGTGAAGGCCGTCCCGTACGGTCGGGACCCGGCGACGTGCCCGCCCTGCGCGTACACCCGGTGGCGGCTGCTCCTGGACGCCGCCGACCGGGTGGATCCGGCAGGGCAGCGGCGGGCGGTGATGACCGAACTCCGCCGACAGGCCCTGGATGGGGGAGTGGACGGGCACGTCTGCCGGGTCGACCTACCCGATCCGGCCGATCCGGGTCGGGCGTTGTTCCCGCTGGTCCACAAGACCGGCCGGATCGGCGCGGTGGGGATGTCGGGGCAGGCGGTGAACGTGGTGCTGGCCCGCCGCGCCACCGACGCCGGATACACAGCGCAGCAAATCGCGAAGCTGGGTGGACACTCACTCCGGTCCGGGTTCGTCACCGAAGCGTTCCGGCAGGGCGCGGATGCGCACGCGATCATGCGGCAGACCGGGCACCGCAACCCCGCCATCCTGGAGACCTACGCCCGGGAACACGCACCCCTGGTCGGCAACGCCGTCACCAAGCTCGGCCTGTAGACCATGAGCAACCCACCCGACCAGTTGGCCGACTCCGGCTCCCCCGCCGCAGGCGCGCCCGCTGGGGGCGCGGAGTGGGTGTTGTTCACGGATTGGTGCGCGGTCGCCGGCCACTCCTCGTTGCCCGCGACTGCGGAGACGGTGCTGATGTTTTTCGGCGACTGCCCGGCGGCGGCGGGGACGTTCGCCCGCCGGCTGACGGCGATCGACGCCGCCCACCGGGCCGCCGGCGTGACCCCGCCGGAGCGGACCGGGCAGGTGAGGGATGTGTTGCGTGGCCGGCCGGCCCGGCCGGTACGGCAGGAGTTGAATTCGGCAGGGGTAGATGCGGCGTTGCGGCGGCTGCCGTCCCACGGCTGGATCAACGGCTGGTTCGGCCGCCGCGACCGGGCCCTGCTGGTCCTGGCCCAGGCGGGGGTGCCGTACCGGCGGATCGCCGCCCTCACCGCCGGCGACGTCACGCTGATCGACACAGTCGCCACCATCGCCGCGACCAAGCCGGTCATCACCCTCCGCCCCGACGTCGATCCGGTGGTGTGCGGGCCGTGCGCGTTGGTCCGGTGGCTCCGCGCCCTGCACCTCGCGCTCACCTCACCCGCCACCCGCACCCTCGCCGTGGCGATCGACCGCAGCCCAGCGGTGGACGGGGCGTCGCCGCACCTGTGCCGAAGCCGCCGTCCCCTCACCACCGGCATCGCCGAGGTGCCGTTGCTCCCGCCGATCGACCCCCGCGGGCACCTAGCGATCGACCCCCAGCCGCTGACCCCGCACTCGGTGTCCCACCTGGCCCGCGGCAACACCACCGGCCCCGGCGCGGTCCACCGCGTCGACCCGCAAACCCCCGACAAACCGCAGCCACCACCGCCGCCCGCGACGCCGGTCGCGCCACCGCCAACGCCTTACACGGTTGGCGACTGGGAACAGGCCGTCGAACGCCGCCGCGCCGACCAGGCACACCTCCGCGGAATCGACCGCACCCTGGACGAGACGGACCGCAAAGCCGCCGAACTCAACCGCAGAATCCTGACACTGCTCGCCGACCAGTGAAGAGCAGCTCGTCATCTTGATGAACTGGAGGTCTTGCCCAGGCGGCCGCATGGCACCTATACAACAGCCGCCGCTGAGCGCCGACACCAATCGGTACTTGTCCAAATGTCACCCCAACATCGACGTCTACGTCGACATGCCGTTATTGACCGAGTTCTTCGTCGTTGATGCCGACCGACCCAAGACCAAGGCTTTGGAGCACGGGTTCGCCCCGGCCGAGCGGACCCGACAGTCGGTGAACCGGACATGATCATCGAGCAGCTGCGACAGGCCAGCTTGCTCGGCCAACGCCATGACCGGGACCAGCCCCGCGCAGGACACCAAATTCTCTTCGTCGAACACCGCTCGGTCCACGGCCCAGCTATGCGACGATCCCACTGAAAGCATCCTTCCAATACGCGAAGATCTGGTCCTAGACAAACCGATCACCGCAGATCAAAGGACATTTTTTTCATGTCCCACACCGGCCAACACCCCCGCGGATCGACGGATTGAGGAAGGCTTAGGCACGCGACGCATGTCTTGCGAGAACGCGGCTCTTCAGCCGGTCGGCGCGTGAGTGCTCGACGGGTCGAACAGCGGTGTGAGGGTCTGGAGGAAGCTGGCGACGTTGACGTGGACGCCTGATGCGATGAGGGCGGCGAGGCCCACAAGGGCTGTCAGCGCAACTTGCGCACGGACAGGAGCGGTTCGGTCGTCCGCTGAGGTGGAATGCGAGGCCGCTTGGAGGAGGTCGGCGAGATGCCTCTGCAGGCGTTCGTGGCTGGCGCAAACCACTGTGGCCAGTTCGGGCACAACTGCGGCGTCACCCCAGATCTGTGCGACCAGCCGGGCGTGCGCTGCGCCGGTACCCGGGGCGATGTATGCCGCGAGGCGAACGATGAGTTCTACCGGGGTTTCATCGGTGAGCCGGCCGTCGATGGTGCCGTCCTTTCCGGCTACCACGGCCAACACCAGATCATTCTTGCCGGAGAAGTAGCGATATACCGCCCCGGTGGACAGCTTGGAAGCGGTTACCACATCGGCCATGGTGGTGCGGGAAAAGCCCTTTTCGGCGAACAGTTGACTTGCCGCGTCGACGATCTGTTGACGCCTCGACGCGAGGTGGGCGTCGCTCACTCTGGGCATGATGGCGCTCCGGGGGCACTCGTGGCAGGCGGACGGGTTCAGGCGATCAGCCGGGACTCGACCCGCAACGCTACGCGGATGCGGCGCAAGTCGATCGGTTACAATAGAACGAATGCTCGTTTTAACATAGCGCTGGCGCGATTCAGATGTAGAGGTAGGACATGCAAGAAATGAGCAAACTAGAAACCTTTGTGCTGGTGCCTGGGGCATGGATGGGTGGGTGGTCGTGGTATCCGGTGGCGCGGCTGCTCCGCGAGCGAGGTTATGCAGTGGTGACCTTGACGCTGCCGGGATTGTCCTACGGCAGTTCCCCGGTCGGGCTTCGGATGGCCGATGCGATCGAATTCATCGTGAAAGAAGTTGAGGGCCGAGATCTCCGCGATGTCGTTCTGGTGAGTCACAGCTGGGGCGGCTACCCGGCCACTGGTGCGGCGCACAGGCTGGTCAACCGGATCTCGAAGGTCATCTACTACAACGCGGTAGTCCCGGCGCGGGGCAAGTCGATGAGCGACGAGAACGAGCAGTACGCACAGATCACTCAAGAGCTGATCGCCGCTTCACCCGAAGGGACCGTCACGCTCCCGTTGGAGGCGGTTCGGCTGGGCCTCATGCAAAACGAATCACCCGAACTGCAGGAGCTGGTCTTCCACCTGGCCGTCCCTCAGCCGGGCGGCTACATGACCGACGCCCTGGATGTCCCCGACGTGACCAAGATCGGATTGCCCGTCGCGTACGTGTTGGGTGAGGACGACATATCTCTCGCAAGACCCGGCGCCGAGTTCGCCGCCCGTATCGGAGTAGACCCGGTTCTGGTTCCAGGCAGCCACATGGCGATGCTGTCCCAGCCCACCAGCGTGGCCGCCGCGTTCGCTCAACTCCTGGAATGAACGCCCACTCGGACCGCGACGTCCCGCGGTCTTGTTCCTCGTGGCGGTGGTGATCTAAAAGCCGACGCGCACAGTCATCAGCCGGAGCCGGGAGCACCAGGGGCGCTGCCACCCCCGCCGACAGCTCTACATCGCGGACGCCACGATGCCGGGATGTGATGGTTGGCGCGGCGCGGGATCCCACACACAACGCTGCGTGAGGCCCACGATCGGAGCCGTGGATTAGAAAGACGCAGCATCGTGAGGGTCGCGCCCACAGGATTGAGCACGAAACGGCGGCGCGGGAGCGGTGGCCTATCCTGGTCGCGGGCACCCGCCCGGTCCACCTCGGTGCGGTCCTGCGGGTGCGGCCGATCCCGAGCTAGTAGGAGCAGACCCATGAAGATCCAGAACTCGGTAGCCTTTGTCACCGGTGGGTCCATCGGCCTGGGGGCGGCGATGGTCAACGAGCTGCTGGAGCGTGGGGCGCGCAAGGTGTACAGCGCCTCACGTCACCCCGGACCGGCGGTCGACGCCCGGGTCGAGGTCGTCCGGCTGGACGTCCGCGACCCCGCGGCGGTCGCCACCGCCGCCCACGCGGCCTCGGACGTGAGCATCTTATGCAACATCGCCGGCGCCTACCTGGGCACCCCGCTGCTCACGGCCGACCTCGACCTTGTCCGCGACGAGCTCGAGACCAACGTGGTCGGTTTGATCTCCATGGCGCGGGCGTTCGCGCCGGTGCTGGCGGCCAACGGTGGTGGTGCCATGCTCAACGTCCACTCGCTGCTCTCGTGGCTGAGCGCGGCGGATGCCTACAGCGCATCCAGGGCAGCCACCTGGTCGGTGACCAACGGCCTGCGCGCGCTGCTGGGGCCTTCGGGCACGCTGGTGACAGGTTTGCACGTGGGGTTCATGGACACCCCGCTGACCGCCGCCTACGACGTACCGAAGAGCGACCCGAGGGACGTGGCCCGCTCCGCCCTGGACGGCGTGGAAGCCGGTGCGGACGAGGTGCTGGCGGACGAGGACAGCCGTTCCGCGAAGCAGTTGCTCTCCGGCGACCCGGCACGCCTAGTAGTCGGTTGACCGTCTGAGCACCTCTTATCGTGATGGCGTGCGCCCCCGCGCTGGAGGCGCACGAATCATGACCTCGTCGACGATTGCCGGCCGGAGATCGAGATAGTTGAAGATCCGCTCGAACAGGGCCAGCGAGGTTTGTACCTCGACGCTGACCCGCAGCAGCTGCACGGTTGGGAACAGCAGCCGGATCTGCAGGGTGGTGAAGGCCACGATCGTTCCCGCGGTCAAGGTCTGCGACGCGCCGGCCAGGAAGACCCCGCCGAGTGAGAAACCGGCGACCAAATACAATCCATTGTGGCCTCCGGATGCGAAGCGGGAGGAAGGCTTGTTCGCGGGGGTCACCCTGGCCCTCGCTGACCGCAATCCGGTACTGGCTGGCGAACCGGAGACCGCCCCGACGTTGTCGACAGCGCTGGCCGCCGGTAGGCCGGTCGACGTTGCCATCGTGGAACGCCGCGGACCTGCGCGGCACCAGCAGTCCGTCCACTCGCGGTGCGGCGACGCGGTGCATCGTGGAGATCCATTGGTCATTGGTCCAGCGCGCCATGGCGTCCCCCAGGTTCACCAGGAGCGCCCCTTGGGCGGGCTGTACTGGATGCCAGGCTCCATTCCCGTCGAGGATCTCCAAGCCGGGAACCGGGCCGGCCCACAACACGGTGACCATCCCGTAGTCATGTGAATTTGCACGGTAGGTGGCACGGTTTTGGCGAGCTATCTGGCCGGTTTTGGCGATTTATTTGGCTGTTACCGCGTGTCTACGACTCACCCTGATCGTCGGCACGTGAAGAGGCGGCCAAATAGCGTGCAAGAAAGGTGCCAAATAAATGGTTCTGGCTCAAGTTTCGGAGCGCCGGGGTAAACCGGTATGGAGGAGGAGATGGAAGAGCTCTACGTCGAAGGGCTAGCGACCCGCGGCGGCCCCGAGTCATGCGTCGTCGCTCGTGAGGGTGGCGGTGAAGCGTTGACAGGGGTACGTGCAGGCCGGGCTATTGAGCCACGAAATGAGCATTTCGGGGTGCCCACGCTGTCGGAATGGCGGAAGGCAACATCGGCGGTGGCGCTATCGCGAGGCACCGCCGGACCCCGCGTGGTCAAAGAACCAGGGCATGTACGGAACCTTCATGCGCGAGAACCGGGAGAGCCCGTGTCCGCCCGTCCGGCGGATCACCGGGCGGGCCGCCCAGGCAACGCCGAGGCGGTAATGCTGGGATGAACGGTCATGGGCAGTCGGACGGTCCCGTAGTACCTGCGAACCTGCCGAACAAGGCTGCGGCTGCGGAGGTGGGGG
>JAABUM010005886.1_pt1 | contig 12484 bp, 11 predicted proteins | sample 5559161 | NCBI WGS metagenome assembly JAABUM01 (sample SAMN10711868, study PRJNA513369) | rock metagenome | isolation source: Antarctica rocks | place: Antarctica: Victoria Land, Siegfried Peak nord | reverse complement strand
GCCATGTCACTCCGCTGACGCCCCTCCAAGAGCAGATCCTCTCCTTATTACGCTTGCCGGCGGACCTCTACGCGCGGTTGGGCACCACCGCTCCTCAACCGCTCCTCAATTTGCGCGAATGATAAGGAGGAAGCATGGCGAACACGACGGGCGCCGCACTGGTGGCGCTCTCACAGGCCCAGGCTGAGACGGTGGCCGCGATGGCCGCGCGGATCATCCCCACGGACGACCTGGGGCCGGGCGCCGACGAGGCGGCAGTGGTGGTGTACATTGATCGGTCGCTGGCCGGCGCCCTGGCCGACCTGCTACCGCGCTACCTGGCGGGCATTGAGGGGGTCAACACCAGTGCCCTGACCCTGCACGGCGCCCCGTTTGCCGCCCTCGCGGCAGGCCAGCAGGACGCTCTGTTGCAGGCCATGGAGGAGGGCGCCGCCCCAGGATGTGGCAGTGGCGAGGCCGCCGCATTCCTGGAGCTGATCATCCGCCATACGCGGGAGGGCATGTTCTGCGATCCCGCGTATGGGGGCAATCGCGATCTGGTCGGCTGGCGCCTGTTAGGCTTCCCCGGTGTGCAACTGACCTATACCCAGGAGGAACAGATGGGCGCGCCGATCCATCGCGACCGCATCGGCACGATGGCCGACGTGAACTTCGGCCTACCCATGGCCAGGGGCGACCGGTGATGGGCACGCACGCCGATGTCTGCATCATCGGGCTAGGCGCGGCGGGGGGCATTGCCGCGCAGGTGCTGACCGCCGCCGGCATGACGGTGGTAGCCCTAGAGGCCGGGCCACACCGCACGCGGCGCGACTTCCCCCTCGACGAACTATCCACCCACTTTTTCCGCAACAGCCTGGGACCCAAGTTCAACGCCGAGAAGCCCTCGTGGCGGCCCGACCACCGCTCGGCGGCCAGCCCACACGCCTACGCCTCGGGCTGGGGCATGATGAATGCCGTCGGCGGCGGCTCGGTGCATTACCAGGCGCAGTCACGGCGCTTCTTCCCCGACGACTTCAGGGTACGCACAAACACGCTGGCCCGCTATGGCGAAGAAGCCCTGCCGCCGGGTACCTCCGTGGCCGACTGGCCGATTGACTACGACGACCTGGAACCCTACTACGACCGCGTGGAGCGCGCCCTGGGCGTCTCAGGGCTGGCTGGCGTCAACCCCTTCGACGGGCCCCGCAGCGCGCCCTATCCCCTGCCGCCGCTACGCCCGTTCCTGCAGGGCGAGATGTTCGGCGAGGCGGCCACCCGCCTGGGCCTGCACCCCTATGCCGGCCCGGCGGCCATCCTGACCGAAGATTACGACGGCCGCCCGGCCTGTACCTACTGCGGGTGGTGCGGCGGGATGGGCTGCTACCTCGACGCCAAATCCAGTACCCTGGTGGCGTCGGTGCCCAAGGCGCTGGCCACGGGCAACCTGGAGATCAAGGCGCTCTGCCGGGCCGTGGCGCTCAACCACGACAGCCAGGGCCGCGTAGTCTCCGTGGACTACGTGGGACCCGACGGCGTGCGCCAGCGCCAGGAGGCGTGCTATTTTATCCTGTCCTCGTATACGCTGGAGAACGTGCGGCTGCTGCTGATGTCCAGGTCCGAGCGGTTCCCCCATGGTCTGGCCAACAACCACGGGCAGGTAGGCCGCCATTTTATGACCCACCAGTACCCCGAGGTGAGCGGCGTCTTTGAGGGCGTGCGGTTCAATCGCTTCACCGGGCCGGCGGGCCAGCACGTGGTCGTGGACGACTTCAACGCGGACAACTTCGACCATACGGGGCTGGGCTTTCTGCGCGGCGGCACCATCCTGATCTACAACGAGCTGTACCCTATCGTCGCCTCCAACACAGTGCCACCCAGCGTGCCCGCCTGGGGCCGCCGCTACAAAGAGTTCCTGGTCAAGAACTGGAACAGCACCGCCTTTCTGGGCAGCCAGGCCGACGGCTTGCCCTCGGTGGACAACTATCTGGATCTCGATCCCGTCGCGCGTGAACGCGGCCCGCTGGGCCTGCCGGTGGTGCGCATCACCTACAAGGTCAGCGACCACGAGCTGCGCCTGATCGCCTTCCTGCAGGACCGCATGGCCGACATCCTGCGGGCCATGGGGGCGACGGAGATTTGGAAGGGCGCCCTGGGCGGCATGGTGGGCAGCGCCCACGAAGTGGGCGGCCTGCGCATGGGCGACGACCCGGCCACATCGGTGGTGGACCGCTACCTGCGCGCCCATGAGGCCCCAAACCTGCTGGTGCTCAGCGGGGCCGTGTTCCCCAGCCAGAGCGGCCAGAACCCCACGGAGACCATCCAGGCGCTCAGCTGGTGGGCCTGCGACCACCTGCTCAAACACCAGCCCTGAGCCCGCCTCTGTTGGGCTGATCGCCCAGGGTTGCCCGCGCCGCGGGCGGTAGAACACACACCCGCGACAACGCCCCAACAGGCCTATCCTAACCCCACCCGTACAACACACAACACCCCCGTTCAGCAATGCTGAACGGGGGTGTTGTGTTGAGCCGGACGCTATTACCCTGGTCGGCTACGCGGCGGTCTTCTTGCGGCAGCGCTTGCACACCTTGAGCTGCTCACCGTTGACTGTGAGTGGGTAGAACAGCTTGATCGCCGCGGTGCTGCAGATGGGGCAGGTGCCGCGGGCTGTCCGCGCGAATGCACCCTGGACGTGGCCCCGGTGGGACTTACCCATGACTTGCTCCTTTGTGTGGATCGTATCTTGCCGCCGCGCGTGGCGTTGCAAGACCGTGGATTCTTGTAATCAGTAGATATGATACCACATTGGCCGCCGCCCAGCCCACGCCTCCCCAATCCATGCTGGGGTGCTGGTATTGGGTCGCCTCTACGGTTTAGTAGGCTCCTCAGGGCGATCCACCGTCCAGTGGCGCGCCGTTGTCCTGCAGGGCGTAGGCCCCAGCGTTGAACTGCCAGAGCATCGTCGCCGCTATCGGTAGGCCTGCTTCCACCAACACGCCATGGAGGGTTGCGCCGACCGACGGGTCGGTGACCACCATTGCGGCGAGGCCGGCCCCCAGGGTGAGGCGTCGCGTGATCACGCGGCCCAGGTCGGTCAGATAGGTCAGCTGTACCGTGGTGGCCTGGTTGTGGGGGTTGAGCAGAAACAGGGTCTCCCCAACTCCGGTGAACGCGGCGCGGGTGTCGCCCGCCGCAAAGGCGACCCGCCGCGACAGCGCGGCCACGCCGGTGGTGGCCAGACCGGCCACATAAGAACGGGCCAGTTGGGGCTCCTGGGCAGGCGGCAGCTTGGTGACCCGGCTGACCAGCACCGGGCGGGGCGCCCGCAGGGTCAGCCAGGCGGTCGCCGCGCTGTCAGGCAGCAGCGTGGCCGGCTCGACCACGGTCTGCGCGCCCGCGGCCACGCCAAATGCGCGCTCCGACCGGCTATCCCCCCCCACCGGCGCGACTGTGGCGGTCAGCGGCACACTGCCCGGGTTGAGCACGGTCAGGTAGCTGTGGCCACCCGTACGCGCCGCCGTGGGCGCGAAATACCACTGGGTAGCTGGCGCGGCCAGGGGCAGCGCGGTCAGCCCGTTAGACGTGCCGTAGGAGGTCGTCTCCTCCACCAGCAGGGACCGCGCGGCTGACCTGGTCACCAGAGCCCCTCCGGGCGCGGCGGCGTTGTTCAGCACGACCACGGCATGAGGTCCCACAGTCACCAGCGCGGGCGGCCGCCTCGCTGCCCTCGGACCCGTGGGCACGGACAGCAGCCCCAGGCTTTGGCCACTCACACCGGGGTTGTAGACGCTGAAGGCTTGGCGCTCGTCCGGCCACAGTGCGGCGCGGGCCACCCCACCGGCCACCGCGATCACGCCAGCGGGGTGGCCCGGCGCCACGGCGCCGGTGGTGCCTTCATCAAGGTCATTGGCGTGACTGATCACCCGCTCAACCACCAGCGGCACATCACCGCGCACCTCGGCCGCCACAGCCGGGGCCGGGCCGATCAGGTCATTGAGGGCCACACGGCGCACCCGCCGTGGCCCGACCACCAGGTAGGCCTCAACGCGGGCGCCGCTTGACTCTACCAGGGTGACCCAGGTGTGCGCGGTGTGGCTGCCTAGGTTGAGCAGAGCCAGTTCGACTCTGTCGCGGGCTCCCAGAGCGACCCCGCCAAACAGCCACCGTCGGGTGCCCCCGGATGGGGCTAGCTCGACCGGCAGAGCAGCCAGGCGCACCGGTCCCCGCTGGGCCGTACCAGTTGAGGTTGGGGTGGCCGGGGTGGCCAGCGGCGAGGATATGGCGGTTGGCGACGGCGTGGCAGCCGCCACGGGGGATGTGGCTGAGGCCAGCGGGGTTGGCGTGATCAGGCTGATCGCTCCCTCCGTTGGTGTCACCGTGAGCGTCAGGGTCTGAGTCATCGTCGCCACCGATGTGGCCGTGAGGGTGGTCGTTGCGGTGGGCCCACCAACCAATGGGGTGGGCGGCAGGGTAGGAGGAGGTGGCGTGGGGCTGCCCACTGACCCTTGTACCGTCGGGCTAGCCGTCTGGGTCGCCGGCGCCGTGCCTGTGGCCGTCGGCGGTACCGTGAGGGTGGGTGTGAGGCTGGCTGTGGGCGGTGGCGTGGACGCAACGGTGGCCGTGGCCCGTGGCACGGGCGTGACCGTGGATACAGCCGCCGCGACACCCGCCCGCGCCACGAGCCGCAGCAGCGGCCCAAAGGGCCGTCTCGTCGCGTTGCGCACGGCCCAGGTGGCGCTGACCACGCGGCCTACCTGGGATGGCAACCGCACCACCACGGGCGCCTCAAGCCGATCACCAGGGGCCACGCCGGGCAAGGCTAGCCGGGCCGGTAGGCCGATGGACGGGCCGGAGACCAGGATCAGCGCGTAGGCGCCGCTCCAGGTGGTGGTCCCCGTGTTGACCAGGCGGATGGTCACGGTGCGCAGGCTGTTCGGCGGACCGCTCACGGTCAGGGTGGGTGGGTGGAGGACCAGTCCATCGCGCACCCGGCCGCTCACTACCGCGCGCAGGGCGGCGGCCAGCCCATCGCTCGCATCACTGGGGCCGGACGTGGCGGTTGACGGGCCCACACGGTGGCTGGCCCCCCGCGCTGCTCCGTCTGACCGCTGAGCTGGCCCCGCCAGAAGGAGCAGCAGTAGGGCCACGACTAACCACCGATATCGCGCCGCCATACCGGCAACTGTAGCATAGCCACTCCCTGCAGGGCAACCGAAGCGCGCCGCCGTGGTATACTGGCCGCGTCATGGAGTCCGCTCGTCCACCTTCGCGCCCCACCGTCGTGTCGCCTCCGATGAGGGGGCGACCCGCGCCAGCTGGCCTGTTCCTGGCCTTATCACTGGGCCTGGTGGCCGCTGGGTGTGGCTCCCCCTCGGCCAGCGGGCCCTCGGCTACTCATATAGCGCCCGCGCGCCCCGTGGCCTCGCCAACCAACACCCCAACGACCAGGGTCCCGCTGACCAGCCTGACCGCCACGGCGACGACCAGCCTGACGGCGACGGCGCGCCCCACCACCGGGAGGCCGCCCCGCACTCCCACACCGTCGTCCACGGCTACCAGCAGGGCAGCCACGGCCACGCCGCCCCCGACAGCGACGGCCACGATCACCCCATTGCCCACCGCCACCGCCACCGGGTTGCCCCCGGGCCGCCCGCCTGTGCTGGCTATCCGGCCCCGCGTGGCCAGCGTGTGGCCCACGGCTACGCCAGCGCCCCTGCTGGTTGAGCGGGGCCTTACCACGGATAAAGTTGTGGCCTTTACCTTTGACGCCGGGGCTGATCGCGGCTACGCGCCGGAGATCCTGGCCTACCTGCGCCGCGAGGGCCTACACGCCACATTTGGCATGACCGGCCGGTGGGCGGCGGCCAACGCCGATCTGGTGGCCCAGATGGTCCGCGATGGTCACCAGATGATCAACCATACCTACGACCACCAGTCGCTCACCGGCTATTCCACAAATAGCGCGTCGCTGACCCAGGGGGCCACCTTCGCCGAACTGGACGGCGCCGACCGTCTGCTCAGCGGCATCACGGGCAGTTCGACGCGGCCCTACTGGCGGGCGCCCTACGGCGATGAGACCGCCGCGCTGCGCCAGACGCTGGCCAACCATGGCTACCCGGTGGACGTGCGCTGGACCCTGGACACCCTGGGCTGGAACGGCCTCTCCGCCGCCGCGATCACCCGCCGGGCGCTGGACGCGGCGGCCCCCGGCGCGATCTACCTGATGCACGTGGGCCGCCAGTCGCAGGACGCCATCGCCCTGCCGGCGATCTGGGCGGCGTTAGCCGCCCAGGGCTACCGCGCTGCCACCATCGCCGGGCTGCTGGCCCCGGCCAGCGGGTCAGCGCCAGCAGCCCGCCCCCTGGGCACTCAGACCTATACCGATGTGGACCCAGCAGCGGCCTATTACCCCGCCCCAACAACCACGGCGACACTGCCGCTTAGCGGCACGGTGGTCATCCTGGACCCCGGCCACGGTGGCGACGACCCCGGCACCTGCTATCCCTATACCGCCACCTGCTACCCCGCCGACGGGAGGGACGCCGCCGCCACGACCCTTGATGAGAAGGTGGCCACACTTGATGTCTGCCTCTATCGGCTGCTGCCGCTGCTGCACGCCAACGGGGCGGCGGTCTACCTGACCCGCACGACCAACGATCAGAACCCCGACTTGGAGAGCCGCTTACAGCTCTCTAACTATGTGATGACGCTGCCCGGGCGGACCACCCGCAACACCGCGTTTGTCTCGCTGCACTACAACGGGACCGACGACCCCACCACCAATTACACGGTCAGCCTCTACGCGCCAGGGCGGCCCTCAGCCCTCGCGGCGGCGATCCAGGGGGCCATGGCCCGCCGTCTGGCCCCCTTCCCCGTCGGCGGCGACCACGGGCTAGACACCTTCTCTGGTCATGTCACACGCCGCAACAGGGCGCCCGCGCTGATCGCCGAGCCGGTCTTCCTGACCAGCGCCTACCAGGTGGTCGTGCCCATCTCAGCTACCCGGCAGGTGACCACCACCCTGGCCGGTGTGGCCGCCCACCGGCTACGGTTGCGCAACATTTCGCTCACCGTTGTGCGCCCGGCGGTAGGGACCACCACGCCCGGCCGCCCCATCCGGCCCAGTGTGGCGCGGGTGGTGCGTGTAGACCGCCTGCTGCTGTCCGCCGACGCCCTGACGCCCCAGGCCACGGCCACGCCGCCGATCACGGCTACGGTGGCCGCCAATGCGGCCCCGACGCCCTCGGCGGTTGCCCAGGGCGGGGAGGTTACGGCCACCCTGCTGGTCACGGGCGCCGTGTCCGTGGCGGGCACGCCGTTGCCCGCCCACGCCGTCGTGCTCACGGTGACGGGCCAGATCTCCACCACGGTCTACCAGAAGGCCTGGTCGGGGGAGGGACCCTGGCTGCTCAAGGCCCACGCGGCCACCCTGGCGGCCAACCCAGACTACAACAACACACCGGACCTGCCCGCCGCGCTCTCCACGGCCACCTACCCCTACGACGACCGCGAAGGGCAGATTGCCCGCGCCCTGCTGCAGGGCCTGGGCCGCTTCCTGGGCCACCCCGACCTGCTGCCTGCTGCCGAGGCCTACCGCCGCCTGCGCGCCGACCCCGTGATCGTCGTGGCCCCTGGCGCCCCGTCGCCCCAGCCATGACACCTCCTGGCCGTCGGTTGTAACGCTGCACTGTAGGTATAGATGGGGCCACGGTGGCAGGGACGTGGTCCGACCAGGCGGCCCACCATCAGGGGCAATAGGGTGAGCCAGAGCGCGGGCAATGGGGAGGAGGGCGATGCGCCCCAGGGGCAGGGATCAACCAGGCCAGGGCGCCGCGGCTGGGGACGCCGCCCTGGGCAGCGCCTTTCAGGAGAACGCGACCAGGATCTACAGCTTTATTTACGCCAAGGTGGGCAACCGGGAGACAGCGGAGGACTTGACCAGCCAGGTCTTCCTCAAGGCGACGCGCTGGTTGGCTGGCGACCGCAGCGCGGATAGTATGCGCTCCTGGCTCTACGTGACCGCGCGGAGCACCATCGTGGACTATTGGCGGGAGCAGAGCCGCCTGCCCCGAGCCCCCCTGGAAGACGCGGCGGACCTGCTGTTCCGCGGCGCCGATGGGGAGCAAGAGGTGCGGCGTTCGCGTGAGCAGGCCCTGCGCCTGCTGGAGGCCCTGCCGCCCAACGAGCGGGAGGTCCTGCGGCTACGCTTTCTCTTTGGCTACACCGCCGCCGAGATAGGCCAGGCGCTGGGCCTGACTCCGGGCAATGCGCGCGTGTTGCAGAGCCGTGCGTTGCGCCACGCCGCTGCCCTGGGCGCCCCGACGCCCCCATCTGATGGGGCGCCTGATCAGGCCAGCACGGCGTGGAAAGGAGGAGACCTCACATGAGCGATGAGCGCGGGCCAGCGGAGCACGAACGCGACGAACCGATGCCTTCACTAGAGGGAATCGCCCGCCTCGACGCATACCTGGATCGGCTGGTCGACGAGCAGCGGCCCGCCGACGCCGCTCTGTCAGTTCAGGAGGCGCGGGAGCAGATGCTGGCTGCCCAATTGCGTCTGCTGCGCGAGAGTGTGGAGGCGCCCACACCCGCCTTCCTGCAGGCGCTGGAAGGACGGGTCGCCCAGGCCATCGCCCCCGCCGCGGGCCGCCCGCGCCCCGGTGGCCTGAGCCGCGGGCGCTTTTTGCGCACGGCGGCGACCCTGGCTGGAGGGGCTGGTTTGGGCGCGGCGGGGGCCGAGGGCGCGGCGGCCATGCGCGAGGCCGGGCGCCCTCACGATCTGATCGTCGCCGGCAACGAGCGCTGGTACGCCATTGCCACCGTTGGCGAGGTCGCGCCAGGAGGCGCCAAGCCGTTCGAGGCGGGCGGCCTGAGCGGCTATCTGTTCAACACAGATGGCCGTCTGCACGCCGTCTCGGCCATCTGCACGCACATGGGCTGCCGGCTCAAGCTCGCCGACCCCGCCGGCGCCCCCACGGAGCTACGCTGCCTCTGCCATGGCTCACGGTTCAACCGCCATGGGGGAGTCGAGCGCGGCCTGGCCCCCTCGCCCCTGCCCGCGATCACCGTGCGGGTGGAGAACGGGCGGGTCTACGCCCTGGGCACCCGCGAAAGCGTCTGAGCGGCCACCCTACCTGCCCCTCCCGCCACTACAGTTCGGCTGACCGACCCTGGTGATCTCCCTGGTAGGGCGCCGATGCCGCGCTCTGCCAACGTCTCAGGGTGATCCTGTGAGCCGCCTGCTCGTGCCCAACGTTGGCCAGGCGCTGGCCCAGAGGGGGCCTATTGTGGCCCCGTGCTGACAAAAATAATGGCCCGTCGCTGAACTCGGCGCCGGCCACGTTGAGCTTTGCTCAGAAAGGATCATCATGCTACATCACAGGGGCCGCTCGGCGACCCTGCTCACGGCGGCGCTGCTTGCCCTCGCCGTGTTGGCAGGCCCCAACCAGACTGCCGCCAGCGGGCCGCCCGGCCCGCCACGCTATCCTCGGGGAACAGTGGTTATGCTGGGCCACCGCGTAGTATGAGTAACCATCCACAACTTCGCCTTCCTGCCAGCTCGCCTGGTCGTCTCAGCGGGCACACGGGTGGTGTGGACCAACACGGACAGCGATCCGCACACTGTGGTCAGCGCCAAAGGCCTGTGGGCCTCGGAAGCCCTGGACACGGATGGATTGTTTGCCCGCGTCTTCAAAAGCGCGGGCGCGTTCCCCTACTACTGCGGCATTCACCCGATGATGCGCGGCACGGTCACCGTCGTGGCCGCCGCCACCCACAAGTCCTAGTCGTTTAGCTGTTACCCTATGCGGCGTTCACGCCCAGGCCGGACCGGGCGCCCACAAGGGGACACCCCTACATAGATCGAAGGCAGATCTGACAGGTGACCAGCGCCGCGGCGGGCAACGCCGGAGGCGACAGACTTCGGCCTTGAGTCGGCGGCCCGTATGGGCGCTACTGAACAAGACAGTATGCATGAAAGAGAGAGCAACACCGATGAGCGACTACATTACACACGACCACCAGGACGATGGTATTGACCGCCGGGGCATGCTACGCTGTATGGCCTGGGCCGGCGCCGGGGTTGTCTGGGCGCTGAGCGGCGGCCGGGTGACCTCCCAAGCGCTGGCCGACGCCCCCACTGCCGCGCTGGCCGGGGGCAGCACGGCGGACTTCACCTTTGTGCAGATCAGCGATAGCCACATCGGCTTCGGTAAAGCGGCCAACAAAAACGTCGTTGGCACCTTCGAGGAAGCCGTGCGCCGGGTTAACGCCCTGCCCGCTCCGCCCGCCTTCGTGATCCACACCGGCGACCACGTCCACTTGAGCACGATGGCCGAGTTCGACACGGCCCGCCAGATCATGGGCACAATCAAGGCCGACCGTACCTACAACGTGCCCGGCGAGCACGATGTCTTTGTTGATCACGGCAAACGCTACCTGCAGGTGTTCGGCCGGGGGTCACGCGGCTCCGGATACTACAGCTTCGACTACAAGGGCGTCCACTTCCTGGCCCTGGCCAACGTGCAGCAGGCCGAGGGCATGGGCGGCCTGACCGGTCTGGGCCTGCTGGGTCCCCAGCAGCTCGACTTCATCACTAAAGATCTGGCCCCCCTGTCCGCCGACACGCCGCTGGTCATCTTCAGCCACGTGCCGCTGCTGGCCGTCTACCCCAAGTGGGGCTGGGCCACCAAGGATAGCGCCCAGGTGCTGGCGCTGGTGCAGCGCTTCAGCTCGGTCACCGCGCTGAACGGGCATATCCACCAGATCATCAGCAAGACAGAGGGCAACATCGTGATGCACACCGCCGCCTCGACGGCATTCCCGCTGCACGCGCCGGGCAACGTCGCCCCCACGCCGCTGGTCCTGCCCGCCGGGCAGTTAGCCGCCCGGCTGGGTATCCGCACGGTGGGCTTTGTACGCGGCACATCATCATTGGCGCTCAAGGACGAGTCACTCGCCCAGGGGGCCTAGCTCCACTACGGTTCAGATAAGGCAGGGAACCAGCCAAGGTGTGTCGCTGGGCGCAGCACAGGGTTGGGGCATGCGGGGCGGGGAGAGGGTGGCGCAGAATGTGGATGACCGGTGCAGACACGCCGAGGTGGCGCCAGGCGGGCGAGGGAGAGCCCCGTTTGCGGCCGTTTGCGGCTGGCAGTAGCAGTCGTGGATGTGGTTCTACACGATAGTCAAGGTGGTATGCTAACAGAGGCAGGGGTGGTGGCTCCCCGGCGTGGGGTCGTGGGCGCCCAGTGGACGTCAGAGTAAGGCAGACGGAGGGAGCAGCATGCCTCTGCAGGCGGTGATCTTCGACCTTGGCGGCACGTTGGTGGAGGCGCGCGCGGGCGTCACTCCGGAGGAGACGCTCGCTCGGGCGGCGCCCGCGGCACTGCGGCTACTGCCACCTGATCAGGCGGCCAAGCTGGAGCCCTGGGCCGTAGGGGTGGCGGTGCGCCAGGCGTATGTTGCGCTAGAGGAGGCCGCCTGCCAGGGCGACCTCAGCCCGGTGCCCGGCGCATTGATTGTGCAGCAGGCCATGGCGACCCTGGGTGTCGCAGTGGACAGCTCCACTGCCGGAGCCATGCTCGCCGCCTTCTATCTGCCTGAACGCGACACCAACCGCCTGCTCCCTGGCGCAGCTGAGGCGGTACGGGCACTGGCGGCGCTGGGGCTGCGGCTGGGGGTGATCTCCAATCGCATGCATGGTGGCTCCATGCTGGTGGACGATCTGCGCGCGTTTGGCCTGGATGGGCTGTTCAGCGTGCTCGTCGCCTCCTGCGACGCCGGCCAGATGAAGCCTCACCCGGCCATCTTCGCGCTGGCTCTGCGGCAGCTGGGCGTGATCGCCGCCGAGGCCGTCATGGTGGGCGATGACCTGCGCGCCGACGTAGGTGGGGCACTAGGGGTGGGCATGCGCGCTATCTGGGTGCGCCGCCCGCCTGAACGCACCGATGATGCGCCTCCGGGCGTGCCTTCCATCCGACGTTTGGACGAGTTAGCGCCGATCATCGCGCGGCTGCGCGCTAGCTGAGGGGCTCCCCCGTGCAGGGAGTTTCGGCCACCGTGTGCCCCCAGCGGTCTCACGCGGGGGCGGACCGCCACGCCCGGCACGGGGCCCTGGACGTACGCGGGAGCGCTACGAAATGGGAGCAGTGGACACGCGCCACGCACGACTAGGGGTTCCCCCGCAACACCGACGCCTCCAGCGCGGGCGCGCCGCATCTTTCCCTCTTCGTTCACGCCAATGCTGTGGTGACGTGCTACTGCCTTAACAGAGGCTTAAGCCCACCTTAAGAAGCTGTGTGAAAAGGGTCAAGGGCACGCCGATTCGCGACGGAGCATGATCTGGATCATAGCCACAGGGACCATGGCGGCACTGCTCTCTGGCTGCGCCTCATAGTCCTTGCTCAACCGGCGATAGCGCCCGAGCCAGGCGAAGGTGCGCTCCACGATCCAGCGCTTGGGCAGGACCACAAAGCCTTTCTGAGTGTCCGAGCGCTTGACGATCTCCAGC
>JAABUM010005885.1_pt1 | contig 12484 bp, 9 predicted proteins | sample 5559161 | NCBI WGS metagenome assembly JAABUM01 (sample SAMN10711868, study PRJNA513369) | rock metagenome | isolation source: Antarctica rocks | place: Antarctica: Victoria Land, Siegfried Peak nord | reverse complement strand
GGAACTGCTGCTGGCGCTCGATCCGGTTGATGTCACCCTCGGGCAGCCCGTGGCGTTGGCGGACGAACGCGAGGGCCTGCTCCCCGTTCAGGTGCAGGGTGCCTGGCCCGCCGTGCCAGCCGCTGAAAGGGTCGTTGGTGTTGCTCACGTGGACCGTGGCGGTGCCTGCGTCGTTCTGGTCGTCGCTGGAGAACGAGGACTGCTTGAGGCAGACGTTGACCCCGCCGACAGCGTCGGTAACCTGTCTGAAGCCGGCGAGGTCAACCGAGACGTAGTGATCAACCTGCAGGCCGGTCAGCTGCTCGACGGTCGCCACCAGCAGCGACGGGCCGCCGACGTTGATGGCGTTGGTGAACTTGTCCCTGGTCGCCAGATGGTGCACCCCGTTGGCGTCGTAGGCCGGGACCTGGACGTAGGTGTCGCGGGGGATGGACACCAGCGTGGTGGTCCCGTCCTTGGCCAGATGCGCGAGGATCGTGGTGTCACTACGCTGGCCGGGGACGCTGCCGTACTGGCTGCCGCTTCCGGCCCGGCTGTCGGTCCCGACAAGCAGCCAGTTGCTGGAGCTGTCAGCGGCCGGGGTGCTGCCGCCAAGGTTGAGGTGCAGCCGGGCGATGGTGTGGTCGAAGTAGTTCGTGACGAGGTAGCCCCCGACGCTGAGGGCCAGCACCGCCGTGCTGAGCACAGCAAGCAGCACCCGGCCGGCGCGCCCCGCACGTGAGGGGCGGGCTCGGTACCGGGAACCGTGAGGGTCACCCTCTGCCGGAAAACCTCCGGGCGTGGCAACGTCGGGCACAGCTACGCTCCTTGTTTCGCGGCCCGAGCCGGCGGGTGGCGCCGACCCGGGCAGTTGCGGCTGCGGCGTGTGATGCGGCTACCAATGTCGAGGACCTCGGCCGCCGACCCTGGCGTACGGGGGCCGGCGGGAGCGGGCGCGCCGCCGGTTGTTGCCCCAGCGGATCAAGGCGGAGAGGACGAAGAGCACCAGCAGGATCGCGGCAACAGTTCCCAGAGCGGGAACACGACGAAAGATCGTGCCGATCGCCTGCCCGGCGACGCGCCAGATCGCGGCGTGCACGATGAACGAGCCGGCGTGTCCAGCCCCCCGTTATCGTGGTGGCCACCCAAGCCGCCACCCGAGTAGCCACCGTGCGGGATGCGAAGGCTCGTCCGGGCCAGCTTTGCTGCCAGTTCCACAAGATCCCCTCATCACTGTCGTCGGTCTAGGTCGACCGCCGGCTGGCTCGGCAACAGGTCGGACCACCGCCGGGCTGCCGCAACCTTCCCTGGTAGTTAGTGTCCGGCGTGCGTGACCGCTTCGGGGCGAGCTCGGCAGGTGACCTTGCGCCCCTTCGCCGTCTGATCTTGCGCCGGGAGGTGAAGCGCCGCGTCTTGCGGTCCGGGCGCCGGTTGTCACCGGCGGGGTCAGGGTCAGCAGCAGCGCGCCCAACAGCCAGCCGGCGGCCACGTCGCTGGCCCAGTGGAAACCGACCAGCACGCTGGCTAGGCCGACCGCCGTCGACACCGCGACCCAGCCGGCCAGCAGCACCCGCCGGTGGCGTCGCCCTGACCGGGTGCTGCGAGCAAGGCTGAGCAGCAGTCCGCTGCTGAGCACCACGTTCGCGGCGTGACCACCCGGGAACGACATCCCGCCGGCGTGCAGCGCGACGACCGGCGCGTGCGGAGCCAGCCGGCCGACCCAGCGCTTGAACGCCTCTCCGACGATGCCGAGCGTCGCCAGCGCTGCAGCAGCGGCCGCCACACCCGGTCCCGTCGTCCCACCCCAGCGGCGGCAGCCGGCACCAGCGGCACGGTCACGGCCCGCTGACCGGGCAGCGTCACGCCATAGATCGGCCCGTACCACCCGTGCGGCGGCGCCCCGCCGGTCCAGCGCCGAACACCAACGTCGACAGCTGGCAGCCAGCCGCCGGACAACAGCAGCCAGACGAGCAGCCCCAACCCGCCGGCCAGCGCGCCCGCCGTCGCCCAGGGCCTTGCCCGGACCGTCCGGCGCCCGGCGCGGCTGGCCTGTTCTGGGGGGCGCCGAATGCGGCGTGGTGCTGGACGGTGACGGCGTCCGGCCGCCCGCGTCGCCGGTCTGTCGGTGCTGCCCGCCGGCGACTGGTTCACCGGTGGGTCCACTGGTAGGGAACGGGACCGTGCTGCGGAGGCGGTGTCATGCCGCGCTGGTAGCTCCCGGTGGTTGCCGAGGCGTTGTCCGCAACGTGCGCGACTGCGGGGAGGGCGCCCCTTGGGGGGAGCGCGAAAAGGTAGCCGTCCGCAGGTCCTCCGACGGCGACACCGGCGCGGGCCGGGCTGGGGCGGCGCAGCAGCCGGGTGTAGGTCAGGAGGACGACGACACAGCCGCATGCCCCGCCGGCAAGGACCGTCCGCCGGTCGGTTGCGGCTTGGGCGCTCAGCGCGATGTCCGCGACCACGAGCAGCGACACGGCGAGCAGCGCCAACCGGGGGCTGGCGCAGCGCACCTCGCCGGTCGTGTCGCGACCCGGGCGGGATCTCATCTGGTCATGCTGCCTGGCCAACGCCGCAGCAGGACTCGATACCGCGACCGGGACGACGACACGACCTGCGCGACTGACGCGGTCCCGGTGGGCGCACCTGGGCCGCTGTGGGCTGTCAGGGGGGTCAGCGGCGGGGCCGCCGGCCGCTGGGGTTGCCGGGGTCCAGCGGGGTGCCCAGCCGTGGACCGCCGGGGTGGCGAGGGGGCGCAGGGGGCCGCCGGATCGCCAGGGCAATCAGTCCCGAGACCAGCAGCTCGACGCCGATCAGGGCGCCGGCAAGCAACCAGTCGCCGACCGCTGCCAGAACGACCGCTACAGCGGTGACCGACAGGACGTAGGCGGCGACCAGCGGCCGGGGGACCGCCCGCCTGCTGGCCAGCGGCAATGCTGCAGGCCGGCCGGGCGGGCTCATCCGATTCACCCGCCCTCGGCTGGTCGGCCGCTGGCTGTTGGCGGGCTGGGCACCTACCCGAGACTAGCGCCGGGTCCTCAGGCAATCTCGGTGGCGAAGCCGGCGAACGGGGGTGGGCGCGATGGCGACTGAGGTGATTGCCCGGCCTGGTTCGCCGGCGGCGGAGGACACCGGGCGGCGCGGGCAGGGGGAGCGGGGCAAGGAGGGCTGGCTGCTGGTGCTGGCGTTGCTGGTGGTGCTGGCCGCGGACCGGGAGGCCGCGCTGGGGACCGGGATGGCGGACTACGGCTGGCTGCGTCTGCTGGCGGCAGGCATGGCAGTGCTGGTGGGGGTGGCGCACCTGGTGCTGCGCCGGGTGGCGGCGGCGGCCGACCCCGTGCTGCTGCCGATCGTCACAGTGCTCAACGGGGTGGGGATGGTGATGATCCACCGGCTGGATCTGGCCGGGCAGGCCCGGGCGAGGCTGACCGGGCGGCCTGGCGTGCGGGCGGATGCGCCGCTGCAGCTGGTCTGGATGGGGATCGGCATCGCCTTGTTCGTGGCTGTGCTGCTGGTGGTGCGCGAGCATCAGGGGCTGGCCCGGTTCACCTACACCGCGGGGCTGGCTGGTCTGGCGCTGCTGGTGCTTCCGGCGCTGCTACCCGCCCGGTTCAGCGAGGTGAACGGCGCCAAGCTGTGGATCCGGTTTGCGGGCTTGTCGTTTCAGCCGGCCGAGCTCGGCAAAGTCGCGCTGATCGTCTCCTTCGCTGGCTACCTCGCCGCCAAACGGCAGACGTTGATGGTCCTGTCGAGGCGGGTGCTGGGTTTTCCGATGCCGCGGGCCCGCGACGTTGGTCCGCTGCTGGTGGTCTGGGCGGTGGCGCTGCTGGTGCTCTACGCCGAGCACGACCTGGGCACTGCGCTGCTGTTCTTCGGGATCTTTTTGACGATGCTGTACGTCGCTACCGGCCGGGGTTCCTGGCTGGCGCTGGGGGGGTTGCTGTTCGGCGGCGCCGCGGTGTTCGCGGCGACCTACAGCCCGGTGGTGCACGAACGGGTCTTCATCTGGCTGCACGCCTTCGCTGACCCCACCGGCCGCGGCTTTCAGCTGGTGCAGGGCCTGTTCGGGTTGGCCAGCGGGGGGCTGTTCGGCAGCGGGCTGGGGCGCGGCAGCCCGCAGCAGGTCCCGTTCGCCAGCACTGACTTCATCGTCGCCTCGTTGGGTGAGGAGCTCGGAGCAGCCGGGCTGATGGCCCTGCTGGTGCTGTATGGGCTGCTGATCAGCCGGGCGCTGTCGACCGCTCTGCAGCTACACGACGGGTTCGGCAAGCTGATCGCTACCGGCATCGCGGTCGCCCTGGCCCTGGAGGTGTTTCTCGTCGTCGGCGGCGTCACCCGCGTCATCCCGTTGACCGGAAAGACCACACCGTGGTTGTCCTACGGCGGGTCCTCGCTGCTGGGCAACTACCTGATCCTGGGGCTGCTGGCTCGCCTGAGCCACAGCGCCCGCAGCCGGCGCCCCTCGCAGGGCGAGCTGAACAGTGAACCGGTGCCAGCCCGTTGACCTCGCCCGCACGGGCCGCTACAGCGTGACCGGGCGGTTGACAGTCGGTGGGTAGGCCGACCCGCAACACCCAGCTGGCACAGCAAGCCGTTGCCTTTAGCCCTGACGGTGGCCTGCCCTGACGCTGCCCTGCCCTGGCGCTGCCCGGCGCCTCGCTTCCGGCGACTGTGCACGAGCAAGGCTGTGTACGAGCGAGGTTGTGGGCTTCGCGGTTCACGGCCGGTGCGTGCTGGCCCAGTGTTTGCCAGCGACCTCGAGCGGTGGACACGTCACGGCCCGGTCAGTCGTGGGCAGCACTGCAGCACCACCCGTGCCTGGCCGCCGAGCAGGACCCGTACAACCGGCGTGGTGTGCCGGCGGCGGCGTTGGGCATTTGGAGGGTAAGCACCGGCAGCAGCCGGCCGTGTGTGTGAGGAGGAAGTGGTGGCATTACATCCCGCGGTGTATCAGGCAGTGGCTCTGGCCAACGACCTTGAGGCCCGCGGCGTGGCCCGCAAAGCGGGTCACGCGGTCCTGATCATCGTCATTGTTCTGATCGTTGTCGGTGTGCTGCTCGGTGTTGGTCTGACAATGCTGTTCCGTCGCCGCCGGTAGCTCCTGCAGCCCACCCCCAGGCCCGGCCGCACCCCTGGCAAGACCGGGTTCGCGTGTCGACTTCCAGCCCCAACGTCCCGAGCTGGCCCCCGGCTAGATTGACACCCCACAGCACCTGTTCGCTCTGCTGCTGACTGTCAGCCCCGCGGGCGTGGTGCATCTTGCCGCGCGTGGCAGCGCACCGCCAGGCGAGGGCTACCGGCTGTGGACGCGAAGCGTCCTGGTCGCGAGGTGATCGGGCCGGTGAAGTCGCACCCGGTCTAAATGAAGGCGGCAGGCTCGGGTGGAAGCCAGCGTCGCGGTTGGAAAGGCGGCGGGCTCGGCGTGGCTGCAGCGAGCCGGTAGCGTGGCGCGGGTGCAGCACGCCGCCCGTTCCGGTGACGGAGGGGCGGCGCGACGCGGCACGGCGGTCCTGCTCTGTTGCGGCCTGCTGGCTGCTGTCGGCGTCTCTTCATGCTCCACCTCGTCGTCGGCTGCGCCGAAACCGGGGCCGGCTGTGGTGACCTTTGATGACCAGGGCGGCCAGCCGCAGCCTTGTATGGCCCATCAAAAGCAGCAGCCGACGCCGGCCTACCGGGCGGGAGGGACGGCGGTCAGTGAGGTGGAGCTTCCGATGCTGGCTTACTACACCGCCAACGGCGACAAGCCCTACTGCGACGGGCACCCACCGAGTGCAACTGACCGGGCTTGGCTCGCGCTGTACGTCAGCGACGGGGCCGAGCGGGTTCACGTGCAGCGCTACGTCGGTTAGCCGGGCCGCCGCAGCGGGCTGTGCGTTCCTTGACGACAGGTAAGGGGAGCTCGGATCATGCCGGCGTCTGGTTCTTCCCGGCCGCCGGGACCTCGGTTGGGCGGGGCGCGGGCCCGGGGCCCTCAGACGAAGGCGAGCAGGGCGTTGCTGCGCCGTCGCCGGCTGGCCGCGCTCGCCGGCGTGCTGGTGGTGGCGGTGCTGCTGCTTGCGGCTGTAGCGGGCTATGCCGTGCACCTGAACAGCCAGGTCCGCCGGATGCAGGTACGCGACCTCACGCCAGCACCCACCGCCGGTAAGGAGAAGGGCAGCGAGAACATCCTGCTGGTGGGCTCGACGTCAAGGTGTGCATTGAAGGTGCAGAACCCGGCGTACGGCCTGTGCTCGCAAGGGGTGACCGGCGTCAACAGCGACGTCGTCATGGTTCTGCATCTCAGGGCGGCTGACCATGCACTGTCGATCCTGTCGATACCGCGCGACATGTTCATCCCGAACGCTCGCGCTGAGGGCGCAAACAAGATCGACGCGGCGCTTGCGCAGGGCCCGTCGCAGCTCGTCGACGCCATCGAGCAGGACTTCGCGATACCGATCCAGCACTACGTCGAACTCAACTTCGACACTTTCGCCGCTGTGGTGGACGCCCTGGGCGGGGTCAAGATGTACTTCCCGGAGCCGGTCTTTGACGCCTACAGCGGGCTTGACGTGCGCACGCCGGGCTGCCGTCAGCTCAACGGCCCTGCGGCACTGCAGGTCGTCCGTGCCCGCCACCTGCAGTACAAGTCCCCTGCCGTGTCGGCCCTGGACCCGCGGTTGTGGCCGCAGGAGCCCGAAAGCGACCTGGCCAGAATCCGCCGCGACCACGAGTTCCTGCGGGTACTGGCCGGTGCGGTCGCCAGCCAAGGCCTTGGCAACCCGCTAGCCGACCAACGAATCGTGTCGGCCGTCGCCCCGCAGCTGCAGGTCGACTCCGGCTTGCCCTCGGCACACCTGCTCGACCTCGCACTGAGCTTTCGCCACGCCAAGCTCAACCAAGCCCCCCAGCTGACGCTGCCGATCGTCCCGACGACGATCGGCGGCTACCGCTACCGAGGCGGTAGCTATGGCAGCATCGTCTGGCCAGCCCAGCCGCAAGACCGGCAGGTCATCGACCAGTTCCTCGGCGTCGACGACCAGGTGGACACCATGACCGGGCGCCCGCTTCCCGCTGCCGGGTCGGTGACTGTGTCCGTGCTGAACGGGACCGGCAAACCGCACGAGGCTGCCGACGGAGCCCGTGCCCTTCAACGGCTGGGTTATGACGTCGTACGCACCGGCGACACCCCACCTGTGGGGCCCCAGTCGGAAACTGTCGTCTACTACGCCAGCCCCGCTAATGCTGCCGCTGCGCAGGCAGTGCTTCAAGCGCAGGCAGGACACGCCGTGCTGGGCGTGAACCCCCAAATGGTCTCCGCCGGCACCCAGGTGACGGTAGTGACCGGCAGCGACTTCGCCGTCCAGACGCCACCCGCGCCGACCAAGGCGGCTGCCGGCGCTACTCACCAGCCCGCCGCAGCCGGCCAGTCCACCCAAGCGGCCGCCGGCAGCCCCGAGCAGGCCCCCACCGCACCCGTGGAAGCACTAGCGCCCTGGGACCCGCGGTCCTGCACCTCACAAGGGCAGTAGCCGCCGCTGGCCCGTTGCCAGAATCCCGGCGAAGGCGCCATCCCAATGGCGCCCCAGCGTCTTGGTGGCTGGGACAGTCGTCGTCGCGGTACTTGGCGCCGCAGCGCGGCTTAGCTCAGATGGTGCCGCCGATGGCCCGAAGCGTGAGCCCGACGCCGACGACCAGTACCAGGCAGGCGGTCACCACCGGCAGGGCGTTGATCAGCCGCGTCGCGGTTGCCGTGCGCCCGTCGAACACCCGCCCGAGGCGTCCACGTAGCCGGACGAGGATCAGTCCGGCGGCGGTCAGCGCGGCTGCCATTCCCAGCCCGTATCCCAGGACCAGGACGACGCCGAAGACGGTTCTGCCCAGCGCGATAGCGGCCAGCAGAACCAGCAGCGCCGACGGGCTCGGGACAAGACCGCCCGCCACTCCCAGGCCGATCAGCCCGCCGCGCCCGAACTTGGGTGGCCCACCGTCGCCGTGCCCATCGCCGTGCCCGTGCCCATCGCCGTGCCCGTGCCCGTGCCCATGGCCGAGGCCGTGCCCGTGCCCGTGCCCATGGCCGAGGCCGTGCCCGTGCCCGTGTCCGTGCTCGTGCTCGTGGGTGGGGGTTGGCAGCGGGTTGGCCGGGGCTGGTTGTGGGGGTCCGTCGGCTCCGATGAGGATCCGGTTGGGGACGTCGAGTGCAACCAAAGAGCCTTCGACCTCGCCGGCCAGCCCGGATGTGGCCCGTCGCTGGCGGCCTACGGCGTTGATGAGCAGCCCGACACCGACGGCGGAGACGAGCAGCCCGGACACGACGGCGAGGTATTGCTCGGCGGCGGTGGGAGCGAACGCGGCGGTGATGCTGATTAGGCCACCGAGAACGAGTACTCCGGCGGTGTGCGTCAGGGTGACGGTGGCGCCGACGGTGACGATGTCCCGGCGTCGTCCGCTGCGCCCGACCAGGTAGGCCGCCATGATGGTCTTGCCGTGGCCGGGCAGGAAGGCGTGGCCGGCGCCGAGCAGCATCGACAGCAGCACGGCGAGCAGCCCGACCCCGACGGTCAGGTGCTTGGCGCCGACCAGGGCGTTGAAGCGGTTGGCGAGGGAGTTCAGGGCCCGCAGCGGCAGCGTCGCGCTGGGCAGGGCCCGGGTGGGGCGGTAGGTGGAGGCCGCGTTCCCGGGCTGGACTTGCAGACTGCCGCTGTGCACGTCCAGTGGTGAGGACAGCAGGTTGTTGGGGTAGCGCAGCAGCTCGTCGCTGACGCTCGAGGCGGGAAAGACCGAGTTCTGGATCGAGACGCCGCTGCCGACCGCGGTGATCTCGTGCCAGCCGATGCCGCCCGAGTCCCACTGGTCATCGATGCTGATTGTCGCCGGGTGGGTGAGGTCGACTTTGGCTTGCAGCTGGCAGACCAGCCGGCCGATCTTGAGCTGGATGGCGCCGGGCCGTTCGCTGTAGTCGCTGGCGAGCACCGAGAGCGGCAGCCGGTTGCCACCGGCGGTAATCCGCTCGGCGGCGGCGAGGGCGCTGCACTGCCGGGCGGCGTAGGCGGCGCGTTCGGCTGCTGACAGGACGCCGTCGCCGTTGCTGTCGATGTCGGGAGCGCGCTGCAGCGTGGGGATTTCGGCGATGTCCTCGATCGCCCGGACCGCGACGTGGTCGGGGAACAGGCGCAGCCCGTCGTAATGGTTGACCGTCGCGTTGCCCAGCGGGTGGGCGCTGGCAGCCGGGGCGAGCACGACCGACAGGCCGGTCACGACGGCCAGTGCTGCCAGCACTGTCGCTAGCGCTGTTGTTAGCGCTGTAGTCGCTGGGGGCTGCTGCGGCGTCCTGAGCCCTGGCCCAGCCGGAGCACTGCTTGTTGGCCGTCTCACCTTGCCGCCCCGAGCCGAGCCAGGGCAGCGCGGGCTTCTGGTTCGTGCAGCGGGCTGAAGTAGCGGTTGATGGCAAAGGTGGTGCTCAGGTCGGCCCGGGCCTGCGCCCGGTCACCGAGGGCCAGCTCGATCATCGCGGTGTGGAAGTAGAACAGGGCGTTGCGGGTGCCTAGCGCGGTGGCCTTGTGCTCGAAGCCCAGGGCCTCGGTGTCGCGTCCGGCTTTGTGCAGCGCCCAGGCGTAGGCGTCGTCCATCTCGATGAACGGGCGGATGCGGATTCCGACGACGCCGGCAGCCACAGCCTGGGCGGGGCTGCCGTGGTCGGCGTAGAACAAGGTGGGGTCGGTGTCGAGGGTGACGCCGTTGGCGATGAACAACCGTGCCTCGACCTCGAACAGCCGGTACATCTGCTCCGCCTGCTTCTGGTGGCCGATGGACTGCAGGTACTCACCGGCCTCGATGACGTACTGCGGCTGGGGAACGTCGCGCACCACTTGGGTGTAGTCGGCGACTGCGGGGCCGACCTGTCCCAGGGCGGCTTCGGCGCGCGCCTTGCCTTCCAGCAGCAGCGAGTAGCTGGGGTCTGCTGCCAGCCCGGCGTCGTTGAACCGCAGGGAGGCTGCCGGGTCACCGCGGCCCCAGGCGAGCTCGCCGAGGTAGTACTGCGCGAAGGCGGTGTCGGCCGGTGAGGTGGCAGCGTCAAGGGCGCGGCGCATCGCCGCCTCGGCATCGGGGATGTCGCCGCGCAGCTCATAGACGTACTCGGCGCGGGTGAACGCCGGCACCCCGGGATAGAGCTGGTTGAGCCGCTGCGCGGCGGCGAACGCTTCGCTGTAGCGCCCGAGCTGGGTGTCGGCGTCATCGAGCGCCCCGTACAGCACCGGGTTGTAGGCGTCGAACGCCAGGCCTCGCTGCGCCCACGACCGGGCGGCGGTGAAGTCGTGCTCGGCTGCCTTGAGGGCAGCCTCGCCAGCGAAACCCAGCACGTTGCTGGTGGCGTTGAGCGCCAGCGACCGGGTCAGCACACCGTCAGCCTTGGGGTAGTAGGCCGGTTCGACGCTCACCTTGCCTGCTGCACATAGTCCAGCCCCAGCAGCGCCCAAGCGTCGGCGTCACCAGGAGAATGGCGCAGCGTGTCCTGCTGCAAGGCGATGTCGGCCACGACCGGGTCCGTCCCGGCAGCCCCCGAACCAGCCACCGGGCCCGGTAGCGCAGCCGACGACCCCTGCGGCCGGCGGCCGCCGCTGCCGCCGTTGCCGCTAAGCGCGAGCACCGCGATCAGCACCGCAACCAGGCCGGCCGCAAACAAGGCTAAAGAACCCCAAGGCCGAGCTCGGCGCCTGCCCGCCGCTCGCGCGTCCCCCCGTGGCCCATCGCCGCCGGACGCCCCATCGCCGCCGGACGCCCCATCGCTGCCCGGTGCGGTATCGGGACCGCCGGAGGTTGTCGGCGAGTTCATGGCAACTCCTGCCGGGATCGGTCCTGCCAGGACCCGGCGGCCTCCGGGTGTCGGGGGCCGGGCTGAGCGCCCCGGGCGCGGCTCACTTGGTCGTCTGCTGTTTGGCGTAGACGACGTAGTTGCCCAGGTAGTGCCCGGTGGCCCGGTCGAAGTCGCCGGTGCAGGTGATCAGCCGCAGCTCGGCGTCGGGGTCGGGGGCGTAGACCTGCTGGGCGGGGAAGTTGTCTTTGGGGTATTGGGCAGCCCGGTAGACAACGAACCTGACGCTGGTGCCGTCCGCCCGGCGGACGAGCACCGGGTCACCGTTGTGTAGCTCACGCAGCTTGAAGAAGACGGCGGGGCCGGTTGTGGAGTCGACGTGGCCGACGATGACGGCGGGTTGGCCGACGTCACCCGGGGCCGAGCCTTGGCTGTACCAGCCGGCCTGGGCGTAGTCGGTCGGGACCTGCAGCGAGCCGTCGGTGTTCAGCCGCAGGCCGACCAGCCCCGAGCGCACGCCGATGGCGGGGACGGCGACCTCGACCGGCGGGACGTGCTGGTCCAGGGGTGCCAGGTGCCCTGCGACGGTGGCTGGGGCGAACGCGCTCGGTGCCTGGGCCGCTGGGATCCGGTCACCGGCGGGGTTGGGTGCGACCAGCGCACTGGAGTGCGGCTGCAGGACCAGCACCGCGACCAGGATGCCGGCCAGCACCCCGGCGACGACGAGCACAACAGCGCGCACAGTCCCCCGGTGCGGAAAGCGGCTGCCTACCGGCGGCGGCGGCGCCGCCGGGTCAACCCCGGCGGGCGGGCCGGCCGCGTTCGCCACAGCTTCTCCTAAGGGGTCACGACGGGATAGCGGTCATGTCCTGAAACGCCGCGCGGACGGGTGGCCAGGCGGCCACCCGCCCGCGCGGGGGGTATTACACGTGACTGCTCAGAGCTGAGAAGCCACTGGCCGCCGGCGCCGGACGCTGCGGAACCCGGTGCCCAGCAGCACCATGCCCAGCACCCCGGCGGTCACCGGCAGCACCGGGACGCCGTCTGAGGACGGCTGGGCTGCACCGCCACCACCGGTCGCGACACCCCCGCTGGGCATCGTCATACCGGCCGCGTTGGAGGTACCCAGGTTGACCGACTTGGCGTTCGGCAGCGCCAGGTAGGGGAACGCGGACCCGGGAGGGCTGGCGGGGGTGTTGACCCCGTCCCCGGCTGCCAGCGCCGGCACGATCGTCCCGCTCTGCGCGGCTCCTTCCAGGGCTTGCAGCTCGATGTCGACGACGTCGTCGGTCAGGCGCCGCCCGTTGGGGAAGCCTTGCAGGTCCTTGGCCAGCACCCCGAGCCGGTTGGGGCTGGCGGTGACCGGCACCGAGGTGTTGAGCCGCAGCTCCTCAGCCGGGACGAACGAGCCGGCGCTGACGCCCTTGTTCAGCTGCTGGGAGTTCAGGTCGGCCGCGATGGGTCCGCACGCCTTGCAGATACCGGTCAGGAAGATCTCCTGCAGGTCCTTGCGCGGCGCTGCCGGTGCCTTCAGCCCGTAGATCGATTCGATCAGCTTGGGCACCTCGGGGTCGAGCACCTTGGCCACCGCCGGTGCGACGGTGTGGTCCTGGGCCGGGGTCAGGCCGTTGAACGCGTCTTTGAGCTGGGCGGGGATGACGACCTCGTTGACCAGCGGGTTACCCAGGCGGGAGACCTGCACGAACCCGCCGTTCGGGGTTT
>JAABUM010005884.1_pt1 | contig 12484 bp, 12 predicted proteins | sample 5559161 | NCBI WGS metagenome assembly JAABUM01 (sample SAMN10711868, study PRJNA513369) | rock metagenome | isolation source: Antarctica rocks | place: Antarctica: Victoria Land, Siegfried Peak nord | reverse complement strand
AAGCCGAGCGGGTCGCCGCGTTCCCCGTGTTCCTGCACACCTACAATCACCACCGCGGCCACACCGCACTCAAGGGCGCCTCGCCAGCCGAGCGCGTACCCAACCTCTGTGGGCTCAACACCTAGCCTGACCCTCGCCGGTCAGCATGAGAGACCACAGCCCAAGACGCCTCGTGTGGGTAGGCGTCGCCCCGAGAGAACCCCCGGAACGCTCCTCTGACCCTGCGCGAGTTCCAGAGGTGCTACACACCGGCGCCCAGATAGGGCGCGCCTCGTATGCGCTGCACACTGCCGCCAGTGGGTGGAGCTCCCCGGAGGGCTCCAAGGCGCCTCCTTCGTCGTCTTATGAGCCTCCATCAGACCCGGTACGGGACAGATGAGCATCAGATGAGTGCGAGCGTGGCGCAGCAGATGGCAAGGCCCAGCGCCCCCGAGTCGCGGGCCGCGGCGTGCATGTCAAGGCCGTCAGGCGGCCGGGCCTAGGTGTGCGCCGGCGTCGCCCGTAGTTTGCAGTCGGTGTGCGTGCGCGACGGCGTCCGCGTCACGCTCGGGCAGAAACCCGGAGTCGGACTGGCAGTCGTGGCAGACCGTGACCGCGCGATGCCCCAGGTGGACGACCTCGACGGTATGGGGCTGGCAGGTCACGCTCGGGGCATGGTGGTGGTCCCGCCGGTGCGCCGCCGCCGCCGTGCACGCAGCCACCAGGGCGGCACTCTCCTCCGGGGTGTACCCGTGCATGTTCCCTCCGTGATCCGAGCGGCAGTCCATCCTGTTCAACACTCTGCGCTCCCCGCCCCATCCCAGCAGCAGGACGCGCCGAGAACAGACCTCCCCTGCGTCGAGTCAACTCCTCCACGCGGGCTCGTCGCATCCTGCGTCCATCCAGCTCCGTTCGTCGAACGGACGACCCCCGGAGCTGATGACAACGCTCACTGCCACCCCGCGGCAGACGACGGAGCCCCGCCAATGCCTGCCGTTGCCGTCCCCCGTCCCCAGCGACGGTCCGGGGCGTGCCGGCCGTGACCCCTTTTGTCCGGTGGCCCGCTGACGGAGTTGCTGGCAGACTGGCGGGCCCGCGTCCCGCTGAGACTGCTGACGGTGGCGTGGCCGGGGCCGAGAGCGACGGTGGCGGCGGTGGCGGCGGTGGCGGCGGTGGCGACGGTGGCGACGGTGGCGGGGATGCGGAGGCTGGGGTTGGCGGTCGGTGGCTCGGTCGGGTTGGCGGCGTTGGCGGCGCTGGTGAGCCAGGCTGCCCGCTCGGATGAGCTGTTTCTGGGGTACCTGTTGAACACGGTGGTCAACAAGATCCCGTTCCCCGCGGCTCGGCTGGCGCTGTACCGGGCGGCCGGGCTGCGCATCGGCCCGGACAGCAACATCATGATGAACGTCCGGGTGATGACGCCGCAGGGGATCGAGATCGGGGACCACTGCATCATCGGCGAGTTCTGTCAGCTGGACGGCCGGGCCGTCAGACTCGGGGAAGGGCCGGGCCTGACGATCGGTGACAACGTCAACGTGGGTGCGTACACGGCCTTCATCGCGGGCAGCCACGAACCGGACAGCCCGGACTTCGCCGGACCCTTGGCCAGGACCGTCGTGCAGGACCGGGCGTGGATCACCATGAACTGCACCGTCTTGTCGGGGGTGACGGTCGGTGAGGGGGCGGTGGTGTCGGCGGCGTCGCTGGTGAACAAGGACGTGCCCCCGTACACGATGGTGGGCGGGGTTCCGGCCAAGTACCTTAAGGACCGCAGCCGGGATCTGCGGTACACGCTGTCCAACCGAGCCCGCTGGATCTAGCCCATCCGAAGCGGGGAGGCCGCACATCAAGGTCTGTGTGGTCTTGCACCACCTGCCGGCTCCCGGGGCCGGCGGACTCGAGGGCCAAGTCCATACCCTGTGCACGGGGCTGCTGGCCCGTGGCGTCGACGTGCGGGTTGTCTGCCGACCCAGCCTCTACCTGCCGGCGGCCACGGTTCCGCTGCGAGAGCGGACCACGGGGCCTCCGGCCGCCCCGGCCGGCCGCCCCGGCCGGCCGGGGTGACACCCCGTTCCTGCGGATGTGGCGCACCTCCCAGGAGCTGGCGGCGGTTGAAGAGGTGACGACCTAGGACATCGTGCACGTCCAGTCGCACTACGGCTACCACACCGCCTTGCAGGTGGCGGGCACCCCGGGGCCACGGGCCGCCTTGGTCACCACCTTCCACCTGACCGCGCTCGGGGCGATGCTGCGGCTACAGGAGCTGAACCTCCCGCAGGAACCCGACACCGGCGAAACCCAACCGGCCGCGGTCATGGAGGCCACGCTGGCGCGGGTGTCCGACCAGTGCATCGCCGTCTCCGACCACGTCCGCACCGACCTTTGCCGCGGGTACGGCGCGGCGAAGGCGCGGGTCAGCGTCGTCTACAACGGCGTCGACACGGACCTGTTCCGGCCGTCACCCCGCGCCGCTGCCCAGCGCCGACTCGGCTTGGACCCGGCTCTGCGGTACGTGCTGTATGTGGGCCCGTTCTTCGGGTTCCGCGGACGCACACTCCTCGACTGCCTGCCCCTACTGGACCCGGACGTGCGGGTACTGGCCATCTGGCCCTTAAGCGACTCCGAACCGCCGGCGCCGGCAGGAGATCACCTAATCAGGGTCGGTTACGTACCGCCCGAAGACATGCCGTCCTACTACGCGGCAGCGGAGCTGCTCGCGTATCCCCTGGTGTACACCGGCTTCGGACTGACCCTGTTGGAGGCCTCCGCCTGCGGATGCGTCCCCGTCGCCTTCAACCTCCCGCCCGCCACCGAACTCCTCCCGGACACCGCCTGGCTGGTCGACGAGATCACCCCGCGCGCCTTCGCCCACGCCATCAACGCCGCTCTGCGCCACCCCGACACCCCACGCAAAGCCCGCGACGGCGTCCGACGAGCCCACAGCCCCCAATTCAGCCAAGACCGCATGACCGACCAGACACTCGACGCCTACGACGCCGCCATCCAAACCATGAACCGCGACGGCTTCCGTTAACCCCCAACCAGCCAGCCCGAGGCAACAAGCAGCCGGAAGTGCTGCCGTCCCCGCGTGCGCGGTCGCCCTCATGGCGGTGGGGTCCAGCGACCGCGCCCCACCAGCAGCCTGTTCGACCCTCGGGGGCAGGTCCGTCGCAGGTGAGTGGCGGGTCGTGGGGGTCTCAGTAGAAGCGGCGACGGCGTCCCCCGATGGAAACGAAGTTGAGGATCAGGCCGACCACCAGCAGGATGACGCCGATCGTCAAGAGGATCTTGAGGGACTCCACCAGTAGGCCGACGATGATGAGGATGATAGCCAGGACGATCATTGGGTTCCTTCCGCGTGATCTGTGTCAAGGAATGTCAGTGTGCCACCAGTGCGGCCTGCCGGCCGCCCGAGTGTTCCCAGGCTCGAAACCAAGGCGGCATCCAGGACCGGGTGCGGTCACTGTCCCTGGTCTGACGAAGGCCAGCGCATTTCCGAGCCCCGGAACACGCACCTTGTTGAGGCAGGGCCGGCGCTGGGGTGACACGAACGGTCGAGCGACGCGCGGCATGGGCAGGCTCAGGTCGCGCCATGGACCGTGAGACGTTCGGGGTGTCCACAGGGGGCCGTCAATCTCGAATAGCACGGCGCGCACGGCTGGGTCGGTCGGCGGCATACGTCCCTGCTTCTGTTTGGGTTGCCGTGTGGGTGTGCTGTTCGTGCCGCGGGCGCCTCATCGTCTCGCCAGCAGCCACGGCAGCCACGGCAGCCACGGCGACGAGGTTTGGTCCCCGTCCGGGGCGGGCACGGGTATGGACATGACTGATCAGGCAGGCCGCACCGCCGACCCACCGAGCGGGCGCCTGCTCGCCATCTACCTACGGCACCACGCCGCGGCGTCTCAGGGCGGTCTCGGCCTGTTCGAGCGCGCCGCCCGGCAGCAGACCAGCCCCGAGGCACGCGGTGAGCTGGCGCGGCTGGCCGCCGAGGTCGCGGAGGACCGCACCGCTCTGCTTGGCTTCCTCGGCATCCTGGGCCTGCCGCGTCCTCGGCTCGGCGAGCGGCTCATGGGCTGGGGAGAGAAGCTGGGCCGGCTCAAGCCGAACGGGACGGTAGTCCGCCGCTCCCCGCTGAGCGACGTGGTCGAGCTGGAGGCGATGGATGTCGCCGTGCAGGCCAAGAGTTTGGGCTGGCTAACCCTGCGCCGGCTGGCCGAGATCGACCACCGCTTGGACGTCGCGCACCTCGACGAGCTGGTCCGGCGGGCTACGGATCAGCAGGAAAGGATCGAGGACCTGCGCCGCCAGGCCGTGTCGCGCACCCTCATTCCTCAAGGCGCGCCTCAGTAAGCCAGCGGGTCGGTTCACCGGAGTCTTTCGCCCGAACTGTTCGGCCGGGCTACGGTCGATCGGGGCAGGGCCGGTGGGGTCATCGGTCACGTCGGTGGTGACCGCGGTGTCATGGACGTTTTCCGGCGCTGACCCCGGTGTCAGTGCAGCTAGCGAGTCGGTGGTGTCCGAGCCCTGTTAGCTGCGGTGGTGGCTACGAAACGCGACGCCGACGGTGGCGCAATCTGCTGCCGGGCTGATCGAGGGTGCGCTCGACACGGTGCATCACGAACGGTAAGGACCCCAGGACGAACACGCTGCCCAGGATCGCCTCCACCGCTTCAATGAGTCCCACGGCTGCTCCAAATGCGGTCAGGTGAATAGTGGAAGGCGAGTCGGCACCCGAGGCTTTTGCTCATGGGACCTGGCGTATCGAAGTTACGCCGACCGCCCAGGCCCCGAGTACACCCTTACGGGTGACTGGAGGTATCCACCCTTGCCTCCAACATTGCCCGGATCCCTCGGTGCGGTCGGCAAAACGCCTCGGCGTCTCGACCCTACCGGCGCGGGCAGCGGATGCCCCGAACTGGATGTGGGCGGTCGACTTCCAGTTCGACGCCACCTTCGACGTCGAGATACGCCGGGTCCTGTTCTCTACCAACGCGATCGAGTCGTTGAACGCCCGGTACCGCCGGGCCGTGGGTGCCCGGGGTCACTTCCCTACCGAGCAGGCCGCGCTCAAGACCCTGTACCTGATCACCCGCGGGCTGGACCCCAAGGGCACCGGGCAGGCACGATGGACCATGCGGTGGAAGCCCGCCCTGAACGCGTTCGCCGTCACCTTCGCCGACCGCATGCCGGCCGCCGAGGACCTCTGAAATCAAACGCCAGAAACACCGTTCATCGGACAGACCCGGTCCTGGCCGCCCTGGTCGGCGCGCTCGGTCAGGTCTCCGGCGCGCACCTCAACGGAGCCGTCACCCTCGGGCTGGCCGTGGCCGGCAAGTTCCCCTGGCGGTACGTACCGGCCTACCTGCTCTTCCAGCTGGCCGGCGCGATCGCCGGCGCCGGCGCGACCTGGGCCACCTTCGGCTCCGTCGTCCGTGACCAGGCCCGCCTCGGCGCCACCGTCCCCGCGGACGGGGTCACCGACGCCCGCGCGTTCGTCGTCGAAGCCCTCATCACCTTCTGCTGGTCTTTGTCATCATGGCCGTGGCCACCGACTCCCGGGTCCCGGCCGCGCTGGCCGCCCCCTCGATCGGGTTCGCGCTCGTCGCCGCCGTCCTGATCGGCGGCGGCATCACCGGCGGCGCCGTCAACCCCGACCGGGCCCTCGGCCCCGCCATCATGTCCGGCACCTACACCTCACTGTGGGTCTACGTGATCGCCGACATCCTCGGCGGCATCGTCGCCGCACTGCTGTACACCCACGTCGTCGGCAAGGCCACCGCCCCCACCATGGCGGCAGGCGACCCGCAAGCCGCCCGCCCCGCCGGCGACCGCGACCTAGCCAGCGCCGACACCACCTGACCGGTCCAGAACCATCCGAAACCAGCCGACAGGGCATGCGGACGCGCTGCTGTCGGCGCCGCGCACACGCTGTCGGCCTGCGCCGACAACAGGGCGTTGATAAGCGTCTCGAGCTGTCGCGCACGGCCGAAGCCTGCGCCAGCTGCTGCCTACGCGGCTCCAGTACAGGAACACTTCGGGTGACGCATTCCACCCAACGTCGCAACACGGCATGCCTCCGATGTTGGTCCAGAGCAGCACCAGGAAGTCAATCGGGGAGTGCTCTAGTTGAGCTCAACGAAGGGATGGGGACCGACCGTCTTTGGAAGCCTGAGTTGCGTCACTCCGACGAGACGGGGCGGCCGTGCTGACCCCAGCAGGTCGATGGCAACGTCCTCTTCTGCCGCGAGCAGGACGAGTCCTGGATTAACCTTTGCCTCCTTACGGCCGAGGATTTTGAAGACGCCGTGTTGCGACGTTGGCTGGAATCCGCCCGGCCTGATCTGGCCCCACTCCAGCGTGTCCTGCATCGGTGTTCGGTGCGGGTGAGTTGAGGTAGAGGCCTGGATGGGATCACGTGTGAAGCTGTTCGCCGACATTCGCCGCGGTGCCCCGGGTCGAGGGGTTGTCGATCCGTGAGTTGGCGCGCCGGCACGGGGGGTCCACCGTCTCACGGTCCGGCAGGCGTTGACGGCGGCGGCCGCCACCGCGGCGGATCGCGGTCCGGTCATCGCCGCGGCTGCACCGGTACAAGGCGGCGATCGACGCCATGTTGCTGGCCGATGTGTCGGCGCCCCGGAAGCAACGGCACACGGCCCGCCGGATCCACGCCCGACTGATTGAGGAGCACAACGGTCGGCGCGCTCGAACGGTGCCCGCGTCACCCAACACAGAAGCTTCAAGAACGGAGTCCAACAGGAGCGGATGGTCGGCGGCGGGAGCGCCGTGGCCACGGGTCTGTCGTCAGCCGGTCTAAGCGGCGCTCCTGGCAAGCGTGACCCGGCCCCCGCACGCCCCGGCACGTGCGGGCGCCACGCCGGTTCTGCAGGGCGGGGCTGAGTCGTCCCTTTACATCGGTACGTCAAGACCGAACTCAGCGTTGGGTAGCCCCACGGACGTGTGTACCTGCACCAATCGCCATCTGCCGTTCTGGTGCCGGACGGCTCCGGTGACCCTGATCGCGGCCGACTCGCCGTCGGCGAAGGTCACCAGCGCTCGGTCCTCGAACCATCCGAAGAGGCCGTCGCTGTAGCCGCGCGGCGACCCGGCGCGCACCGTCAGCACGCCGACCGCCTGGGTCTGGGTGAGGAAGCCGGCGACGGCGGCCGCATGATCGGTGTCCCACTCCTCCTCGTCGGTGCCGATCGCCACCGTGAGGTCCTCGGACAGCAGCTGCTCCACCATTTGGGGGTCGCCGCCTCGCATCACGTCGTAGAGCTGCTCGATGATGGCCTCGACACCGGCGCTACGTCGCATCGCTCCTCCTCGCGGGGCGTGCATCGCTCCGGAGGCACATGGCGCCCGCCCCGGCTGACTGACAGCAGAGCGCACCGACGCGCAACCGTAAGACCCAAGGGGTCGCCGAGGCCTGGCCACAGTCGACTACCCACAGGGTGGTTCCCGCCACACCCCTAGGGAGGTCAAGTTTGGTGATGAACGCCGGCACGCACCCCCTGGACGCCTCGTCAGGCCGAGTAGGGCCGGGACCGGCTCCCCTGAGCCGGGGACGCCCGGCGGTCACGAGGACCGCCGCTCAACCTAAACGGAAATCGGGACGACCTCAGTTCACATGCTTCAGACGATTTACGGCGGTGGACTGGCCAAGTCGGGCCTTCGTCCGGGTGGGTTCAATGAGCAAGCTCTGCTCTTGGGGTGCCCGGTGCTAGGGTGGGCTGCCGGGAGGGGGGGCCTGACGTTCTTGAGCGGACTTTCGCCGTGGTGGCCAACAGGGGTTGGTGTCATGTCAGGCCGCGGCTCAGCGGAGCTTGCATTCCGGGTCTTGGTCGGACATGGATGGTCAGCTCAAATGGTGCGCAAGCGGTGGCGCTCTGAGCGCGGCACGCCGACGCGGGTTCAGCGGTGATCAGTGCCTGGCCGGCGGAGACGGCCGTGAAGGTCGCCTCAGGAAGCGGTTGGGTGGGACTTGACTGGCTCAGCGGCGCGGTGACAGGTCCGGGGTCACCGCCGCTGGGCCGAACCTGCGGCCGCTCCCACTGTGGCCCCAGGGCTATGGACAGGGTGTCGCCCACGGTTATTGAGACCACACGGCCGTTGTCGGCCTCGTCGGCGCGGACTGGCTGGGGTGACGTCACGGTGGCGGTCCTGTCGGTTTCCTGAATGCTCGGCGTGCCTGCCGGAGTTTGGTACGAAGCCGACGTCGCGGCGGCAGCCGTCGTCGTCACGGTGGGGGACGTACTAGGGCGGCCGCACGAGCTGACACCAAATGTGCAGATCGCGGCCAACGCGAAGGCTCTGCCGGTCATCCGATGCATCCGCTGGTTGTCAGGGAGGTTCCGCTCGGCACCCCAATGAGGCTACGCCCAGGACGTGTACTGGCGGCTCGGTATCAGGCGTCGGCGGGTGGCCCGGCGCGGGTGTGTTCGTCGTGGTAGGGCCGCAGTGAGTGGCCGGAGGGCGGCTCAAGGAGATCCCGACCGGTGGGAGGGCGGCCGTGAGCCGGTTGGGTCGTTCCGTCTTGCGGGATCCCGCTTTCGGGTGAAAACTGCGGAGGCCGTGCCCAGCCGGTCCGGCGTATGCAAGGTGGAGGAGACCGCGTGAAGCGTGTGCCAGGCAAGGTGGCTGTTGGCTCTATTGTCGGGGTCGGTTTGGTGTTGTCGTCGGCGGCGTTGGCCCATGCCGACGGCGGCGGACGCAAGGTCGTTGCTGCGGCCCCGGACTGGACGGCGACGGCGCCGAAGACCGGGGTTCCGGCCGCCACCGATCGGCTGCACCTGTCGATGGTGCTGAACCTGCGGGACCCGGCCGGCGCGGAGGCTGCGGCTGCGGCAGCGTCGGACCCGGGCAGTGCTCAGTACGGCGCGTTTCTGAACTCGGCGCAGTGGCGGGCCCGGTTCGCGCCGACCGACGCCCAGGCGGCGGCCGTGTCGAGCTGGCTGAGCAGCAGCGGCTTCACCGTCACTGGCACTCCGGCCAACCACCGGCTGGTCACGTTCGACGGGACCGCTGAGCAAGTCAACGCGGTGTTCGGCGCCCAGCTGGCCAGTTTCAGTAAGGGCGGTGCGCAGGTGGTCGCCCCGAGCGCGCCGGCGACCGTCCCGGACGCGGTGGCGCCGCTGATCGCCGGCCTCGCGGGGCTGGACTCCTCGCTGCGGGCCACCCCCCACCACGTCGGCGGCCCCGACCCGGACACGGCGCAGGCTCAAGCCCAGACCCATGCCCAGGTACAGCCGCAGCGTCAGGCGGCGCCCAACGGAGTACCCACCGCGACTCTCCCCCCGCCGGGCCCGGTGTTCCGTAACGCCCCGCCATGTTCGAGCTACTACGGCGAGAAGCCCGCACCGGCCTACAGTCCCAAGGTGGTCCCGAACCCGCTGACCTACGTGGTCTGCGGGTACAAACCCGAGCAGCTGCGCGGCGCGTACGGCATCGACCAGGCGCTGGCCCAGGGGTACGACGGACGTGGCGCGACGGTGGCCGTGGTCGACGCATACGCCTCGCCCACTATTGCCACGGACGCCGCCACCTACGCCACCCGCAACGACCCGCGGCACCCGCTACGCAGCTACCAGTTCAGCCAGTCCCTGCCGGCCACCTACAACTCCGTCACCGAATGCGGCGCCCCCGGGTGGTACGGGGAGGAGACCCTCGACGTCGAGGCGGTGCACGCCATGGCGCCGGCGGCGAACATTCTGTACGCCGGCGCGTCCAGCTGCCAGGACATCGACCTGGTCGCCGCAGTCAACTCGGTCTTGGACAACGACCTGGCCCAGGTCATCACCAACTCCTACGGCTCCACCGGCGAACCGGGCAGCGTCGCCGAGGTCCAGGCCGCCCACCAGTCGGCGTTGCAAGCCGCCGCCCAGGGCGTCAGCCTGCTGTTCTCCTCCGGCGACAACGGCGACGAGATCGTCCACACCGGGACCCGGCAGGTGGACTACGAGGCCTCCGACCCGATGGTCACCGCCGTCGGTGGCACGTCACTGAACGTCACCAAGGCCAACGGGTACGGCTGGGAGCAGGGCTGGGGCACCGGCCGGTCCATCCTGCAGCCCAACAACACCTGGTCGCCCGTCCCGCCCGCCTACCTGTACGGCGGCGGCGGGGGCACCAGCAGACTATTCCGCCAGCCCGGCTACCAGAAGGGGGTGGTCCCGGACGACATCGCCAACCACTTCGGTCAGGGCCCGCACCGCGCGGTTCCGGACGTCGCCATGGACGGCGACCCGAACACTGGTTTCCTGGTCGGCCAGACCCAAACGTTCCCGGACGGCTCGCTGCAGTACTCCGAGTACCGCATCGGCGGCACCTCCCTGTCCAGCCCCCTGTTTGCTGGCGTGGTGGCCGTGGCCAACCAGGTCAAGGGCGGCAACCTCGGCTTCGTCAACCCCCGGATGTACAAGCTGGCCGGCAGCAACGCCTTCCACGACGTCTTCCACCAAGGGGTGACCGACGCGGTCGTGCGGGTCGACTACATCAACGGCTTCGACGCCTCCGCCGGGCTGCGGACCTCACTGCGGACCCTGAACCAGACCGGCACCATCTACACCCGAAAGGGCTACGACGACGTCACCGGCGTCGGCAGCCCCAACGGGGTCGCGTTCCTAAACGGTATGGCCGGTAGCCGAGTCCAGAACGGATCCGGCGGCGGCCAGCAAGGCAACCCCGGCGGCCAAACCCACGGACCAACACCCAGCCAGTAAGCGCCGCCGCGGGAAACAGATAACCGAACTACATAGACGAGGGGCCGGCCGCAAACGGTGCGCCGGCCCCTCGTCCTATGTCGAAACGCCGCACCCTAAGACGAGGACGCTCAACATCCTGCACCACCTCGCACACAGCGCCCGGATCGCACGGTCGACTCCCGGCATAGCGGACGTCCGACCTGCGGCATGAGCGGAAGTTGGGGAACGGGACGCCTATGCATGGTCATGCAGGTCCGCCCCCGCACCCGAGGAGCCACGACGATCACCGCTTCGGTCTCCGTGGCCCTCGTTGCCGTCGTCATCGACGTCGGACGATGGCAAGGATCCCCTACGGGCTACTCGGCGACCGTAGAGCCTCGAGGCCCTCAAGAACGCCCGCACCGTCCTGACCACCCGCACCATCGAAGACCAACCCGAGAAGGTGGGTGCCGACCGGATCGCCGGCGCTATCGACGCCTAACGAGCAACCTCAACGGATCACCGGTGTCCACCACCGACCCGGACTTAACTCAACCCAGCGACGTTGATATGACCGGATCAAACCAGACAGCCTACCACAACCGCTCCGAGGGGCCAGCCAGTGCCAAACAACTTTGACTGCATTACCCACCAAGCCCCGGGCTAGAATACATTGATCGACCGAAGAGAGAAGCACGATGCCTAGGATCTTCGACAACATCGAGGTTGATCTCGGCCCTCATCTCATAGAGACCTTCCGGACGTCCGATCGCATGGACACGGCCGTGGGGTACTTCAACCTCCGGGGTTGGTTGCTCTTCGGCGACGCCGTCTCCGCGAAGGCTGTTGGCAGCTCGCCGGGTGTGCGGATCCTTGTTGGCATGTCATGGCCGACCCCGAAACGCAAGTCCTTACGCACCTGCAACAAGCTCTGGAGTCGCAGCCGGACCAAGGCGACGTCGACACAGAGACGGCACGGACCCGCAGGCAGCAAGCCCTCCTGAAGTTCCGCACCCAGCTCATGAGGGGCGTGCCGGACTCCAGATCAGAAGAACCTACGCCCGCTCAGGGCACAGCTGGCCGACGGGCGAGCAACGATCAAGCTGTTCACGCGCAGACCGCTCCACGGAAAGACCTACCTCTGCCACAGGCAGGACATCAATAGCCCATCGGTTTCGTCGGATCGTCAAACCTCACAACCGGCGCCTGCGCCATCGCCCGCCGCCACGACCTCCAGCAGGTCGAGTGCATGGTGCACGGACTGGACGCTGTTGGGGTCTCACGAGTGGGGGTGTGAACATCAACGTGTCACTGCTCTTCGCGGGTCGGGCACGCTTGACTAATCCGAACATGGAAGATAGTTTCCGATATACGGAACCATCTAATTCCACTTGGTGGAAAATTGAGTAAGGGATCCCCATGACGAAGCGAGTGCAGGTCGGGCGGCTGAGCGTGGCGGAAGAGCTTTATGCGTTCATCGTCGCCGAGGCTCTGCCGGGGTCGGGGGTGGATGCGGATCGCTTCTGGGCTGGCACCGACTCGATCATTCATGATCTTGCGCCTCGAAATGCTGCCCTGTTGGCGAAGCGCGACGCGTTGCAACAGCAGATTGACGACTACCACCGCGCCCACCCAGGCACTCCTGAGCCGGCGGCTTACTCGTCGTTCTTATGGGAGATCGGCTATCTGCTCGAGGAGCCTCAGACCTCCGGAAGTAGGGCCGGGCTCACTGTTGAGGTTCATGCGGGCGTGGCGTGGTAGGTGATGGGGCGGCGGTCGCCGGGCAGGTGCGCTGGGGTGGCGTTGAGCTCGTCGGTGAGCAGGTG
>JAABUM010005882.1_pt1 | contig 12485 bp, 8 predicted proteins | sample 5559161 | NCBI WGS metagenome assembly JAABUM01 (sample SAMN10711868, study PRJNA513369) | rock metagenome | isolation source: Antarctica rocks | place: Antarctica: Victoria Land, Siegfried Peak nord | reverse complement strand
GGCCCTCGCGCTGTTGCGCTACCAGCGCCGCCACAAGCTCGCGGCCTACGGGTCGCACCGCAAACGCCGCCTGCAGCGGCTTGCAGACCTGCACCCACCGTAATTGACGTCTCGTTGTAATACTAGGGGGCGAAGGGGCGAGGGGGCTTACAGCGTGGCGCCGATGATCCAGGGGTTGAACTCTTCCTCGCCGATGCCGTGATGCTCGCTTTTGCTCTTTTCGCCCGATGCCACGGCCAGGATGCGCGCGAAGATCTCCTCCCCGACCTCGTCCAGGGTCGCGCCGTCGAGCACACGCCCGCCGTCGACGTCCATGTCGTTGCGCATCTTCTTGTAGAGCGCGCTGTTCGTCGCCACCTTGATACTCGGCGCGGGCTTGCAGCCGAACACCGAGCCGCGCCCCGTGGTGAATACGACCATGGTGCAGCCCGAGGCGACCTGCCCCGTGACCGAGATAGGGTCGTAGCCGGGCGAGTCGACGTGTACGAAGCCGCGCGCCGTGATGCGCTCGGCGTACTCGTAGACGCCGTTGAGTGGGGTTGACCCGCCCTTGGCTACCGCGCCGAGGCTCTTCTCATAGATGGTGGTCAGGCCGCCGAGCTTGTTGCCGGGCGAGGGGTTGTTGTCGATCTCGCAGCCGTTGCGCCGTGTGTACTCCTCCCACCAGTGGATGCGCTCCAGCAGCCGCTCCGCGACGGCGGGCGACGCGGCGCGGCGCGTCAACATGTGCTCGGCGCCGTAGACCTCGGTCGTCTCGCCGAGCGCGACGGTCCCGCCCTGCCGTACCAGCAGGTCGGCGGCGCGCCCGAGCGCGGGGTTGGCGGTGACGCCGCTCCAACCGTCGGAGCCGCCGCACTGCAACGCCACGACAAGTTCGGAGGCCGGTATCTCTTCCCGTTTATATGTAGCGGCGAGCGGCAACAACCTCTTGACGGCGGCGACACCAGCCTCGACCGTCTCCTGTAGGCCGCCCTCGTCCTGGATCACCAGCAACGGCGGCTGATCGTGCTCCAAACCCTGTGCGCTGACGAGGTCCTGGATCTGATTGATCTCACAGCCGAGGCCGACGAAGACATAGGTGGCCACGTTGGGGTGACGCGCCACGCCGGCCAGGGTGCGCTGCAGCAGGTCAATCTCGCGCGAACCGTAGCGGGCGCCGCAGCCGCCCTTGTGCGTGAGGCCGATCACGCCGTCGACGGTCGGATACTCAGCCAGAGCGTCGCCGCGGAAGCGGTCGGCGATGGCGCGCACGGTGCTGGCCGAGCAGTTGACCGTCGAGATGACGGCCACGTAGTTGCGCGTGCCGGCACGACCGTCGGGGCGGCGGAAGCCCATGAAGGTGCGCCGCGCTGACTCCGGCGCGTACTCGACGGGCCTGACGTCGACGCCGACGGCGTAGTCGTGCGTGAGGGCGCCGACGCCGAGGTTGTGACTGTGCACATGGTCGCCAGGAGCGATTGGCGTCGTGGCGAAGCCGATGACCTGCCCGTACTTATGCACGGCGTCGCCCGCCGCGACGGGGCGCAGCGCGACCTTGTGGCCGGAGGGGATGAGCCGCCCCACGCGTACCACGCCCTCCGTCGTGCGCAGGCGCAGGCCGGGTGCCAGGGGGACACGCGCCACGGCCACCTCGTCGGTCGGGTGCAGGTGGACGGCGACCTCGGTCAGGTCCGCCTCCCGCGCCGTCGCCGCTGGCGTCAGGGTCACAAGGTTGGATTGGGTTGTCATTGGCTGTAACTCCTCTGTAGGTGTAAAGAACCTCTTGGTTCATCAAAGGTTACTATCCGTTGCATTCATTGTACAATCTGACCGTCGAGAGGGCCGCAAGAATCCGTCGTCTATGGAGGTAGAGCACAAGAAAAAGCCCGGCGCACGAGGTCGTGCGCCGGGCTTCGCGCGTGTTAGCGGGTGGCGGCCGCGAACAAGCGCTCCTCCGAGTTTTGCGCGTGCTGGCGCAACGCGACGACCTGACGTTCTATCTCACGCCAGGAGTTGATACTCGTGAGGCCGGTGAGGGATGGCTGTAGGTGGGTGTTGCGCAGGGCGGTAATGACGCCATGTACCTCATCGAGCGCGTTATCCAGCGCGTGTATTTTGCTGTCCTGGTCTGGCGCGTGATCCATCGCGCGCCGGGTCACACCAACAATAGCGGCGACCACGTCATCGTTGACCATTATCTATGCTCCTTTGCAAAGAAAGTATGGGTCGTCTGCACAGTATACGTGCATAATAACAGTACCATAAATGCGGATTCCGCTACGGAGCAAGGTGTTCCGGCGCCGACTCCGTGAGTCGCTCGCCAGCCTCGACGCGGATGTCGAGCACGTTCTCGGCTGGCACGAGTGGGCAGACCCAGCGCGGGTCGAAGGCGCACGACGGGTGGTAGGCGAAGTTGAAGTCGAGCACGACCGTGCCCGCCGCTGAGTCGCCGCCGAGGTCAGCGCTCTTGGCCGCGTCGAGCAGGTAACGCCCGCCGCCGTACGTTTCCGCGCCGTTCGTCGCATCGCGGAAGGACAGGAACAGGCCGCCCGCGTAGCCGTCCAGCCAGTATAGGCCCAGTCGCCGCTCGCCCTGAGGGAAAGGCACATCGACCCAGCCGATGCGCCGCACACCCATCGTCCCATTGCCGCTCGTCGGGACCGTCGTGCCCTTGCCCAGCGCGTCGTTCCGCGCGCCTTCCCCTGATAGGACATCCGACGCGCCGGCTGCCGTGTCGGGAACGACTGTTAGCTCGAAGCGCAGCGCGGGGTCGTGCGCGAAGTAGCGCGGCATGTAGTCAGCCCTCTGGCCGGCAGGAATGGGTGACTGGGGGTGCTCGCGGTACAGTTGGTCCCGCGTGGCGCGCCAGTGGTCATAGGCCGCCGTCGGAGAAAACGGCCCGTAGATCTTCTGTAGGTTGCGTACCTCCACGTACAGTTGCGCCACGCGGCGACGCCAGTCAGCCAATTCCAGGTCGTTCGCTCCAGGAACATCCATGCATCACCCTCTTGTACCGATCATGCCCAGCGACGATAGATCACGCCTCGTCGTCGAGCAATGCCCGTAGCGCGTCCAAATCGCCCTCCGCCGCCAGGTCGCGTATCCGCCGCAGCATGGCGTCCTGCCTCTCCAAGGCAGTGGCTTGCCGCTCCATGGCCGCCGCGTTCCTTTCCAAGGCGACGGCCTGCTCCTCCAACACGGCGTCGGCCTCCTGCGGCAGCGGTTTGAGCCGTCCCGCCGCGTCGCGCACGCGCAGATACAGGCCGTCGAACTCGAACGACACGCCCAGTGCGGCGCTCTCCCAGCGCCCTTGAGCGGTGGCGGGCCAGCGCGCCCAACGCCCGTCGACCAGCCGCAGCGCCCGCACATCCTCGTCTATGTAGCGGCGCTCATAGTCGACGATGATATAGGCGGCGACGCCCGCGTCGGCGTAGCTCCACGCCTTGCCGCGCTCCTCGTCGATATCCCAGTGGTAGGTCGTCTCACTGAGCACTTCGATAGCCAGCAGGGGCACGCCGACATCGACGAAAGTCAGGTGTTGCCCGCTGCCGGGGTGAGGATTGGGCCGTGGGTGGACGAAGACGTCGGGCAGCATGGGGTAGGCCGACCCGTCGGGGCGCCGGAACCCCGCCAGGGGAACCTGCGAGAGGACGCGCCAGGACGCGCCGTTGCTCCGCGCGGCCATGCGCAGGCCGTCGCGCGCCGCGTCGATGACATGCTGATGGTACTCCGAGCCCACGATGCTCTCCTCGGTGTCATCCGGTGGCCACAAGGCCGCGCGTGCGGCCCTCAGATCGAGTTGTGCTTGTGCCATAGTCTTCGCCTCATTCTCGCATTAGACAACATACCCGCATTATAAACGGTCCACATCGGCAATGGGATGGCGCCATTAGAACCCTTGCCATGATGTGGAAGGTTCGCACCCTGATGTGGATAGGCCCTTGCCCTCGTCAGCGCATTTTATTACCATTAGCGGGTGCCTTCACGAGATTTCACCCACTTGCACTGCCACACCGAATATTCGCTGCTCGACGGCCTGGCGCGTGTCGGGCCGCTGATGGACGCCGCCCAGAAGCAGGGTATGACCAGCCTGGCGCTGACTGACCACGGCGTAATGTTCGGCGCCGTTGAGTTCTACGGCGAGGCCAAGAAGCGGGGCATCAAGCCCATCATCGGTATGGAAGCGTATGTGGCTCCGCGGGCGATGCACCTGCGCGAGGGTAAGCAGGACGCCTCGGGTTACCACTTCGTGCTGCTGGCCGAGAACGAGATCGGCTACCAAAATCTGCTGACGCTGGCCAGCGAAGCGCAGCTGCGCGGCTACTACTACAAGCCGCGCGTCGACAAAGAACTGCTCGCCAAACACAGCGCCGGCCTGATCGCCCTCTCGGCCTGCCTCTCCTCCGAAGTAGCGCGCCATCTGGTGAAGGACGATATCCAGGCGGCGGAGAAAGCGGCCAAGTGGTACGCCGAGGTGTTCGAGAATCGCTTCTACCTGGAGGTGCAAGACCACGGTATCGCCGAGCAGCGCACCGTGAACCGGCACATCGCGGCGATGGCCAAGCGCCTCAGCCTCCCGCTCGTCGTGACCAACGACGTGCACTACATCGCCAAGGAGCACGCGCAGGCGCAGGAGATCCTGTTGTGCGTGCAGACCGGTACGACGATGGACGACCCCAAGCGCATGAAGATGGACTCGCATGAGTTTTATCTCAAGAGCGCGGATGAGATGTGGCAAACCTTCGGGGATGAGTTCCCTAACGCGCTCAAGAATACGATGGAGATCGCCGAGCGCTGTAACCTCAACCTCGAGTTCGGCCGCGTGCAGCTGCCCGAGATGCCGGTCCCGGCGGGTCACAGCGTTGATACATACCTCGCCGAAGTGTGCCACGACCGCCTGGCTGTGCGCTACGATGAGGTGCGCGACGACATGAAGGAGCGGCTCGACTACGAACTCTCCGTCATCAAGAAGACCGGCTTCGCCGCCTACTTCCTACTGCTCGACGACATCATCGGTCACGCGCGCCGTGAGGGCATCATGGTCGGCCCTGGTAGAGGCTGCCTCTCACCGGACACGCCCATCGAGATGTCCATGGGCGGGGTGAAGGCGATCCGTGACGTGGAGCCAGGGGATTGTGTGATCTCCCGTGACGGCATGGCCCGCGAGGTCATCCGGCGTTGGGACTACGAGAGTGACGAGGACCTTATCCGCCTCCGCTCCTACTACGGCGATTGGCGTGGGGTGACATTGACTCCCGATCACAAGGTGCTCGCGGAGAAAAGCACGCGCAAACCCGGCTACGAGGGTTGGGCCGACTCCACCAAGCGCGCGAAGAAGTCACTGATTGAGCCGACCGGACGACTCGACTGGTTGCGCGCCGATGAACTCGCTCCTGGCGACTGGGTATTCTGCCCGACGCTAGCGGCGCCAAGCAGTAAGCGCCCTCCATGTGTCATCGACCTTGCGCGCTACGCCAACGGATACGACATGGTTTCCTCCGGGGATGAAGTCCGGGAGTACCGCATCAACGTCTTGTTAAAACGCCTCTACCATCGGGCTACTCTGCCTCGGCTTATCACTCTCGACGAAGCCTGGGGGCGCATCCTGGGTCTATTCGCAGGAGATGGCTGGCTGCTATCGCACAAGAGCAACCGGATCGGCTTTGCCTTTAACGCCGCCGAAACGGAAAGCCGCGCCTGGGTTGAAGAGTTTTTCCACGCACTCAACCTTCAAGTCGATGTGCGTCCGCACGCGGGGCGCAAGCTTGTCCAGATTGAGGTGAAGAGCAAGTTCTTGCGCGCCATGTTCGCCGACCTTTTCGATGGTTACGCTCCCATACTTAAAGCCCGCGACAAGCACGTCCCGCGGGCCATACTCGAAGGTTCGATGGGACTCCAACAAGGTTTCGTACGGGGCCTGTGCATGAGCGACGGCCATGATGCCGGATCGAAAAATCGGATCGCGACGACATCGCTGCGATTGGCGGTGGAAACCCGTCAACTCCTCCGCCTGTTAGGGGTACCTTCCGCCGTGCGGAAGGAAAACCGCAAGGCGGAGACAAGAGCGGCCTTTATCAATGCGGGGACGTCCTACACAGTTGATTTCCCTCCCGACGCGCGTTTCGGAGCGAACGACGCGATGGCGTCTTATGTCTACCGGCGCGTCGAAGGCGGTTTCCTGCTCAAACTGCTGTCGAGCGAACTCGTTCCAGGCACTGGGACGGTCCACGATCTGGAGGTGGCGGGGGAACACAATTATCTGACATCCTCGTTCCTCGTCCACAACTCCGCCGTCGGAAGTCTGGCGTCTTATTGTTTGGGTATCACAAACGTCGATCCCCTGCAGTTCGATCTATTGTTTGAAAGATTCCTGAATCCTGATAGATTGAGCATGCCCGACATCGACACTGACTTCGCCGACGACCGGCGCGACGAGGTGATCCGCTACATCACCGAGCGCTTCGGCGCCGACTGTGTGGCGCAGATCTCGACCTTTGGGACAATGGCGGCGAAAGCGGCGATCAAGGATGTGGGCCGCGCCCTCGCAATCCCCTACGGCGACGTCGACCGCCTGTGTAAGCTGATCCCGCTGATGCCGCTCAAGATCACGATCAGAGAATCGATCGACGCGGTCCCCGAGTTAGCCGACCTCTACAACAACAACGACGAGGTGAAGCGGCACCTTGATATGGCGATGGCGCTGGAGCACGTCAAGCGCCATGCCTCGACGCACGCGGCCGGCGTCGTCATCTCGCACGACCCGCTGGTCAACGTAACGCCGCTGATCCGCGTGGGCAAAGAGGGCGAGCAAGGGCAGGCGTCGCAGTACGAGGCGGGCATCCTCGACAAGATTGGCTTGCTCAAGATGGACATCTTGGGCCTGACCACGCTGACCTTGATCCAGCGTACCGTCCGCAACATCGAGATCTCACGCGGCGTCTTGATCGAGTCCGACGAGATACCGCTCGACGATCCATGCATCTACGATTTGCTGACCAGCGGCGAGACAGCCGGCATCTTCCAACTCGAGAGCGGAGCCATGCGCAAGGTGCTGCGCGACATGAAGCCCGACCGCTTCACCGACATCGTAGCTGTCGTCGCGCTGTACCGCCCCGGCCCGATGAACTTTATCCCGCAGTACATCGCGCGCAAGAACGGCTCCGAAAAGGTGACTTACCTCCATGAGGACCTGGAGCCGATCCTGCGCGAGAGCTACGGGGTCATCGTCTATCAGGACCAGGTCTTGAGGATCGCCATCGAGTTCGCGGGCTTTACCTGGGGCGAGGCCGACAAGCTGCGCAAAGCGATGGGCAAGAAGCTTATCGAGGAGATGAAAAAGCAGCAGGCCCATTTCGACGAGGGGTTCGCCAAGACGACCAAATGGGTGTATCAGCAGGACGAGACGGGCGCGCCGACCGCCGTCGAGGTCCCCAAGCCCGCGTATCCGGTAAAGCTTGCTCATGAGTTGTGGCCGCTGATGGAGACCTTCGCCGGCTACGGGTTTAATAAATGTTCACATGCACAAACTAAAGTGATGCTTCCTGACGGCAGTCGTGTACCCCTAGCCGCTGCATTCAAGCGTCAGCCCGAGGAGATTATGGCGATGTGGCCTGACGGTGAGATCAGGCCACATAAGGTTTACCGCATCGTCAAGACAGGGCGTAAAGAGCTATTGAAGGTAAAGACGCAAGGGGGACGCGTCATTAAGGTCACACCCGAGCACCGACTCCTGACGATAGAGGGGTATAAGCGCGTAGATGAGATGCAGATTGGTCTCGAATTGATGACATCCCCGCGCAAGCTGTACGCCCCACATCAACTTACCGAGAAAATGCATCAAGCTCGTCGCACCAATATAACGCAGCTCAACCAATCGAGGGAACAGCGCGAGAGGGTGAGCATGCGTGTCGCGCAATACCAGGCTGATAGGCCGCAAGAGGACAAAGTCGCGCACATGAAACGGATGCACGCGCTGCATCCAGACATGACGCGCAATGCCGTGGCAGCGATGCACGAACGGGTGAAGTGGCTTTGGGCAAATGATTCGGATTGGCGAGTGAGGTGGATGGAGGCCACTTTTGCTGCCACTCGAGCGGTTCTTGATACTGGACCGGGCTATGGACGCTGCTCGATCGCCTCGAACGGCATGTGGTGCGCGAGCCAGAACGAGCGCGATATGTGTGAGTGGCTCATTGCCCAGGGCGTCGACTTCGAGATGCACAAGGTGCTGCCTAACGGGCGCATCTGTGATTTCTACTTCGCCGGCGTCTACTGGGAGATGGACGGTATGGACCGCGCGCCCGCGTACTTCGCCGACAAATACGGCGATCTGCCCTATGTCGTGGTCACGCCCGAAGATTTTAAGTTTGGCGTGGAGCATCACCTGGCGCTGGAGCACGCACAGAACGGCGATCCAATTATCTCGATCGAACCCTGCGGCGAGGCAATGACCTACGATGTCGAGATGGCTCCCGACGGTCCGCTGAATTATTTGGCGAATGACATTGTTTCTCACAACAGCCACGCCGCAGCCTACGCGCAGTTGGCCTGCCAGACGGCCTACCTAAAGGCCAAGTACAAGGTCGAGTACATGGCGGCCTGCCTCTCCATCGAGACGGGCAGCCCCGACCGCATGGCCGTGGTGCTCGGTGAGTGTCGCCGCCTGGGTATCACCATCCTGCCGCCCGACGTCAACCACAGCGACCTGGACTTCGCGGTCGAGGGCGACAGCGTGCGCTACGCGCTGCAGGCCATCAAAAACGTCGGCGCCAACGCCATCCGCTCCATCGTGACGTCGCGCGAGAAAGACGGTCCCTTCAAGGACGTTGACGACTTCAGCCGCCGCGTCGACTGGAAGGCGATGAACAAGCGCGCCCTGGAGAGTTTGATCAAAGCTGGCGCGCTCGATTCGCTCGGTGACCGCGCCCTGCTGCTCGGCAACCTGGACCGTATCGTGTCGCAGGGACAGCGCGCCGAGCGCGACGCCGCCTCCGGCCAGGTCTCGCTCTTCGCCGATGTGGCCGACATCGAGGCGTTGGCGCTGCCTTCGCTCATCCTCACCACCGTGCCCGACGTGCCGACCAAGCAACTGCTGGCCTGGGAGAAAGAGATGCTGGGCCTCTACATCTCCGAGCACCCGCTCACGGCCTGCCAGGAGCAGGGCCGGCTCCTCGGCGTTGTCTCTATCGCCGCGCTAGGGCCATCGTACGCGACGAAGAAAGTCAAGTTAGGGGCTCAGATCACCACGATGCGCCAGATCCTGACCAAGAAAAGCGAAACCATGATGGCGCTGGAGTTGGAGGACCTGGAGGGGACCATCGAGGCCGTGGCCTTCCCACGCACCTACGCCCGCTTCAAAGAGCTGTTCACGGACTCGGCCATCCTGCTCGTCGCGGGGACGGTCGATATGCGCAACGATCGCCTACAGCTCATCATCGACGATGTGTCCATCTTCGAGGGCAAGGTCAGCAGCGGCGTGGAGCGCTTCAGCGTCTACTGCCGGCGTAGCGGCGACGACGAGCGGGACCTGGCGCTGGTGCAGGACGTCTACCTATTGCTGCGCGAATTCCCCGGCAAGGATAAGGTCCAGATCGTGACCGACAGAGCTGGACGCCGCGTACCCATCCCGCTGCCCGATGGCACGAGTTGTTGCTGTCCCGAGTTGCTGGAGCGCCTACGCGCGCTCCCCGGCATTGGACCGGACGCCGTCGAGATCGTGTCCGTCGCACCGCCGGCGGCTCCCGCCCCCATTATCGAGCAGGACATGATACTCGACGCGCCGCTCTCGCGCGGCTACGTCGACCCGTTCGCCGCGCTCGACTCGGAAGACGATGTCGCGTAGTATCGCCCCCCACTACTGACGTACCGCTGGCGAAGTTCATTCATGTCATGCAACATGCCGTCCGCATCTTGAAACTGCCAAAACTCCCATCCATATGCGTGGCGTTCTCCATCTCCCGGCGCGTGAGATGGAGAACGCTAAGATGATGATAGACGGCGACGCCGAGGCGAAGAAGCTGGGTGGGATAGTCAGGACCATGCTCTCGCGGGACGCAGCCGCGCGCGGTATCGACTACCGCGTACGGAAGATCGTGAGCGGAGACTCGACGGCGCATGGGGCGTTGCAGCTCGCCGACATAATCGGGGGCGCGGCGGTCGAGGCGTGGAAACGCGGCGTGCAAGAAACGCGCTCATTCGCCCCCGTTCTTTTCGCACGTCATATGTTCGTGCTATGCTTGTTCTAGCACATGGCGCTCGTTCACATCTTTTCGTGTCACCCATCAGCCATGTGCTACGTCGATTGAGGTACCTTCCCTTGGTGCTGTAGCGTTTCTTCCACGACCATCTCTAGGACGCCTACTCGGCAGACGGCTGTCGCCTCGCCTCGCGCGGCGCCACGCCGTCCGCATAGACGTAGGCGCGAAACGACACATCATCAATAGAGTTAAGGGAGTATCTCTCAGTGAGTACACACACCGCACTGCTAGTTATCGACGCCCAAGTGGGTCTGTTAGACAAGGCATATCGCCGCGACGAGGTCGTGGCGCGCATCGCTGACCTCATCGCCAAAGCCCGGACCGTGGGCGCCCCGGTCATCTACGTCCAGCATGACAGCGATGAGGCCGGCGACCTCCTCGAAATCGGGTCGCCCGGCTGGCGGATCCATCCGGCGCTCGCCCCTCAGTGCGCGGATCTCGTCGTGCACAAGCGCTCGTCAGACTCCTTCTACGAGACACCCTTGCAGCGGGAGTTGGACGCGCGAGGCGTCACGCGCCTGATTGCGACGGGGATGAAGACGGAGATGTGCGTCGACACGACAAGCCGCCGCGCCGTGAGCCTCGGCTACGATGTGACGCTCGCCGCCGACGCGCATACGACAACCGATACCGACACGCTGCCGGCCGCCCATATGATCGCGTACCATAACGAGATCCTGGATGACTTCGGCAACGATGCCCACGTCGTGATAGCCAGGGAAGCGCAGGCGATCGCTCTGTAGCCAACTGGCGTGCGCTACACGGCGGTCCGGAGCCCTTGCCCGACCGCCGTGTAGGGCACGTCAATTTAAATCCGAATACGTGGAGTAGGCGTTGGACTTGTTAGATGAGGCAACCCCGAACCGGGACGGCGACGACAAGGAGGAGGCATGACGACACAGATGGACGCGGCACTATGGCAACATGCGAGACGCGATAGAGTTGCTCCCAGGGATTTGCGGCAAGGGCAGCATCGTCCATTACTGCCGCAGGTACGCGAGGGCCGCGTCGGCGAAGACGGTGGCGGCGGTGGTCAGCGCCTCCTCGGCGAAGTTGAAGCGCGGGTGGTGGTGCGCGGCGTCATAGCCGCGCGTAGGGTCGCTTGACCCGACCAGGAAGTAGCAGCCCGGCGCGCGCTCCAGGAACAAGGCCACGTCATCCCCGCCCATCGTGGGGTCCGATTCGATCACGTTCGCGGCCCCCACGACCGGGACCGCCGCCTGACGCACCAGGTGGCACAGTCCAATGCTGTTGACCACCGCCGGTGGACCCGTCTCGATAGTAAGTTCGTGCCGCGCCTCTCCCGCCAGGGACACGCCGGCCAGTACCCGCTCCATCTTCGCGGCGATGGCCGCGCGCACATCGGGGTTGAACGTGCGCACCGTTCCCTCCAGTTCGACGGATGGAGGGATAATGTTGAAGGCCGAACCGCCGTCGATGCGGCAGACCGAGAGGACGGCTCGGTCGAGCGGATTGATCTCACGGCTAACGATGCGCTGTAACGCCAGTACAGCCTCGGCCGCCGTGACGATCGGGTCGATAGCCTGGTGCGGCGCGGCGCCGTGCCCTCCACGTCCCGTGATCGTGGCGGTGAAGCGGTCGACGGCGGCGAAGCTCGGCCCCACGCGTACGCCGACGACGCCCAGGGGCAGCCAGTTAGAGAGGTGCAGGCCCAACGTGGCGGCGACGGGACCGCCGGCGAGGTCCATCACCCCGTCGTCGAGCATCGCTTGCGCTCCCGTCAGGATCTCCTCGGCCGGCTGGAACACCAGGAAGGCCGTGCCGGCGAACTCCGCGCGACGGGCGGCCAGCACACGCGCCACCGCCAGCAGGATGCTGGTATGGCCGTCGTGCCCGCAGGCGTGCATCACACCGTCGCGCGTCGAGGCGTAGGAGGCGCCGGTGGCCTCGTGGATGGGCAGCGCGTCGATGTCGGCGCGGCACAGCAGCACGGGGCCAGGACGCGCCCCGCGGATCACCGCCGTGACGCCGGTCCCGCCCACGCGCTCATGAATGTCCTCGACGCCGTCGATGGCGCGCAGCCGCGCGGCCACCAGCGTGGCCGTTTCCGTTTCATGGAAGCCCAACTCAGGGTTGCGGTGCAACTGTCGCCGCGTCGCCACTAAGGGACGCCGAAAAACTACCATATCCCGCACGGCGTATACTTCCCTCATAAGGGCGGTGCCTAACGTCGCAGGACGAGGGGAGGGAACAGTGGACCTGACGGACGACCTCAAGGTGTTCTTGAAC
>JAABUM010005881.1_pt1 | contig 12486 bp, 17 predicted proteins | sample 5559161 | NCBI WGS metagenome assembly JAABUM01 (sample SAMN10711868, study PRJNA513369) | rock metagenome | isolation source: Antarctica rocks | place: Antarctica: Victoria Land, Siegfried Peak nord | reverse complement strand
CGGCACAGTGGATCGCCGCGCAGCTGGGCGGTGCGGTCGGGGCGGTGACGCAGGCCGTGCCGGGTGGTTACCCGGCCTACGCCCGCATCTGCCACCCCGCCCCAGACGAGACCGGTGCGTTTCTCACCTGGACGCAGGTCGCGCAGGTGACCGGCCGACGGCCGCATCCGCTGATGCAGTGGCACGCCCTGATCGGCTCCCCCGACGCGGTGAACCCGCGCAGCACCGACTGGCCCGGAAGCAACCCATGTCGGGGAAGCCTCGAACCGGAGGTACTGGCACCGTTGTGCGACGTGTTAGGCCAGCACACCAACACTGCGCAGGAGTGCTATTTCTGTCTGTGGGAGGGCTTCGGCTGGTACGGCGCCACCCGGCAGACGTTCATGGGCACCAAGCAGATCACGCCACCTTCGCTGCCCCAGGAAGTCCTCGACGCCGACCGCGTGCAGCACCCCAGTCGCACGTACCTCCTGCTCACCGGCACCCTGGCCACGGCCATGCACCTCTCCGAGACACTCGGGCAGTCACCCAACATCTTCTGGCCAGCCGACCGAGCCTGGTGCGTTGCCAGCGAAATTGACTTCGACTCCACGCTCGTCGCCGGGAGCCAGGAACTCATCACCACCCTGGTCGACGACCCTGCCCTGGATGCCTGGCGGGTGAACCCCACCGACTCCCTCACCTACGACGCCGACATGATCAACAACTGACGGTTCCAGCGGCCGTACCGGGGCTGACGGGAGGGGCTCAACGACACCGCCCCGCAGACACCCGGCGCGGCGCCCCACACTCAATCCCGACCGGAAACCCCATTGTTACGGAGGGTCCAGGCACTTCTAAGGCGGCTATCGCAGAGCCTTCTTCACCAAACCTGTCGCCGGCAGCGGCAGCCAGGAGGCCGCCCAAGACTGGATAGCGGGAGTGCAGATTCCTTCGGCTGAGCACCAGCGAGTCCGGCAGGACCATCCTTAAGCGGTTGATCTGACGTGATGTCGCCTCACAGGAGGCCGGCCTGGTTGCGCAACGCGGCTTGGTCGGGGTGGATCGAGGTCGACCAGGGCAGGGGCAACGTCGCCTCGGGTCTGCGGTGGTGGGCCTGCGCCAACTGCGACAGAGACAACCGTGCGGTCGGATCGAAGTCATAGACGACCGGATCGCGTACCGTCTCCAGCGCTAGCCCCCTCGGCGTCGTGCCCGCGCCGACCAGCTTGATGCTGACCTCACCCATCCCGCTCACGTAGCCAGCCCAGCCACCGGCGAAACGCCAGTAACGCAGCGGCCACTCGGTGCCGTCGACCACGCAGCCCACGACCGGCCACTCCCGATAGTGGTCGGCGACCTGCAGGGCGTGATCGACCTGAACGCGGTTGAACCCCGCCGGCAGCGGCGCGGTCGATCGGTCCGGGCGCATCCGCTCGGTGAGCACGAACGCCACCGCGAACGCCAGCTCAGAGTCGATGTTGGACATGCCGGGCCTACCGCGGTCGGTCGAGCTACCCACCGAGAGATGAGCACGACTGTCGCGGCGACGGTGACCGAGCCACAACGTGGCCACCGGGTGACCTGCGGCGCCCTCGAAGAACTCCACCCACCGCGGGCCGTCCCAGCCGACCAGCCCGTAGAACGGGAACGTCACCGGCGGATGACCCACGACTCGCCCGTCACCCGGCTTCACAGCGACCAGTCTGCCAAACCCCACGCCCCTCGAGCACACCCCGAACACCACCCCACAGACCGACGGGCACCGGGAACGAACAGCGAAGCTCGCACCGACTGCGACGGTTCCGCAGGAGCATCCCCAACTACGACAGCCCAAGCCTGATGACAAGAGAACGGCAGGCCGATCTCGTCTGGACCCAACGCACCTGCCGGAATTGGGGGTCGCAGGTGACCGCAGCTAGCTAGCGGGTGGTGCTGGTACTGCCGATGGGAAAGACCCTCGGATGACATAGCAGGACGCCCCGGCCGGGTGCGCCAACCGTGAGGGAATCCCTCTCGTTCGGTGGGGTGAGTAGTAACTGGGTACTGGTCTGGGCGTTCTCGTTGAAGTTAACGCAGCCGTCGCCGCCTGCCGGGTTCGACACGGTGATGGTGACTTGCACCGTCGAGCCTGCGGACACGGTTTGCCTTTGGGGCGCAGGTCCGACGCGAGCGGCGTCGCCGATGTCTTTGCCATTCCCGTCGAGGAAACTGACACCCGGCCAGCCCTCTGTTTGGCAGGCCACGGCTCCGATGTTGATCAACGGCACGCGAAACACGAGACCCGCTTCACCTGATAGGAAGTTGGCGGCTCCGGCACGGAAATCGCCGGTATGACACGCGGCGGTTGTCGAAGAAGGGGCCCGAGTGGTGCCGACCGGTGATGTCCCCGTCGGTGCAGCGGTTGAGGTGGGTAGTGGCGCCGGCGCTGTCGTCGTGTGAGCAACCGCCACCGACGGGGACTGAGCCGTGGTTGTTGGGGAGGCCAGCGGCGGGTTCGCCGACCCGCACGCGGTCAGCACCGCAGCAACGGTCGCCGCAAGACAGACACACCCGATGTGTACCCGGTTCCATCCCGTCATAGCAGACCCCTTGCCTAGTTAAGGCCACTCCACGCGGCTTTCAGATCGGACGCGAGCCCATCCGCACCTGCGCCCCGAAAACTCATGGCACCGGACAACAACCCGACAACATCGCCGATGCGGGCACCCACTCAACCCCCACAGTGCGAGTCCGCCTGCACAGGCCCGACAACGTAGCTTGTCAACCCGGGCGCTGGCAACTAGTCTTGTCGACGTGCGGATCACCGACAGCGCGCGCAAGCACGATGTCACCGACACCGACATGCTCCACGCCTACGCCGTCGCCGTCCGCTCCATCCCCGGCGAAGACAACACACACCTCCTCATCGGAGCCGACTGGTCCGGACGGTTCCTCGAACTCATCTACATCGACGACGAAGACCCCCGCATCATCCACGCCATGCCCCTCCGCCAACGCTTCTACCGCTACCTCCCCAGGTGACCACCATGACCAACACCCACCCCAGCACCCAAACCCACCGCGAAGCGGCCGAGCACGACGCCGCGATGCACTGGCTCGAGCACCTCGACCCCGACACCACCCCCGCAGATGACACCGACGACCTCGCCCGCATCGGCGACGCCGCCCTCACCCTCACCCACAACGAACAAGCACTCGAAGACGCCATCCACACCGCCCGCGAACACGGCCGCAGCTGGACCCAAATCGCCCAACGCCTCGGCGTCAGCCGCCAAGCCGCCCGCCAACGCTGGAACACCCGCATCGGCGTCTGAAACCCCTTTCCGACCCCGCACAAGAGCGCTGCCCACCGCGGCCGCCCGACCCGACCGAGCACACAGCGCGCCCAGCGGCGTGATCAGCGGAAGGTAGCTGCGGGCTGGGCAGCCCAGCTCGCGTCGTCGGGGGTCAGCACCCTCAGCACCCGCCGGTAGCGGGGAATCCGCACCAACCCAGGACCGATGACGACGCTCATGGCCACAGCGATGACCGACCCCACAACGATCCCGCCCCCATCACCACTGCGCACCGGTAACACAATGAAAATGAGCGCCGCTGCGGCGAAACACGCCGCACCCAACCGGACCCCCACCCGGTTGTCGTAAGCCTGCCGGGCGTAGCGGCGAGCGAGTTCCCGACGCTGCGCATCCTCCACCGGCACGTCACCCGCATCGACGTCGATCCGCACCGCCTGCAACGCCGCCGGGTCGCCATACCAGCCGACCCGGTCGGCCAGTCGCCGCAGCTGCCTCGGCTCACTCAGCACTATCGCCACGCCCATTGCGCCACCCAACACCACGCCGACACCTGCCCCAACCGGGCCAGGGGCCGCCGGGCGGAGCGCAAACCAGGCAATGACCCCGAAATAGATCGCGCAGAATCCCCCCCAACACAGACCCCGCACCCACCGCGGCGCGGACGCTAACGCCTTGCCTGCCCTCATCCACCCAGTGAACCCCGACCACCCCCGCCACACCAGAGCACCCCGCTTCGCGCTGCGGTGCGGTATCTCCCTCATGCTGGTGAGATGAACGAAGAGCGGGACGACGACAGGCCCCGTGTGCGGCAAGCGGATGCCTTCTTCAAGCAGGGTGATGCCCGACCGGCGGCGCAACGCGCGTTGTTTCGCGGTGGGCGGCGGTGGCTCGCCCTCAGCGTTGTCGGCGTCGCGGTCATCGCCACCGCCCTCGTCCTGCGGGTCACCACCGGTCCCCGAAACGGTTATGACGTGGTGTTCTCGTTAGGAACGCTGCTGCTCATCTTGGGTGCCTTCCTCACCGGCTGGGCGACCCGTCGCCAGCACTTCAAGTAGCCAACTGCCGCCATCCGATCCGTCTTACCTGCGCACTCGCGTAAGGCAGCCGGGTGTCGATATCGCTTCGGTACGTCATGCGCGACACGGTGGTGTCTCAGTTTCAAGCCTCTGCGACGACACCAACTGAGACACGCTCGAACAGCATCCGACCAGCTCGGGTCGTCGCAGAAGACGGTCCGAAACCCGGTGCACCGACGACGGTGAGCACGCCGAGTTCTGCAACGCTCACTGGGCATTGCGCGTTCTCGCTGGGAACGCTGCTGATCATCTTGGTGCCTTCCTCACCGGCTGGGCGGCCCGTGGCCAGCACCTCAGGTAGCTGCCTACTGGCTGGCCGCCGGTCAACCTGCACGGTCGCGTAAGACAGCCTGCGTGTTTCTCCGGATAACGTGTGACCATGCCCGCCTCACGACGTACTGAAGCCGCCGCACGTCGTGCGGCGTTCTGGCGCACACCTGGTGGGCGCGCGCTGGGCATTGTGTCGCTCGGTTTCCGAACGGCGGAGGCTCCGTAGCGATGCGCGGGATGATCACTGGCGCCGTGACGGCGGCGACCAGCACGATCCCGACTGACACCAGATAGGCGCGGTTGAAAACCGCGGTGAGTCTGCGCGACCGGGTACCGCAGAGTTGCCCTTGGGTTGTGAGGGCTCACCGGCTGGTGCGGAGTTATGCCTCTCACGCTGGCACCGTTGCCGCACTTACTCTTTCAACGCGCGCTTTTGAGGGGAGCCGGATGGGTCAGGACCGACCCCCGACTGAGTCAGAGAAACGATGACGCTTGACAGTATCCGCCGAGCATCCGCCTCATCCTGGCCAGTCAACCTCGCCAGCATGCGTTCTTCGATGGACCTGACCGCAACCGTTGCCCGAGCCAAGCTATGTCGGCCCGAAGAGGTAAGGCTGGCGGGTAGGGCTTTACCAAAGGGCGCTTCCGCGGGTCGGGTCACGTACCCGTCACGTTCCAGTGATTGCAGAAGGACGTTCATCGACTGCCGTGTCACGAACGCGCCCCGCGCCAGATCGGAGTTCGACAGCCCCGGGCGTTGCGCAAGCAGCTCCAGGCACGCGTAGTGGGTCACGGTCATCCCCAGCGGTCGGAGGACAGATTCTATAGACGCGCGCAGCGCACTGGAGGCTTCCTTCAGCAGGTACCCCAGAGACGTTCCCAAGTCGACACCCGCACCCTCTTGACGCATGTCAGCATTCTGACATAGATTGGTCTATGTCAACAAGCTGACAACGAAACGGAGCATCACCATGGCTGTCACCGGCCCCGACTTCATCTCCCTGCAAACTCGCGACCTGGAGCGATCCGCGGCGTTCTACGAGCAGTACCTCGGCCTCGTCCGATCGCAGGCGGGCCCCCCGCACGCGGTGGTGTTCGAGACCAAGCCGATCGCTTTCGCGCTTCGCGACCTCGTCGCCGGCGTCGACCTCGACGCTGCCCCGCAGCCCGGGATCGGGGCGGCCATCTGGCTGCACGCCACCGACACGCAGGCCATCCACGACGCCCTTGTGGCCGATGGCAAGACCATTGTTTCCGCCCCGATCGACGGCCCCTTCGGCCGGACCTTCACTTTCGCTGACCTTAACGGGTACCAGATCACCCTCCACGCCCGTGCCTGAGGCGCGCACACTGGTATTCGGGGCCACGGGCTCCCTCGGCCGTCACGTTCTGAATGAGCTGGTCGCCTGCGGGGCCGCCCCCGAAACGATCACCGCGGTCGGCCGAAACACATCGCGACTCGCGGAACTTGCCGAGGCCGGGTTCGGCACGGCTGGCCTCGATATGTCCGATTCGGCTGGTGTCGCGAACCTGGTCCCCGACCACTCCGACATCGTCCTCATCTCGGGTAGCGACCCGGATCGTCTCGCGCAGCACCTTTCCGTCATTGAGGCCACGAAGAACGCGGAAGCCCGTCACGTGTACTACACCAGCGGTGTTCGGGCCGACGAAGGCCAGGTCGAGCTCAACGTGGACCACAAGGCGACCGAGGATGCGCTCATCGCCTCCGGGATTACGTACACGATCCTCCGGAACACCTGGTACATCGAGAACTACATTCAGTCCATGGTCGGGCCCCGTTACACCGGCGTTCTCGCTGCGGCCGTCGGCGACGCCGTTGTTGCAGCAGCCAGCCGAAAGGACCTCGCGGAGGCGTTGGCTACCGTCGTCACGACCGATGGGCACGACAACGTCACCTACAGCCTCTCGGGCGACAGCGACTTCACCTACGCCGACATTGCGAAGGCGATGTCGGTGGTCCTGGGCCGAGACGTGACCTACGTGCCGGTCTCTCCGGACGAGCTGCGCGCGCAGCTCACCGGTGCTGGGTTGGACGACGGGTTGGCCGGCTTCCTTGTAAGTCTCGACGAGACCATCGCCACGGGGACGTTCTCCCGTGTCGGTGACGACCTCTCCCGCCTCATCGGCCGGCCGACAACTGGCCTCGTCGAGGGACTGACAGCGGAGCACGCGTCATAAACGGCAGGCCCACGCGGACGGACCCGGCGCCCGCCGCTCCCCCCCCACCGAGCGGCGGTTCTGGATCAACACCGTCAGCCTGGACCATGTCGAAGCCGCCGCGGAAGGCGGCTTCACGCAGGCCGACCACGGCGCTAAAACGCGTCTTGGTCGGCCGCAGCCGGGCGATGAGATGGTCTTCTACTCTCCCCGCACAAGCTTGCAAGGAGGGAGACCCGTCCGGCAGTTCACGGCGATGGCCACCATCACCGGCGACAAGCCCTACCAAGCCATCGTCAGTGACGAGTTCCGGCCGTGGCGACTCGCCGCCACGTTCCACCCCTGCACGCCAGTGGACGCGAAACCGCTCGTTGAGCAGTTGTCCTTCATCACGGACGCCACCGATTGGGGCCTTCCGTTTCGCCGCGGCCTCTTCACCATCCCCCGCGAAGACTTCTCGAAAATCTCCGTACACATGGGCGCCTGACAACCTGGGCACCAGTTCGGACCCGACACGGAGCGCTGCGATTTCGACGACAGCAAACGAAGCTGTTCACACCGCGCCACCTGCGCGACGTCCGACGCTGAACCTGGGCGTTGGCTGCGTCCCGATACCAAGTGAGACACCGATCATGCTCCGCATGACGCCTGCGAGGTTCCATCGGTCGTTGCAACGCCTTCTTTGAAGGTGGTCGACGATGGGGGTCCGAGCGGATTCTGCTGCTGGTGTTCTCGGTGCGATGCCGCTAGCTGACGCCGCGATCAGCCGGTCCAGCGAGCGGGCAGCCGATCGCTACGCCGCCCACGTCCGCTTCGCCCTCGCCCTCGCCCTCGGCACTGTTAATCCTCGCCGAGGACTCATACGGCTGGTGGGGCGACACCCGCAGACGGCACGCCCGCTCCACGATTCAAATGTCCAGGTTCGGCTTGACGCGATCAATCAGAAGGCAATCGGGCTGCAGTTGAGTCCAGGGGCGTGGTGTATGGACCGTCCTCGTTGAGCGTGGCGTCGTGATGTTGGGCGGCCACCGCGTGATCCTTCAGAAGACCGGCGAAAGTTCAACTGGAGGAGATCGACGCGATGACCGCGAATAACAGTACCGCGGGACTGGGACACCCGGGCGGGGACGATCGAGGTGGCTATTCCCAAGCTACGCACCGGGTCCTATTTCCCTGACTGGTTGCTGGAGCGCCGCCGCCGTGCTGAGCGGGCCCTGACCACCGTGGTCGCCACCTGTTATCTGCTTGGGGTCTCGACCCGGCGGATGGAGAAACTCGTCGAGACGTTGGGCATCACCCGATTGTCGAAATCGCAGGTGTCGGTGATGGCTCGCGAGCTCGACGAACACGTCGAATCGTTCCGCACCCGCCCGTTGGACGCCGGCCCCTACACGTTCGTCGCCGCCGACGCCCTGGTGTTGAAGGTCCGCGAGGGTGGGCGGGTGGTCAACGTTCATGCCCTGCTCGCCACCGGCGTCAACGCCGATGGTCACCGAGAAATTCTCGGCCTGCAAGTCACCTCCGCCAAAGACGGCGCCGGCTGGTTAGCGTTCTTCCGGGACCTTTCTGCCCGCGGGCTGTCCGGAGTCCGACTGGTCACCTCCGAGGCCCACACCGGGTTCGTCGCCGCCATCGGCGCCACCCTGCCCGGGGCAAGGTGGCAACGCTGCCGCACTCACTACGCAGCGAACCTGATGTCGATCACCCCGAAATCCAGCTGGCCCTGGGTGCGGGCGCTGCTGCACTCCGTTTATGACCAACCCGACACCAAATCCGTGCACGCCCAGTACGACCGGATCCTCGACGCGCTCGTCGAGAAACTCCCCAAGGTTGCTGCACACCTGCAGGACAACCGGGCCGACGTCCTCGCGTTCACCGGCTTCCCCAAAGAACTCTGGCGCCAGATCTGGTCCAACAACCCCCAGGAACGCCTCAACCGCGAAAACCGCCGCCGCACCGACGTTGTCGGCATATTCCCCGACCGCGACTCCCTGATCCGCCTTGTCGGTGCCGTCCTCGCCGAACAACACGACGACTGGATCGAGGGCCGCCGCTACCTCGGCCTCGACGCCCTCACCCGAGCCCGCATCACCATGATCGACGGCGACGAACAGACGGAAGCGACCAACCCCGTGACACCCGAGGCACTCACCGCCTAAAGTGCTACCACCGGATCAAGTGGTGACCGCTTCACACACCACGAACGTGGACTCGACCCGGGCTGCTGGCGGCGTGATCCAGCGGCGGGCCATGCGGAGACCTCCCTTGCTGCTGTGCGCTCGTCAAGGGAACACGTCCAGACCTCAGGCATCAGTCGCCCGCTGCACCCGCGAGGCCAGGGACTCGGGGCGGCACAACGTCGCCGAGGCCCGATGGCGCTACGGAAGCGGAGATCGCGGAATCCAGCACAGATCAACTTGCCGCAATGGCCTTGGCCGGGCTTCGCGCACGCGAGTGAGCTCCGAACCGGCGCCCAGCGTTATGTCGGGCTGCTACGACCGAGTAGTGCACGAGCAACCACTACGGTTGCCCGCGGACTGATCGACGCACAGATCTTCGTCGTCGACGTGGCCGGGGGGCAAGGTGCCGCGCAAGGGTGGGCCCGGGATGACGTCGTCGGACCTGCTCGTGGTGAACAAGACCGACCTCGCGCCGATGGTCGGTGCAAGCCTTCAGGTGATGGCCGATGATGCGGCGGCGGTACGGGGGCGATCGGCCGACCGTGCTGATCTCCCTGCGCGAGGACCCGACCGCCGCCCCGGTGCGCGAGTGGGTAACCGCACTGGTGCGCCGCCGCGAGGTGGCCCCGGTGTGACCCCCCTCAGGTGATCACCGAGGTCGAGATCACCGCCCACGGTGACGGTCGACTGCGGCACTGCGCCCGCGGCGCCCTGAGCGTGCGACAGACCGGCGCAAGGACGATCCACCTCGCCGCCACCGCGGCCGGTCCGCTGGACGGCGACACGGTACGCATGGTGGTGCGGGTGATGGCCGGGGCCCGGCTGCGGCTGCACACGGTGGCTGCCACGGTGGTGCTCGCGGGCTGTTCCAGCGCGGTGTGGCAGCTCGCGGTTGACGAAGGTGCCGCTCTCGAGGTCACGCCGCAACCGGTCGTGGTGACCGCCAGCGCTCGCCACCACAGCCACGTGCAGGCCTACCTGACCGCCGACGCGACGCTGCTGCTCACCGAGCGGGTCCAACTCGGCCGGGCCGCCGAAACGGGGGGCCGATGGACATGAAGGCTGCACGTCGACCGGGACGGGGCACCACTACTGCGGCACGAGGTGAGCCTGGGCGTCTCCCCAGAGGATATTGCGGTCGACCTCGGCCAGGCCGTGCGAGGGCATCGTTACGCCTACCGCGCCCCGGACGGCGAACATAGTGCCCGCGACGAGGGCGTACAGATGCTGGACGCCCGCGCCGTCCTCGCTGCGACCGGCCTGGTATGGGAAGCCGGCGGCACCTGGGCAGTCAGCGCTGGACACAACCCCACACTCGCGCTGGCGCTGCTCGGCAAGCTCTATCCCGAGAACGTCGTGCTGGTCCCGGGGAGCACCTGGGGCGACCTCCGCGGCGTCGGAAAGGACGGGACGGCAAGTTTTCTAGTTTTCGACGTCGCGGAGGATTGACAGGCCGCACTTAAGGACGCAGGCGCACGCTCTCGCCTCCGCACGAGCACCCTCTACGCGCTCACCAACGGCGGAGTACTTGCCTGACGCAGAAGCCGTCTGCCGCCACCCCGATCCCGAAGACGCGGGATAGCCCCCGAGATGTGACTGGCGGGTGCCACTGTTGGCGGCCAGCGAGAACTACCAGCGACAGTCAGTGGCGGTAAGGACACCGGTGCGTGGAGCACCGCACCGCCTGGCTGCACCACCTCGACGACACCACCCTTGCCTCGGACGGGCATCCGCCTTGTGCAACAGGCCTTCACCACTCCAACAACGAACCCTGAAACTCACGGGATGCCGCACAGTTGCACCCCGACAGAATCTGCCTGCCGGTGGTGCGCCGCGCCAACCGCGAACCGCCTTTGGGGTGTAGGCGCGCGACCGGGGCGCGGGCGGTGTCAATCAGCTGTTGAGAGGTCACAGCGCGGCCAGCACGTGCGGGCGCGGGGCGACCGGCTTAGCCGCAACGGTCAGCGCGCCACGCACGAGGTGGGTTGCCTGCTCGACCTGGCGGGAGCCATAAAGCCGCGCGACCGGCTGGTCGGCCGCGACCCGGTCACCGACCTGAACAAGCATTTCGACCCCCGCACCGTAGTCCAGCGGGTCCCCCTTCTTCTCGCGTCCCGCACCCAGAGTGAGTGCGGCGCGGGCGATGCCCAGGTCCATCCCTCCCCCGCGCGGGGTTTCCAACACCCGCAGCGCCAGGTAGTGCGGAATGCTGACCCGCGCCGCGGTCGCCTTCAACGCGACCGCGTCGAGTTCCTCGTCGGTGAACCGGACGGTGAACTTGTGCGGGCGCCCACCCTCGGCGCGGGACCGCCGGCGCCCACCAAACACCCGACGCACCACCTCGGCAGCACTGTGACCCTCACCCGCCGCGCCCTCGGATACGGCGGCGCCGGAAGCGGCGCCCTCGGGTGCGGTCATGTTGGTTCCTCCCTTCGGCCCAGCGCAGCGTTCCCACGTCAGTGTGACCCATCCGTCAGCGCTGTCTTTTCTCATCAGGCGTCTGATGGAGCTTCTTTTCCGGTTCCCACGACGTTCTCTGGCACGGGAGGTGCTGCGAAGGTGCGGTCAGGTTTCACCCAGCCGTGGCCCGGGGGCGGCCTCCCCGGGCCACGGTATTCTGTTCACCGGGGCCACCCGTCAAGGGCGCCTTCGGCGTCACTGTCGTGATGAGCCTGCGGCTCACCCTGGACCGGGCGGCACCGACTCACGATCGGCCTGTATCGGGGAGGACGGGGCACGAGTGGTCCCCGTCCCGTGCCACCAGGGGGACACATGACCGACACCACCACCCGCACCCGCGGCAAGACCGCCGCCACCGCGGCCGCGACGGCGGTGCTCACCGAGCGGGTCAAGCTCGTCAAAACCCTCGGCGACAAGCTCGACAACCACCAGTGCCGAGTTGACGCCACCGCCGCCGCCCGGGCGCCGAAGAGCACGCGGCGAGGGAGGTCCGGGGCGCGTACACCGCCGCACTGAAAGGCGGCTGGTCAGCCGCCGAACTCCGCTCTGCCGGACTGACCCCGCCGCCCAGCGTGCGCGCGCGACGGTCCCAACACCGCTCGCCCCGCACCACGGGCACCGATCCCCGTACGAACCCAGCCGACTGAGCGACAGCGCTGACCGCGTCGTGGTGCCGTCAGCGATCGCCGTCTTCGCGGTGCAGGTTCCCAAGCCCAGCAGGTCAAGCACAGCAGCCGCCACGTCGAACTGACCGTCGTCCGCAGCAACCTGCACGCGGGGGGCGCTCGTACTTCCTCATCACCCAGGGGGAAGGGCGTTGCCGTGGGTGCTTCTGCCACTCGGGTCAGGTGCTTGGTCGGCTCCGTTGCTGGGCGGCGGAGGCGATGCTTGCTGACGCTGGGTCGTCGACTGAGAGTGTGCTGGCGGCGCGAGGGGCGAGCCGGATGACGGGCAGTTGGCGTGCGGCGCGGCGCTGGTAGGTCCGGAACGACGGCGACCGGTCGATGAACCTGGCGAACGCGGCGGCGTACTCGGTGCCGGTGG
>JAABUM010005878.1_pt1 | contig 12504 bp, 8 predicted proteins | sample 5559161 | NCBI WGS metagenome assembly JAABUM01 (sample SAMN10711868, study PRJNA513369) | rock metagenome | isolation source: Antarctica rocks | place: Antarctica: Victoria Land, Siegfried Peak nord | reverse complement strand
CTCGGAGTTCACCGCCGCCTCAAAAGAGCAGCGGACGACCGAGCATGTCCTGCCGCGGCACCCAGATCCGGAGGGTTCGTGCTGGTGGGACCACTTCACCGAGGATGAGCACGCTGCGCTGGTCCACTCGCTGGGCAATCTGGCGCTCACCTACGACAATTCGTCGTATGGCCGCAAGTGCTTCATCGACAAGCGCGGTCTGCCGCTCGGCCCCGGGGTCGAGGTCGCAACCTGCTACGCCCAGGCGGGACTGAAACAGGAACAGCTTCTCGCCCAGTACGAGGTATGGACACCTTCTACGATCTACGAGCGGCAGCAGGAGCTCGCGGCATGGGCGTTGAAGCGCTGGAAGGTAATGCCTCCTACGTCCACGGAGCTCGCAACGGAAGAGCCTGACATCGAAGCTGAGGATCCAGAGGGCCTGGATGCGGATCCCAGTGCCTAGGGGTGCTGGTCCATGAAAGGCTAAGGCACGATGACTGCCTTACTGCGTGACGTCCTCTCCATCCCCGAACGTGCCGGGGCTGAGGACTACGTCCTGCGCCTCACCGACAGCGTCGGCGACGCCTCCACCGCGCGGACCTTGGACGACTACGTCGTTACGCCCGCGCTCGCTGATGCGTTCGACGCGGCGATGGGCCTGGTGGCTGAGTCCATCACGTCGGGAGTGAGCCGCGGTGCGTTCCTCACGGGCTCGTTCGGTTCCGGTAAGAGCCACTTCATGGCGGTGCTTCACGCGCTGCTCCGGCAGGACGTATCCGCCCGGGCCAAGCCTGAACTGCAGCCGATCATCGCTGGGCACGACGACGTGCTTCTTGACCGCAAGGTCCTCCCGGTGGCCTTTCATCTGCTCGGTGCCGAGTCGATGGAGCAGGCACTGTTCGATGGCTACCTCCGACAGATCCGCCACCTCCACCCGGGAGCCCCACTGCCGGCGATCCACCGGTCCGACGGCGTTCTCGGCGACGCGGAGCGGATGCGCCGCCAGATCGGCGACGACGCGTTTTTCGCCGGCCTGAACGGCGACGGTGAGGACGGCGGTGACGACCCTTGGGCGGCGCTGCTCGGCAGCGGTACTTGGTCGGTCAGCACCTATGACGCCGCGAGGGCTGCCGCGCCCGGCTCGCCGGAGCGCCAGCAGCTCGTAACCGCGCTGGTCCAGCGCTACTTCAACGCTTACACGCAGCAAGCCAGTTACGTCGATCTGGACACCGGGCTGGCCGCTATTGCGGCCCACGCGAAGGGACTCGGCTACGACGCCGTGGTCCTGTTCTTGGACGAGCTTGTCCTGTGGCTCGCGTTCTCGGTTCAGGACCGGGGTTCTTCCGACGCGAGTCGCAGAAGCTCACCAAGCTCGTCGAGTCTGCCGTCGGCTCCCGCGCTGTCCCGCTGATCGCGTTCGTCGCTCGCCAAATGGACCTTCGCCGCTGGTTCGCTGATGCCGGCGCCAGCGGCGCGGAGCAGGAAGTCCTTGACCGTGCCTTCCGGCACCAGGAGGGGCGCTTCGCCAGCCTTGCGCTCGGCGACGACAACCTGCCGTTCGTCGCGAACAAGCGGTTGCTGCGCCGCAAGGACGACGCATCCGACCACACCCTCACGGACGCCTTCAACCGCCTGGACCGCCGCTCCGACGTCTGGGACGTCCTGCTCGACGGCGTCAACACCGACGACCGGCACCGCGGCGCGGACGAGGCCTCCTTCCGTCTCACTTACCCGTTCTCGCCGGCGCTGGTGTCGACGCTCAGATCGCTCGCGAGCGTGATGCAGCGGGAGCGCACCGCGCTGAAGGTCATGCAGCACATGCTGGTGGACCGCCGCGACACGCTCACCGTGGACGACGTCATCCCCGTCGGCGACGCCTTCGACTACATCGTCGACGGCAAGGAGGCCCTGGACAGCCAGGCCGCCGCCCTCTTCCGATCCGCCACCGGGCTCTATCGCGAGAAGCTGCGCCCGATCCTGCTCGCCACCCACAGCCTCACCGAGGCCGATGTGATCGCAGCGGAGCCCGGCACGCTGCCGCCCGGCTACCGGACGGACGACCGGCTCGCCAAGACGCTGCTGCTGGCGGCCGTCGCCCGAAGGTGCCCGCCCTCAAGGAGCTAACTGCGGGCCGGCTCGCCTCGCTCAACCACGGGTCCATCGTGTCCCCGCTGCCCGGCAGCGAAGTCGGCATCGTGCTGGCCAAGGTCAAGGACTGGGCCCGCCAGGTACCCGAGATCCACGTCGACGCCGAAAGCCGCAACCCGATTATCCGCGTCCAGCTCTCCGACGTCGACTACGAGTCCGTTGTTGAGCGCGCGAGGGGCGAGGACAACGACGGGCGACGCCGCGAGCTCCTCAAGGAGCTCGTCCGTGACGCGCTCGGACTCACAGCCCGGGACGCTGACGTGTTCGGTGCCTATGCGCACAGCGTCATCTGGCGCGGTTCGCGCCGGGCCGTTGACGTCGTGTTCGGCAACGTACGTGACGCCAGCTGGCTCACCGACGACCACTTCCGCGCCCGCCCCGGCACGTGGCGCGTCGTCATCGACCATCCCTTCGACGAAGCCGGTCACTCCGCCGCCGAAGACCTGGCCCGCGTCGACCGCATGAAGGACACCGGGCTGCAGAGCAGGACAGTGGTCTGGCTACCCCGCTTCCTGGCCGAGGAACGGATGCGGGACGTGCGACGCCTTGTCGTGCTGGACTGGCTACTCGGTGGAGCGGGAGAGCGCTGGACCACCTACGCCGACCACCTGTCCGAGGTCGACCGGGTGCAAGCCCGCGCGATCCTGGAGACCCAGCGCAGCGCGTTGCGCGAGGGCCTGCGCCGCGCGGTGCAGGAGGCCTACGGCGCCGCCGCGCCCACCGCCGGGACGATCATCGACGACTCATCGCACGACCGAGTGCTCGAAAGCTTGGACCGCGGCTTCACGCCCGCCCACCCCGTCGGCGCGGACCTTGGCGCGGCCTTCAGTCATCTCATCGATCAGGCGTTCAGCTCCACCTACCCGGGGCATCCGCGGTTCGAGCCGGCCGACACCGAGATAACGCCGCGCGAGCTTGCCGCGGTTTACTCCCACATCGAACGCGCCGTCGGGGACCGCGACGGCCGGGTCCGGCTCGAGTCTGACGTCGCCGCCGTGCGACGAATCGTGAACGCGCTGCACGTTGGTCGGGCAGGGGAGACCCACTTCGTCTTCGGGGACGACGGCTTCACCACCTGGGGCACCGAGTTCGAACGTGCCGCCGCCCGCGACGGCCTGCAGCCTCACGACGCGGTGCAGGTCAATCAGATCCGTGGCTGGATCGACGCGATGCGCCCCGAGCTCGGGCTGCGCGACGAGGTGTCCGACCTCGTCATTCTCGCTTGGGTCGCCCTTCGGCAGCGGGCCTGGTACCACCACGGCGCACCCGTCGCAGCACCCAAGCCAGGGCAGGTCAAGCCCGAGATGGAGCTGCGTACCGAACCGCTCCCGACCGTCGAGGACTACCGGCAGGCCGTCGCCCGGGCCGCCGCACTGTTCGGCCTCGTGGCCAACCCGTACCTGACCGCACCCGCAGTCGCCGAGCTGACCGAACGACTGCGGACTGAAGTGGCCAGCCGCGTCGACGCGGCGAACGGACTGACGCCGAAGGTCGAAGACGCCTACGCCCGTCTCGGCCTCAACGCGGCTGGCACCTCAGGTCGCCTCGCCACCGCGCGGGCTGTCGCGGGACTCATCGGACGACTGCGCACCGCCGGTGACCGCGTGAAGCTCGTGGAACTGCTCGCCCACGCCGAACTTCCCGTGACCGACGCTGCAGCAGCCAAGTCGCTGAGCTCCGCGACGATCGTGGGCGAAGCGCTTCACGCTTACCGCTGGGAGCGATTGGACCCCCTGCTGGAGGCGGAACGAGCAGGCGACGACGCCGGTCACAAGGGCAAGGCCATCATCAACACGCTCCGCACGGCCCTACAAGCGGACGAGATCACTACCGCAGCAAAGAAGGCTCTCGAAGCTGCCGTGGACGGCGTCTTCGCGTGGCTTGCCGATCGCAAGCCGCCGCTCCTGCCCCGACCTCCCCTGAAGCCCGATGATGTTTCGCTGACGCTGCCGAAGGGCTCACCTTCCCAACCGGTTCTCGCCAAGCTCGCCGCCTTTCTCACGGCTCACCAAAACCAGCAGGTCGTCGTTGAGTGGCGAGTCCAGGAGTGAGCGACCTGGCCGTGCCGGCCACCATGCCCGTCGTACGAGCCCTGCTGGATGAGGCAAAGCGGAAGAACTACCACTCCGGGGTGCTCGGCATCCGCACCCGCCCGGAGTGGACCGGTGTGAGCGCGTTCCTGCACGACGACACGCCCGTCACCGTCGTCCCGTGCGTGTCCAGCCTCGCTGTCCGGGAAGCCCTCATGGAGCGCCACCGTGAGCAGTGGCTAGTCGTGCTCACCGACCGGAGCGACACCGACCTAGGCGCGGGCGTCCTCAGCCATCTGGTGTTCAACCGGCTGCGTACCCCTGACCCGTGGGAGGCCGTCCGGCACCGCTTCGCAGCCACGGGTATCGACCCCGCACTGACCGGCGTCGCGAGGCATCGAGACCTTGCCTCCGGCCTGCTCGCCGCAGCACCCGCCGGCGGCTGGCCACCCGCCCAGGGTGGCGTGCTCACCATCGACCACGCGTTGGCCGCAGTAGCGCGTGCCCACCTCGGTGTCAGCGAAGGGACCGTTGATGCCGCCGCGGTCCTCGCGTGGACGGCCGACGAGCAGGGCCCGCACCGCCTCGCCGATCTCCGCCGCCTCGCTGGTGACGTACTCGTCGACACCCTGCTGTCCTGGTTCTCCGGTCGTGCCGGCGCCGCTGGCGCACCCGTCCATCACCTGCTCCGGACCGGGGCAGTGGGCGACGTACTACCCCTCGGGTTGCTCGTCGGACTCCTCGGAGAAGCCCAAGACAGCAACAGCGCCGACGCGGTCCAGCTGGCGCGGGACTGCCTGATCCGCCTCGAAGCCAGGCTGGGCGGCACGCAACCAGCGCACCACGTGCTGAGGGCCTGGGCAGCCGAGTCGTCATCCGTCGTTGCTGAGCTGCTGCACGAGACAGCTACCCGACCGATCGCCGAACGGCTGCTCACTCGCGCGGACGCGTTGCTTCATGAGGTGCAGGCCATCGGACTGGCCGACCGCTCCGACCTGCTCCCGGCCGGCCTCACACGACGCCTCGCAACCGTCGCCGACCTGCTGCGACAGGCCACCAACGACCCCGCAGCCCAACACGTCGAACCCGCGGCGCTCGCGCACGTCGAACAAGCCTGGGACGCCGTCAGCCTGCACCGGCTGTCCACCGCTGACCGCCGCACATCGGCCTTCCCACGCCGCAGTACGGCTAGCTCGTTGGCTTGCCTCGCGCGAGGACCAGCCAGAGCCAGGTCTGCAAGCCCTCATCGCGCGGCACAGCGACAGCGACGCGTGGGTCGACTCCGCCGTCAACGACGCGGCCCGCGGCGTCGGCGACGCCGACCTCGGTTCAGCCCTGGCCTCCGTGCTGCACCTCACGCGCACGCGCCGAACGCGACATGACGTCACCTTCGCGACCGCGCTCGTCACGCACACCGCCGAGGACCCGCCGAAGACCGACGACGGCCGCCACCACGGCGTGCTGCACCTAGAACACCTCATGGCTCAGGTCGTCCTCCCGCTGGCCCGCACCACCCCTGCCCTCTTCCTGGTGCTCGATGGGATGAGCGTCGGAGTCGGACACGAAGTCATGGGCGACATCCTCGGACGCGCCACCGACGGTTGGGCCGAGGCACTGCTCCCAGGACAACCGCGGCGCGCCGGCGCCCTCGCCGTGCTCCCGACCCTCACCGACATCAGCCGCACCTCGTTGCTCTGCGGTGAGTTGCGGACCGGTGGCCAGGACGTGGAGCAGAAGGGACACCAGGCCCTGGCACTCGCCCACGGACTCAGGAGCGCACGGCTCTTTCACAAGAAACCGCTCGACTCCACCCGACCCGGCTATGCGCTCGCTGGCGACGTCGGCGCAGCAATCGACGATGTCGACGGTCAACCCCTCGTGACGTGCATCCTCAACACCATCGACGACGCGCTTGATCGCTCAGACCCCAGTGGCACCGAGTGGGGAGCAGACGCAGTACGGCACCTCGAGCCGCTACTGACCCGTGCCCGTCGCGCCGGCCGGACCGTGGTTCTCACCGCCGACCACGGCCACATCGTCGAGCGGCGGGAAGGCACGATGCATCCCTACCCGGCGATCTCCAGCGGACGATCACGCGAAGCGATCGGAGACTTCGGCGACGGCGAGGTCCTCGTGACCGGTCGACGTGTGCTCGAGACCGGAGGCCGCGCGATCCTCGCTGTGGACGAGCGGCTGCCGTACGGACCGCTCAAGGCCGGCTACCACGGAGGCGCGGCACCGGCGGAGGCTGTCGTCCCCGTCACCGTCCTCGTCAACGGTGCCGTCCCGCCTGGAACCGCACTTGAGCTGGCCCTGCCGCAGGAACCCAACTGGTGGCACGCGCCGCTCACCACGACGCCGATCGTGCTGCCCGCGGCCGTGTCTGGCTTCACCCGTCGTGCGGCCCAAGAACCTCCCACCCTGTTCGACGACGTCCCCAACGAGGCTGACCCGGCGCCTACTGCAGCGGCCTCGTCGGAGCACCCCACCACCCTCGCGGTCTTGGCGAGCGGCACCTACCGCGACCAGCGGGCGGTGTCGGGTCGGGTCTCGGTGACCGACGCTCAAGTCGGATCGCCACTCAATGCACTCCTGCTGAGCCCAGCTGGTCGGCTGCCAGCCGCGCAGGCGAGCGTCGCCCTCGGCGTGGTCGCTGTCGCGCTGCGGGGCGCGCTGCCGCACGTCCAACGGCTGCTCAACGTCGAGGGCTACGGCGTCCTGACCGTCGACGTCGACGGCAGCACCTTGCTGCTGGATAAGGACCTGCTGCGGGACCAGTTCGAGGTGACGTTGTGACCGACAACGTCTCGCCCCGGCGGCGCAAGGAGGTCATCGACGCCCTACGGCGCGGCACGGTCCCCGCGAACGGGCTCGACCTGCTGGCCGTCGGCCTCGAACGGTTCGTCCCGACGCTCGACGCTGACCTGGACACCGTGGCCGCAGGCGGGTCGGCGTTCAAGGCGATCCGCGGTGAGTACGGCGCTGGCAAGACGTTCGTCACCCGGTACGTCGCCGAGCGAGCCCTGCGCCGCGGGTTCGCCGCCGCCGAGGTCCAGGTGTCGGAGACCGAGACACCGCTGCACAAGCTCGAGACGGTGTATCGCCGCATCGGGGAGGCGCTGCGGACCTCCGCGTTCCCACCCTCGGCGTTCCGGCCGGTCCTGGACTCGTGGTTGTTCACTCTCGAGTCCGACGTCACCGAGGCCGACCCCGGACTTGCCGCAGCCGGACCGGCCGCGGTCGGCAGTGCCGTCGAACGTCTCCTCGAGCAGCGCCTAGCCCTTGTCTCCACCCGCACCCCGGCTTTCGCCTCGGTCCTGCGCAGCTATCGAAGCGCCGTCGCCACCGAGGACCACGTCACCGCGGACGCGCTCGCTGCCTGGCTCGGCGGCCAGCCGCACGTGGCCGCCGCGGCGAAGCGGGCCGCTGGCGTCAGGGGCGAGCTGGACCACTTCGGCGCCATGGGCTTCCTGCAGGGGCTGCTCGCCGTCCTGCGCGACGCCGGACACCCCGGACTCCTCCTCGTCCTTGATGAGGTCGAGACGCTGCAGCGGGTCCGAGCGGACGTCCGGGACAAGGCCCTCAACGCCATCCGCCAGCTCATCGACGAGGTCGACTCCGGCCGCTACCCAGGACTGTTCCTCGTCATCACCGGCACGCCCGCGTTCTACGACGGACCCAGCGGCGTTCCCCGACTGCCACCCCTGGCCCAACGCATCGCCACCGACTTCGCGACCGACGCGCGCTTCGACAACCCACGCGCCGTCCAGCTGCGCCTGGCGGGATTCGACCAGACCGCACTGCAGACGCTCGGCGCGAAGGTCCGTGACCTGTACGCCGGCGGCTCCACCGAGCCCGACCGTATCCGCGCCGTCGTCGACGACGGGTACGTCGCAACCCTGGCCGCCGCCGTCACCGGCTCGCTGGGAGGCAAGGTCGGGATCGCACCTCGGGTCTTCCTCAAGAAGCTCGTGGGGGACGTCCTCGACCGCGTCGACCAGTTCCCCGACTTCGACCCGCGGCGGGACTACCCCGTGACGCTCAACGTCGCCGAGCTGACCGAGGTGGAGCGCAACCTTGCCCCGCTCGCGCCTGCCCCCGCGGCCAACCCGAATGACGTCGAGCTCGACCTCGGATGACGGGATTCGCCGCAACGCTGCACGACGCGGTGCAGCACCACGTCGTCAACACCCTTGGCTGGACCTCGCTGCGGCCCCTTCAGGAACAGGCGATCGCGCCCGTGCTGCGTGGCGACGACGTGCTGCTGCTCGCCCCAACGGCCGGAGGCAAGACCGAGGCCGCGTTCTTCCCCCTGCTTTCGCGGATGGAGGCAGAGCACTGGCACGGGCTCTCAGTGCTGTACGTCTGTCCGCTCCGGGCACTGCTCAACAACCTCGAGCCACGGCTCGCGTCCTATGCCAGCTGGACCGGCCGTCGAGTGGCGCTGCGCCACGGTGACACCACCGCCGGCAGCCGCAAGCGCATGCTCAGCGACCCCCCCGACGTCCTACTGACGACTCCCGAGTCACTCGAAGCGATGCTCGTGTCGACGCTGACCACACCCAGGGAGCTGTTCACCGACCTGCACACGGTCGTCGTCGATGAGGTGCATGCCTTCGCCGGCGACGACCGCGGCTGGCACCTACTTGCCGTGCTCGAGCGCCTGTCGCACCTGGCGGGACGGCCGCTGCAACGCATCGGACTGTCGGCCACCGTCGGCAACCCGGATGGACTGCTCACGTGGCTACAGGGCAGTGGCGCGGGCAACCGACCCGCCGTTGTCGTCGCACCGGATGTCGCCGCAGCCGCCGCAACGGAGCTCCAGCTGGACTACGTCGGCACGGTCGCCAACGCGGTGACCGTCATCGCCTCGCTGCACCGAGGTGAGAAGCGGCTCGTGTTCGCCGACTCCCGACGCACCGTGGAGTCCCTCTCCCTCGCCCTGCGCGACCGAGGTACCGAGACGTTCGTCTCGCACTCCTCGCTGTCCGTGGACGAACGACGACGAGCCGAGACGGCGTTCGCTGAAGCGCGCGACTGCGTCATCGTCTCGACCTCGACTCTCGAGCTGGGCATCGACGTCGGTGACCTGGACCGAGTCCTGCAGATCGGTGCTCCACGCACGGTCGCGTCGTTCCTGCAGCGGCTCGACCGCACTGGACGGCGCCCGGGCACCAGTCGCAGCATGCTGTTTCTCGCTACCGATGACGACGAGCTGCTGCGCGCTGCCGCGCTGCTCCGGTTGTTCGCACATGGCTTCGTCGAACCAGTGCTCGCCCCGAAGCAGCCGCTCCACCTGATCGCGCAGCAGCTTCTCGCGTTGTGCCTGCAGGAACACAAGGTCGGCTCCGAGACTTGGCCGGAGTGGCTGGCCGGGCTACCGCTCGGCACAGCTGGGCAGACAGCCGAGATCGTCGAATGGCTGCAGGAGAGCGCGCACCTGGACAGCGACAGCGGCATGCTCTTCGTCGGTCCCGAAACCGAACGCCGCTACGGACGCCGGCACTTCCTGGAGATGCTGTCGGTGTTCACCGCCGACCCCCAGTTCACGGTCCTGCACGGTCGCGACGAGATCGGGGCCGTTGACCCTCTCGTCTTCACATGCAAGGTCGATGGACCGCCGATCATCTCCTTGGGCGGCCGGGCCTGGAAGGTCACGTTCACGGACTGGAAACGACGTCGGGCCTTCGTCGAGCAGTCCGACCAGTCAGGGACCTCCCGGTGGTCAGGAACGCCGCAGCCGCTGTCATACGCCATGACCAACGCCATGCGACAGGTCCTCCTCGATGGGGACCTTCCTGGCGTCGAGCTGTCACGACGGGCCACCGAGCGGCTCGCCGCCATCCGCGGGGAGTACAGCACCACTGTGGACAGCGATGCTCTCGTCGTTGCTCCCTGGGATGCGGGTCAGGTGCGCTGGTGGACCTGGGCCGGCGCCCGCGCCAATGGCGTCGTCGCCGCGGCTCTGGCATCTGTGCGCCCAGGGTTGGTCGACGAGTTCGACCGCTACGACAACCGCTACGTCAGGCTCCGCGGCGAGGCGACCGTCGGCGAGGTCCGCGAGGCGCTCCGCGCCGCCCGTGATGCCTACGGTGATGATCTCGAGCGAGTCGAGGCGCGTGTCAGCGAGGATGCGTTGAAGCAGCTGAAGTTCGCCGAGCTGCTGCCTCCCGCATTGGCTGAGGCGACCTTGTCCTCGCGTGCCGCCGATCCCGTCGGCTGCCACGCGACCGCTGGCGCGTCGCTCGCCGCAGGCGTGCGCCCGCCGGGCTGACGCCACGGTTCCTCAGAATGGCGGATCAGACCAGGGCCATCAGTGGGTACCCTGCGGGTAGCTCCAGAGTTGCAGCGCCAAGTACTCGGCTCGCTGCACGGCCTCCCCTCCCGTAGGGGTGCCCCGAGGGAAGAGCGGACCGTCACCACAGTGGTGACGGCCACACGGGATCACGCGAAGCTCGCCTTCTCCGGGTCCATCAGCCTTGGAGAACTGATGGCCGGCGTCGCGAAGCTCTCGAACGGCATCTATCAGGCACGTTGGCGGGACCCCGAGCGGAAACAGCGCTCGAAGAACTTCAAGCGCAAGGCCGATGCCGACCGCTTCCTCGACACCGTGCGCGGCGACCTGGCGCGCGGCACTTACCTCGATCTGTCGCTGAGCAAGCGCACGCTCCAGGAGTACGCGGAGCAGTGGCGCAAGACCCAGCCTCACCGTCCCGGAACGCAGTACCTGTACGCGCGCACCCTGAGACTCCACGTCTACCCGGCGCTGGGCACGCGGCCGATGAGCGGCATCCTTCGCTCCGATGTCCAGTGCTTGGTACACGACCTGTCCCAGCGCCTCGGACCCAAGTCGGTCGAGAACGTGCACCGGCTCCTCGCCGCCATCTTCAACCACGCACTGGACGATGGACTCCTTCAGCGGAATCCCTGCCGACGGGTGGCTCTACCTGAGTTCCCGCCGCGCGTGATGCGGCTGCTTGCCGCGGACGAGATCTGGACTCTGGCGTCCGAGATGCCGGCCCGGTACCGAGTTCTCATCGTCCTCGCTGCCGCGTCCGGGATGCGACAAGGCGAACTGCTCGGGCTGCGTCGCGATGACATCGACTTCCTGCGCAAGGAGGTGCATGTCCGCAAGCAGCTCGTCTCCATCCCGGGGACGCCGCTGTACCTGGGGGAACCGAAGACCAAGGCCAGTGTTCGGACCATTCCCCTTCCAGATTTCGTGCTGGAGGAGCTCAGCGAGCACTACCGCCGGTACCCGACCAGCCACGAGTGGAATCTCGTCTTCACCGACAGCCGCGACAAGCCCATCGGGCGAGCGGTCTTCCACAAGACGTTCAAGGCCGCCCGGGAGCGGGCCAGGGTTGAGTCCTCCGCGGTGTTCCATGTACTGCGCCACACGTACGCCTCGATGCTCATAGACCAAGGCCTTAACGTTGTGCTCGTGTCGCGGCGTCTCGGGCACTCCACTCCAACGGAGACCCTGAAGACGTACGCCCACTTGTTTCCGGCCGCCGATGACGACACCCGGGGCGCGGTCGAGGCGGGTCTGATTCTGCCGACCGAGGACCTGCCGGACGCGGATGCTCGGCCCGCCGAATGACTAGCCGTTAGCGACCGGTCATCTTCCGCGCTAGCCCCGTTGTTGCAGTAGCGGTCTGATCTTGGGCTACGACACGGGCTCTGGAAGCGCGAAAGTGCCTGTCGTTGCTGGGATTCTTGTCTTGCTGATGAACAAGTCTTCCAACACGGAGAGGTACTTCGCAGGTGCAATCTACAACGAGCAGGACCGTGCCGGTCATTACCTGTGACGGCAAGGGCGTGGTGTCGCATGCCGGGACGGTGTTGCTGGCCGAGCTCGCCAACCGGGTCGGTCTGACTGCGGCGCTGGCTGAGGCCACTGACGGCCTGCGGGAACGCCGGGCTGGTCACGACCCGGGCGGGTGCTGGTCGATGTGGCGATGGCGATCGCGGACGGCGCGGTGTCGATCAGTGACGTGCAGGTGCTGGCCGATCAGCAGGGCCTGCACGGCCCGGCCGGCAGCGTCGCGTCGACCTCGACGATCTGGCGGGTGCTGGCCGACTCGCCATCGCGTTCGGACCGACAGCCCGTAGCACCACCCGCTCGCCCCGCAACAACTCGTGCACGAGGGCGCCTGCGATCTTGCGCGCCTCGTCCCGCTTACTCCCCCGGCGTTTCAGTAGAGCCCTTTGCCGAGGTCGGATGATCCTGGATGCGTCGGCGGCGATGTGGAGGCAGCGGCGATCGCCGGCGCTGGGTCCGGTGTCTCCGTGCTCTTGGTGGGGTGGTTCGAGGTGGTGGTGCTGGGGGTCAGGCCGGGAG
>JAABUM010005872.1_pt1 | contig 12516 bp, 14 predicted proteins | sample 5559161 | NCBI WGS metagenome assembly JAABUM01 (sample SAMN10711868, study PRJNA513369) | rock metagenome | isolation source: Antarctica rocks | place: Antarctica: Victoria Land, Siegfried Peak nord | reverse complement strand
GGCCAGGAACTACTCACGTTGGGCCAAAGCGTCATCATGGAGAACGGCTTCTGGGCGCGGGAGGAGCGGCAGGAACTTCGACTCGCTGGCCGAGCTCTGGGCGCGACGGTGGAACTGCGCTACCTGGAGGCGCCCGTCGAAGAGTTGTGGCGTCGGCTTGAACTTCGCAACGACGCAGCCGAACCCGGCACGGTGCCTATCGGACATTATGATCTTGAGAAGTGGGCCGGACAGTTTGAGGCACCGGATGCAGCCGAACTCGCTCTGTTCGACAAGGTGTGAGGCAGACCCGGCCCATCCTGACCTGCGTGTAGTCGGATCAGCGTGAACACACGGCGTCGGGTAACGGAGCGGCGAGGGCATGGCTAGTAGCCGGTTGACCTTGAGGAAGGCACCTACTACGCCCACAGGTCCGCGATCCGTGCGGTGAGGGCGTCCAGCGAGAGGTCCGTCGCATCGACCTGTACGTCGGCGTACACCCCACCGCGCTCAGTGCTGTGCAGACGCCGGAACTCCTCCTCCGACAGGTAGGAGTTACACCACTCCCCGGGACTCAGCCCGTTCGACAGGCAGAGCACCCGAGAACGTCCCGATGATCGGCGTTCTCAGGTGTTGGTTGAGGTGCTTCTCGCAGGGACCCTTAGGGTCGCTGGTTGGCTCGCCTCATCGTGTTGAACCGACCGCCTGGGATCGGGAAGTCCACGCTGGCGCAGCGGTACGCCGACGACCACCCGTTGTCCCTGTGCCTGGAGCAGGACGCCTCCGCGGCTTGCTAGGCGGCTGGCTGAGCCGAGAATCCGAGTCCGGGGCGCTCCCTCGGAAGCTGTGCCTTGTGATGGCGCGCGAGCATCTCCATGGCGCGTACGACGTGATCGTGCCGCAATTTGTTGCTCTGCCGTCGTATCTCGACCAACTGGCTGCGCTCGCAGCGGATGCCGGCGGACAACAAATCGAGTCCGTGCTTTTGGATGACCGTCACAGCGCCGAGGAGCGCTTTCATCGGCGTCTCCAAGACCCTTCGCGGGCTGAACACCAGCGGATAGCCGCAAGGTCCGTCGCCGACGCTGGCGGCTACGCCCATCAGTATGGGCGCCTTGTGCAGGCTCTCGTCGGCCGCGACGTGATCGAGATTCGAAGTCAGGACGGCGACGTCGATGGGACGTACCGACGCCTACTCGACTGTCTCCGCTGAAGTGACGTGACCCCATCTGCCTGGTCCGGGTCGAGTGTGAGTCTTGCCGCCCCGTTGTGGGCAGGAAGGCTCGATCACCATGGCAACAAGAAGGAGGCACACCCCGGAGCAGGTCGTGCGCAAGCTCGGGCAGGCCGACATGATCCTGGGCGAGGGTAAGGACGTCGCTGAGGTCTGCCGGGAGCTTGGCGTGGCCGAGCAGACCTACTACCGGTGGCGCAAGCAGTACGGCGGGATGAACGCCGAGGACACCAAGCGGCTGAAAGATCTCGAGCGGGAAAACGGTGTGCTGAAGCGGCTGCTAGCCGATGCGGAGCTGGAGAAGGCAGCGTTGAAGGAGATCGCCCGGGGAAACTTCTGAGCCCGGAGCGACGCCGGGCGGCCGTGCACCACCTGATGACCACCATGGGCGTCTCGGAGCGGTTCGCCTGCCGGGCGACCGGCCAAGCCCGCAGCACCCAGCGCACGACGGCCCGGGACCAGACCCCGGCCGATCCCGATGCCGAACTCAGAGCGTGGCTGCGCGGGTTCGCCAAGACCCATCCCCGGCAGGGGCACCGCCGGGCCTATCACGAGGTCCGCGCCGAGGGTTGGGCGGTCAATCACAAGCGAGTGCAGCGGCTTTGGCGTGAGGAAGGGCTGCGGGTGCCGCAGCGCAGACGCCGTAAGCCCATGAAGCTTTGCAAGCAGCGCACCGGCTTGGCGATAGGTGTCGAGGTGCCACTCGTGAGCGGAGCCCAGCACCAGCTCACCTTGTAGGTATCGGCACACGATCAGCTTGGCGTCGACGTCCGCGTAAACGAGCTCTGGCGCGCGTTGCTGTGACGTCCACGGCGCGAGCCATTCACGATGCGCCTTGACCTTACGGGCAATGTGCAGGTCGCTCTCATCCCCCGCCTTCGCGATGTACTTCGCACCGTCGTGCTCGAGCTCGAGCACGACCATCCCGACCAGGCCCCAACTGTGGTCTCGAGTGACGGTGACCCCGGGAAGCCAGTTGTCCAAGAGATCTCGCTGACGGCCAGCGAGCTTGTCGACCCCTGACGTCACCGGCTCAGCCTAGGACGCAGATGTCCCGTGCCGCCACGTGCGTCAAGACCACCGCGGACACCTTCGCGCCCACAGGCGTGCTGCGTCTGGCAGCCAATCCGGACCCGCTCGGTCGCGGGGACGCAGTGGTGAAGGTGCTGACACCGAGGGAAGGCCATGGCGGGCGGTTTCACGGGCGATCAGGCGTTCTTCGCGGTTGGCCGGAGAGGTGGCCGCGGGTGAGTGTCCCGGGCGAGAGGTTCAGGAGGGACTGCCGGCTCGGCTGCACCAGACCCTGCCGCGCGTGAGCCCGGATGTGAGGGAACCGATTACGGACGTGCTGCGTCTCAGGGTCATGCGGGTACCCCTTGCGCTGTCGTTCGTGGCGCTGGCTGCCGCGTGCACAGCTAGTCATCCGGTGGTCGCCCCGATCGCCGATGCGACCAAGGCACCGTCACCTGCGGCCTCCGTGAGCGGCAGCGATCAGCCCACGATGGGGCCAGGCTGCCCTGCGACTCACGTCCCGCCTGGTGGAGGTTCTGCCGCTGTGCATTACGTCGACTTCCTGCAGGCCAACGGTCGCAACTACATCGCGGGCCTGGGACCCGCCCGCAAGGAGGCTGAACCCAAGTTGGGACGTGAAGTGCTGCGAGTTCGTTGCGCCTATGCGCCCGTGAATGATGCCACGGGCCAAGTCTTCGGCACGCCACGAGATGGCGATTCTGCATACCTGACAACCGGAACGCCTGTCTTCGCGGTCTCTGGCTGGCCGACTACGTGCCGCCTTGCCGCCAAGCTTGAGCATCATGTTCACATCTACCTGGCGTACCGCCCGAAGACACAAGTCGCGACTCCGGAGCCTTGCGCTCTCCGCCGTTCACAGCCAGCTCCCTGACCTTGCCCTGGGGATCGCATGAGAACGCCGAGTCGACGGGATGTTCTGGGTTGAAGCTTAGGTGGCAAGGCGAGTGCTATACCCCCGCCGTGACAGCCTGTGCGTTGTGCGCATCGTGGCCTGTCCTCGAACGGGCCAAACGGGACCGTCCGTGAGCGTCGCCGCCGCGCGCGGGGTAAGCCGAGGTGTCGTCCTGGTCTTGTGTGGCGGCGAGGAGACCAGCCGCAGAGCCGCCAGCGCGAACGGTCGAGGCGCTTTACGCATGCTGCCCTTCGCCTGGGACATCGGTCGCCGGGTCCGCCCGCACGGCGTGGCGGTGTGGCGGCTGCACTACCGATTTCGAGGCTGGAACGCGCCTGATGAATCGCCGGTCGTCGACGCTTGCTGGGCCCTGGACGAAGTGCGGCGGCATCACGGGGACCTCCCTGTGGTGCTTCTGGGGCACTCCATGGGTGGACGGGTCGCGGTGAACGTCGCCGCGCACCCCACGGTCCGGCATCTGGTCCTCCTGGCCCCATGGCTTCCGGTGGGAGAGACGGTGGCCGCCGTGAACGGGCGGCGGGGGCTGATCCTGCACGGCGATAAGGACCGCACCACCAGCTTGGAAGCCTCGAAGGACTGGGCCGCCCGAGCCCGGACAGCGTCCACCCTCGTCGAGGTCCGGCGCATCCGCGGCGGCGAGCACAGGATGATCAGGCAGGCCCGGCTGTGGCACCAGCTCACTGCTGCAAGTGTCATCCACGGCTTGATCGAGAGCGGAGTCCCGTTCGCTTGATAGTGAGCCCCCTGACGAGGTCGACGTGGTAGCCGAACTTGTGGGCACGCCGAGCCGACCGAATAAGGAGGCCCGTTCTCGCGTGTCGGCGCGCAGCGTGAGGGACGAACATTTCCCGGGACTCCTCGAAGCCTTGGACCACCGCCCCGACGTCTTCCATCCGACCGCGCCATCTGTAGGTGCACCATCACATCGGCACGGTGGCCCCCGCGTTGCCAATGCTCGCCGTTGGGCAAAGCTAGAGCAGCGCGTCGACCCGGGCCATCACGGAGCGGCGTACGGCGTGACGCTGCTCGACCAGCGCAGCCAGCGACGCCCCGCGGGACAGCAGCGCGTCGCCGTCGTTAGCTGCGAGCACAGTGGCGACCCAGTCCCGTGGCAGCGCCTCGGCACCGGCTTGGGCTCCCGCGATACCCCCGGCCACGGCAGCGTAGGAGTCGCAGTCTCGCCCGTAGGCGACGGCGCCGAGCACCGTCTCACGCGGGTCGCCGTCGGCGGCGACGAAGGCGGTCAGGGCTACCGCCAGTGTCTGCCCGGACTCCGAGCCGAGGGGGCTGACGTGCAGCCGCTCGTAGAGCGCCGGCGTGGCTGCGGCGAGGTCACCGCCGTACGCGTCGAGGACCTCGAGCGCGCCGTACACCAGCAGGTGGTTCGGCAGCCCCTCGAACCGCGCCCACTGCTGCGTAGCGACCGTGCGGGGCCACAGCTCACCCTCACGCCGGAACGCCAGCGCCACCTGAAGCGCCTCCTCGACAACCTCGCGTGCTGAGGAACCCGAGGCCATAGCCCCGGCGACCACCGCCGCCGCGATGGCGGCGCTCTCCTTCGCGTAGCCGTCAGTGACGAAGGCCAGGTCATACGCCGTGGCGAAGGCCGCGTCCGGATCGCAGGGGTGTAGCAACCCGAGCGCCACGTTGCCCATCACAGCGCCGTTGGTGGGGTGGCCGCCGAAGATGAGCTTGCGCCGACCGTGCAGTGCCTTGAGCGCGTACTCCTCCAGAAAGCCGCCCTCCAGGTCGTCGCGCGCGGCGGCGTGGGCGGCGACAAGAACCGCACCTAGGTCGCCGGCAGTGACGTCCCCGCCGCTCGCCAGCACCGCGTCTACTACGAGCAGCGACATGCGCGTGTCGTCGGTCCACGACCCAGCGTGCAGCGTCCACGGCCCGTGGTCACCCACCTCGCGGTCATACGCCAACGGCCCGGTGACCCGCCCGTGGCGCGCCACGATCTCCGCCGCGTCCAACCCCTCCACGGGCCCGCCAACGGCGTCACCGAGCGCTGCCCCCAGCAGGCCACCGAGCACCCGGTCGGTCAGCAGCGAGGTCATCGACCCAGGCTAGTGGGCGGCGCCTGACCCGATCTCCCTGCAGAAGTCCAGGGCGAACCGACGGGATAGCGGGACAACCTCCATCCCGGACACGGGCAGCGTTCGGCCGTCGGCGCGATGACCTGCAACTCCCACGCCAGGAGGACAGATGCGCCCGTGGCTATGGCCCCGGCTTTCCGCCGCGTCTCGTCGCCTGGCGGCCGCCAAGTGCCGGGCTACCAACAGCTGCGCGACACCCGCGAACGTCTCTCACAATCTGGGAGAGTCGGCGTTCTCAGGAGTTGGTATCTACACCGCTCAGCGGTCGATGATGCACGGAACCGGAACTGGCTAATCAGGGCTCCAGATGGCCCCTGCCGTTTCTGTGGATCTTGGTCGGCAGCCGAGGAGAGCGCCGCGTAGCCCGGGCATGCCGGCACGTGAGATGCGGGGAGAGGCCCCGGCCCACCACCCCCACGGACTAGCGTTGGCCCAGAGACCGCGCCATGTCGGAGCCACGTCGCGGTTGGCGTCCCATTCGTCGCGTACGTATGCAGAAACCGGCGGCTCGACAGGGACAGGGCGGCGCCTCCAAGGATTCGCCCATGTGGTCGGCGAAGGAGTGATCTTCCTCGCCGTGCTCTGCTTCGTCGGTTTCATCTTCGGTCGCATGGCCGTCGACGAGGTGAAGCTTCACCTCGCCGGCCCGGGTCTAGGTTGTGGTCATGGCCCGCCTCCCGCTTGTGGACTCCAGCGACGACAACGCCGACCCGCTGGCCCGGGAGGTGCTGACCGGGGTCAGCGCGGCCCGCGGTCGCAGCGTCGATCCCAACGTCTACCGCGCCATCGCCAACCACCCGCGCGCCCTGCAGGCGATGGTGCAGTTCGGCACCGTCGTCTACTTCCAGAACTCGATGACGCCGGCCCAGCGCGAGCTCGCTTACCTGACCGCGTCGGTGACCAACGAGTGCCATTATTGAATTCCCACCCATGTGCTGCTCGGTCGAGCAGCGGGGCTGACCGAGGACAAGCTGGCGCACCTGGGCGATGACCCGCTGCCGGGCGGGGTCTACGAGCCGGACGAGGCGGCCATCGTGCGCTACGCCCAGCGCTCGACCCGGATGGACGTCATCGACGACCGGACATACGACGACCTCGCCGCGCACTTCAGCATCGAGCAGCGGATCGAGATCTGCTTCACCGTCGGGCTGTCGAACCTGATCAACCGCTTCCACGCGACCTTCCTCACCGACGTCGACCCCGAGACACAGCAGGCACTCGCGCCGAGCTGTCCGCTGGCCTACCCGCCGATCCCGGAGACTTGATGGACTACGCCGACGCTGTCGCCGCCTTCTTCTCCCCGCGGCCCGATGACACGCCGCTGCCGGCCGCCGTCACCGCGGGCAGCCCGGCCCGGCGGCTCCGCGACGCCTGCGAGCCGATCGCCATGCATGCCGTGTGGAGTCCGGGGACCAACGCGGCGTTGGCCGAGCTGGGACTGAACTTCCTGACCTCCTACGTCGGCGGCCGGGCGAGCTCGCTCGGCGAGCCGGTGGGGCCGGTCGTCGCCTCCGCGTTCGCCTGGTTCGAGCCGGGCCTGGTGGCCGGCCTGTACGAGGCGACCCGCGTGATCCTGCCGCGGGAGCAGCTGATCGAGGCGCGGGCAGCCGCGACCACCGACAGCCTGCGGGCGGTGCTGGCCGGGGACGACCCGTCGGAGGTGGCCGATCTGCTGGCCGACGCCGCCGGGCCGGTCGAGGGCACCGGCCGGCCGCTGTTCAGCGGGCTGCGCGAGCGCGGCCGGCCGAGCGACCCGGTGCAGCGGCTGTGGTGGGCCTGCGACCTGGTCCGCGAGCACCGCGGCGACAGCCACATCGCGGTGGCGACCGCGGCGGGGGTCGGGCCGGTCGAGATGAACGTGCTGACCGAGTTGTGGGTCGGGATGCCGCTGCTGTCCTACACCGGTACGCGCGGCTGGTCAGAGGAGTCGATGGCGGCTGCGATCTCGGGGGTGGAGCAGCGGGGCTGGCTGCGCGAAGGGCAGCTCACTGACGCGGGGCGGTCGGCCCGTGGGGACCTCGAGGAGCGCACTAACGCACAGGAGCAGCCGATCCTGGCCGCGCTCGGCGACCGGCTCGAGCAGGTCTGCGGGCGCCTCAACGAGTGGGGCGCCCGATGCATCGCGGCCGGCGCCTTCCCGGCCGACATCCTCAAGCGTGCGGCCGGCTAACACACTGCCGGCATGCCCGTCCCTGTCACCGGCTTCGCCCACATCCACCCCACCGTTACCGACGTGGACCGCTCGCGGTCCTTCTAGCAACACCCGAGAACGTCCCTCAGAGACGGGATGATCGGCGTTCTCAGGAGTTGACGAGGCTGGTGTCGCATCGTACGTCTTGCTCGTGCACAGCCTTTTACGTCAGCGGCGTACCTTGCCCGCCGTGATCTCCGTTGTTGACTATGACCTGAGCTGGCCGGCGCGGTTCGCAGCACTTCGTGACACCTACGTCCGCGCGTTTGAGGCTGCGTGCGTACCGTTCGTAGCGATCGAGCATGTCGGGAGCACTGCGGTGCCGGGGCTGCCGGCGAAGCCCGTCATCGACATTGACGTCGTGGTGGCCGGGACGATGGTCGCCGCGGGCGCCGGGGTGCTCTCCTCGCTCGGCTTCACAGCGCTTGGCCAGCTCGGCATACCGCAGCGTTGGGCGTTCAAGCAGCCGCCGGATCTCGATGCCACGAACACCTACATCATCGTCGCGAAGTCGCTGTCACTGCGCAACCATCTCGCCCTGCGGGACACACTGCGCGCCGCCGGGCTTAGGCCAGACAAACTCGACTCGATCAACGACAACCAAGTCCCTTCTCACACAGAGGTACCGCGTTAGGCGCGCACCCACGATCGCCCCAGCGGCAGCTGCGTGCGCCTGGGTGTCGGCGTTCTCAGGCGTTCGTCGGCAGGGGAAGGGGCGGGGGCGCGGCTCTGCGCGAGAGCGTGCACGCCGCCACGCCCGGTCAGCGGCAGACGGTTCACGTGGGTGGGCGACCCCGGGTATGAGGCCGGCATTGATGAGCCGATCGCATCCCTCCTGCGGAACACCTCGCGGTGCAAGCCGTGTTGCTTGTGTGGGACGAGATCACTGGCCGAACGGCGACGACCATGCGTATCGAGCCGAGGCAGCCCGTCGTGCGGCGTGGCGGCATCGACCAAAGCGTCCATCAGATCTTTTGACCTTCCTCAAGCAGGTATGGGCGTCCGAGTGGGACGCCGTTGAGCCCGCGTCGGCGTTCTAGCGGTGCGACGCCTCTGGCGGAGAACTCCCGGTCGGGGCTCAGGCCGGACAAGTGCCGACCACGTTGCTCGGCCTTGCTGGTCAGTGCCCCGCCACTCGTCCCGAGGCACTCACGCATCCCGCAGGAGCGCCTTGCGGCATGAGCGGACATCTGGGCGGTTCGTGCCGCCGTCGGGTGCGCTGGGGGTGGCGGGTCTGTCCCCACAGGGTGCGCAGGATGGGCTGGCTCTCCGGGGGCCTTGGTCGGTCCGTGCTGGGCCGCCGGTTGTCACTGTTCCCGGGTGGGTCGCGTGGTTCCGCGGGCGTGGCTGACGCTGTGTCCGCGTCGCCGGCGGAGTACGGCCCGCAGGGCGTCGGCGCTGCGGTAGCCGACTGATCCGGCTATGGCGGAGGTGCTGAGGTCGGTGGTTGCGAGTAGGTGGACTGCGTGGGTCAGTCGGAGTTCTTGGAGATAACGGGTCGGGCTGGTGCCGAGGGCGTCTGCCAAGACGCGCTGCAGGGTGCGTTCGCTGGTGCCGATGGCGCGGGCGAGGTCGCCGGTCGTGGGGGACTCGTGCAGGTGGGCGCGGGCGTACCGCTCGAAAGCGACCACCAGTGCCGGCGCGGCCACCTGACCGAACGTCGGGACGACCCCGACCTGGACGTCGCGACGGCCCGCGACCAGGTACGCCGCGGTAAGCCCGGCGAGCACCGGGCTGATCGCGGTGACCAGCGCGAGGGCGAGGTCCAGGTGGGCGTAGCCGGCGCCCGCCGTCGTGACGTTGTCGTGGACGACGACCCGCGACTCGTCGAGCTCGACAAGGGGGTACCGCTCCCGAAAGGTGTCGGCCAGCCACCAGCTCGTGGTCGCCCGCAAGCCGTCGAGGACTCCCGCCTCGGCGAGGAAGAGGGTGCCGCTGCAGGCGGCGGCCATCGCGACCCCGCTGGCGTGCCACTGCCCGACGTGAGCGAGTGCCGGGTGGCGTCGTACAACGTCGAGGACGGCAGGCGGACTGCGCACCCCGATCGACGGCATCACCAGCAGCTCGGGAGGGTCAGCGACCGCCTCTCGCAGCGGGAGCGTCGGGACCGACAGTCCGTGACCTGTCCGGACCCGACGCCGGCGCCCCACGACCGTCACCTCGAAGGGGGCGGCGGCCAGGCCCGCCTCCAGGTGCAGGACGTTCGCTGCCGTCAGCCCGTCGAGAACGCTCGCGAAGCCCGAGTCCCACATCCCCTCCACGGCGAGCACTGCGACGCGCATGGCGAGAACAGTACTGAAGGTGGCGGACAGCGACGGTGCAGCCTGTCCTGAAGCGAGCAAGAAGGAGAAACGGCCTGCAGCTGCACGCGCCGCCACCTACCTTCACGGAGGAGCCCACACCATGCCCGAGATCACCGCCCATTCAGGTCTGCTGTCCAAGGTCAAGGTGCACGTCGAGGATCCGGGTGGTCCCGGTCGCCCCGTCGTCCTGATCCACGGCTGGCCGCTGTCCGGAGCGTCGTGGTCGGAGCAGATCGCGCCGCTCACCGCCGCTGGTCTTCGCCCCATCACCTATGACCGTCGTGGGTTCGGTCGCAGCGACAAGCCCTCTAAGGGCTATGACTACGACACGATGGCGGACGATCTCGCTGCCATCATCAACGAGCTCGACCTCCGGGACGTTTCGCTCGTCGGGTTCTCGATGGGAGGCGGTGAGGTCGTCCGCTACATCAGCCGACAGGGCCAGGACCGGCTGCGCAGCGTCGTGTTCGCCTCCGCCGTCCCGCCGTACCTCGCCCAGACCGCCGACAACCCGGACGGCCCTCTGGACCAGGCCACCGCCGAGGGCATGGAGGCTGGTCTCAAGGCCGGCCGCGACAGCTTCTTCCCGGACTTCGTGACGAAGTTCTTCTCCGTCGACGGGACGCTCAAGGCCGCACCGGCGCAGGTCGACGAGGCCGTCGCGCTGTGCCAGCAGTCCGACCAGACCGCCGCGTTGGACTGCATGGAGGCGTTCGGGACGACCGACTTCCGCGCCGATCTGACGCAGGTCACAGTGCCGACCCTTGTCATCCACGGCGACGGTGACGGCGTCGTCCCCTTCGAAGGATCCGGCAAGCGCACCCACGAAACCATCGCCGGCTCCGAGCTCGCCCTGCTCAAGGGCGCGCCCCACGGCAACAACGTCACCCACGCCACAGAGTTCAACACTGCCCTCGTGGGCTTCCTGACCCGCTGACGGTTCGCCCACCCCCAAGCCCACTCAGTCAACGCTCGGGTGGTCTCTCGACGGTAGGCGCGCATCGTGCGAGCAAGCTGCGCCACAGGCGATCGAGCCAGTCTCGATCGCCTGTGGCGCGTACGACGTCAGAGGCGCGACCAGCGGACCGACAGCTTGTCGGAGCATCAGGGCTCGGGAAGGATCCAAGGAGCTTCCGGCCGCGCCGGGGGTGAAACCGTGGGTCCGAGCGACTTGGCCTGCTTCGGCGAGTCCGTTGCCGACGAGGTGGGCCGTGTGGGCGTCGCTGCCGAGCGTGACTGTTCGACCGCCTTCCTCCCGCCACCACCGCAGGACCTTTGGGTGCAGCGGTAGCCGCGTATTGATTTCCAGGGCGCGCTTACCGCGGGCAAGCGCGCGTAACGCGTCGCGTAGGTCGTCCTCGAAGACGTGGGGGTCGAACGGCGCGGCTTCCTTCGGCCAGCTGCGCAGCGGGTAGTCGATGTGGGCGAGGGCCGAGAAGGCGTCGGATCCGGCGACCACGCGGGGGATTTCACGTAGGTAGGTGCGGAAGACATCTGCTGGCGAGTACCGCGGGATCAACTCCCACGGCTCGGCGAGCGCGTCGCCGTCGACAATGCAGTGCAGTGACCCCAGCACGCGATCGAACGTGCCCTTAGCGAGTAGGGCCTGGACTTCGCCGGCGTGAAGGTGGGGCTGCCCGACCTCGATGCCGGTCAGGATCTCCAGGTCGGGGGACTTTGCGCGGCATCGCTCTACGCACTCGAAGTAGCCGTCGACGTCGAGCTCTGGCGCGGTGAGGATGCCGTCGGAGACGAAGTTGCCGTAGTCCTACTCGAGGAACCCGGCGCGGAATGGGGTGGAGTCGACATGCTCGGTGAACGCGACCGCGGGCAGGCCGATGGCGACCGCCCGGGCGCAGGTGGCGTCCATCGAGCCAACCTTCCTGGCGTCCCAGGACCACTCCGTGTGCACGTGACTGTCGGCCGGTAAGTCCACAACGCCACCCTGCCAAACCGACAATGGCCTCCTGGGGCAGGGGCCTCGGCAACCCGATCCCGCCTGCCCGGGCGCTATGCCGTGTCCGACGACGGGTAGGAGCGCAACCGTGCGCCCACGGCGGCATGAGGGGATGCCGCGGCGTGACCGGCCGCCGACCCTTGGGGCGAAATGAGCCGCAGGCCCCTACCGACGCACCTGGCGCTCTCTGAGGCGCGCCCCCTCCCGCCGTCTCCGTGCGCCCAGTTGGGACAGCGGGCGTGGGAGCTCAGCGCGCCGCTGCTGTCCCGCTTCCCGGCCTTGACCTACAACGGCTAGCACATCCGGTACGACCGCGACCACGCCCGGATCGAGGGCTACCCCGGTCTTGTGGTGCACGGGCCGCTGCAGGCGTTGCTCATGGCCGAGGTCGCGCGGCAAACTGGCCGAACACGCTTACCCACCGCGCTCGTGGCGCCGCTGCTCGACGACCAGGGTTTGGTACGCCGGCCACGACGGCGAGGGCCTGCACGGGTGCGACCGGGGCGGGCGGCTGACGGCCCCCGCGCCCATGCGCTCACAATGGCCGCATGACGCTTTCCGGCTTCCCTGTCGGCACCACCTGGTCGCACACGTGGGCCGGGCGGCTTGAGCAGCGCATCGTCGTCAGTGAGGCGCTGCGCCGCAACCCCCTCGGCGACCCGCACGAGCGGCCGGTTTGGGTGCAGCTACCGGCGTCATACGACGACGACCCGGGCGCGCGGTACCCCGTCGTCTACGTGGCGCAGGGCTACACCGGCCACGTGTCCATGTGGGCGAACCGGCGCGCCTACGCACACACCCTGCCCGA
>JAABUM010005870.1_pt1 | contig 12519 bp, 9 predicted proteins | sample 5559161 | NCBI WGS metagenome assembly JAABUM01 (sample SAMN10711868, study PRJNA513369) | rock metagenome | isolation source: Antarctica rocks | place: Antarctica: Victoria Land, Siegfried Peak nord | reverse complement strand
TCGCGCAGCCGTGGCTGGCGGTGGAACGCTTGCTGCAGCAGTGGCAACAGCACCACGAGAGCGAGGCCGTCGGCGAGCTCGGCGGCATGCTGCTGATGAGGAAGACGCACGCCGGCAGCAAGGAGGGCGCCAGGTTCGGCTTCCTGGACGCAATGCACGAGCCGGTGCTGCGGGCGGTCTACCGGGGCTCGCGCGCCGAAGTGGCCTTAGATGAGCAGTGGTTATTGCACCGCGCCCAGGCGCGCTGGGATGCCGATATCGAGCGGCTCCGACACCTGCCGCCGGCGACGCTCGAACAGCTGCTCGAAGGGCAGGTAGACCTCGTGCACGCCGAGGCGCTGGGCGGGCACGCGATCCGCAAGCATGTAGGCCGCGACTGGGCGTTCCTGCGAGAGCGCCAGCTTGCGGACTCAAGAGAGGGTCAACTACCGGCCAGGAGCAGCTTTCCCGATCTCGACTCGGCCGAGCTGCTTGTGGGACGCACCATCCTCGCTAATGACTCGGCACTGCGGCGTTTCGAGGGGTCCCGCGAGCCAGACGTACTCGTCTCGATGATCGTGCCCCCAGGGGCGTCTCGGCTTCTGACGGCCGCTGGTCCGTGGGACAGGGCAAGCTACATCAGGGTCTATCTTCGCCGGAACGGGGAACGCGCCATCTACGTGCACACTGCTTACCTCGACGCTGAACCGGCATTGCAGTTCCCCGCACCATGAGCCAGGACTGTTTCCCGGAGATGGAACAATTCATCGCCCTCACCTTTATTCAATACTGGCAGGACGATCACGATGATCCCTATGACGTTGCGGAGCTTCGTCTTCAATGCACCAGTGACGAAAAACTCGCCCTTCTTCTTTCGGAGATAGACGCCTTCTTCCAGAAATATTCGGACCAGTCCATCCGAAGGAGCCTACTGCGGGTGGACGGTGTTTTTCCTTCGGCGGGTGACGCGTTTGATGCTTGGCTTGTGGCCGTGCGCAGACGGATTGTCAGTGGCTTGGGGGGCACCGATAGCGGCCCCTTGCAAGCGCCCTCAACTTCTGACCCGTAAAGTCGTCATGACAGCGGCGAACGCTCGCTCACCATTCTCAAGTCGTCAAACATCGCAGACTGCCACTCACCATGCCGGACGGTAGGTGAGGGGCATGCGAGCGCGTGTACAGCTAGGGAAGTGGACGTTATCCACAGGGGCAGACCTAGCACTGCTCCTTCGCTAGGCTTGAGTCATGCGCGTGCGGTCAAGTGTCGGAATCCTCTTGATCGGCGCTCTCGCTGCTTGCTCATCGGGAACTGGGAAGCCGACGGTGCTACCAAGCCTGAGGACCCCGCTCGAAAGCATGAGCCCGTCGACCGCCGCGACACCAACCGGCATAGCAGCCCCGACGGCACAGGGAGCGGCCGCATTCGCGCGATTCTATTTGCAAACCATTGCCGATGGATTTCGTAAACAAGATGCTGCTCGCGTGAGCGTATTGAGCGATCCGAACTGCAAGACCTGTCGAGCTTACATCGACTCGATCCGAGAGTTGAAGACGAAACACTACCAGCCATCACAGGCGTTCCGCTTTGACGTCGTATTGGCTGAGGCTCCAGCGACCAACGGCTCGACTGCTCGAGTCGATGTCATTTTCAATACGCCTGCTGTCATAATTCTTGGGCCTGATGGGCACGTCGTTCAGAACAACCGGGCCACGAAGGGCATGGCGCAGTCCTTCCAGCTGCATCGTGTCGGTGATGCTTGGCGAGTCAAGGAGATCACGGCATGAAGGAGCGATGTCTAGTCGCCTTGCTATTGGGGTCTTCGCTAATTGGACTCGTCCTCGCGCAGCCAGCTGCTGCAAGTGTCCCGGTCGGTTGCTTTCCCTGCAGCCCTCAGGTCGGGGGCCACGGGGAGGTGCTCGTCCTTGACAGCCAGCGCGGGCATGTGCCGAACCGGGGGACAGCGAAGCCAGCTTCCTACGGCGGCCACAAGCCGTACTCGTACACGAACGAGTACGCCACCCCCAGCTGCTCGGGCAATGCCCTGAACGGCGCCGCGAACGTATGTGCCGCCGCCGTCAACACCTGCCCGACGCCCACTCAGGTGCGCCTCTGGATCTGGCACCAGGTGGTCGACGTGACCTTCGGGCCACCGCCGGGCTACGCCGCAACCGAGACCCCGCACCCCTGGAAGCAGGAACCCGGCAGCTTCTGCCTCGGCCCGAACGACCCGGGTGTCCCGACGATCACCAAGGTCATCGCCAGCGTCCAGGACCTGTTCGCCTCGCAGCGGCTGCCGCTGCCGAAGTGGGCCGTCCGGACCGACCCGGGCCCCCGGACTCTGGTCCACTTCGCGACCAGCTTCTCGGCCGGCAGCCCCGCTGCGCAGCAGATAGACACGACCATCCTCGGTACGGCGGTTCACATCACCGCCGTACCGCAGCAGTGGACCTGGTCCTTCGGGGACGGCCGGACGCTCGTCACCAGCACCCCCGGGCGACCCAAGACCGATGACGTCACCCATGGCTACGGCGACCTCGGCGCCATGCCGACGCACGTCGTCGTCCAGTGGGGCGGCACGTTCCGGGTCGGCGGCGCGCCTGAGCAGTACGCGATTCGCTCGCCCGCGACCGTCACCGGCCCGATGACCGTGGTCACCGTCCTGCAGTCCCGCGCCCAGCTCGTCGCAGGCTGATCGGCTCCGGTAGCCACTGATCGCGGGGAGCTCCGGCGTCCGCGAGGTGACCGGAGTGCCTACCAGCATGCGGCGGCGGGCGTATCTGGGTCGGCCAGGCCGTGACGAGGGGCCGCCATGACCAGCCCGGGCCGAACGAGGGCTGACCGAGAGCCGGCGAGGCTGGAGCGACGAACTGTCGGACCCACACAGCACCGTGCCGACATGGCAGTCAGGCAGCCGGTCGACGACTGGATCGGGCATCCCCGCATGTTGCCGCGCCGCGACACGCCGGAGCCTCCCACCAATTCGAGGAGCAGCAGCATCGGCAGCGACCTGCGCAAACAGCAGCAAGCGCCCCGCCGCGAGCCCCGAGGCGCCCCGAACCGCTTGCACCAGCGCTGGCGTGCCCCTACGGTCTGCGACACAACATCTAGTACTTACATCAATGTAGTTCTCCACATGGTGTGGACGGAGCTACCCACAGGCTGTGGACAGGGGGGTCTCGTGCGCTGCCCCTACTGCCGCTTCGCCGACACCCGAGTCGTCGACAGCCGCGACGCCAACGACGGTGACGCCATCCGCCGACGGCGCTCCTGCCCGGAGTGCGGCAAGCGCTTCACGACCGTCGAGGAGAGCTCCCTCGCGGTGGTCAAGCGCTGCGGCGTGACGGAGTCCTTCAGTCGCGCCAAGGTCATCAGCGGCGTGCGCAAGGCCTGCCAGGGTCGGCCGGTGGACGAGGACGCGCTCGCGCTGCTCGCCCAGCGGGTCGAGGAGACCATCCGCGAGGGCGGCGCCGCCGAGGTGCCCGCTCACGAGGTCGGCCTCGCCATCCTCGAGCCGCTGCGGGCGCTCGACGAGGTCGCGTACCTGCGGTTCGCCAGCGTCTACCGCTCCTTCGAGAACCTGGCCGACTTCGAGGCCGAGATCACCGCGCTGCGGGCCAGCCCGACGGGCGACCGGGCCGAGGCGGACACCGGCCCACCGGGCCCACCGGGCCTGCTCGTCCCGACCGGCTAGGCCCGCTGGTCCCGCCGGGCCTGCTCGTCCCGACCGGCTAGGCCCGCTAGGCCCGCTAGGCCCGCTAGGCCCCCCAGCAGAGGCCCTTCCACCAACGAGGCCGCACCCGAACCACAGCTCCACGGAACCACCCGCACAACCAGCTGGCGCCGTACACGCGCCGCCCCCCAGGCAATGCGGTGCAAGCCGCGGTTGTTGACCATGATGACGAGAAGAGGAACGGCATGACCGAGACGGTGAGCGGCGCCCCCAAGCAAGGCCGGCGCAATGCACGGCTGAGCATCGAGCGGGTGTGGACGACCGCGGGCACGCACCCGTACGACGAGGTGACGTGGGAACGGCGCGACGTCGTCATGACCAACTGGCGCGACGGCTCGGTCAACTTCGAGCAGCGCGGCGTGGAGTTCCCCGCGAAGTGGTCGGTGAACGCTGCCAACATCGTCACGACCAAGTACTTCCGTGGCGCCGTCGGCCACGACAACCGCGAGTGGAGCCTCAAGCAGCTCATCAATCGGGTCGTACAGAAGTACGTCGCCGCCGGCACCGAGCACGGCTACTTCGCCGCCGAGGCCGACGCCGAGGTGTTCGAGCACGAGCTGACCTGGATGCTGCTGCACCAGGTGTTCAGCTTCAACAGCCCGGTGTGGTTCAACGTCGGGACCAGCGCGCCGCAGCAGGTCAGTGCCTGCTTCATCCTGGCCGTGGACGACCACATGGACTCGATCCTCAACTGGTACCGCGAGGAGGGGATGATCTTCAAGGGGGGCTCCGGCGCCGGCCTGAACCTCTCCCGCATCCGTTCCTCGAAGGAGCTGCTGTCCTCCGGTGGCACGGCGTCAGGCCCGGTCTCGTTCATGCGTGGCGCGGACGCCTCCGCCGGCACCATCAAGAGCGGCGGCGCTACCCGCCGGGCCGCCAAGATGGTCGTGCTCGACGTAGACCACCCCGACATCGAGGAGTTCATCGACACGAAGGCGCGCGAGGAGGACAAGATCCGCGCGCTGCGGGACGCGGGCTTCGACATGGACCTCGGCGGCAAGGACATCGTGTCGGTGCAGTACCAGAACGCCAACAACTCGGTCCGCGTCACCGATGAGTTCATGCGGGCCGTCGATGATGGCAAGGAGTTCGGGCTGCGGGGGCGCCTCGACGGCCAGGTCCTGGAGACGGTCGACGCCAAGACGCTGTTCCGCAAGCTCGCGCAGGCGGCCTGGGAGTGCGCCGACCCGGGCATCCAGTACGACGACACCATCAACGACTGGCACACCAACCCCGAGACCGGCCGGATCACCGCGTCTAACCCATGCAGTGAGTACATGAGCCTCGACAACTCCTCGTGCAACCTGGCCTCGCTGAACCTCATGAAGTTCCTGCGGTCGGACGGTACGTTCGAGGCCAAGAAGTTCGCCAAGAGCGTCGAGCTGATCATCACCGCGATGGACATCTCCATCTGCTTCGCGGACTTCCCGACCGAGCCGATCGGCGAGACCACCCGCGCCTACCGCCAGCTCGGCATCGGCTACGCCAACCTGGGCGCACTGCTGATGGCAACCGGCCACGCCTACGACAGTGACGGCGGCCGGGCCCTCGCCGCATCCATCACGTCACTGATGACGGGTACGGCGTACAAGCGGTCGGCTGAGCTGGCCGGCATCGTCGGCCCGTACGACGGCTACGCCCGCAACGCCGACGGCCACAAGCGGGTCATGCGTAGGCACGCCGCGGCCAACGACGCGGTGCGGCCGGTCGGGGCGGATGACGCCCGGATCCTGCACGAGGCGACGAAGGCCTGGCAGGAATGCCTCGCCGTCGGTGAGCGCAACGGCTACCGCAATGCACAGGCCTCGGTGATCGCGCCGACCGGCACCATCGGCCTCATGATGGATTGCGACACCACCGGGCTTGAGCCCGACCTCGCGTTGGTGAAGTTCAAGAAGCTCGTTGGCGGCGCCTCGATGCAGATCGTCAACCAGACGGTCGAACGCGCGCTGCAGGCCCTGGGCTACCAGCAGGAGTCGATCGAGGCCATCATCGAGCACATCGCCATTCACGGGCATGTCGTCAATGCGCCGGGGCTCAAGACCGAGCACTACCCGGTCTTCGACTGCGCGATGGGGGAGCGCTCTATTTCCCCGATGGGGCACGTCAAGCTGATGGCCGCGATCCAGCCGTTCGTTTCGGGTGCCCTGTCCAAGACGGTCAATCTGCCGGCTGAAGCGTCGGTGGCTGACGTCGAGGAGGTCTACTTCCAGGGCTGGAAGCTGGGCCTGAAGGCGCTCGCGATCTACCGGAACAACTCCAAGGTCGGTCAGCCGCTGCAGGACAAGAAGGGCTCGGAGAAGGCTGACGAGGTACTCGTCGCGACCCGGCCGGTGCGCAAGCGGCTGCCCAAGAGTCGGATGGGCCAGACGGTGTCGTTCTCCATCGCCGGCGCAGAGGGCTACATGACAGCCAACGCGTACGAGGACGGCTCGCTTGGCGAGGTCTTCATCAAGATGAGCAAGCAGGGCTCGACGCTGGCCGGCGTCATGGACGCCTTCTCGGTGTCGATCTCGATAGCCCTGCAGTACGGCGTGCCGCTGGAGACCTACGTCGCGAAGTTCACCAACATGCGCTTCGACCCGGCCGGGATGACAGACGACGCCGACATCCGCATCGCCGCGTCGATCATGGACTACCTGTTCCGACGGTTGGCGCTGGACTACTTGCCGCTCGAGATCCGCGCCGACATGGGCATCTTCACGGCCGAGGAGCGAGCGGCGACGGTCGCGTCCTCCTATGGGGCGCCCGCGTCGGAGGTTGACGTCGACGTGGAGGGGCTGGCGCAGTCCGTGCCTGTCGCCCTGACTCCCGCTGCTGCTCCGGCACCGGCCCACGTCGGGTCGTCGATGGAGTTGCTGCAGGCGCAGCAGGGCGCGGTGGCCGATGCGCCGCTGTGCATGACGTGCGGGGTCAAGATGCGGCCGGCCGGCAGCTGCTATGTGTGTGAAAGCTGCGGCAGCACGAGCGGTTGCAGCTAGAGCCGCGCCTGAGCAACAGGTGGCGGGAGACGCTTTTCGGGGCCTCTCCTGCCACCTGGCTGTTCACCTCGAAGAACAGAGACGTCGCCGGTCACCGGTACGCCTGCAGCCGCGACGAAGTCTGCGAACCCGCCAGGCCCGGTGACGGTCAGGACGCGGGCCTCCGGCGTACGGACCCCCAAGGCGTGCGCTTGCCAGAAGGCAGGTAGAGGGCGGCCCCGGCGTCCAGCTCGGCGCGTCATCACCAGCCCAGGCCGTGATGTCGCCGGCGAGGACACAGAAGTGTCCTCCTCTGCGCGGTGGATGTGCGCCGGCGCCACGTCGCCGCGCGACCTGGTCTCGTCCAGCAGACTGATCGCACCGTCCGTCGTCTCGCCGCGGAGGACGATGTCGAAGACGGTGCCGCCAGCCCCGGAGACGGCATCGTGCCTACCGGCCGTCGCCTGTGGCCTGCGCAGGACTTTGCATCCGGAGGAGACACGCGTCATGTGCACAGTCGTCGTCCGCTGGACGCCTGGGTCTGCCACCGAGATCCTGGCCCTGCGTGATGAGCTGGTGGGGCGGGAGTTCGACGACCCGGCCGCGAACTGGCCGGAGCAGCCGACCGTGATCGGCGGCCGCGACCGTGCAGCCGGCGGTAGCTGGTGCGTCAGCGACACGCTGTCCGGCGCCACCGCGCTCGTGCTCAACCGGCCGCAGAAGCGGGTCGGCACCCCGTCCCGCGGGATCCTGCCGCTGCGTGCGGTGGCGCACGGTACGGCGTGGCCGTCGTACGTCACCGTAGGAGGCATGGCCAGCTTCGCCCTGGTTGTGGCGGCTCCCGAAACGCTGACCGTGTGGGCGTACGACGGAGAGCAGCTGACGTCGCAGGAGCTGCCGCCCGGCACCCACATGGTCACGTCCGGTGGCGCGGAGGACGGCAAGGCTGGCCGGTTCCTCGCCGACTTCGCCGCCGCGCCCGTGACCCAGTGGCCGACGATCGTCGGACGGCAGGAGCCGCGGGACGATCCGGCAGCCCTCGTAGTTCGGCACGCCAGTGGTGATCTCGTGTACGCAACCGTGTTCGGCCAGGTGATCACGGCGGCCCCGGGCGAGGTGTCCCTGCGCTGGTCACGCACGCCGTGGATCCAGAGCAGCTGGACCTGAAGCGTGCCGCCGGCGCCCAAGCAGGCGAGGTCCGAACATCGTCCGCCACGGGTCCAAAGTGGTTGTGCACAACGGCTTGCCCGCCGGCGACTCATGGCATATCATCGAACGCGTGTTCGACTACTGGGATGACGGTGACGAGCTGCCGGATGCTCCGTACATGGAGCTGCCGGACGTCATCCCCGCCTGGTTCTATGAGCTCTCGCCGGTCCACGAGCCGTCCTGTGCGTGCGCCGTTGACGCACCACCTGCCGTTGAGCCGGGATGGGCCGTTCCCGGCGTCACCTGGGACCTTTCTGCAGCAGCGCCGTGCAGCCCGACGCCGGCCGTTGTCGCGTTGCACCGCTGAAGTGCGCCGCGATGAGCAGGCGCCTGAGGACACCGCCGTCGCGCAGCAGCTGCGCGAGCAGGGCCTGGACCCTACGAGGCGGACGGTCGCGCCGCCGGCCGCCGGTGGCCCCGGGGTCGTCGGAAGGTCCTCCACGACGCGCTCGGCGGGCTGCTCGACCGCTACCTGTCCGCCGGCCTTGGCGGCACGGTGCACAAGCACCCCGTGCAGATCAGCGTGACCGTGCCGGCCGGCACGGTCGAGGGGCAGCCCGGAGCGCTGCCAGCCACCGGAGACAGCGGTGCGCGGGTGCCCCGCGGTCTGCTGCGCCGTTGGTGGTGTGACAGCACGGTCACCGCCTACGTCCTCAGCCGCACAGGCAAGGCCCTGCGCGTCGTGCACAGCGGCCGGACCCTCACCGCCCTCGAACGCCGAGCCGCGCTGATCGAACACCGCGGCTGGTGCGCCGGCGACGGCTGCTGCCGAGGCGGACCATCACCGGGGCGGGACCTGCGACCACACCACGTGCGGCGGTGGGCCGACAACGGCTGCACCAGCCTGGATGAGACGATCCTCATCTGTGACGTGCTCCTTCGCGACCTGCACGAGGGTGGCCGGACCGTGCGGCTCCGCGACGGCCGCCACGTCTCAGCGCAAGGCTGGGTGACCGGTGCCGACAGCTGACCAGCCGGGGTGTGACCCAGCAGCAGCTGGGCTCGAGCGGGACCGAACGTCAGTCACATCAGGCGCGACCGCCTTGGAAGAGCACTCAGCGGGTGACGGTCCGGACGTCGACGGGCATGTCCTCACCGTATGGCGGCCGCGGGTCTGCCTAGGATCGGCATCGCAAGCTGCTGCGGCCCGACGAGCGAGTCAGCACCACACGACGAGCCCCCACCCGCAGGCAGGATCCTCCTGCCGTCCCCCGGGGTCTCGTCGTGCCGCTGTACCGCGCTGCTGTGTCGCAGTTCCGTGTCCAGGTGCTGGACGGCAGCCTCGTGCCCACCCTGATCGAGCAGTACCGGCGGCGGGTCCTGCGGCAGCCGTCTCCGGGCGAGGTCCGCTCTTGGGAGCAGAGCCTGCACACGCTGTCGGCGGACCTCGTGCAGGCTGGCCTGCATCAGGTCGAGGTGCTGCTCGAGCACCAGCTGCCCCTGACCAGCAAACGGGCCGATGTCATCCTGTGCGGGATCCACCCGAGGACAGGCGACCCGTCGTACGTCGTGGTCGAGCTCAAGCAGTGGAGCGAAGCGCGACTGCTCGAGGACTCGCGCGACCTGTGTGTCGTCCCGGCGTACGGCGGAGTGCACCTGCACCCGGGCGAGCAGGTGCGCCGGTACTGCGGCCGTCTGGCCGACTTCCTCGCCAGCCTGAATGACACCCCCGACCCGTTGGCAGGTGTGGCCTACCTGCACAACGCGACGTCGCATGATGTCGACGAGTTGTTCGAGCTGCCGCAGGACGATTGGGGCCGGTTGTTCACCGGCCAACGCCGCGGCGAGCTCCTCGGCTACCTGCAGAGCCGACTGGCCGCGGCCCCCGGAGCCGAGGCGGCAGACCTCCTGTTGGGCAGTGCAATCCGCCCGAGCCGGCAGCTGCTGGCGCTCGCCGCCGAGGAGGTGCAGCACCGCCAGGCGTTCCGGCTGCAGGCCGAGCAGCAGACGGCGTACACCCTGGTGCTGCGCGCTCTGGAGCGCGCGCGTCGCGGGGCGCGCAAGCAGGCCATCGTGGTGGTCGGCGGGCCCGGTTCCGGCAAGAGCGTCATCGCGCTGGCGTTGCTGGGTGAGCTCAGTCGGCAGGGGCGCAGCGTGCTGCATGCCACCGGCTCGTCGGCGTTCACCCAGACGCTACGCAAGGTGGCGGGTGCCCGAGCGCCGCGGGTCAAGGCGATGTTCCGGTACTTCAACCAGTTCGGCGAGCTGGAACCCAACGAGCTCGAGGTGCTGATCTGCGACGAGGCGCATCGCATCCGTGAGACGTCGGCGAACCGCTACACCCGGGCGAGCGCCCGCACCGGCACGCCCCAGGTTGACGAACTGCTGCAGGCCGCTCGGGTGCCGGTCTTCCTGCTCGACGAGCACCAGGTGGTGCGGCCGGGGGAGCTCGGGTCGCTGCGCGAGATCGAGGCGGCAGCCGAGCGGTGGGGCATCGACGTCGCGTGCGTGGCGCTCGACGGGCAGTACCGCTGCGGTGCAGCCGGGCGTACGAGGCGTGGGTGCTTCGGCTGCTCGGCTTGGAGGCCGGCGGGCCGGTCGCCTGGGAGGGTGACGAGCGCTTCGAGGTGCGGGTAGTCAGCGGTCCCGCCGAGATGGAGGCCGTCCTTCGGGAGCACCACGGGGGCGGCTACAGCGCGCGGATCTCCGCGGGCTACTGCTGGCCATGGGGCGACCCGGCGCCGGACGGGCGGCTGCCGGACGACGTCGTGGTCGGCGACTGGCGGCGGCCGTGGAACAACAAAAAGGACACCGCCTCAGGTGGCGCTCCCGGACGTCCCTACTGGTCCAGTGACCGAGCGGGTTTCGGTCAGGTGGGCTGCGTCTACACCGCTCAGGGCTTCGAGTACGACTGGTCCGGGGTGATCCTCGGCGGGGACCTGGTGTGGCGCACGGATCGGTGGGTGCCCCAGCCGGGCAAGAGCTTCGACACGCAGGTCAAGCGCGCGTCGCTGGCCGACTTCGACCGGGCGGTGCGCAACACCTACAAGGTGCTCCTGACTCGGGGGATGCTTGGGTCCCTGGTGTGCAGCACCGACCCGGAGACGCAGGAGCTGCTGGTCGCCATGGTCCGGGGTCCCCGGGTGCCAGCCGGTTTCCGGCACGGCTGAGCCCCCTTCGGGGCAACGGAGGTCGGCCGTACCGCATCCCGATCGCTGACTTATCTGACCTGATGCGAGTGGCTGCCTTCCGCTCACGGCTATGCCGCGGAAGGACTCCGGCTCGTCGTACGGGAGCCGATGCGGTCACGCTGTTGCCCTGTGATATCTGATATGATATCACGATGGTGGCAGCTGAGCTTCTGGGCCGTGCTCGCGCAGCAGCCGGCCTGACCCAGCGCGAGCTGGCGCGCCGCGCCGGCACCTCGCAACCAGCGGTGGCGGCGGTCGAGTCGGGACGCAAGCAGCCCACCGTCGCAACGCTCGCAAGGTGGCTGGGGGCCGCCGGGGCCGAGCTCACCATCGCATCTGCCGAGACCGTGCGGCTACGGCGGCGGGGGGAGGAGCTCGTGGTGGTCCTGAGACTCGCCCAAGCGCTGCCCTTCCGGCGGTCAATGACGCTTCGCTTCCCGCGCATGCCCGGCTGATGGACCTCGTCGAGCAAGTGCTGGTGTTGCACGCAGCCTTCGTGCAGGCCCGGGTGCCGCACGCGTTCGGCGGCGCGCTTGCCCTCGCCTACTGGACGGAGGAGCCGCGGGGTACGCGTGACATCGACTGCAACATCTTCGTTCCGGCCGACGACAGCTTAGGTGTGTTGCGCGCTCTACCTGCCGGCGTCGAGGTGCCGGCCGACACCCCCGAGCGGGTGGCCGCGGAGGGGCAGATCCGGCTGTGGTGGGGCGGGACGCCGCTCGACCTGTTCTTTGACTATGCGCCGGTCCATCGGCGGGCGGCTGCCGGCGCGCGCATCGTTCCGCTTGCCGGCGTGGACATCCCGGTACTCGGCCCTGTCGAACTGCTTGTCTTCAAGGCGCTGTTCGACCGCACCAAGGACTGGGCGGACGTCGAAGCGGTGCTGGCAGCCGGCTCGACGACCGAGGCGGACGTGACGCGGGCGCTGGTCGACCTGGTCGGGGAAGGCGACCTACGAGTAGTGAAGCTGGCGCGTGCCGCACGTCGGGCTGCTGCTGTTTAGCCGCGAGTCGAAGGCCGCTGTGCTCACTCGCGGCCAGCCGTCACGGTGCCGGGCCGTGGCAAGGGCGGGCAGCTGATCGTGCGTCAGTGGGTCACGGCCGACACGATCGAAACCGTCAGGACGGCGCCATGCCGAGGCGGACGTCCTGCGCGCCGAGTCGCGCGGCATCGGCGGTGAGGTCGTCGGGCTGCTCCTGTGACTGCCGCTCGGCGTCGACCCGTGCCTCGTAGTGCCGGACCTCCCGGTCGACGTCGGACGCCGTCCAGCCAAGGGCGTCCGCAACCAGCTCAGCGACCTCCTGGGCGGCACCCACCCCCCGGTCCAGGGTCTCGATCGAGATGCGGGTGCGCCGGGTCAGGACGTCGTCGAGGTGCAGGGCCCCCTCGTGGGTCACCGCGTACAGCACCTCGGCCCGCAGGTAGCCCGGGGCCGCGACCAACGGGTTCTGCAGGTCGGGTCGCTGCGAGGTCGTCGCCATGAGCTCGTGGACCAGCGAGCCGTACCGGT
>JAABUM010005869.1_pt1 | contig 12520 bp, 8 predicted proteins | sample 5559161 | NCBI WGS metagenome assembly JAABUM01 (sample SAMN10711868, study PRJNA513369) | rock metagenome | isolation source: Antarctica rocks | place: Antarctica: Victoria Land, Siegfried Peak nord | reverse complement strand
CGGCTCAGCCTCATCACCCGCAGCGCCTCCTGTGTCCTCAGCCGTTCCCGTCCTGCTTCGTCAGTGTAGCACCCGTGCGCCGCTCTGTGCAGGGTACCGCTCCCTGGCCTCCCGCTAAATAGTCACCTACCCGATGTTATACTCTCCTGGGGTCGCTCAGGGTTGCTCACAGCCTGGTGTACCACGGCGCGTGGGGTATGTGCAGGGAAGCCTGTGGCTCCAGGGGCGTCTACATAGGGCGCGCCCTACACTGCCAGGATAGATCAGCCGAGTTGGCCTGACGCGGCGCCGAGACAGACTAGCTAGGCTGGAGGTGTTACTGGCAGTGCGGATTGTAGCGGGTGATACGGCAAGAGAGGTGGGCGGCCATGGTCGAGGTTGAGTTGCCGGCGCCTCTGATCAAGACCGAGCGTCTCACCGACCCCTATGTGGTCGGTGGCGACCGCGCTTATCTGATCGGCGCGCAGGATGGCGGCTTCCCTGATGTGGGCCACCATGTGCCCCACGAGATGTGGGGCCTGTGGGTCCACCCCCACAAGCTGCTGGATGGCTATTGGTGCGCCCTGCGCGCCGAGGGGCAGCCGGCGCCCACCTGGCTGATCTCCGCCGGGGCCTGCCAGGTCGAGGCTACCAGCGTGACCCACCTCTACGAGTGCCCCGAACTGGGCGTGCGCCTGCGCCGCCGCCAGTGGGCGCCTGAGGGGGAACCCGCCCTGTTCGTGGAGTTCGAGATCGAGCGCGCCCAGACGCCTGCCGACAGTCCTGTCCAGTCTGCGGCGCAGCCAACCCTGGAACTGACCTTTCTCTGCCGCGCCGATCTGCGGCCCGGGTGGCTGCAGCAGGCGGTTGACGGCGACGATTCCTGCGCATTCATCGCCGAGGCCGAGGCCTGCGTCGCCCACGACGCCCCCAATGGGTGGGCCGTGGCCTGGGGTAGCGCCACGGCCCCTATCGGCGGTGAGGTCGGCCCAGCGGTCCACGGCCCCGTGGACACCGTCGGGCACGGCTGTAGTGGGGCCCTGCGCTATACCGTGCAGGTCCCGCTCACCGGCCCCACGCGCCTTGTGCTGGGCGTGTACGGCGCGCAGGGACCGGACGCGGCCCTGGCTGGCCTTGAAGAAAACCTGCTGGGCGACTACGCCGCGCTGTGGCAGGCCAAGGAGGAGCACTACCGCGGCCGACTGGGCCACAGCCGCCTTGATGTGCCTGACGCCGTGTTGATGGAAGCTTGGGACTGGATCAAGTGCAACTACGCCTGGCTGGTGCGCGATGTGCCGGGTGTCGGCCGCGGCCTGGGGGCCGGGTTCGCCGAATACCCCTGGTGGTTTGGCTGTGATACAGCGTACGCCCTGCGTGGGCTGCTGCCGCTGGGCGACTTCGCCACGGCTGCCCAGTCGCTACGCCTGCTGGCTGATGCTTCGATTACCCGCAACGGGGACAGTGGCCAGATAGTCCACGAGGTGGCTGGTAGCGGCGTCGTGTACAACCCGGGCAACACGCAGGAGACGCCCCAGTTCACCAGCGCCGTCTACGAGACATATCTGTGGTCCGGTGACGAGGCGCTGCTGCGCGACCTGTACCCGTTGTGCCGGCGTGGCGTTCTGGAGTGGACGCTGGGCGCTCAGGACGCCGATGGCGACCTCTTACCCGCTGGTTATGGCATCACCGAGGTGGCCGGCCTGAACAACGAGCTGATTGACAGCGCCGCGTGGACTGCTGCTAGCCTGCTCAGCCTGGGCGCAATGGCCGAGCGGGTGGGTGACTCCGCCACGGTGGCCCGCTGCGCCGCGCAGGCCCCACGTGTCCGTCAGGCCCTGCTGGAGCGCTTCTGGCTGCCCGAGGAGGGCATCTACGGCGATGTGGTGGCCACGCCCCGCCAGATCCTGGAGCGCCTGGAGGCCATGGAGAGGCAGCCTGGCCATCGCTCCCAGCCGGCCATGGAGACGTTTCTGCGCGCCGTGGCCAAACGCGCCGCCACCCTACCGCCTGACCAGGAGCGCGCCTGGTACTTGGGCAACTGGCCCGTGATGGCCCCCCTGGAGCTTGGCCTTGCCCCAATGGATCAGGCCGAGCAGGTCTTTGCCCGCCTGGAGAGCGCCGAGTTCAGCGGTCCCCACGGCGTCTACCTCTCCTCCATCCTGCGGACTAGTGCGATGAGCATCTCCACCGGGGCGCTGGCCGCCGCGGAATCTGTTTATGGCCGGGTTGATCAGGCCATTGGCTACGCCCGCCAACTCGCCTCGTCGCTACGCCTGCATATGCCGGGGGCCATCAGCGAGATGTCGCCCGACCAGGGCTGCTTTGTGCAGGCCTGGTCCGGCTACGGCGTCGTCTACCCGGTTGCCCGGGGCGTGTTCGGTCTGGCCCCCGACGCGGCCCGCCGCCACGTGGCCCTGCGCCCCCAGCTGCCCCAGGGCTGGGACCACGCCTCGCTGGCTGGCGTCCGCGTGGGCACGACCGCGTTGGATGTGGCCCTTGAGCGTGACGCCGCTGGCGTGCTGACCTGCACGGTGGCTATTGGCGAATCTGGGTGGCGCATCGAGATCCTGCCACCCGCTGGCTGGCGGCTGCTCTCCTTGAGCGTTGATGATCAGGCCGTGCCAGCCCAGCCAGGGGGTGTGGCGCTGGCCGCCCGCTGTGTGGCCCGCCTTGGCCAGGCCTGAGCCGCCTACTCGCCGGCCCGGCCCTCCAGGCGGGTCAGATCAGCGGGGCGCGTAATCAGCGCGGCGATGCGGCCTAGCAGGTCCAGCCGGCGCGCCCGCACCGCTGGCTCAGGGTCCATTACCAGTACCTGGTCGAAAAATGCGTCCACGGGGCCGCGCAGCCTGGCTGCCACCCGGTAGAACGCGCTGTAGTCACGCCGGTTTAGCGCCCCCTCCAGCTCTGGCCGTAGGGAAATCAGGGCTTGCTCTAGCTCTACCTCGGCCGGCTCACGACCGACGGAGGTTGGGTCATGCGCGGCCATGTCGCCAACATCCGCCTTGCGCCGGATGTTGGCGATGCGCCGTAGGGCAGCCGTCACGGCGGCCAGTTGGGGGTCGTCCAGCGCATCGCCTAGCGCGTGGGCGCGGGCCACTGTATCCGCCGAGTCGTCGTGGCCAGCGGTGAGCACGGCGTCTACAACGTCGTGGCGCAGGCCCCGGTCCCTCAGCAGCACGGCCATGCGCGACCTGAAGAACTCACGCAGCGCCGACCGGGCTGCCAGGCGGACCCCGTCGTCGAAGCTGTCGTAGCCCGCCAGCGCTGCCTCTGCCAGGGCCTCCAGGCTCAGCGGGGCAGCGACACTCACGGCGATGGCCACCACGCCCTGCGCGGCCCGCCGCAGGGCAAACGGGTCGGCTGAGCCGGTGGGGATCAGTCCAATGGCGAAGTAGCCGGCCAGCATATCCAGCCGGTCGGCCAGGGCCACGGCGACGCCCGCCGGTATGGTAGGCACGGCGTCGTCGGCGCCCCGGGGCAAGTAGTGCTGGTAGATGCCTTCGGCCACGGCGGGCTGCTCTCCGTCGGCGCGCGCATAGGCGCGGCCGATGGCGCCCTGCAGCTCGGGGAACTCACCCACCAGCGCGGTCACCAGATCGCACTTGCACAGGCCGGCGACGCGCACCGCCGTCCAGCGGTCCTCCTCAGCGTAGCCCAGCATGCCAGCTACACTGGCCGTTAGCCGCTCGATACGCTCCACGCGCTGGTGTTGGCTGCCTAGCCGCTCCTGAAAGACGACGCCCTTCAGCTCCTCCCGACGGTCGGACAAGCGGCTGCGCCGATCCTCATTCCAGAAGAACAACGCATCGGAGAGGCGCGCCCGCAGCACCTTCTCGTTGCCGCGGCGCACGCCCTCCAGATGGTCGCCCGATCCATTGGCCACGGCCACAAAGTGGGGCATCAGGGTGGTCCCGTCGGGCGAGTAGACGGGGAAGTAGCGCTGATGCACGCGCATGGAGGTCACCAGCGCCTCTGGTGGGGCCTGCAGGAAGGCCGGGTCAAAACTGCCGGCCAGGGCCGTGGGCGCCTCCACCAACCAGGTCACCTCGTCCAGCAGCGCCTGGTCGGGCAACGCCACGCCGCCCACTGTGGCCGCCGCCGATGTGACCTGAGCCCAAATCTCCTGCTGGCGCGCCGCCGGGTCTATCACCAGGCCCGCCGCCCGGCACGCCGCGATGTAGCCGTCGGCCTCGGCGATGGTCACCGGGCCGCCGCCCAGGGAGCGCAGTCCACGCGTTGTCCTGCCGGCCAGGGCCTCGCCCACCTCGACAGGTACCTCCTGATCGCCTAGCAGGCAGGTCAACCAGCGGATGGGCCGGGCGAAGCGCACCGTACCCGCGCCCCAGCGCATGGTTTGGGGGAACTCCAACCCCAGGATCACCCCCCGCAGCAGCGGCGGCAGCAGCTCAAGAGCGCTCTTGCCCGCCTCGTGGCGGCGCGTGTAGACGTACTCACCCCCCTTGTCGTCGGTCTCAAGGACCAGGTCGGCGGGCTCCACGCCCTGGGCGCGGGCAAAGCCCTGGGCCGCCCGGGTGGTCCCGCCCGCCGCGTCATAGGCGGCCCGCCGGGCGGGACCTTTGACGCGCACATGGCGATCCTCCTGGCGCGTGGCCACCCGCGTGACGAGCACGGCCAGCCGACGCGGTGTGCCCAGCGTGGTCGCCGCGCCGTGGTCCAGGCGGGCGCCATCCAGCGCGGCTAGCGTGCGGGCGCCCAGTTGCTCCAGTGCGGGCGCGCAGTACCCAGCGGGCAGTTCCTCCACCCCGATCTCCAGCAGCAAGGTCTGGCCGATGCTCATCCTTCCAGGCCTCCGGTCGCGGCCGCGGCCAGCGCCTGCCTGCCGAAGCGGCGCTGGTCCGGTGGCTGGAGCAGCGGGTAGCCCAGCGCCTCGCGCTGCCGCAGATAGGCGGCCGCCGTCGCCTGGGCCAGCGTCCGCACCCGGCCGATGTAGGCCTGTCGCTCCGAGACGGAGATGGCCCCTCGCGCCTCCAGCAGGTTGAACACGTGTGAGCATTTAAGGGCGTAGTCGTAGGCCGGCACAACCAGACTAGCCTCCAGGATGCGCCCTGCCTCGGCCTCGTAGGCGCGAAACAGGCCAAACAGCATAGCCGTGTCGGCCACCTCAAACCCGTAGGCGGAGGTTTCGTACTCCTGGTGGCCAAAGATGTCGCCGTAGCTAATGCCTGGGGCGACCATCACGCTAAACACATCGTCCACATTCTGCATGTAGCTGGCCAGGCGCTCCGTTCCGTAGGTGATCTCCACCGGGACGGGGTGGCAATCCAGGCCGGCAAACTGCTGAAAGTAGGTGAACTGGGTGATCTCCATGCCGTCGAGCCAGACCTCCCAACCCAGGCCCCACGCACCCAGCGTGGCCGACTCCCAGTTATCTTCCACAAAGCGGATGTCGTGCTCGGCGCTGGTCAGGCCCAGGGTAGCCAGCGACTCCAGGTAGGTCTCCTGAATGCCTTGCGGTGACGGCTTGATCAGCACCTGGTATTGGTAGTGCTGGTACAGCCGGTTAGGGTTCTCGCCGTAGCGAGCGTCCGCCGGCCGCCGGGACGGCTCCACGTAGGCGACCGACCACGGCTCGGGCCCCAGCGCGCGCAGGAAGGTGTGCGGGTTCATCGTGCCTGCGCCCTTCTCCACATCGTAGGGCTGGCCGATCACGCAGCCCCGCTCGGCCCAGAAGCGGTGTAGCGCCAGGATCATCTCTTGTAGGTACACCCAGGTCTCCTCCTCACAAAGACGCCGCCACGGTGGAGGCGCTCTCCGCCGGCGCGAGGTGGTGTACGCGCAGAGCCGAGGCCGGTAAGTTCAGGGTGAACGTTGTACCGCCCCCGGGCGTGCTGCTCACCCCGATTGTGCCGCCGTGCGCCTCCATCAGGTAGCGCGCGATGGTCAACCCAATGCCCGTGCCACCCCCGCTGCGTGAGCGCGATTTGTCCACCCGGTAGAAGCGATCAAAGATGTGGGGCAGGTGCTCGGCGGCGATGCCCACACCGGTGTCCCTGACGGCGATAGCCAGCCCATCAGCCCCATCTCTGGCCGAGAGGCGCACGCTGCCCCCAGCGGGAGTATAGCGCAGGGCGTTGGTCAGCAGGTTGAGCACCACCTGCTTGATCCGGTCGCTATCGGCGTTGATCCACACCGTCGGCGGTGGCAGCTGCGCGTGCAGGGCTACTCCCTTACGATCAAAGGCTGGCCGCAGCTCGCCCACGATGGTGTTCAGCAGGGCGGCCACGCCGAAATCGCGCCGGTGCAGGCGGGCCTGTCCGGCCTCAAGGCGCGATAGCTCCTGCAGGTCCTGCACGAGCCGCTCCAGTCGGTCGGCCTCGCCGTAGATCAGGCGGTAGTTTTCCGGTGTCGCGGGGATGATGCCGTCAATCAGCCCCTCCATGTAGCCCTTGATCGAGGTCAGGGGCGTGCGCAGTTCGTGGCTCACATCGGCGATCAGCGCTTGCCGGCGCGCCTCAGTCTGCTCCAGTGTGGAGGCCATCTGGTTAAAGCTTTCAGCAAGTTGGTGGATCTCATGGTTGTCGGTCACCCGCACGCGCTCCCCGTACTTGCCCGCCGCGATGCGCCCCGTGGCGGCCATCAGCGCCCGTAGTGGCGTCACAATGCGCCGCGACACAAAGAGGGTTGTGGCCATGGCCGCTACCAGCGCGCCCCACCCGCCCACGAACAGGGCAATCGCCAGCGTTGTATTGAGCCGCTGGGCCTCCTTTGCGGCGATGTGGATAATCGGGATGGACCACAAAGGGGTCTGTACGCTGATCCTGGGTCCCACGCCGTAGATGACATAACCGGTGGCGATCACCTCCACGGCCCAGCACAGCACGGTCACCGCTACCAGGGCCACGGCAAGGTGGGAGGCAAACAGGCGCCACTGCAAGCGTTGCCACATATGGCTCAGCCGTTGACCAAGTGTCTTCATGGCGCCCATATCTCCTCAACGCCGGCGGCTGTGGTCATCGTGGGACCGCGCGGCCCACGGTGGCCGTGTCCTCAAACTTATAGCCGACCCCGCGCACGGTCTTGACCAGCGTAGGGGTCGCTGGCAGCGGCTCCATCTTCTTGCGCAGCAGCCCGATATGCACGTCCACCACGCGCTCGTCACCCACGAAATCGTAGCCCCACACCCGCTGCAGCAACTGCGCCCTGCTGAACACCACGCCAGGGGCGCCGGCCAGCGTGGTCAGCAGGTCAAACTCCAACGCGGTCAGCTCCACCGGCTGACCATCACGGCTGACTGCCCGCCGGGCCACGTCAATTGTGATGGTAGGGAACACCAGTTGGTCGCCCGGCGCGGCCATCCCCTGGGTGGGGCGCTCGCGGCGCAGGATGGCCTTGACCCGGGCAACCAGTTCCTTGGGGCTGAACGGCTTGGTCAGGTAGTCGTCCGCGCCAAGGCCCAGGCCGATCACCTTATCAGTCTCCTCGGCCCGCGCCGTTAGCATCAGGATATAGACCGGCGACTCCTGGCGCAGCCGCCGGCACACCTCCAGACCGTCCATCCCCGGCAGCATCAGGTCCAGCACCACCAGGTGAGGGTGATGCAGGCGGGCCTGCATCAGCGCCGTTGGTCCGTCGGCGGCGCTGAGCACGTCAAAGCCCTCGTGCTCCAGGTAGGCCGTGACCAACCCCACGATCGGCGGCTCGTCGTCCACCACCAGGATGCGTTGCCCCGCCACGTCACTCCCTCTGAGCGCCCCTGCCCTGTTCTGGCGCCCCTCCTCTCCAGTATACCGACCACGCGGTTACCCACGATGGGGGCCTGGGCTATTCACGGCCGGTCTCGACCACGGTAGTCCCACGTCGGTCGCTGATCTGGTCAGGGCAGGCGAACCAGCGTTAGTCGCCAGGCAGAGCTACATTGAGAGATCCATGGCGGGGCGCGAACACCTCTATGATGATTGTGAAACGGCTAACGCGGTGGGAAGGTCACCGTAAAAGCCGTGCCATCCTGGGAGCGCACATTGAGGAGTCCGCGCAGGTCGTAGCGGGTCAGTGTGTCCACGATGGATAGCCCCAGCCCCTTGGCCCCCTCCAGGTTGAAGCCAGGCGGCAGGCCACGCCCGTCGTCGCCTACCGATACGGCGGCCTGCCCATCAAGCGCGGTGTAGGAGATGCGGATTGTGCCCCTCAGGCGCCCTGGAAAGGCGTGGCGCATTGCATTACTGAGCAGTTCGTTGATCACAATAGCCAGTGTTGTGGCCTGCTGGGTGGCGATAGGGATGTTATCGCCCGCTAGCTCGAAGCTGATGCGTTGCGCGGGGTCCCGGAAGTGGACCTCGGCGATCTCCACCACCTTCTTGACCACCTGGTCCACGGTTGTTAACCCGATATCCTCCTGCGACAGCAGGTCGTGGACGGCGGCAATGCTCTGGATGCGCGCCTGGCTCTCCTGCAGCACCGCCGCGGCCTCAGGTGACTTGCTGTGCCGCAACCCCATCCGCAGCAGCGAGGCTACCGTCTGCAGGTTGTTTTTGACCCGATGGTGCATCTCGGCGAGCAGCGCCGACTTGGCCACCAGGCTGCGTTGGGCCTCCTCGTAGAGGCGGGCGTTCTCCAACGCAATGGCCGCTTCGCCGGCAAAGCCGGTCAGCAAGTCGACCGTGTCGGAGCTGAAGGTCCGTTCCTCCCGCGTATACAGGCAGATCGCCCCGCAGGTATCCCGCCGCCCGCGAAAAGGCACGCACAGCAGCGACGTGAAGCCGGGCAGAACCCCCGCTGTATCGCCCTGAGCCGTCCATTTAGCCATGTCACTCACCGTGAGGGGCAGCGCGCTCGTGACGGCGCGCCCCAGCGCCCCCTGGGCGCTGAGGCCCTCGGGAGCTATGGAATGCGCGGCTACGCCCCGGCTGGCCACCATGACTAGCCGGTCGGCCGCGCGGTCGAGCTGAAAAATGGCCGAGGCGTCGGTGTGGCTGAGGGCCACCGCCTGGTCGGCGATCGTATCCAGCACGCGCTGAAAATCAAGGGTGGAGGCGACCAGGGCGATCACCCGGCGCAGCGTCCCCAGCTCCTCGACGCGGCGGTTCAGTTCCTGGTCGGTCCGTTGATAGGACCGCGCGTTCTCAATGGCCAAGGCCAGTTCGCCACAGACCATCTCCACAAAAGCGATCTCTTCGGCGCTGAACGCCTTGGTCTGTCGAGTCTGAATGTTCAGCACGCCGATCAGCCTGTTCACGGTATACATAATGATGGGCACTGAGAGCATCGAGTGGAATGGCTCCTCCGCAGTCTCTGGCAGGTGTTTGGAGCGGGGGTCCGACCATAGGTCTTCTACGGCGATGGGCCGGCCCTCGCGCGCGGCGCGGCCGGTCAGCCCCTCGCCCAGAAACATGCGCGCCCGCCCGATAGCCAGCGGGTTGAGGCCATGGGTAGCCCGCAGCACCAGCGCGTCGGGCTGCTGGAACAGGTAGATCGAGCAGACGTCCGCCCTCATCACCTCAGCGACCGTGTCGGCCACCACGCGCAGAATTTCCTGCTCGTCCAGGCTGGAGTTGACCGCGCCGTTGACCCGGTGTAGCGCCCAGAGCTCGGCCTGTCGCTCGGCCAGCGTCGCCGTGGTGGTGCGCAGTGACGCCTCACCGCGCGCCGCCGTCCCTTCCAGGTAGCCATCGGCTAGTTGGCTCACGGCCAGGCGGTGCGCCGCGCGGGCAGCCGCCGCGGGATCCTGAGTGGCCTGGTGTTCCGCGAGGTCCTGCAGGGCGATCAGGGCGGCGCTCAGCGCCGCCCCCGACGCGGCAAGTTGGCGGCCTAGCTCGACGACCTCCTCCTTCTGCCCCGCCCGCGCCGCTTCCCAGGCCTGCCGCGCGATACCCTCAATGGCCTCCTCACTCATGGCTAGATCAACCCCTCTTTCGCCGCGGCGATGACGGCGGAGATGCGATTCTCTACCCCAAACTTGTCGGTGATCTTCTTGACCTGATCCTTGATGGTCGCCTCGCTCAGAAAGAGGCGCAGGCCGATCTCCTTGTTGGTTAGCCCTTCGGAGACCAGTTTTAGAATAGTCAGCTCCCGCTCGGTCAGCTGTGGCCGGCCCGGCGTGCCCGCGCCACGCTTTAACCGCTCCATTACCGAGCCAGCGGCCTTGTCGTCGAGCACCGACTCTCCGCGGGCCACCGCGCGGATCTTGCGTTTGAGGTCCAGCCGCTCCACATCCTTGATCACATAGCCTTTAGCCCCGGCCTGGATGCACTTGTAGATCGTGTCGCTGTCCAGAAACGCCGTGAGCATGATTACGGCGGCCGTGGGGCATACCTCGCCGAGTTGACGGCAGGTCTCGATACCGTCCATCCCTTTCATCTTGAGGTCTAGGAGCACGACGGATGGGCGGAGCGTCTCGGCCAGCCGCAACGCCTCCTCACCACTGGCTGCCTCTCCCACGACCTCGAAGTCTGGTTCCACGCGCAGGATCGAGGTAATGCCTTCGCGCACGATGTCATGGTCGTCCACGACCAGCAGGCGCACCGGCTCAGGCGTCACGGTGTCCGCGCTTTCTGGCCGGCGCTCGCCGGCTCACGCCTGCGCCGTGAGGCGCCGGACAATGGCGTGGCTCTCATCGCGCCGTCCAGTCCAGTTGGAATAAGCGCGCGCAGGACGATACCCCGCTCATCCGCGTCGTATATGTCGAATGTGCCGCCCAGATCATGGACCTGCGCGCTGACCGCGCGCAGCCCAAAATGGCTGTTCTGGCCCAGCATCGTCGTACGCACCGCGGCGGCCTCGCCGACTCCATTGTCCTGCACGACCACGGTGACGGCTGTCGGGGTGAAGCGCAGGCTAACCATAACCTGGCTGGCCTGAGCGTGCTTGTAGATATTAATCATGCCTTCGCGCACGATGCGATGGATTGCGTTCTGCGCGAGCAGCGGAGGCTGCTGGGGATCCCCCGTGACCACCACGTTTGTCTCCCACCCATATTTCTGCCCCAAGTCGGCCACCAGGTTGCGCACGGCGGGCACCATCTCATCCTGGCCAATACTTGAAGCCAGCGTAAAGATGGCGCTACGGATCTCCGTGGTGCCCTGGCCCGAGAGGCGCTTCAGGTCGAGCAGCTTGGCCTGCACATCCGTCCCCTCGGCTACCTGGCGCAGGCACCATTCCAGTCCCAGGCCAATGCTGAACAGGATCTGGGCCACGGTGTCGTGTAGCTCCTGGGCAATGCGGTTCTTCTCGTGGAGCAATACGGCCTGCTGTACCTTGTCGCGCAGTAGCGCGTTGTCCAGGGCCACGGCCAGTTCACGGCACAGGATGCGCAGTCTCTCCATGCGTGGACGTTCACTATAGGCGGTCTCCGTGGACGAGAGATCCAGTGGTAGCTGCAAGATACCGATCACATCGCCGTCAGCTAGCAGGGGCATGGCCACGGAACTAAGTGCCCCGTCGTAGCTGGGGCCCTCCGTCGGCGTGCGGGGGGGGACCACGATGAGGTCGTGGCGCTCAATCGCTTCCCGGGCCAGCGCATCTGCCTGGCGATCCTGCGCCTCAGCGCTGGGGCCCTGTTGCGCCACCAGGTACGGTTCACCGTGCTCCACACGGTAGACCCGCCCGCCCTCGGTGTCCACGGCGGCGCAGATAAGCGCAAGTGATTGGGAGAGCATCGCCTCGACGTTCTCCTGAGGGCCCAGCACATGCATCAGGTTGTTGATCGCCCCAAGCTCGCGGTTGTAGCCAAGCACACTATGGTACAGCCGTTCGTTGTGCTGGGCGATCTCGTCTGCCCGCCGCTCGGCGGTGCGGATTAAAGCGACCAGATAGGTGACTACATAGAGGCTTAACGCGCTGCTGATCAGCGTGGAGTTCGCTACCTGAGGCAGCGCCGACCTCTGGGCGACCAATAGGAGCGGTAGCAGCAGCAACAGGCTCAGCAGACTGGTGATGCCGACAGCGCGGCTCAACCGATAGCGGGTGGCCGCCAGCGCCACCACGCACAAAAGCAGGATCTGGGCGAACTCTGGTTGGCGCATCGTGATTGCTTCGTAGTAGAGCGTGATGCCCACCGTGACGTCTAGGGCGGTCAGCGCGGCGTGACGCGCCGCCACGTTTGCCCCAAACCATAATCCGGCCAGCCGCAGGACCAGTTCGTAGCAGACAGGATGCACCGCCGCCGTGCCAAACAGGACCACTGAGAGCGTGACCCCATAGAGCACATTGGTCGGGTGGGCGCCCGCCCAGGAAATACTACAGACGGTCAGCATCACCGTCCACTGCAGGGTGATCATCCGTCGCTCGGTCCGTGAAAAGGCGGCTGACTGCAAGTGCAGGCGCAAGAAAACGCGCTCAAAACCCATGACGCGGTTGTGCCCTCCTCCTGGCCTGTCTGAGTTGGGTTCCCCTGTGCGATACGCGGCTAATGGATCGGTGTGCTCAGGCATGGTACTGTATCGGCCATCTTGAGGTATATCGTCGCGATAGGTAGGGCGTCTCCGCCTTTCCCCCGCCCCAAACGCAGCATGCGACTTTCACCGCACTGCGCTTTCCGGTTGGATCCCCGTACTCACGAAGGGCAGACTCGTGGTTGTCCACGGAG
>JAABUM010005867.1_pt1 | contig 12521 bp, 12 predicted proteins | sample 5559161 | NCBI WGS metagenome assembly JAABUM01 (sample SAMN10711868, study PRJNA513369) | rock metagenome | isolation source: Antarctica rocks | place: Antarctica: Victoria Land, Siegfried Peak nord | reverse complement strand
CGGTGCCCGCACGTCAAGAAGAAGTTGTGGGGTGGCGAGTTCTGGTCGGACGGTTACTTCGTGTCCACGGTGGGGCCTCAGGGCAACGAGAACACCATCGCCGACTACGTGCGCGACCAGGGACAACGCGACCAGGGACAACAAGAGACCTGTCCCAAAACGTATCAACAACTGCACCGACAAGCGCAGGCGCTGCCCAACTTCCGCCCTTGACAACAAAGTTACACTCCTTAAAATACACCGCCGCTCGCGGCGGGGATTCTTTATTTGACCAAGGCTGTTTTCCAAGGATCCCATTGCCAGGATCAAATGACCTTCACGGCACTGGGGACAACGGCGCTTGCTGTTCAAAGCTTACAGCCGCTTTGTTTGACTAACATCAATGCTTTCCGTCCTCATCGTTTCGTGGAACACGCGCGATTTGCTGCGCGCCTGTTTGAGTTCGCTCCAGCGCAACTTGGGCGCAATCGAACACGAAATCATCGTCGTGGATTGCGCTTCGAGCGACGAAAGCGCCAAAATGGTCGAACGCGAATTTCCTCTAGTTCGACTCCTCGCCTCGAACGAAAACCTCGGTTTCGCGCGCGGCAACAACCTCGCGTTCGAGAGATCATCAGGCGAGTGGATCTGGTTGCTCAACCCCGACACGGAAGTGTTCGCGGGCGCGGCGCAAACGTTGATTTCGTTTCTCGAAACTTATCCGCGGGCGGGCGGCGTCGGGTCGGCTTTGGTTGATGCGCGCGATGGAAGTTTTCAACGTTCGTGCCGCACCTTTCCAACGCCTGCCGCGTTGTGGTGCGAGGCGACGGGTTTAGCGCGAGTGTTCCCGCGCTCGAAGCGGTTCGGGTTTTACAAGATGGGCTGGTTTTCGCATCGCACGCGAATGCGGGTCGAACAACCGATGGCATCGAGTTTTTTATTGCGCCGTGAAGCCATCGAAGCGAGCGGCGGTTTATTCGACGAGCGCTTTCCGATCTTTTTCAACGACGTGGATTTGTGCTGGCGCTTGAAAGAAAATGGCTGGCAGGTTTGGTATGAACCGGACGCGAAGGTGCTTCATTGGGGCGGCGCTTCGACGAAGCAACAGCGCGCCCTGATGATCGCGGAATCGCATCGCTCGCTGGGCGAGTTTTACCAACTGCATTTTCGAACGCGCTTGAATCCGTTTGTGTTCTGGGCGACGATAGGTTTGATTCGATTGAGCGGGTGGGCGCGCGGGATGCGAGCGCAACGAAAACGGCCCGCTTCGAGTTGAAGCGGGCCGTTTTGGTTGAGTCGGGTTTAGTAGGTGCGGTTCAACTGCGTGGCTTCGATGAAGCCGTTGCGGGAAATGCCTTGGACGCGAACGCGGTCGCCGATGCGCACGTTCACGCGTTCGTTGTTCACGAAACGCACGATGTAGGTGCGCCCGTTGTCGCCGCGCACTTCGACTTCGCCATTGCGCACAACGCGAACCGTGGCCGGAAAACTCACGCTGCGCCCGTAAACGCCGTTGTTCGTGCCATAGTTGTCGTTGCCGTTCCCGTAACCAGTGGCGTTGTTGTTACCGTAAACGTTGCCGTTGTTACCATAAACGTTGCCGTTCCCGTAACCAGTGCCGTTGCCATTGTTACCGTAAACGTTGCCGTTCCCGTAACCAGTGCCGTTGGAAAGCACGCTGACTTGCCCGGCGTCGGCGCGCAGTAAGGTGCCGGTGAGGGTGCCGCGAACCAAAACCATGTCGCCGCGTGAAATGCGCGCGTTCAGGTTGTTCTGGGTTTGCACGCGGTAGATGCGGCCATCGTCGCTGTCCTGCACGCGCAAAGTGCGGCGGCTTTCGACTGCGACCACTGTGCCGCGCAGTTCGACTCCGATTGCGCGACCCTGATTGCCGGGAACGTTGTTGCGGCGATTGATGTGCCCGGCGTAAAACGTTTTGCCGCGCAGTTCGCCGCGCACCGTCGTGGTGTCGCCCACTTGCAAGTTGAGGTCGGAATCGGTTTTGATGCGCACGATTTGCCCGTCCTGAGTGCGCAAATCGAACGAGCGGCTCGAATAAATGCGCTCGACCGTGCCGCTCAAACTGGTGCTGTTGTAAACGCCGCCGTTGTTGTAGCCACCATTGTTGCCGTAAACACCGCCGTTGTTATAACCACCGTTGTTATAAACGCCGCCGTTGTTATAAACGCCACCGTTCCCGTAAACGTCGTTGTTGTCGTCGTTACCATCGTTGTTGTTGTAAACGCCGCCATTGTTGTAGCCGCCGCCATTGTTGTAAACGCCGCCATTGTTGTAACCGCCGCCATTGTTGTAGCCGCCGCCATTGTTGTAACCGCCGTCGTTGTAGGAGTAATCCTGAGCGTGCGCCGAAGTGATGGCGCCGACCAAGGGGAGCGTCAAGGCGAAGAGACGGACTAATTTCTGGTGTTTCATGGTTTGGGTTCTGAAAGCTCCTCAGCTTTTCGAGATGTGGCTTTCGACGCAGCAATTAGGATGCTGTTCAACAACGGAGTGAAAAGATTTCTTGCCTTTAGAAAAGCGCCTCTTAAGGCAACAAATCGTCCACCCGAAGCGACACATCGGGCGCAACCAACGGCGAAACAACCCCGCCGCGCGGGATGATTTGGATTTGCGAGTAGTCGAAGCCAAAACGCGCGTTTGGCCGCCCCATGGGCGCGCGGCGCACTTCGAGCACGTTTTCCTGCAAATTGATGATCCAATAATCCGGCACCTGAAGCGAGGCGTAAAGCGACGATTTATCGCCTTGATCGTAAGCGAGAGTTGAGTCGGACACTTCGATGATGAGTTCCGCGCGTGAGGGCGGTTGGTCGGGCAACAGCGCGTCGAGCGAAACAACGGCGATGTCGGGTTCGGGGCGACCATAGAATCCCGCGTTGATCGGGCTTTGGCCTCTCACGAACAGTTGATCTTCCAACTTGACGTTCAGTTGTTTGTGTGTTCTGTTCACGCTGCCCGCGTGCGGTTCTCCCATTGGTGTCATGTCGATGATGTCTCCATCTATCAATTCCAGCCGTTGCCCGTCGAACACGCCTGTAGAAAGCAGGCGTTCGTATTCTTCGACCGACCACCTCTTCAAGCGGGGTTGAGTTGGACTAACGGCCCGTATAGGCGCTTCTAAAATGGGTGTTGTCATGTTTGCTCCTTGAACTAAGTTTCGCGTTTTAAACCGTCACAAGTCACCGTTTTTTGTCGGCCCGTTCGCGCACGCGCGCGATGTCCTCGTCCGACAAAGCCACTTCAAACGAGCGAAAACCGGCGAGCGAAAAGCCGTGTTTGCGCGCGAGTTCGCCCATTCGCATCACCTGTTCAACCGTCAAATCGCGGCCCAGCGTGTAGCTTTCGTTGGTGGCTTCGAGCGACAAAATCATCGTTTCGCTCATGCACGCGAACGCTGTCGAATTGGGAAAACCAAAGGCGAAGTTGAACCGGACATCGCGCCCCGGAACGGCAATCACGCCGCCTTCGATGACGAGCACATCGTCGCGTTTTTCAACGACGGTTTTGCTCACATCGCGCGGGCGCGCCACATCGCACACGACGGCGCCGATTTTCAAATCTTCGGGAAACACCAGTTCCTTGCCCGCCGACGAAACCGCGAGCACCATGTCGGCACCTCGAAGCGCCTCGCGGATGTCGGGCGCCGAGCGAATCGAAGCCGAACAATCTCCGCGCGATTCGACTTCGGATTTGAGTCGCTCCAATTTGGCTTCATCACGGCCAACGAGGGCGACTTCACCGACTCTGGAACTCAAAATCTTGGCACACACGGCACCAATCGAACCGGTCGCGCCAACGATGGCCACGCTCGACTTTTCGACTTCGATGCCCATTAAATCGGCGGCTTTGAGCAAACCTTCGACGGCTGTGAAAACCGTGTAGGAATTGCCGCTCGTCACGCCGATTGTGCCTTCCAAACGTTTGGCGACGGTGATTCCGGCGTCGCCCGCAACGCTTGTGAAGGCGCCCAGCCCCATGATTTTAGCGCCGCGACCCGCGCTCATCTGGCCGCATTCGACCAGTTTTCGATACACGCGTTCAGGCGGCAGTTCGAGCAGTTGGCGCGACGAAAACGGGCAACCGATGAAGTAGCCCGAAGTGGTGGCGCCGGTTTTCGATTCGATGCCAGAAATTTCCGACATCCATTTGGGCGAAAGCCTGAGCGCGATTTGTTCGACGGCGCGTTCGGGAAGCAGGCCCAGAATCGGATATTTGCGCGCGGCGTCGCGGCGCAGTTCCATGGGGTGAATGACGAAGGAAAAGCAGTTCATCGCAAACTCAAGAAGCAACTTGGAAAGGTAAGTTTCGCCAATCGAAACTCTCTCAAAGTTCGCCTTCTTCCCGATGCACTTCCGTTTGCTGCTCGATTCGCCCCTGCGCGGCGCGTTGAACATGGCGCTCGATGAAACGCTTCTGCGCCGAAGCGCAAGCGAAGCGCCGCTTCCAACGCTTCGCTTTTATTCGTGGCAACCGCATTGTTTATCTTTGGGGCGCTTGCAAAAAACGTTGCCGCCCGGCGCACTTTTGCCCGCAAGCGAACGCGATTTCGACCTCGTTCGTCGCCCAACCGGAGGCCGCGCCGTGTGGCACGAGAGGGAACTGACCTATTCGATTTCCGCTCCTCTCTCGTTTTTGCCGGGTGATGCGCAGAGCGTGCAAGGCGCGTATGAGTGGCTCAGTCGCGGCTTTACCCTCGGTTTGCAGTCGCTCGGCGTGGTGTCCGAACTCGCGCCTTCCCCTAAGCCAAGCGAAGGCGGGCCGAACTGTTTCGCACAAAGCGCGGCGTGCGATTTTCAAGTTGGCGGCAAGAAGTTGATCGGCGCGGCACAGTGCCGCTTGAACGGCGCGTTTTTGCAACACGGTTCGCTCTTGCTTCGCATGAACGCGCGCGAATGGGAAGCGCGAACCGGCGGGCCGATGAGCGGCGCGACTTCTCTTGAAGAGTTGGGTTTGAACGTTGAACCGCAGCGCGTGGCGCAGGTGCTAAGCGAAGGATTCGCGCGCGCGACGGGCGCGCAGTTGCAGGAAGGAACTTGGACGGACGAGGAACAGGAAGAAGCGGAGCGGTTGCGCGCGGGGAAATACGAGGATGTTGAGTGGACGATGGAAGGTAAGGTTGTTGAGATGATGTGTTCTGACTGATCTGTAGTTGGCGAATTCATTCGCCAACTGACATCAATGCCCCGCAACGGCTTTGCAAAAACCTTCCCCGCGGGTTAAAATTGGGGTTGCCGCGCAAAAAGGACAGTCCTTTGCTAAGCCCTCTTGAGGAGACAAACCAGCATGAGCAAGAAAATCTTGGCCGTTGACGACGAAAAACATATTTTGCGATTGGTGCAAATCAACTTAGAAAAAGCCGGTTACGACGTTTACACCGGCTCTAACGGACAAGAAGCCGTCGAAAAAACCCGCGAAGTCCAGCCCGACCTCATCGTGATGGACGTGATGATGCCCATCATGGACGGCTTCGAGGCGCTCAAAACCCTCAAAGCCGACCCGAAAACCGCCTCCATTCCTGTGATTATGCTGACCGCCAAAGCGCAGGATGCCGATGTTTTTCACGGCTGGCAAAGCGGCGCCGATTTGTATTTGACCAAGCCGTTCAACCCGATGGAACTGCTGACTTTCGTCAAACGCATCTTTGAAACGCAAAGCGAAGCTGAAGCCGCCGACAAAACTTTCGCCATTGACGAAAGCGACGTTTACACTCTCGACTAACGATGAACCGCTTCGCATTCGACACCCGGAGCCGGGGCGACGCCTTGCTGTATGGCGGCGTGGCCCTTGGCGTTTTGGCTGGCGCCGCCGTTTCGACTTATGTCTGGCAAAGGCGAGTGCGCGCTGCTCTGCACAAATCGCCGCTCGATAAAGCCGACAAAATGATCGAATCGTGCGAGCGCAAACTCGAACACATCGAGAAGATGATGCGCGACTTGCAATCCAAAGCCGGCTCAAAAACTTCGGACTCCTGATGGGCGACAACGCTTCCACATCGCGTTTTCCCTGACAAACTGCCCGCGATTCTTCGGGTTTTATAAGTGCAATGTTGCGCATTTGAAGAGCGAAAAGGCCTTCTAATTGCAACTTGACAAAGCACCAGATTCCAAAGCCGTTCGACTGCGCCACGTCGAACAGCTTGCCGTTGTTTTGCGACGCGACGCACTCGAACAGCGCGATGCGACTGTTCTTTTTGAACGCAACTAAGCGAAGCGGGCCTTCACCCCGTCTTTGCTTTCCATAGCATGACTTTCAATTTCCCATTTTCGCCGCCGCGAGAGGCGTTGTCGCCTTTTGCCGCGCCTGTCGCGGGTGTAGCGCTGACGGGCGATCATTTCGACGCCGCCGCCACACCTTCTCCCACCATCTCCGCTCCTGCCGCAACCGAAGGCGACTTCAACGCCGTCGCTCATGACGAACTGCCCATCGTTGAAACCGAAGCCGACGGCGAATTGCTCTTAGCCGACGATGCTGAGGACGAAGACACTGGCGAAGAAGCGCCTCCCGAAAAAGCACCGCCCTCACCCGAAAAACTGGCGTTTTTGGCCGTCTTGCAACGCGCCAAAGAAGGCGACCTCAAAGCGTTCGAAGAGATCTACCAGATGTATCATCGCCGCATTTACAACGCGGTGTATGGAATGCTCGGCGACCCTGACGACGCGCAGGACGTAACTCAAGACGTGTTCATGCGCCTCTACGACGCGTTGCCAACGCTTCGCGCCGATGAAGCCTTTTCGACGTATTTGTATCGCATCGCCTTGAACCTGTGCCGCGACCGCGCACGCCGCAAAAAGCGCGTTCGTTTTCAAAGCATGGACACGCCGCGCGCCGACGACGAAGGCGATGTCGAGCCGATGGAATTCCCCGACGGCGGCAAACTGCCCGAAGAAATCCTCACTGGAGATGAACTCCAACGCCGCGTCCGCGAAGCCGTGTTGACACTGTCCAACGACCACAAAGCGGTCATCGTGATGCACCATTTTCAGGGCATGGAAGTCAACGACATCGCCCGCATCTTGGGTGTCCCAACCGGAACCGTGAAGTCGAGACTGGCGCGCGGACGCGACCAGTTGCACCGCAAGTTGCGCTCGTATTTGAATTTGTAAACGAGGGAAAACAACAACAGCCCGCTTCGAATGAAGCGGGCTGTTGCGGTTTAGAACTTCACCCCAACACCGAGATGAACCCGGGTGTTAGCAATGTTGTGGTCGGGTAGGGATGGCCCAACGTGCGAGTCCAACTTTGTGATTGTTTCCGACAGCTTAAAATGTTCAATTAACACGCCACCCGTGCGATTGGCGCTTCGCGTTTCCAGCACTGCGCCTGTGTTTGTTGTCTGCAAGGAGGCTTTGGAGAACATCGGCGAACCTCCGCTTTCCAGCCATGAAAGCACTTTGAAGTTGCTGTCAACCAAAATGATGGTGATAGGTTGCCAGCCGGGACACATGTGTAACTGTCGGTCGAAGACAAGAACTTGTCGTGCTTTGTCTCCTTCGCCAACTGTGGCTTGCCATTCGAGTCTTTTGGCTTGCAATGGAGCTATCTTCTCGTTTTGAGATGAGTAGAGCGGAGTGAGTTCGGCTACTTTAACCTCTCGAAGCAAACCGAGGTCTTCCATCAACGCCTTGTCGTCGCTCTTTTGCAACGCTTCAAAGAACTGCTTTTCTGTTCCTTTGGAGACAGCGAGAATGGAAGAAAGGTAGTTCTTCTTCAATGCTATTCGAGTTGAATCTGGTGTTGATCCGTCGGCACGGAGAGGGCCGCAGACGCAGAGAAGAAGCGCACCAGACAGCAACAAACACCGTTGAAATAGATGAATTGTCTTGATCATGCTACGGTTGTATATCATAAGCAAAGAATGTCTGCTTCCTGAGTTAAAATACCCCCCATGTTCGACCCGACCAAACCACCTTCAACGCTCGCCGAACTTGGCCAGCGCGCCTTTGCCAACTTTGCCGAGCGGCCATATCTTGGACAAAAAGCGGGCAAAGCCTATGAATTTCAAACCTTTGCTCAGGTCGCCAAACGCGTCGAAAACCTGTGCGGCGCGTTTTTAGAACGCGGGTTTGAACGCGGTTCGCGCGTCGCCATTTTGGGCGACAACCGGCGCGAATGGGCGCTCACCGATTTGGCTTGTCAGATGTGCGGGCTGATTTCCGTTCCGATTTATGCCACGCTTCCTTCAGGTCAGGTCGAGACGATTTTGCGCGATTGCGGCGCGCGCGCCGTCGTCGTGTCGGACAAAGGGCAACGCGCTAAAGTCGAGGAAGTCAATGCGAATTTGCCCGACTTGGAACTCGTCTGGAGTTACGATGAGTTCGCCGGACTGGAAGAAAGCGGCGCGAAGTTTCTGGCGGGCAAACCGGGTTTGTATGAATCAACGTGGCCTGCCGCGCTTCCGACCGATGTGGCGACGATCATCTACACGTCGGGCACGACGGGCGAGCCGAAGGGCGTGATGTTGATGCACAAGAACATCATCGCCGACATCGAAGGCATTCTCAAAATCGGGCCGCATTTGACGAGCGACGAAGTGTTTTTGTCGTTTTTGCCGCTCGCGCATATTTACGAACGAACGGCGGGACATTTTCTGCCGCTTCGGTTGGGGGCGAGCGTGGGGTATTGCGAATCGTTGCGCACCGTTGACAAAAACATGGCCGAACTGCGACCGACGATGATGGCGTGCGTGCCGAGACTTCTCGAATCGTCGCGCGAAAAGTTGGTTTCGTTCGGCGAATCATTGCCCGCAAAAAAGCAGGCGCAATACGCGGCGGCGATAGAGTTGGCGCAAAAAGCGGGCGCTTATAAAGCGCGCGGAAAAGGTGCGCGGAACTTGAACTTGGTTGAGAAAATCAAGTTCGCCGTGTATGATCGCGCGGTGTATTCCAAAATCCGCGAGCGGTTCGGCGGGCGGATGAAGCACTTCATTTCGGGCGGCGCGCCGATGGCGCCCGAAGTCGGCGCGCTTTTCATCGGCGTTGGGTTGGAGATTTTGGAAGGTTATGGGCTGACCGAAACTTCGCCGGTCATCGCGGTGAACCGGCCTTTTCGTCCGAAATTGGGAACAGTTGGGCCAGCGCTTCCAGGAGTTGAAGTGAAAATCGCCGATGATGGCGAAATTCTGGCACGCGGCGCGACGATCATGAAAGGCTACTGGAACAAGCCCGACGCGACTAAAGAAGTGCTCGACGGCGACAACTGGTTTCACACCGGCGACATCGGCGAGTTGGACGAAGACGGGAGTTTGCGCATCACCGACCGCAAGAAAGATTTGCTGGTGCTCGCCAATGGCAAAAAGGTGGCGCCGCAACCGATTGAACTGCGGCTGGGCGAGAGTCGCTTTATCGAACAGGTCGTGTTGCTTGGCGACCATTTGAAAGCGGTTTCAGCGCTGGTAGTTCCCTCGTTTTCGGCGCTACGCGAATGGGCGAAGAAGGAAAATTTGGGCGACTTGAAAGATGAGGAACTGGCGCGCCATCCCGAAACCCAGAAGTTGCTGCGGCGCGAAATCGATGCGCAAACGGGCGGTTTGGCCGACTTTGAAAAGGTGAAACGGTTCGTCGTGTTGAGCGCGCCGTTCACCATGCAAAACGGCGAAATGACGCCGACGCTCAAGATCAAGCGCAAAGTGGTAGCGGAAAAATATGGGAATTTGTTGGAATGAGAGCGGTTGGTCAGGTTCTTTGATTTCGGGCGATGAATCTCGCTGTTGCCGTAAAGCCAAAACAAATCAAACTGTAAGCCGCAAGCCACGGCAAAAGATTTAACGTGGCGTTAAGCGGATGCGACCGATCATCGGGGATGTAACCACACACCGAGGTGTAAACGGGTAGGGGAACACCGATGGCCGTTGGTGCACACTCGCCGCCAAACAAAGCCCGGGCAGCGACCGCATTGGGCAGGCGGCAGGCCCACACCCATCCGCACAGGCAAAGTAGCACCAAAATAGTGCGGGCAACAACGCGCGGTTTGAGGAATTTTGCCATCAGCGTTTGTCCCTTGAGGTTGGTTAGTCTGGTCTGCTTCACCCCTTTTTGGCTATGTTCGCGCTTCGCTCTATTTGTCGCGTTAAAATGAAACTCTTTCCTTATGGCTGCGCCTCCGATTTTTGATGCCTGTGCCCTGTTTGGGCCGTGGCCTCGCCACGACGAGTTGGAATTGCCTGACTTGCTCGGCGCGATGAAAAGCTCGAACATTTCGCGTTCAGTCGTGTTGTCTACGACCGGTATGTTTTACGATTTTCGCGCGGGCAACGCCGCGACACTCGAAGCGGCGCGCGCCCATCCGCAAGACCTTTTGCCCACAGCGACGCTCGACCCGCGCGCGTATCCGGCGTGTCTGGCTGAAGCCGAATCGGTGGCGCGAACGGGACTTCGACTGATTCGCTTTTTTCCTTTTCAGCAGGGCTGGCCGATTCGCTTCGCGCCGTTTCGAGAACTGCTCGCCAAGTGCAATTCCCTCGGCGTGACGGTCGCGGTTGACATTCATAACGCGGGCGACATCACGGAACTGGCGGATTCGGTGGCGTTCACGCCCGCGCCGATTTTGCTGGCGGGCGTGGAATCGCACCATCTGGGCGAGGCGATTTCGGTGATGCGCGCCGCGCCCAAATTTCATCTGGAAACCACTCACTTGAACGCGCCGGGCGCGCTCGAAGCCGTTGTGCAACACGTGCCCGATGGCGCGCAGAAGTTGGTTTTCGCGTCGTATTCGCCGCTTCGCTACGGTTCGTCGGCACTGGGAACTGTGCTCGCGTCGGGTTTGACTGGCGAACAAAAGGCGCTCGTTTTGGCCGGCAATCTAACGCGGTTGTTGTCGAAGACTTGAGTCGAAAGTGGTTAGAGTTCCCGGCGCCATTGAACATGGCCAGTTCAATCCGCAAGTAGGGACATGGCTTGCCATGTCCGCAAAACAAAACGTGGTCGCGGCGGACATGGCAAGCCATGTCCCTACTCAACGCATTGGTGGTTTAGAAAATCAAAGGTCAATCTCGCCGGGAACAGAGTTGCAAACGATACTCACCACGACCTCATCATGCCCCTTATTGATCTTCATTGTTATTTCGGCGTGACGCCGGAAACGCTCGCGTCGGGCGCGGGCGACGCAGCGAGCGCCAAAAGCTACGCCGACACCTTTGGCGTGGACGTTTTGTGTTTTTCCTCTCCGCTGGCTTCGACCGATGCGCGCGGCGGCGCGGCGTTTTTGGCCGGGCAACTGGCGGGCGATGCGCGGTTTCGCGGGTGGCTCACAGTTTCGATCCACCAGCCGGAACAGGCGGGCGAATTGGCGCGCAAATACCTCGTCAAACCCGCGTTTTGCGGGGCTCTGCTCGAACAGGGAGGCGACGCCGATGCTATCACAACAGCGGGCGGGCGCGAAGTGCTCAACGCGTTGCGCCGCTATTCCAAGCCGGTGTTCGTCACGGTCAACTCGCCGGCCACGCTTCAGGCGGCAGTTGATGCGGCGCGCGAGTTCTCGACGCTCAAGTTTTTCGTGTCGCCGCAAAGCGAATACATGACGCAGGTCACGGTTGCGGCGATGAAAGACGCGGTCAACACCTTGTTCGTGCCTGTCGCGGCGTTTGCCGAACGCGATGTCGTGGCGAACGCGGTCGCGGTTCTGGGCGAGCGACGCGTGGCGTGGGCCAGTGATTGGGGCCGTTTCCATCCGGCGGCGGCGCTGGGCATGATCCGCGACAGCGCGCTCGGCGCGCCCCAGCGCGAACGTGTGGGCGTGCGCAATGCGCGCGATGTGTTGATTTAATAGAGGATTTAGCTGAAGAAGCTCGTAAGCCCCCTCCATTTATGCTGGGGATGTAAGGGCGAGTCGAACGCAGTTCGACAATAACGTTGCGCTCGCTTTGAATAGATGAGCGGGGAGCTGTATACCCTGCCACCTATGGCGAAGCAGCAGTTCAAGTCGAATGACAACGTGGTTTTTTCTTGCCAGTATCACGTCGTCTTCTGCCCCAAATACCGGCGCAAGGTGTTGAATGAACCTATTGCGGCGCGACTGAAAGAGATTGTGTTTGAACTGGCAGTCGAGCATGGGCAGGAAGTCATTGAACTTGAAGTGATGCTCGACCATGTTAATCTTCTGTGCGCGGTTTCTCCTCAGTTCGGAGTTGCCAAGTGGGTGCGCTTGGTGAAAGGGAGAACCTCTCGCTTTTTGCGAATGGAGTTTCCCGAACTCAAACGCCGCCTTATCGGTATCGAGGATTTGAACGTGAAAGGGATGTCCAAGAACCACAGACTTTCCAAAAGCGTTCTTGATGCGGCTTTGGGCGAACTTCGCAGACAGTTGGAATACAAAGCGATTTGGAACCGCGTCAGGCTTGTGAAAGTGTCACGCTGGTTCCCCAGCAGCAAGATGTGCGGCAGTTGTGGCGCATTGAATGATGCGCTCACGTTGTCAGAGAGAACATGGCCATGTGCTTGTGGAGCAGACAACCACAGAGACATAAACGCCGCTCGCAACATCTGCAAAGAATCCCTCGCGGTAGGTCATACCGAGAGATTAAACGCTCA
>JAABUM010005865.1_pt1 | contig 12522 bp, 14 predicted proteins | sample 5559161 | NCBI WGS metagenome assembly JAABUM01 (sample SAMN10711868, study PRJNA513369) | rock metagenome | isolation source: Antarctica rocks | place: Antarctica: Victoria Land, Siegfried Peak nord | reverse complement strand
AACTGCGGGAGCGCTATGACCGGCTCTATGAGATTTACGTTGAGCTCTACCCCGCCACACTCTCCCAGGTTCACGCGCTGGCAGGGATGCAAACCGCGGAGGGACTCCTCCCCGAGGGTGAACCGGTAGCCGAGGTCCCCGAGCAGCCACCCGCTAGTAGGCATTAAGAAGGCTTCGGCGGTGACGTCCTCGGCGTGGGAGGGGTGCACGCGACGCTGCGCGAACCGCAGCACGTCGGCGTACGCGTCGGCGTAGAGCGCCCGGAAGCGCGCCTCGCGGTCCGGCTCCAGTGGCGTCACACAGCCCACCTGTCCGGCACGGCACTCAGCGTTTCAGGCGGCGCCAAAGACCGGCACCAATCCCGGTGAAGATCCCCTCCCGGGGCCCCGTCCAGGTTGCAACCGCCGGCCAGACACCGCTATCAAAACCCGGCCAGATAGCGCTGCGATTCACACAGCAAGTGCCACACGTTGTCGAGGATCTCCGAACACGCCGGTTCGTGCCCTGCACACCCGGCGTCGCACTTCCTTGGCAGTGAGACGACGACGATGAGACACGGCGGGGTTGAGCCACGCACACGAGGAAGCTGGCAGCTTCCTTGAAACGACTTCTGCCGTACGCCCAACCTGACGGCCTTGCGGGTCGAAGGTCGACCTATGTAGAGTTAGGATGTGGCAGCACGGGTTGACGGGTCTGCACAGACCCGTCTGGTGTTCCAGGCCCTGCGGACGAATGTTGAGGCGTGGTGCTACGGCTATTCCCTCGTCCGAGAGACTGCCCTCGCGCCCGGCACCTTGTACCCGATCCTGGGCCGGTTGACTGACCGGGGTCTGCTGGAGAGCCGGTGGGAGGATCCGCCGTCGGGTCGCCCTCGTCGTCACCTGTATCGGCTTACGCCCGAGGGCATAGAGCGCGCCGTGCAGTTGGCGGCAGACCCGCCCAGGGTGGTGCGCCCCGCAGCGACCCGGAGGGCGCGATGGGCCGAGGGAAGCACGTGACCAGCCGTCCCGACCGGCTTTCGTTGTGGGCGGTGGGCTCGCTGCCCGTAGAACGGCAGGAGCTCGCCCGGGGAATGCTCAGCGAGGCGGCCCTGCTGCAGCCCGGACCGGAGCGACGCCGATGGCTTCTGGGTGCCGGGTGGTTCATTGTGCGAGGAGGGTTCATGAGCTGGTTGAGGTGGGCGGCCATCAGCGGCAGCGCACTGTTCGTCCTGTGGATCGTCTACAACGGCATCGACTCCGGCTTCCGGGCCACGCCGGTCGAGTTCGTCTCCTACCTCGGCTTGATCGCCGTGCTTCTTCTGAACATCGTCGTGCTTTTTCGCGGCCGCCAAAGGCTCCACTGACCGGGGCTCAGCCGTGAGTTAGACGTAACGCGTTCGAAACAAGAAGCGCCGGCAGCCCCTGGTCGCAGCGCGCTGTTTGTCTTGGTCGGTCTGGTCTGGGCCTGCGGGTGCTGGTCGCGGGTGGAGACCCGGGCGTACTCGACAAGAGCAACCGGCCGACCGGTATCACGAATGCACCTGCCGTTACGTAGACCACGGATACGGGCCGTGCAACACCTGCGGGCGCTCAGCCGTCGTCGGCGGGGGAGTGTCTCGTGGACGACCGTTCGCGGACCAGGACCATTGGCCGTGGATCAGCGAGCTCCGCTCGACTGTCAGGCGACAGGCGGCGGTGGGGGAGAGGGCACTGCCGATCATGTCCGGTAGACGATCTTGCTACGAGACGGCGCAGTCGTCTCGCACGGCCGCCGGAGGCGGTGCTCGACGCTCCGCCGGTTCCCGACTGGGCCGCAACGCAGCTGGCCTTTTGGCTGCGCACGAGCTGGAGCGGCGGGACCATGCTGGGGTTTCACCACGAGGGCGCCGGGCGGCGTCAACCGCTCCCGTACGGCGCCTGGATGCGGATCTTGCCCAGCGTCGGATTACTCGCCCGACCTGTCTCAAGTCGAGCTCTTCGGGTCGCCGTGGTCCCCGGCGACGAGGAGCCCCCCGATCAGGGGGGCCGCCCAGCCCGGCGAGGCCGGCAGCACGGTGACGAACGGCAGCCCCCAGGCCAGCACGATCCCACCGAGCCACCCCGGCACGCGCTGACCTCGACGGGCCGACCACACGATGTGACAGCCCAGGGCCAGCACCGGGGCGCCGAAACTGCCGAACGTCGTCCAGAACGCGTACGAGCGCTCGGCCTCGGCCAGGGCCGTCGGCTTGGCGAGGGTGGCGGTGTTCCACCACCCCTGTGCCCGTATCTGCGACCACGTGGTGCGGCTGTCGAGCGGGGCGACGACGACGTGGACAGCGCCGAAGGCAATGGCGATCCACCCGGCCGCTTCGCTCAGCCCCAAGGGGGCCCTGTCGGCGTCGGTGGGGAACCGTCGCATCATTCTGTCCCCCTCTTTACTGCTGCGCGGTCTTGGGCCGCCAGACGCCGAACCGGTTGCCCTGCGGGTCGGCGAGGTGGGCAAACTCCAGGGCGTCGCTGTCGACGAGCGGGATGACTACGGTGGCGCCCAGGGCCTCGGCCTGCGCGACGGTGCCGGCGACGTCGTCGACCTGGACGTAGAAGATGCCCCAGGACGCATGGCCGAGCCCGCTGGTGTCCCACAGCCCCCCGGCCTGGCCGTTGATCATCCGGTAGCCGACCGGGGAGGGTTCGCCGGTCGTCCAGCCGAACAGGTCACCGTAGAAGTGTTGCGCCTGCTCAGGATTCGGGGTGCCGATCTCGAAGTAGTTCACCGGGGCCGCCATGACGTCCCTCCATTCACCGTAAGGGCGGCTTGGCTGCCGCCGTAGTTGATACTCTCCACCGTACTTGCGTATGTCAAGTGGGAGCAGAAGAGGGGGGCTCGTGGGTTACGACCAGTACTGCGGCTGTGCGCGGGCGCTCGACGTCGTCGGGGACCGCTGGACGCTGCTGATCGTGCGGGAGCTGCTGGTGCGTCCGGCCCGGTTCTCCCAGCTGCGCGACGGGCTGCCCGGGATCGCCACCAACCTGTTGAGTAACCGGCTCAAGGCGCTGCAGGTAGACGGGGTGGTGGAGCGGCGGCTGGCCGATCCGGGGGTGGTGTATGCGCTGACGCCTTGGGGTGAGCAGCTGCGCGAGCCGCTGATGGCGCTCGCGGCGTGGAGCACGCCGCTGATGGCCCGCGGCCGGCAGGGCGACGCGTTCCGCCCACACTGGCTGGTGGTGCCGCTACAGAGCTACCTGGCCGGCCGCCGGACCGCTGAGCCGATCCGGGTCGGCCTGCACGTCGAGGACGTCACGCTGGAAGTGTCCGCCGATGCTGCTGGGGTGAGCGTCGAGCTCGAGGCGGCCGGCCCGTTCGACGTCGAGCTCACTGCCGCCGCGCAGCTCGTGCTCGCGCTGGTGACCGGCGCTCGCTCTCTGGGCCAGGTGCTCGCCGCCGGCGCGGTGCTCACCGGCGACCGCTCCCGCCTCGAAGCCCTGCTCGCCGTCCCCGGTGACCCGACGGAGGTCTCCCGATGAGCGACAGCCCGATCCAGGTCGATGGCGTGCCCCGCCCTCTGCCCGTGGAGGGGGGCGGTGCTGGCGGCGAGGAACCTGGCGAGCCCGGGGCGGTCCTGCTGGCGGGCGCGCGCCGTCTTGACGCGCTTGGGCGAGCACCACGTCGTGCCCCTGGCTGCTCCGCCCGCGACCACCCCCGATCCCAAGTAACGAATCGGCTACCGAACATGATCGGGAGCCTCTCCCGCGCCTGTTGCCCGACAGTCGTTTGGACCTCGCTGACCCACGGCCAACCAACGGCCCTGGTCCACGAACGACCCTTTCCGGTACACGGCTGAGCCCCTTTGGGGCCAGAGGCCGACGCAGCGTCGTGCGGCTTTCAGAACACCTCCGCCGCGGCCAGTTCCGCCCGCCGCGCTGACCTGGGCATGCCATTGCACGATCGAGGGCCTTGTAGTTCTACTGATGAGGCGCTAGACAAGGTGAAGAGCCGGGTCGACGCCGGCCGCCCGCGCGCGAACAGATTCGCCCGTTCTCCCGTCGCGCGTCCGCCTGGCACGCCTTGAGGGGGAGGTGTGCCGCCGGCCCTACTGGGCGCTTGGCTGGGTGAGCAGGTCGCGCACGGAGCGCGGCTCGCGGCCGAGGAGTTCGCCGAGCAGCGGGTCGACCCCGGCGAAGTAGCCCTCGTGGGCGGCTCGGTACATCCCGAGCATGAAGCGGGCCGCGAACTCCGGATGTCCCGCAGCGACCCAGGTCGCAACCCATTCGTCCTCGTCCATGATCGCGCTTCTGACGCTCCGGCCCGTGACCTCTGAAGCGACCTGGGCTATGTCTTGGAACGTCGGGGCGGTGCTCGCCGTGAGAGTGGTGGGGCCGTCGTAGGCCCCGCCCGAGGCGAGGATGACGGCCGCAGCTTCGGCTGCGTCTTCGCGTGCAGTCCAGGACACCGGTCCGTCGGCCGGCACGGCGATGACACCGGTGTTCTTCCACGGGCCCATCAGCCAGGTGAGGCTGTGGGCGTAGAAGCCGTTGCGCAGCGACGTCCAGGCGATCCCGGCCTCGGCGAGGATCTGCTCGGTGGCGGCGTGGTCGCGGCCCGGACCGAACGGGGTGTCAAGTGCGGCTCCCTGGTGGCTTGTGTAGAGGATGCGCCCGACGCCTGCGGTGACGGCTGCCTGGATCGCGGTGCGGTGCAGGGCCACCGCATCGGCCCTCTGATCGTTGGAGGAGACCAGAAGAAGTTGGTCGGCGCCGTCGAATGCGCCCGGCAGGGAGCCCGGGTCGGCGTAGTCGGCCTGTCGGACGGCCACGCCGCGGTCCGCGAAGCGCTGCGCCTTGGCCGGGTCGCGTACGGCGACGACGATCTCGCTCGTCGGCATGCGATCCAGCAGGTGGTCGACGGTCGCGCCGTTGAGCGCGCCTGTTGCCCCGGTAACAATGATCATGTCCGCGCCTCGTTTGGTATCGATGGAATCATTAGGAGCGTATCACTGGAAGTACCACCGTTCTCGGAAATGTCTTACCGTGAGAACATGGTCAGTTCGACGGGCAGCAGGAGCGGCACGCGGTCGACCATCATCGAGGTTGCGGCTCGACTCCTGCAGGAGCAGGGGCCGGCAGGGGTCACCACCCGTGGGGTTGCCGAGGGCGCTGGTGTGCAAGCCCCGACGATCTACCGGCTGTTCGGCGACAAGGACGGCCTGCTCGAGGCTGTGGCCGAACATGTCATGGCCACCTACGTGTTGGCCAAGACCGCGATCGTCGAGGCGGCGGCGGCGGGTGAGGTCGATCCGCTCGACGATCTCCGGGCCGGCTGGGTCATGCAGATCGACTTCGGGGTCGCGAATCCGTCTCTGTTCGGACTTCTGAGCGACCCGGGCCGGGGGTCGCGCTCTCCCGCGGCACAGTCAGGCAGACGCGTCTTACAAGCCCGGATCCGTCGAGTTGCAGTAACGGGGCGGCTTCGCGTCAGCGAGCAGCGCGCCGTGGACCTCATCCAGGCGGCCGGGTCCGGGACCGTGCTGACGATCTTGTCGACCCCGCCCGAGCACCGTGATCCCGGCCTCGCCGAGGGCATGTACGAGGCCGTTCTTCGTCAGATCCTCACCGACGCTCCGACAAGTCCGGCGAACAGCCCGATTGCAACGGCGGTCGCCTGTCGGGCCATCGCACCGCACCTCGACATGCTTAGCGAAGCTGAACGCCAGCTCCTCGGCGAGTGGCTCGACCGCGCCATCACCGCTCTATAGCCGGCGGCACATCTACCCCCACTCGGCGGAGGGGACTACTAGGAGAGTCCTGAACAACTGCGTGTTGTCTTGGTCGACCTTGGAACTCGGATAGAACGCGCTACGTTCACTCACTAGAAAGGTGCTCCTGCTTCAGCTCGATTCGGACCCCCGACAAGCCGATCGTGCTGGTCAGGAGCACCTTTCAGTTGATCAACACGCTCTCAGGGCACACCGGCGCGAAAGGCCCGGGCTCGCCGGCGTCGCTACGTACTGCTCAAACTTCAGGATCGTGCTTCGGCGCCACGCGGTAAGGATGCCCAAACAGCAGGTCGATCGGAGAGCCGTGCCAAGCACAGTCCAGAGGCCCGTCAGCAGGCAGACCGGTCAGCGGACTGCCCCTGGCAGGGCGGGGCAACGGCGCCGACGGCTGTTGGGCCGCCGGGTCGGGGCACTCCTGCTGGCCGCCGTGGTGGTGGTGGGCTACTCGGTCGGCGGCGCCTTATTCCGCCGCGGCAACGACACCGTCGCTCAGCGCCTCGCCGAATGGGGCCGCGACCATCACCTGAACTGGGCGGTGACTCGCCTCGAGCAGGCCCAGTACGACCTGAACAGACCCAAGACCGGAGGGACCCTCGCTGGCGGAATCCCCACCGCCGCCGGCGAGAGGCACACTACCAAGCCGGTGCCTACCGTGCCGCACAGCCCGGCGCCGGCGTCGCTGCAGCCCCTGGTCGCCGCCCCGGCGCCTGGTGAAGGCAGCTGGCAGGACGTGGTGTTCGACAAAGGCCTGCCGGCGGTGCGCATCACCTACCTGCGGCCCGACGACGGCCATTCGAGCTACCTCGCCGCTGTGATGTGGCTCGACCCCAAACTGCTGTCCGGACGTTTGCACGAAGGCATCACCGACCCCGGCGGCACGTGGAACACACCCGACCACATCACCCCGGCGCTGGCCAGCGCGGTCGCGGCTGCCTTCCCCGGCGGGTTCCGTACCAACCGCGGCCCGGTCGGCAACCGTGGCGGCTACTACGACCAGGGCCGCACCGCCGAGCCGCTGCGCACCGGCGCCGCCTCGCTGGTCATCGCCGCCGACGGGACGGTCAGCATCGGCCAGTGGGGCCGGGACGTGTCGATGAACCCCTCGGTGCGCAGCGTCCGGCAGAACCTGGACCTGCTCGTCGACGGCGGCACCGTCAACCCCACCTGCTCCAGCGGCAGCACCCCGGTGTGGGGATACGGCGTCGGCAACAACTCCTACGTCCCCCGCACCGGCGTCGGCCAACGCGCCGACGGTGCGCTGGTGTTCGTCAACAGCCCCGTCACCTCGGTCTGCTCACTGGGACGGCTGCTCGCCCAGGCAGGCGCCGTGCGCGGGATGCAGCTCGACATCAACTACGACTGGAGCATCGGCTACTACTTCACCCACGAAGCCGGCACCGTGCACCCCCACGTCACCCGCGACAACCAGAGCAAGGGCCCCGGGCACTACTTCACCTCCCAGAGCCGCGACTTCAGCGCCTTCTACCTGCGCTGAGTCTCTACTCGTCCTGCACCCGCGCGATCACGCGGCCACCCACGTCAAGTGAGAACTCGCCGTGCAACCTTGCGCTGCACCCTCGAAGCACCCTCGACCCGGAGGTCATCTGCTCCCTCCCTACAGGCGGCGCGTCTCATCTAGCCCGCCGTAATCAGGGGTCCCGATTAGCCCGCGCTCGCCGGCACAAGTCACCGAACCAGTAATACGGCACAACCCACCTGCTGCTTCGCGGCGCAGCAGGCCGTGGGGGAGGCGTGCCGGTGGGGGGTCGGCTACCGGAACCGCTGGATCGCGGCGGGCTGGCGCTGCGCAACCGGCCTGCTGCTTAGGCCGAGCACTCTGAGGTTGGACTGCCAGCACTGCTCCTAGTCGATCAGCGGGAGCGCTTCGGCTGGCGGTCTCGGCCTGGCGTCGTCCCCGCTGCCCGGTTGTACTCGAGCGTCACGCCGACCCAGAAGGCCAACTGATCGTCGCTCTCGACCGCCTCCTGCCCAACCGATATCCAGTTCTTGCTCATCGGCCGACCTGCCCCCATCTCAGCCGGACCTGCTCCCTCGAGCGCAAGCAGATCGTCGGCCTGTCCGGGGTCGCAACGCACCAGGAGATCGCCGTCGCTGCGCACGCACACGGCCATCTTCTCGTTCACCATGAACGACAGGCCGCCGAACATCTTCACCTCACGCACGGCCGGATGAGCGGCAAGGGCGTCGCGAACGCGGTCGACGAGCTCAGTGCCCTCCACCACCTCTGACAGCCCCTCTCCGTGATCCGGCGCCGCGGGCCTGGTTGTAGTCAGCGCCAACAGTGTGTGGTCCGTGCTGGTGTGCTTCACGACATTCTGGCGTGCAGCACCGGTAGCCCGTCGCCGCCCAGGAGGCGGAGTGCGGCGGTGCGCCCCGTGATCGCGAGGAGAAGCGCCTCGGCACCACCGCGCACCTCGGGACCCCTGCCGTGCGACCAGTCGATGTCGTCGGCCTCGAAGCGCAGCCCGTCGCGGGCGCCCCGGGGGACGACGCCACGGGCGGGCGTGGACGTCAGGAAGGTCAAAGCCTTCTGCAGTCGTGCTTCGGGGACATCACGAGTCAGCCGCAGCGGCCACCGAATGTCCAGGCCGTGCACGAGCAGGTCAGTGAGGGGCGCCTCGGGACCGGCACCAGGAGGGGGGAACCGCATCTCGGCCTTCCGTCGCAAGACCCCGGTGATCTCATCGATAGAGCGGCGAGCCTGCTGCCGGGTGAGGCGGACGTTCGCTCGATCGAAGCTCCCGCGGCACGACACCATGGTCAGCAAGAACTTAGGGACGCCCACTTCGAGAGGCACGACCAGATGCCCAGCCACGTCGTGCACGGTCCACTCCTGGCAGAGGCTTCGGGCGGCCAGCTGCTCGGGAGTCAGTCCGGACAGCAGATCAGCCAGGCGGCGGCGTTCGTCGGCGATCTCGTCGAAGGTCTCCACGCCGTCATCGTCGCACCGGTCGACCATACGATCACCAGTCCCGATCGCGGATCGAAACTGGGATCTGGGGGCGGCCCTGCTTCGGCGTTAGCAGTTGTCTGCGTGGTGAAAGCGGTCGGCCCATTGGTGGAGGTGCTCGAGGAGTTCGGGTGGGTTGACGTCGGTGATCTCGGCGGCGGCGGTGCCTAGTGCTAGGGCGGCCCAGTCGAGGGAGTCGGTGCGCAGCCGTAACCGGCAGCGGTGGGTGTCGAGCTCCTCGACGGTGGCCCACCGGCCGAGTCGGCGCTGGATCTCGGCTGCTGGGGCGTAGACCACGGCGTGCACGTGGTAGGTCTTGGGGACTTCCTTGATCCCGCGGCGCACGAACGCGGCGGCGTCGGTGGCGGGGAGTTCTCGCGGGCGGAACCGTTGCCCGTCGCCGCGTAGGCGTTGGATCCGGTCGAGCCGGAAGCTGCGCCAGTCGTGTCGGCTCAGGTCGTAGCCGACCAGGTACCACCGCCGCCCTAGGGGAACGAGCCGGTGCGGTTCGACGCTGCGGTCGGTGCGGATACCGTCGGCTGAGGTGTAGGAGATGTCGAGCCGTTCGACGTCGCGGCAGGCCTGCGCGGCCGCGGTCAGGATGACGGCATCGACATAGGGGCCGGCGCTGTCCCAGGAGGCTGGGACGGTGACCGCTTGCAGCGCGTCGACCCGGCGTCGGAGCCGGGCCGGCATGACTTGAACGAGCTTGGTCAGCGCCCGCAACGACGCCTCGCCCATCCCGGCCACGGCGCTGGACGCGGCGGCTTGCAGCCCGACGGTCAACGCGATGGCCTCCTCGTCGTCCAGGACTAGCGGTGGGAGCACGGCGCCGACGCCGAGCTGGTAGCCGCCATCGACGCCGCGGTGCGCCTGGACCGGGTACCCCAGGTCCCGTAACCGGTCGACGTCGCGTCGCAACGTGCGAATCGAGACCCCGAGCCGGGCGGCGAGGTGCTCGCCGGGCCAGTACCGCTGGCCCTGCAGTAGCGACAGCAGCTGCAACGTCCGGGAGCTGGTGGTCGACATGGCACCGAGTCTGACCCTATTGAGGTCAGGAACTGGCACTTGTCCTCCCTAGCGTCGCTGACGCAGCACCTGGACCACGACGAAAGGGCAGCCCGATGACACTGACCGACCACACCCCTACCGGCACCACCCCGACCGGCACCACCGCCACCGACAGCACACCCAGCGCCAGCACTGGCGGTGGGTTGGACCCGGAGCGCGGCGACCTGCTCGAGACACTGGCCGCGCACCGCGGCTTCCTGCGCCAGACGCTGGCCGGGATCACCGACCACCAGGCAGCGCAGCGCACCACCGTCAGCGAGCTGTGCCTAGGTGGGCTGGTCAAGCACGTCGCCGCCACTGAGTCCCAGTGGGTCGACTTCATCCAACGCGGCCCGGTCGCGATGGCCGGCGCGTTCGCCGACCAAGCCCAGTGGGCTGGACAATTCCAGCTGCTACCCGGCGAGACCGTCGCGCATGTCCTCGACCAGTACGACGCCGTCGCCCGCCGCACCGACGCGCTCGTGGCGTCCCTGCCGGACCTGGGCGTTGCCCACCCGCTACCGGCCGCCCCATGGTTCCAGCCCGGGGCACACCGATCCGCCCGCCGGGTACTGCTACACATCATCGCCGAGACAGCCCAGCACGCCGGGCACGCCGACATCATCCGAGAATCCCTCGACGGCGCCAAAAGCATGGGTTAAGCCCACCCCACCTGGCGCCCCACACGCAGTCGTCAGGCTGCACCACGAGCCGAGACCGTTACAATCGGGTACCCGGCGCCCTGGCCCGCCATCGCGGTGAACGAACGTCCAACGGGACGGTGTCCCGCTGATCCTTCCGCTTGCGGGACTACCTCGAGACCGAAGATGCAGGCCGCGCGAGTGGGCTGACTTCTTCGCGAGCATGCTGCGGCGACCGGGGCCAGACCGCTTGGGCAGCGCCTGCGGTGCGGAAGGTGGGCTGATGGCCAACGCCGGGACGTAACCGTTGGCGCCGTCGCCTTACTTGCGGTGAAGATGCCTGGCATGCGACAAGACCCGCCCTCGTCTGGCCCTGAGTTGCTGCAGCTGACTAGGTTCCTCGACTTCCTACGCGAAACGGTGCTGCTCAAGACGGAGCGTCTGACCCGCGAGCAATTGGCGCAGCGGCTGCCGCCGTCGTCCATGACACTTGCCGGGCTGCTCTACCACCTCACAAACGTCGAGGACTGGTGGTTTCGGGTGCGGTTCCTGGGGCTGCCGGAGACCGAGCCGTGGGGGAGCGTGGACTGGGAGGCGGACCCCGGCTGGGACTTTCGCGTCGCCTTGGAGCTGGAGCCTTTGCAGCTGCGCAGTGGGTACCGGGAAGCCATCGCTCGTAGTGCTGCTGTGGTCGAGCAGGTTGGCGACTTGAACCAGCTTTCGGTACCGGCGAAGCCGAATGGCCAACGCTGGGATCTGCGTTGGGTGCTGCTGCACATGATCGAGGAAACCGCCCGGCACGCCGGGCACGCCGACTTGCTGCGAGAGGCTACCGACGGCGCCGTCGGGGAGTAGGTCAAACCTTCTCGAACGGCGGCCCGACAAGGACTGGCCGCTGCGCGACCCCATGCGGACCGAAAGGGGCTGGCGCTAGCTGCCGCTCGCGGTCAGCGCTGGTCGTGCAACCACTGGTCGAACTGTTCGGTCGTGCGTACGTCGTGCCCGAGCACGGCTCGGTAGACGTCGTAGCTACTGGCTTTGGACCGGTGATTGGGGAGGCTGCAGCGCGCCTGCTTGATCGCCAGGATGATGGCTCGCCGGGTGGGGGTGAGCGCGGGTAGCAGGTCCTGCAGGTGCACCAGGTCCGGCTGGCGGTCCGGTTGGTCGACGAACCACAGGTCAAGGGTCCAGTCCTGGTCCTGCTGGGAGCGGTACTGCAGCCCGAGGTAAAGCCCGTCGGGGTAGGTCGGGTCCGTGTTCCAGGCGCCGGTGTCGTTGCGGAGCTGCACCTGGCGCACGCGGGGGTGCAGCGACAGGCCAGCACCAAGTCCCGCCACCGCTTCCTGGACGGCTGTGCCGAGATTGGCGCAGATCACGGTGAAGTCGAGGTCGCGGCGCACCATCACCCCCAGCGCAGCGCTGCCCACGCGCACCGGGGCGCCCACCACGGACAACCGCTGAGGCAAGTGCAGGTCCTGCTGCACCTCGACTGCCTGGCTCTGCAGCACCTGCTGTTGCTCGAGCTGGTCGACTTCGGTGGTCACCACCCAGTCAGCATCACACCTACTCGTGAATCGTCCAGCGCCCTAGGCGCTCCGCCCGCTAGACCTTCCTCCACTAGGACGGCTGTCTGCCAGGCAGCAGCAGCCTCTGTGGACGTCAGGTCCTCGGGTGTCAGTAGGCGGTGTTGCGGGCGCGGGGCCGCGGGCGGGCCTTCATATGGGGCTGCTGCCCGCGGGTCCAGATCACCATGTCGATCTCCGCGGCGCACAGGCGGGACTGCGTGGCAGCCACCAACAGCTCGACGGCGTGCAGGGCGCAAGCCCGAAGTTCGACCTCCTCCGCTGAGTCGTGCACCAGCAGCTGCCCGGCTGCGATGCGCCGAGCGAGGGGCGGGTCGAGTTCGAGCACACCGTCGACGATGAGCACGTGGGGCACCAGGTTGTCCGCGAAGGCGGTCAGCAGGGTCAGGTCACCGAAATGGGCGACCCCAGCGCCAATGCCGGTGAATTAGTGGTCGACCGGCGGGCGTAGCAAGTCAGGGTGCGCTGCGGCGCGCCTGCGGCATGGGTAACGGAACTCCCGGTATGACGGCTCTCGACCAAGATCGCCTGTCACGCCGG